>Ga0137359_10005338_pt1 | contig 10584 bp, 8 predicted proteins | sample Mad1_40_16metaG_FD_108281 | JGI IMG/M metagenome (GOLD analysis project Ga0137359, IMG submission 108281) | Vadose zone soil microbial communities from Angelo Coast Range Reserve, California, USA - Mad1_40_16 metaG | ecosystem: Environmental > Terrestrial > Soil > Vadose zone | place: USA... | reverse complement strand
GTCCGCAGTGCGCCGAGCGCGCCGTGGTAGTCCATCGGCGCCGAATTCTTCATCAGCCTCGGCGCCATCTTGGCGATGTTTTCTTCCCTCTTGGAATTGACGGCGCCGACCCAGTCGGCCGGCGGGGATGGCCAGTCGCTGCCCATGCTCTCAAGAAGCGCCGCCACGCAGGAGCCGATGTCGCCGACCAGCGGAGCGACGACCTCGACGTTTGAGTCCATTTCCTTGGGCTCGATGTCGACCTGGATGAACTTCTTCGAATAAGGCGCACCCCAGGTCTTGCCCTTGCCGTGCGACAGCAGCCAGTTCAGGCGCGCGCCGATCAGCATGACGACGTCGGCGTCTTTCAGCACCGTCGAGCGCGCCGCACCGGCCGACTGCGGATGGGTGTCGGGCAGGAGGCCCTTGGCCATGCTCATCGGCAGGAAAGGAACGCCGCTCTTCTCGACCAGGGCGCGGATATCGTCATCGGCCTGCGCGTAGGCGGCGCCCTTGCCGAGGATGATCAGGGGCCGCTTGGCGCTCTTGAGCACATCGAGCGCGCGCTTGACCGCAGCCGGCGCCGGAATCTGTGCCGGCGCCGGGTCAACGACCTTGACGAGCGACTTGGCGCCGGCCTCCGCGTCGATCACCTGAGCGAAAAGCTTGGCCGGCAGATCGAGATAGATGCCGCCCGGACGACCGGAAACCGCAGCGCGGATCGCGCGCGCGACGCCGATGCCGATGTCGGCGGCATGCAGCACGCGGAAGGCTGCCTTGCAGAGGGGCTTGGCGATGGCCAGCTGGTCCATCTCTTCGTAATCGCCCTGCTGCAGGTCGACGATCTCGCGCTCGGACGAGCCCGAGATCAGGATCATCGGAAAGCAGTTGGTCGTGGCATTGGCCAGCGCCGTCAGGCCGTTGAGAAAGCCGGGCGCCGACACTGTCAGGCAGATGCCAGGCTTTTTCGTCAGGAAGCCGGCGATTGCGGCGGCGTTGCCGGCGTTCTGCTCGTGCCTGAACGAGATGACGCGCATGCCCGCGGCCTGCGCCATGCGGCCAAAGTCCGTGATCGGGATGCCGGGCACGCCGTAGATCGTGTTGATGCCGTTGAGCTTGAGGGCATCGATGACGAGTTGGAAGCCATCGGTCAGCTCCCGCTCTGCTTCGGCTGCAGGCTCCGCCGTCTTTATCGCTGCTTCAGCCATAGGAGGCCTCCCTGATGTTGTTTTTCTATTGTTCTAGTCGAGATAGTCGGCATGACGGGCCACGTGCTCGGCAAGCCCCAGGGCGTGATCGCGAACGAGAGCCTCAGCTCGCTCCGTGTCGCGCGCTTCGATCGCCTGGATGATGTTCATGTGGTCGCGGATCGAACGGTCGGCGCGGTCGCGCTCCCCGATGGTCTTGCGCCGGATCATCCGCATATGGGCGAACAGGTTCTCCGCCAGGTCGATCAGGATGCGGTTGCCGCTCATGCGGATGATGGTCTGGTGGAATTCGATGTTGACTTCGGAGTATTCGTCGAGATTGGCGTGCAAGCGGCCGTTCTCGAAGGTCGCGAACATGGCCCGCAGCTTGGCGATTTCCTGGTCCGACGCGTTCTGGGTGATCAGCCGCGCCGCCATGCTTTCCAGCGCCGCCCACGCGGTGATCAGCTCGATGACTTCGGCCTTGGTCTTGCGCACCACGTAGATGCCGCGTCGTGGCACCGAGCGCACGAATCCTTCCCGCTCGAGCTGCGCCATGGCTTCACGGACCGGCGTGCGGCTGATGCCGAGATCGCTCGCCAGCCGACGCTCGTCGAGCCGGATCTCGCCGGGCCGATCGTAAATGTCGAGGCCAAGGATCACGTCCTTGAGCGCCGCATAGGCGCGGTCCGCGAAGGTCGACGTATCTTCAAGCGGCGCAACGGCAATCCGCGTGGCCACTGCTGCAGTCCGGCTGCGTGGAGGTAAGCTGGTCATCGGACGCGACACGCCAATTCAAGCGCTAAGGCTTATTCATATCTCCTATAATACAGTATACCACGAACTGGCAAGCGATCCCCCGGCGGCCCCCCTTTCTCGTTGGCACCGCCGTGGGCGTCGCAGCGCCGTCGCGGCATTACCGGTAGCCCTGACGCCTGGGTCAGGTCCGTTCCATCGCCCGGCGCCGCATCGGGCGTAAGACGAAAAGAGCCAGTGCCACGACGACGAAATTCATCAGCGTGGTCACCAGGAACACCATTTGCCAGCTGCCGGTTGCGTCCTTGATTAGGTTCGCAACCGGCGTAAGAAACGCCGAGGCGCCCTTCGCGGTGTAGAGCAGACTGAGGTTGACCGTCGCGAATTTCGGCCCGAACGTGTCGGTGCATGTCGACGGGAACAGGCTGAAAATCTCGCCCCACGTGAGGAAGATCAACGCCGCGAACACGACGAACCCCCACGGGGAGGTACCGAGAGAACCGAGCAGCCAATACGCGAAGCCGCCGAGACCGAATGCGATGGCCATCGTGTATTCGCGACCGATATTATCCGATATCCAGCCGAACAAGGGGCGCGCCGCGCCATTGGCGACGTTGTCGACGATGAGCGCCACCGTAAGCGTGGTGCCGCCCAACAAAACCACCGTGTTGGCGACGCCGAAGTCGCTGGCGATTGGAGCAATCTGGGCTGCCGCCATCAGGCCGCTCGCCGACACCATGACGAACATGATGTACATCAGCCAGAATACCGGCGTTGTCAGCACCTGGGCGGGCGAATAGCTTTTCGCCGATTGCTGCACCTTGGGGGCGAAACTGGCGGGAATTTCGCCAGGCGACGGCGCCCGCAGCAGCCAGGCCAGCAAAAATACCGCTCCGCCCTGGAAGATTCCAAACCACAGGAACGCCGCCTCGTAGCCGCTCGTATCGATCACATAGCGGATTGGAATGACGGTTAGCGCCGCACCGGCGCCGTAGCCGGCTGCCGTGAGGCCGACCGCGAGACCGCGCCGGTCCGGAAACCATTTCACCGCATGCCCGACGCTGGTGGCATAGATCGCGCCACCGCCGGTCCCGGAGACGATCGCTCCGACGTAGAGCATGGCCAAGGAATCGGCCATCGAATTGATGACCCACCCCACGGCGACCAAGAGGCCGCCGGCCGCCACCACCAGCTTCGGTCCGCGCTTAGGCCCCAGAATGTCGACGATCCAGCCCTCGATCGGGGTGAGCCATGTCTCCAGCGCAATGAAGACGCTGTATGCGAACTGAATCGCCGCGATCGACCAGCCATGCGTCTTGTTGATCGGATTGACGAACAGCGTCCAACCGTATTGCAGGTTGGCGATCATGACCATGCAGATGATGACGGACAGGAGCTGCGTCCACCGTGTGGCGGTCGACACCTTCGCGCCGACTCCCACTGCGCTTGCAACGCTCATTTTTCCACCCCTAAGTTTGTTCTTGCGCCCGGATTTTATTCAGATCATTAGCACAACGGCCAAGATTTGGCCGCTGGAGCACGCTGTCCTGCCGACTTGACCGAAAAGAAGGTTTCACTGTGCAAGCCGGCATCCATCGCATGCGAATTTTACGTTCACATGCGGACGCCGCACAACCATGGCTTTTCGCCGCACTGAACACTGCAAAGAGACTTCCGGCATGCCACCGCATCTCGATACCGGCATTGTCCCATGCGCTCCTTCTCCATCCGTGGCCACTTCGAGACGGAAGTCCGTTCAAATCGAAGAAGCAAGTCGGTGCCGCCTCTACCGTTGCTGTGAAAGATTATGGATGGCTTCGGTCATCCGCGCCACAACGGAAAGCCACCTGAAGAAACTCCCGGATCGAGCCCAATGGATCACGCATCTTGCTGACATGAGCGCGCTCGGTGAAAGTCGTCGTCCTGGATGACTACCATGACACCGTGCGGGACCCTGGCGTGCTTCCGGCCAAGCTGGACAGCCATGACGTTATCATCTGGAACAACCCCATATCATCTGGAACAACCCCATCCAGGATGTCGATGGGCTCGCGGCCCACGTCGCCGACGCCGAGGCGTTGGTGCTGATCCGTGAACCATCGCGGTCGCCACGCGATGTCGCCCGCGACTTCATCCACCAGCCGATGCCGCAAAGAACGCCGCCGGTGAGCCCGAGAACCCGCGGGCCAGACAGGTCGACGAATTTCCGGAATCTGTTGCAGAAACGCAACTAAACGGCAAGCTGCGGCTGCCGATATTTTGCGCGGCAAAAATGTGCTGTTTGTGTCGAATCCGCTGGGGTTTCTGCCAATCCTAGCAGGAGTTTGTTTTTGCGCCGCCGCGGTGCCCCTAACTTCGCTACGGTTAACCACCCATTAAAACTGAGTAGACCGAGTAATGTTCTTTGGGCAACTTACGGGAGTGTGGGAAATAACAGATACGACACGGCACTCTACTGCCAAAGAGTACCAGTATCTCAGGGGGGGTTACAGTGGGGAAACATCAAAGGGCCGTGCCTGCACGGCACAACGCGGCAATTTCCGAACAATTCGCAGTCCTGAGACGGCACGCAGGTTCACGCCGGTTTGGCGCCAAACGTCTCGCTCTGTGCACTGGCGTGGCGCTCTCGACGCTCATGCCGGGCTTGGGCACCGCCAATGCCCAGTCAGCGTCCGACGCGCAGGTCAAGGCGCTTCAGGCCCAAATCGAGCAGCTCCAGCGCTCCTCTCAGGCACAGATCAACGAGCTCCAGCGGCAGGTCAAGGCGCTGTCGGAGGGGCAGGTGAAATCAAGCGCGGACGCCAAGGCGGCGCGCGACCAGGCGGCCCAGGCCAAGGCGCAGGCCGCTAAGGCCGAACAGACGCAGGCGCAGGCTGCCGCGGTGCCCGTGAAGGCCGGGGAGCCGTTTGACAGCAGCGGGCACCGTTTCCTGGAGCGCAAACCCGGTAACCCGCTCACCTTCTTCACGCCGGGTGGCGAGATCACGGCCTATGGCAATCTCGATGTCTCGTTTGACGGCACGTCGAAGAACGTCAAGGGCCTGGAGCTGAACGGTAACTCCCCGCCGGTCGGAAATTTCGGCTGGATGCCGGCCATCTCGACCAATCTGTCCTATTTGGGCGTGCGCGGTTTCCAGCGGCTCCCCGATGTGCCCTTCAACTTCGTCTACCAGGCGGAAGTCGGTTTCGACATCTCGGCGACACCCGGGTTGAGAGAAACGAACTCCAACCTCAGCAACTCCGTGAACGGCGCCCTGTTCAATCGAAACACCTATGTCGGGCTGTCCTCGCCGGAATGGGGCGCCATCAAGATCGGCAAGACCACCGGCCCCTATCAGAACTCGACGGCGGCATTCAATCCGTTCGCGGGCCAGATCGGCGACTACGCTGTGGTCATGGGCAACAGCGGCGGCGACAACCGCGTCGAGTTCGGCACCCGGCTCAACCATTCGATCTGGTACGAATCGCCGAGCCTCGCCGGCTTCCAGTTCAATGCCCTGTTCTCGCCGGGCCAGAACCGCGCCGACGACAGCAGCAACCTTGCCGCCGGCGAATCCGATTGCGCGGGCGGCAATATTCCCGGAAGCGGCGGAACCTTCCCGGTCGCCTGCAACGACGGCGCGTTCAGCAACGCGATTAGCGCCAATCTGAGCTACACGAACGGGCCGTTCTACGCCACCGCCGCCTATGAGCGTCACTTCAAGGTCAACCGGCAAAGCGACATTTCGGGCATGTTTGGTGTTGCGAACCCTGTCACTGGTGGCAATCCCGTCTTTCCCGACACCTTTTCGCAAAGCCTGTTCGACAGGGATGTTGCGGACGAGGACGCCTTCAAGGTTGGAGCCTTGTATCGGTTCCCGACCAAGACGACAGTCGGCGCTATCTTCGAAAGCATGCACCGCTACGTTCCGGCCGATCTGGCATTCCAGAATGAGCGCCAGCGCTATGGCACGTGGCTGTTCCTGAGCCAGGACCTCACCGATCGCGACACCATCCATTTCGGCTGGGCCCACGCCTTCCGCACGCCAGGCGATCCCGGGCAGCACAACGACGGCACGATCCCGATCGACGGCGGTGCGGCGGTCGTTGCCCCCAATAACAACCAGGCCGACATGGTGACCGCATCGTATAAGCACCGGTTCAGCGAGAACCTGACCTGGTACACGGCCGTGGCGGCGACTTTCAACGGACCCAGCGCCCATTTCGATCTCGGCGCGGGCGGTCGTGGCGTCACCACCGACTGCCACGATGCCAACGGCGCGGATGGCGGCAATGTATTTGGAAATCCCCACTGCTTCACAGGCACGACGCTGGTGGGAGTTTCCACCGGCCTGCAATGGAGGTTCTAGCGGGGCAGTCGCCCAGATGACGAGACATGTTGGGGCGGGATCAGACACCGGCCCTCAAACTGAGGAGCGCCGCTTCAGCGGCGCGTCTCGAAGGATGGAACGAGTCGGTGCTGGGTCCAATCCTTCGTCCTTCGAGAGCCTCAGGACGGCCGCGCATCCTTCGACAAGCTCAGGAGCGCGGCCTCCTCAGGATGAGGTCCGTTGGGACGTTTCGGAGAGATCGTCAGAATAAGCGACAATGACGCGGCCTGCCAGGAGCGCGCAACGCTCCGACTCGCTCCAAATAGTTCAGTAGCGGTTATTCGGATCGCAGGCGTAATGGTATGCGTCACGCGTCCACGCCACGCAATCATTGCTGTAACCATGAGCATACCAGGGCATTTCGTGGCCTGAATGGAGAGGGCGCCAATCGAAAGCGCCATTCATGACATATCCGCCGCGGACGGCAGGATTGGCCGTGACGTTGGGACCGTAATAAGAGCCGGTGTGATGCCCGGGACGATGATGATGCACGCCCTGTGCATCGGCCGCGGTCGCGGCCGAAACCGGCACCACACCCAAAGCGACCGCCGCCGCGATTGCGCTCATAAGTCTCTGCATTGACATTCCTCCGCATCCGATGTCTAGACGATTTTCCAATTCGTTGCCAACAATCACGACAAGTGGATGTCATGAGAGTCGCCATCCTGGATGATTACCACGACACGGTACGCACGCTGGCGTGCTTCCGCCAGCTCGATGGCCATGACGTCATGATCTGGAACCATCATATCCAGGATGTTGACGCACTCGCGGCTCGCCTCGCCGACACCGAAGCGCTGGTGCTGATCCGCGAGCGCACCGCGATCAGGACGCCGCTGTTGGAACGCCTGGCCCGGCTGAAGCTCATCAGCCAGCGCAGCGTCTATCCGCATATCGACGTTGATACCTGCACGCGGCTCGGCATCGTGGTGTCCTCGAACCAGCATGCGGGCACGCCTTCATTCGCCACGGCAGAGCTGACGTGGGGGCTGATCATCGCGGCGATGCGCCAGATTCCCCAGCAGATGGCGGCGCTCAAGGCCGGCAAGTGGCAGATCGGGGTCGGAACGACGCTGCGCCACAAGACGCTCGGCGTCTTCGGCTATGGCCGCATCGGCGCTGCGGTTGCGAGCTACGGCAGAGCCTTCGGCATGAGCGTGCTCATATCGGCGCGCGAAGTGACGTTGCTCAAGGCTCGCGCCGACGGCTACGAGACCGCGGCCAGCAAGGCGGCCTTCTTCGAGCAATGCGACGTGATCACCCTGCATATGCGGCTCGTCGATGCAACGCGCGGCATCGTCACGGGCACCGACCTCGCCCGCATGAAGCCGACCGCCCTCCTGGTCAACACCAGCCGGGCGCCGCTGATCGAGCCCGGTGCCCTGGTGGCGGCGCTGCGCGCCGGCCGGCCCGGCATGGCGGCGGTCGACGTCTATGAAGAGGAGCCGATGCGCGACACCCGGCATCCCCTGCTCCATATGGAGAACGTCGTATGCACGCCGCATCTCGGCTACGTATCCCGTGACGAATACGAACTTCAGTTCGCCGACATCTTCGAGCAGATCAACGCCTACGCGGCGGGCGCCCCGATCAACGTCGTGAACCCGGAGGTGTTGAAGGCGCGGCGGTGATAGAGAGGCGCGAATCGACCCCTGTTGTGCTAGGCGTTTTCTCGCTTACATTCCGTCGGCTCGTTTTACAGCGCGGACCACGTGGGATGCCCCTTACGGACGACGAACTTGAAGCGTTGCTGTTGCAAGGCGAGTCTGATCGGACCGAGCGCAAAAGAAATGCCGATGACCTGGACAGGATCCGCGAGGCGGTATGCGCGTTTGCCAACGATCTGCCTGACCGCCGCGCTCCCGGGTCGTGTACGTCGGGGTGGAAGACGATGGAACCTGCTCGAACTTGGCGATCGACGGTGAGTTACTAAAGAGACTTGGCCAAATTCGGGATGATGGCGCGATTACGCCTTTTCCCGCCCTTGAGGTTCGCCGGGCGACCATTCGAAAGTGCGTAATGGCGGTGGTCGTCGCCTATCCGTCGGAAAATCCGCCTGTTAGAGTGCGTGGGCGGGCTTGGATTCGAGTCGGTCCACGCCGCGCAATCGCAACTCCCGAAGAGGAACGCCGGCTTATCGAAAAGCGCCGTTGGGGAAATCTTCCCTTTGACGCACAGCCCGTGACTGGTTCCGCTGTTGATGACCTCGATCTTAATCGGTTTCGATTGGAGTATGTTCCGTCCCTCGTTTCGATGGATACGATCGCCCAGAATGAGCGGACGATCGAGCAGCAATTGCTGGCGCTCAGGCTTGTTAATGTTGACCAAGTGCCGACGACGACGGCAACATTGATGCTTGGCAAGTCGCCGCAAGATTGGTTCCCTGGAGCCACAATAGCCTGGCGGCGCATCGGTGGAGTGAATTTGACCGATGATACGCTTGACGAGCGCACCCTGACCGGCCCAATCCCTGACCAGTTACGGCGAATTGATGAGTTCATGGATGCGGCCAATGCAGCTCATCTGGCGATGGGTCCTGCGACCCACACGAGAGCAGCCGACTATCCGCTCGCAGCCCTTCAACAGATCGTGCGAAATGCAGTCATGCACCGCAGCTATGATGGAGCCAACGCACCCGTCCGGGTAACTTGGTATACGGATCGCGTTGAAATTCTAAGTCCCGGCGGCCCCTTTGGGGCAGTGACCCCCGAAACATTCGGACAACCCGGATTTACCGACTATCGAAATCCCACCCTGTCGGAAGCGCTGAAGGGGTACGGTTTTGTCGAGCGATTCGGACAGGGAATAGAGATTGTGCGGAGGACTCTCGCGGCGAACGGGAACCCCGCCGCAGAATTCCAGTTCCCGCCAGAGAATGCACCCGCCTGGGTCCACGTGATCGTGAGAAGGCGATCATGAAGACGCTGGCTTTTTTCAATAGCAAAGGTGGCGTCGGAAAGACATCGCTCCTGTATCATCTGGCCCACATGTTCGCTCTTCGCGAGCGTCGTGTGGTCGCGGTCGACCTGGATCCGCAGACAGCTTTAACCGACATGTCACTGCCGGGCGATCGCATCGAGAGCCTGTGGCTCGCCGGAAGCGCACCGACTGTATATTCTGCGATCCAGCCCCTGATCGACGGCACCGGCGATTTGAAGGCTGCAACGCCGCAGATCATCTCCGATCGGGCTTGCCCTGATACCGGGCGACTTGAGGTTGTCTGAAATCGAGGATGAGCTGTCGGGCCAATGGCTTGGCTGTCTGAATGACGAAGCTCGCGCGTTCATGATTACAACAGCATTCGATCGAGCGCTCAGATCGGCAGGTGCGGCTCAGAAAGCCGACATTGGCTTGATAGATGTTGCCCCGAGTCTCGGCGCAATAAATCGGTGCGCACTGATAGCAGCCGATTTCGTGGTCATTCCGATCGGCGCCGATCTCAATTCGATCCGCGCCATGGAATACCTCGGACCAAGACTGAGAGCCTGGAGAGATGAATGGAAGGACCGACAAGACAGAGCGCCGAAAAATCTGGGCTTCGAGTTGCCGAACGGAGCGATGCAGCCGATCGGGTACGTTGTCTCGCGGTACTCGTCGCTTGGCGGCAGACCTATAAAGCAGCATGAGCGGTGGCTGGATCGAGCCCGGCAAACATACGCACAGGCTGTGCTTGATATCCCTCCTCCTTCTGCATTGCAAGGGGAGGATCAAAACCGGCTGGGGCTGCTGAAGGATTATCGATCCTTGATGTCGATGGCCCAGGAAGCGCGAAAGCCGATGTTCTTGCTCAAACCTGCGGACGGCGCGATCGGTGGATTTCAAGCTGCCGTTCAGGAATGCTACAGTGATTATGAGAATCTTGCAAAAAGCATTGAAGAGCGAGTCGGTCTGTAGGTGAATAATGAGATCGTGTCGCAGTGACAAGCAACGCGATTTCAACTGGCTCATGAGGGGGAAACACAACATGACCCGTAGTCTCACTCGCCTGATCGTCCTTTTGGTTCTTTTCGCCACACCTGCCGCCGCGGCTGACCTGAAGGTGATCTCCGCCGGGGCCGTACGCGGTCTCATTGCGGAGGTCATCGACGACTATTCGCCCCAGAGCGGCCAAAAATTCGACTTCACCATCGGCACCACCGGCCAATTGCGCAACATCATCGCGTCCGGCCAACATGCGGACCTGATTATCGTGTCGACGCCGTTGATGGGCGAGCTGGAAAAGACCGGCAAGCTCACGCCCGGCAGCCGCGCCGAGCTGGGGCGTGTCGGCATCGGGGTCACGGTCCGGGAGGG
>Ga0137359_10005337_pt1 | contig 10585 bp, 9 predicted proteins | sample Mad1_40_16metaG_FD_108281 | JGI IMG/M metagenome (GOLD analysis project Ga0137359, IMG submission 108281) | Vadose zone soil microbial communities from Angelo Coast Range Reserve, California, USA - Mad1_40_16 metaG | ecosystem: Environmental > Terrestrial > Soil > Vadose zone | place: USA... | reverse complement strand
CGCATACAAGTCGACGACTTCCCGTCCGACGAGGTCGAGAAGCAGATGGAGCTCGACACGCCGTTCGACCTCTTGGGTCTTTATCAGGGCGTGTCGATGATGGAACGCGGCGCCGGCCATGTCGCCAACGACATCGACCGCATCTTCCTCTACCGTCGGCCGATCCTGGATTATTGGTGCGAATCGGGCGAGGATCTGCCGCACATCGTGCGCCACGTGCTGATTCACGAGATCGGTCATCATTTCGGCCTGAGCGACGACGACATGGAAGCGATCGAAGCCAAGGCCGAGGAAGAATCGACACGCGCCCATCCGTCCCCGCCCCACGGTGTTTGAACCTGGGGCATCCTGTAGCTGCCCGTGATGAGTGGCAGACCGACCTCGAAGAGATCGAAGGGATCAGCCGGATTGGGGGCAGGCCAGTCGGCCAGCGCCTCGGGCGGCGGATAAGTGCGAATGCGGCCCAGTTCGCGCATCTCCAGGATGCGCCGCTCATTGTGCATGTCCGGTGTCTCGAGCAGCGTGCGGGCTTGCAGGAGCTTCGCGCCGCCGAGATTGCCTTGACCGTCGACCAGCATGAAGCCGCGCAGCAACACCGCGTTGGTCGGCGCGCGCAGCAGGACCAGTTCGCCCGGCGCATCGCCTTTCCAGCCCGGCCCCACGATCATGTGCGGCGGCGGGGTGCTGCCATGTAAACGCAGGCTGACACAGGTGAAGTTGGTGTTGAAGAGATCGAACAGCGCCACACAGTAGGAACGCTCGCCCATCGCCGGCAGGGTGAGGTACATCGGCTCAGCCGAAAGATCGAGCCATGCCGTGCAGTCGAGCGTGCCGCTGTCGGGATCGGGCGGCAGGCGCAGCAGCTGGTTGAGTTTTTGGCCCCGCGCGACGGTCGCCTCCCAGCGCGCGCGATACATCTCACGCAGCGGGAACAGATAGATCGCGGCGCGGCGGGCGAGATCCATCAGGTCGCCCTGGGCGCGGGCGGCGGGTGCAAAACACAGGGCAGCGGCGCCGGCAAGCGCTGCGCGCCGCCCCGGCATCAGGCGGCCCGTTCACGCGCGGCGCGGCGGGCAGCGACAAATGCCGCCGCCTCGCGCCACGGCTCGAGAGTCCAAAAGGAGCGCGCTCGGCCCGACGGCGAGGCCAGCACGAAGGTGACCGCGCCTTCGAGCGAGTGGACCTGCCGTCCATAGGCGGGTGTGCGGATGCCGAGCGCCAGGGACGCGGCGTTCTTGCTGGTGAAGGCGATGGCGGCGGGCTGGTAGCGTTGCAGCTTGGCATGCAGCGAGCCTGCGTCCATGGCACCCGCACTCAGCTCATGGTCGGAGCCGTACTCGGTCTTGTTGAGGTCGGTGAGGCCGAGCCCCAGGGCCAGCAGTTCGGGATAGCGCCGTGGCGCCAGCCGTTCCGGCGTCAGGCCGACGGCATGCAGCGTCGGCCAGAAGCTGTTCCCGGGATTGGCGTAATAGGCGCGCTCGCGGAACGAGATCGGGCTGGGCGCCGTGCCGCAAAACACCAGGTCGAGACCCGGCGCCAGCAGGTCAGGCACAAGGTGATTATTGCGGCTTGATTCCCGCGGCACGGATGACCTCGCCCCAGCGTTTGTATTCGCCCTGGATGAAGCGGTCGATTTCCGCGACCGGCATGGTGCCGGGCTCGAAGCCGCCCTGCTTCATGCTCTCGACCACGTCGGGCTCTTTCAACGCGCGCTCGGTCGCGGTCTTGAGCTTCTCCTTGATCTTGGCCGGCGTGCCGGTCGGCACCGCCCAGATCGTCCACGAAGTGACGACGAGGTCGGGAAAGCCGGTCGCCTCGGCGAAGGTCGGCGTTGCCGGCGACGCCGGCGAGCGTTGGGCGCCGGTCGTGGCGATGGCCTTCAGCTTGCCGCCATTCACCTGGCCCATCAGTGAGTCGATGTTGGAGATCACCAGCGGCACATGGCCCGCAATCACGTCGGCGGCTGCCGCCGAAGCGCCGCGATAGCTGATGAAGGTGAGATCGGCGCCGGTCTTCTGCTTCAGGAGTTCCATGGAGAGCGATGGCGAGGTGCCGACACCGGAGGAACCGTAGGAATATTTGCCCGGGTCGGCCTTGGCGGCGGCGATCAGCTTGGGCAGCGTGTCGTGCGGGAAACTTGGATGGCAGGCGAGCAGGTTGGGCTGCGTGCCGATCCACACCACCGTCTCCAGATCGGCGAAGGCATTGTAGGCCGGCTTGGCGTAGAGATGCGGCACCAGCGCGTGGCTGCCGATGTTGCCCAGCAGAACCGAGTAACCGTCAGGCGGCGACTTGGCGACATTGTCGGCGGCGATCGAGCCGCCGGCGCCGGTGCGGTTGTCGACCACGAAGGACTGGCCGAGATATTCGCTCATCTTGGCGCCGAGGCGGCGCGCGATGCTGTCCTGCGAGCCGCCCGGCGTGAACGGGCAGACGATGCGCACAGTGTGCGTAGGCCAGTCCTCGCCCTGAGCGAATGCCCGCGGGGCGAAAGCGGGGGCCGCCAGGAGTGCCGCGCCAAATGATGAAGTGAAGCTGCGTCTTTTCATGTTTCCTCTCAATGGCGGATTCTGGCACAGGGGGCCGGACCGTGGCGAGCGGATTGCGAAGAGCTTGCGCAACATTGACACCCGCGGACTGACTTTCCACTTTGTTGCCGAAAGAATTCGCGGGGAAACGAAGAATGGCCAAGCTCGACGAGGGCGACGAGGCGCAGCTTCTGGATACGATCGATCGCTGGATTGCCCGCGAGGTGGCGCCGGTCGTGAAAGAGCACGACCATGCCGACCGGTGGCCGGCCGAGATCGTCGAGCAGATGAAGGAACTCGGGCTGTTCGGCGCCACGGTTAGTGCGGAGTATGGCGGACTCGGCCTGCCGGCCACGACCTATGCCGAGATCGTCATGCGCATCTCGTCGGTATGGATGGCGATCACCGGCATCTTCAATTCCCATCTGATGCTGGCGCTGGCCGTCGAGAAGTTCGGCACGCCCGCGCAGAAGAAGACCTGGTTGCCCAAATTCGCCACCGGGGAGATCCGCGGCGGGTTGGCGCTGACCGAGCCCGACGCCGGCACGGACCTGCAGGGCATCCGCATGACGGCACGGCGCGATGGCGACCACTATGTCATCAACGGCACCAAGACCTGGATCTCCAACGGCATCGAAGGCTCGTGCTTCGCGCTCTTGGTCAAGACCGATCCCAAGGCTGAGCCGCGCCACAGCGGCATGAGCCTGTTCATCGCCCCCAAGCAGCAGGGCTTCCGCGTCGGCCGCAAGCTCGAGAAGCTCGGCTACAAATGCATCGACTCGGGCGAGCTGATCTTCGAGGACTACCGCATCCCGGCCGACCATCTGATCGGCGGCGTCGAGGGCAAGGGCTTTTACCAGGTGACCGGCGGGCTCGAGCTCGGCCGCATCAACGTGGCTTCGCGCGGCGTCGGCATCGCCGAGGGCGCGCTGCGGCTGGCGACGAGCTACGCTCAATTACGCAAGACCTTCGGCAAGCCGATCGCCGAGCACCAGGCGATCCAGCTCAAGTTGGGCGAGATGGCCACGCGCGCCCGCGCCGCGCGCTTGCTGACGCTCGATGCCGCCCGCATCTTCGATCGCGGCGAGCGCTGCGACATGGAAGCCGGCATGGCCAAATACTTCGCCTCAGAGGCGGCGCTGGAGAACAGCATCGAGTCGATGCGCATCCACGGCGCCTATGGCTACTCCAAGGAATACGACATCGAGCGGCTCTACCGCGACGCGCCGCTCACCTGCATCGGCGAGGGCACCAACGAGATGCAGCGCATCATCATCGCCCGGCAGTGGGTTAAGCGGAACGCGATTTCATGAAACCCCATCTCATGAAACCGTTGGAGGGCATCCGCGTGCTGGCCTTGGAGCAGTTCGGCGCTGGACCCTACGGCACCATGTTCCTGGCCGAGCTCGGTGCCGAGGTGATCAAGATCGAGAATGCAGCGACCGGCGGCGATCCTTCGCGCCGCGTCGGTCCGCACCTGTTGGGCGCCGACGACAGCCAGTATTTCCAGACCTGGAACCTCGGCAAGAAGAGCGTGGCGCTCGACATCAAGTCGGAAGAGGGCCGGCGGCGGTTCGAAATGCTGGTCAGGAGCGCCGATTGCGTCGTCGACAATCTCCGGGGCACGCAGCCGGCCAAGCTCGGCATCGACTATGCGTCTCTCAAGGCGATCAAACCCGCCATTGTCTGCCTGCATATCTCGGCCTATGGCCGCGACAACACGCGCAAGGACTGGCCGGGCTACGATTTCCTGATGCAGGCCGAGGCCGGCCTGATGGCGCTCACCGGCGAGCCCGACGGGCCGCCGGCCCGCGTCGGCGTGTCGATGATCGACGGCATGACGGGCCTCACCGGCATCATCGGTCTGCTGAGCTGCCTGCTGCGCGCCCGCACCACCGGCATCGGCTGCGATGTCGACACCTGCCTGTTCGATGTCGCGCTGCACCAGTTGCAGTATGCCGGCGTCTGGTACCTCAACGAGGGCGATGTCTCGCCGCGCCTGCCGCGCAGCGCTCATTTGTCCCTGGCGCCGGTCCAGACCTTTCCGACGGCCGATGGCTGGATCTTCATCATGTGCATGACGCAGAAATTCTGGCTGGTGCTGTGCGACGCGATCGGCCGCAACGATCTTGCGGGCGAGGCGCGCTTCGCCGATCCCGGCACCCGTGCGCGCAACCGCGCCGAAATGACCGACGAGCTCGACGCCGTCTTCCGCACCGGGCCGACCGCCCACTGGCTCGAGAAGCTCGCCGGGCTGCTGCCGGTGGCGCCGGTCAACGATCTCTCGCAGGCGCTGGACGGCGATTTCGTGCGCGAGACGGGTATGGTCTCCAACGTCGCCCATCCGCAGCGCGGCGCCTTGCGCGTGCTCGCCAATCCGCTGCGCTTCGACGGCGCACGGCCGGCTCAGCGAGCAGCCTCTTCGCTGGGCGCGGACAACGAAGACTTGCTGGATGGAAAGCCGTCATGAAGCTCCAAGGTATAAAAGTCGTCGATCTCTCGTGGTTCCTGCCCGGGCCCTATCTCACCACGGCACTGGCCGATCACGGCGCCGAGGTGATCAAGGTCGAGCCGCCGGGCGAGGGCGATCCCGGCCGTCACATCGCGCCGCCGGATGCGCGCACCTCGGTGTTCTTCCGCAACATGGGCCGGGGCAAGAAGAGCGTCGTGCTCGATCTCAAGAGCGAGGCCGGCAGGGCGGCGCTGTTCGGCCTTTGCGCCGAGGCCGATGTGCTGGTCGAGTCCTTCCGACCCGGCGTCGCCGCCCGCTTCGGCATCGGCTATGACGCGGTGAGCGCGGCGAATCCCGGCATCGTCTATTGCTCGATCAGCGCCTTCGGCCAAAGCGGCGCCTATCCCGGCCGCGCCGCACATGATCTCGCACTCGAAGCCATGACCGGCGTGCTCAGCATCACCCTGGGCGACGATGGCCGCCCCGCCATGCCCGGCGTGCCGGTCGCCGATGTCGTTAGCGGCCTGCATGGCCTCAGCGGCGTGTTGATGGCTCTGCTGCGCCGCCAGACGACGGGCCGCGGCGACTATCTCGACATCTCCATGCACGAGGCGCTGATGGCGTCCTGCGCCAATGTCGTGGGATCGACCTTCGCCGAGGGCAAGCCGCCCGACGTAAAGCAGCAGCGCACCACCGGCGGTTCGGCCTTTTACCGGATCTACGACACGTCCGACGGCCGCCAGATCGTGCTGGCCGGCCAGGAGATGAAATTCGTGAAGAATCTTCTGGGTGCGCTCGGCCGGCCCGAGCTGGCGCCGCTCTGCGAATGGCCCGGCCCGCACCAGAAGCCGGTGATGGAATTCCTCGAAGCCACCTTCAAGGCCAGGCCCTTGAACCACTGGATGGACTGGCTGGCCACGCTCGATGTCTGCTACGGCCCGGTCAACACGCTCCCCGAGGCGATCGAGGATCCCAACCTGCTGGCGCGCGGCATGGTCGTGACTGACGAAACCGGCCGCAAGCATTTCGCGCCGGTCGTGCGCTTCAAGAACGAACCCTCGACCCCGCTCTACCGCGAGCCGCTGCTCGGTGAACACAGCGATGAGGTGCTGGGGCGGCCAATCAAAGGTCCCTCGCTACGCTCGGGATGACAATTTTGTTGGAATTGACTCGAAGCGCCGATCAAAAAAATGCTGTCATCCCGAGCGCAGCGAGGGACCTTTGGGCGACCCATGAATACCTACTACGTCTACATCCTCACGAACGTGAAACGGAACGTTATGTATGTCGGCGTCACCAACGACCTCGAGCGACGAATTTACGAGCATCGCGATGGAAAGGGCGGAGCCTTCACCAAGCAATATCGCGTCAACACATTGGTCTACGTTGAATCGCACGAACAAATCAGCGACGCGATCGCACGCGAAAAGGAAATCAAAGCCTGGCGAAGGTCCAAGAAAAACGCACTGGTGGAGACGATCAATGCGACTTGGACCGATTTGCTCGAGGAGACAGCCGCCAAAGGTCCCTCGCTACGCTCGGGATGACAGTATTTTTTTGATCGGCGCTTCGAGTCAATTCCAACAAAATTGTCATCCCGAGCGTAGCGAGGGACCTTTGCGCTAACCGCCGACCAGCGCCGTCGCCTTTGCAAGCGGTACCGGCTTGTCCGACAGCAGCAGGTCCATTGCCTCCGCCTCCCAGTCCGTCTCGGCGAGCGACAACGGGTCCTGGGTGCTGAGGCGGTGCTCGATCACCATGCGTGACAGCAGCAACCGCCGCGCGTCGCCGCCTTTGGCGCCGAGCGTGGCACCTTCCCAGGCCATGAGGGCGGCGGTCGTGGCGTGATAGAGCGCGCCGGCCGCGAGGCGGGAGCGTTTCTCCTGCTTGGGGTCCTGGGCCACGGCCTCGACGAAGCGTTCGACGCGGTCGAGCGTGGCGCCGAGCATGCCCTTGTATTGGCCGGGCAGACTGCCAGAGCGCTCCAGCCGATCCTTGAGCGCCGCGGTCAACACCTTGTGGCTGCCGCTCTTGCCGACGGCGCGCTGCACGACGTCGAGCGCGTTGATGTTGGAGGTGCCTTCCCACAGCGTGCCGACCTGGGCATCGCGCACCAGCCGCGCCGTGGCCCATTCCTCGATGTAGCCCAGCCCGCCGCGCACCTCGAGGGCGGTGCTGGCCACCGGGATATTGTCGCGGCAGGCGCGGAACTTGTAGACCGGCGTCAGGATGCGCAGGAGGTTTTCCGCTTCGGCATCCCCCTTGTCGGCACGGCCCATCGCGTCGGCGGCGAAGGCGTACATCGACAGCGCCTGCTCGGTCGGCAGCATGATCTTCATCAACTGCCGGCGCAGCAGCGGATAGTCGCCGATCGGCCGGCCGAAAGCACGGCGGCTCCGGGCGACCATCATCGCCTCGTTGAGGCAGCGCCGCATCATCGAGGCCGCGCGCACGCCGTGGCTGAGACGCGAGAGATTGACCTGCTGCATCATCTGCTTGAAGCCGCCCTGCACGTCGCCCACGAGATAGGCGGTGGCGCCGTCGAGCACGATCTCGCCCGACGCCATCGAGCGCGTGCCGAGCTTGTCCTTCAGCCGCACGATCCGGTAGCTGTTGCGCGTGCCGTCCTCGAGGTGGCGCGGCATGGCGAACAGGCCGAGGCCCTGCGTGCCCGGTGCCGCGCCGCGTGGCCGGGCCAGCAGGACGGCGACATCGGCGTCGGCATGGCTACAAAACCATTTCTGGCCATGGAGCGTCCAGCGCTCGACGCCGTCTGCGCCCATCCCATTGGGGTGAGGGCCCATCGGCTCGGCCTCGGTCTCGACCGCGCCGACATCCGAACCGCCGGCCTTCTCGGTCATGAACTGCGTGCCCTTGAGCATCGTCTCGGGATCCTGGCTCAGCAGCCGGTCGAGCAGCAGTTTCTTCAGAGCCTCCGAGCCATAGCGCTTGATGATGAAGTTGGAGGTGTCGGACACCGAGATCGGGCACATCAGGCCGAACTCGGCCTGCACCAGCAAATAGGTGAAGGCGTATTTCACCAGCGGCGGCGCCGGCCCTTCCATGCCCAGCACGCCGGCGCGATGGCTCATGGCGTGCATGCCGAAGTCGCCGAAGGCGATCTTTTCCATCTCGCGATAGGCCGGATGGTATTCGATCCAGTCCTCGTCGCGGCCGAAGCGGTCGCGCGGATGGAGCACCGGCGGGTGCTTGTCGGCGATGGAGGCCAGCTCGTCGATGCGGTTGCCGGCCAGGCCGCCCAGCCGCTCGAAATGCGGCATCATTCGCGTCCGCCACCCGGCGTCGAGATAGAGCGAGAGCACGTCCTGGAATTGCCGGTCGACGGTATAGAAATTCTGGCCGCGGACATCGGGGGCGATGTAGTGCGCGCCGTGCGCAATTTGGTAAGAGCTTTGCATGGGGCGCAATCTAGCGCCGTGCTAGATTGGGGCAAAGGGAGAGATCATGAGCATCGGCGTTCTCTTCGTCTGCACCGGCAATATCTGCCGCTCGCCCATGGCGGAAGGCGTGTTCAGGGCGATGGCGCAGCGCGAGTGGCTGGGGGCTTCGTTCGATGTCGATTCGGCCGGCACCTATGCCGGCTATGCCGGCGCGCCGCCCGCGAAGCTCGCCATCGAAGCGGCGGCGCGACGCGGTTACGATCTTTCCGACTTGCGCGCGCGTCCGCTGGTTCCGGAGGACGTGGCGCGCTTCGACCATGTGCTGGCAATGGATCGCGGGCATCTGTGGATCCTGCGCCGCATCGCGCCGCCGGCGGTGTCGCAGCGGCCGCGCCTCTTGATGAACTTCGCGCCCGCGCTCCGTGTGCATGAGGTACCCGATCCGTGGGGCGGCCCGCCGGCCGGCTACGAACGCGCGCTCGACCTGATCGAGGCGGGCTGCGCGGGGCTGTTAAAGCATCTGCGCGCGGAGGCCGCTGCGGACGGCGGGAAAGGTCCCTCGCTGCGCTCGGGATGACAGCGTTGTTGTGATTGGCGTTGTGCGCCGCCTCACCCCCAGCGCTTCAGTCAGAACGGCCATTTGGCGCCCAGCTCGCCCAGTTTGTTGACCACGTTGAAGGTCAGCCGCGACACGTCATTGTCGTATTTATTCCAGGGAAGGCTGCCGCAATAAGTGATGGAGCCGACCGAGAAGACCGCGCCGCCGGCGGGCTTTTCGAGATAGGTCATGTCGGCGCGGATCAGTTGGTCGAGCGTCTCGCCGGGAATCGTGGTGTCGAAGCCCAGCCGCTCCTCGTGGACGACGACGAAATTCTCACGCTTGTGACCTTCCGAGCTGGCGAGAACAACAGTGTTGAGCGGGCTGCCGAGCCGGTGGTCGAGCCGGTCGAGCTCGAAGCCCGCGGCGCCGCCGCCGGAATAGCCGTAGCCGCCGAACAATTCCTCCTTCACGCCGTCGAAGATCCAGGCGTGGTGGTTGTCGCGCGCCGCCGCGGTCTGGCGGTAGGTGTTGCCAACGAAAGTGCCCTGGCTCGAGAAGCCGATGCCGCACAGCCGGTTGGGCGCGCGGTCGCTGCGTCGCCACAGCCCGCCATAGGCGCCGTCGAAGGCGTGGTAGTATTCGCCCGGCTCGGCCGCCCAGGTGCGGATGCCGCCCTCGGTGCGCCGCACCTCGATGGCGCCGGGCACCTCGGCAGAGTGCGCGACCCGCCAATAGAAGCCGTTGCCGCCGAGATAGCAGAGCCGCCCGCCGCTCTCGGTGTAGCCCTGCAGCGCGTCGAGCGTGGCCTGGGTGTGATACTCCGGATGCGAGCCGGTCAGCACCACCTTGTAGGATGCGAGCAGCGCTGAGCCCTCGCGGTCGAGATCGTGGTCGGTGATGACGTCGAAGGCGATGCCCATGCGGTCGAGCCAGCCGGTGAGATGCGTGTCGGCCGGCAGGTGGCGCAGTCCCGAGCCCAGCGGGTCGTTGAAGGACATGTAATCGGGCCGCCAGCTCAGCAGCGGCCGCAGCCACGAGGCATAGGCCACGCCCGAGCCGTCGCGATGGTGATTGTAGGTCGCGAGGCCATACTCCGGATGATCGTCGGGATAATGCGGATGGGCCTTCCAGTCGGCGACACGCCGGCGGAAGTCGTCGTCGTACTTGCCGCGCACGAAATTGCCGTAGACCTGATAGGTGAAGGTGGAGGCGAGGTAGCAGACCTTGGCCGTGGGTTTGCCGAGGGTGGCCCGCACGAAAAACGGGATCACGTCGCGACGCGTCCCGCAGGCCAGCGTCATGCCGTAGACACCGCTGCGCAGGTCCTTGGGGACGGTGAAGGTGAAATCGTCCTGCCAGCCGCAGTCGTGCAGATCGTCGTCGTGGAAATGGATGGCACCATAGTGATGGGGTGCTGCCTTCCAGTCGCGCTCCGCCCCGGTCCATGCGGCGCCCTTCATGGCGCGGGTCGGCAGATTTACCAGCCTTCCGTGCAGGGCGTTGGCGCCGGTGTCCTCGATCTCCAGGCCGCTCATGCGGCGCGCGAAATCCCAGGCGGCGATGCCGGCGATCGCGGGCGCCTCGATCTTGCCGTTGAAGCAGCGCTGCGCCGGACGATCCCCCTTCACCTTCCCGGGCGCTTCCTCGGCCGCGATCAGGATCG
>Ga0137359_10005336_pt1 | contig 10586 bp, 8 predicted proteins | sample Mad1_40_16metaG_FD_108281 | JGI IMG/M metagenome (GOLD analysis project Ga0137359, IMG submission 108281) | Vadose zone soil microbial communities from Angelo Coast Range Reserve, California, USA - Mad1_40_16 metaG | ecosystem: Environmental > Terrestrial > Soil > Vadose zone | place: USA... | reverse complement strand
TGCCGCGCGCCGAGATGGAATCGCTGTGGGGCAGCGCCAAGCAAGCAGAGAAGCAAGCCAGTTCCGGCTCGCAAGCCAAGAAGGCAACCGCAAAATCATGAGCGACGGGATCGACGTCCGGAAATGCGAGACGTTGGAAGAGTTCCACGCTTGCGTTGCGCTGCAGCGCGAAATTTGGGGCGAGGCCGACCTGGAGGTCGAGCCAGCAACGATGTTCGTGGTCGCTTCGCACACCGGGGGGCAGGTGCTTGGTGCTTTCGATGGCCGTAAGCTCATCGGTTACACGCTGGCCCTCGCTGGGCTGCGGAACGGTGCACCGTACTTCCATTCGCACATGACCGGCGTTCAAAGTGAGTATCGAGATCGCGGCGTGGGGCGCCTATTGAAACTTTTCCAGCGCGATGAGGCTCTCAGCCGGGATGTACGTTTGATTGAATGGACGTTCGATCCGTTTGAACTCCGCAACGCACACTTTAATTTAAATCGCCTCGGTGCGATTTGCCGACGGTACCTGCCCAATCTCTATGGGGTCACCACCAGCCCTCTGCACCGCGGCATGGCGACGGACCGGCTGGTCGCGGAGTGGTTTCTCGATTCGCCGCGGGTCATGGCTGCGTTGAACGACGAACTGGCTTCGCCGCAATTCTCGACGCCGATCGATGTAGCGACGGTGGAGGACAATTGCGGAGCCGACGGCATCGCACGGTTGCAGTCGAGGCAAAAGGTGATTCGCGACCAATTTACTGAAGCCTTCGCCAAAGGTTATGCCGCCGTCGGCATTTCGAAAACTGCGGATGGAGGCAAGTACCTGCTAGCCCCCTGGAGTGACTTTTAGCCGATTATGCGCCTCGAACAGATTACGCTCCGCGAACTTCATATGCCGCTGGTCGCTCCGTTCCAGACCAGCATGGACACCACGACCAGCCGGCGCATTCTGCTGGTCGAGGCAATTGTGGATGGTGTGACCGGCTGGGGCGAATGTGTAGCTGGCGAGAATCCTTCGTACAGTCCGGAAACGACGGATACGGCCTGGCTTGTCCTGCGCGACCATCTCTGGGCATTGCTCAAAGGGAAGCAATTCACCGCCGCTGCTGAAGTCTGGGACTTACTCGGATGGGTTCGGGGCCACAACATGGCGAAAGGCGGGCTGGAAGCGGCAGTCTGGGACGCAGAAGCGAAACAGAAGAGAGTGCCGTTGGCGCAGTTGATTGGCGGAGTCCGCTCGGAGATTGCCAGCGGTGTATCGATTGGAATTAAAGCAACACTTGAAGATCTGGTTCGCGCAGTTCAAGTAGAACTTGAAGCAGGCTATCAGCGCATCAAAATCAAGATTAAGCCGGGAATTGACCTGGAGCCGGTGCGGCGCCTGCGAAAAGAATTTCCGTCCATTAAGCTGATGGTGGATGCGAATTCTGCCTATAGCCTCGCCGACATGGCCCTGCTGAAACAGCTCGATGACTTCTATTTGATGATGATCGAGCAGCCGCTCGGCTGGGACGATCTGTACTCTCACGTGGAGCTCCAGAGCAAGCTGATGACGCCGATCTGCCTCGACGAATGCATTCATACCGAGGAACAAGCCCAAGCCGCGATTCGCTTGGGCGCCTGCCGAATCATCAATATTAAGCTTGGTCGCGTGGGCGGGTTCACCCAAGCAAAGCGGATCCACGATCTTTGCCAACTGCATGCCATCCCGACGTGGTGCGGCGGCATGCTGGAATCTGGCATCGGCCGCGCGCACAATATTGCGCTGTCAACGCTCGAGAATTTCACTTTGCCCGGCGACGTGACCGCGAGTAAACGGTATTGGGCTGAAGACATCATCGAGCCCGAAGTGACTGTCTCCAAACAGGGAACCATCGGGGTGCCAACGGCACCGGGAATTGGATTTGAGCCGCGGCTCGATTTGATTGAGAAGCTGACGGTGCGGAAAGAACGGCTGGCTTGAAGACAGCACACGCTTCGGCGGCGTGAGGCGAAAAAGTTGGAGGATGGACCGTGGCAGTTAAACCATTACGTGAAGGTGGCCCAGCCGCGCGCATCGCGGTGATCGCAGGAGACGGCATCGGCCAGGAAGTTACACCCGAATCGATCAAGGTGATTCACGCGGCGATCGATTCGCATTCAGGGTCGGCCCGCCGACAGATCGAATTTGTGGAATTGGATTGGGGCGCCGATAAATTCCTGCGCGAAGGCATCACCTTACCGGCAGGCGCTGTCGAAATGCTTGCCAACGAATTCGATGCCATTCTCTTCGGCGCGCTTGGTGATCCTCGCGTTCCTTCCAATCAACACGCCGCCGAGATTCTTCTGGGCCTGCGATTCAAGTTGGACCTGTTCGTCAACGCCCGTCCGGTGGAGCTTTTTCACGACCGATTGACGCCGCTTCGTGATCGCACTACCAACGACATACGCTTCATGGTCTTCCGCGAGAACACGGAAGGCCTGTACGTTGGAGTTGGCGGCTTTTTCAAGAAGGATACTCCCGACGAAATCGCCGTCCAGGAAGACGTGAACTCCCGCAAAGGAGTTGAGCGCATCATCCGCCACGCTTTTGAATACGCCCGGCAAAACAAGCTGAAGCGTGTGTGCATGAGCGATAAGTCCAATGCTATGACCTTTGCCCACGACCTGTGGCAACGAGTGTTCAAACAGGTTCGCCAGGAATATCCTGAAATCGAGTCCCGTCACCTTTATATCGATACCCTAGCGATGGAGGTGGTGCGCGATCCCCGGCAGTTCGACGTGATTGTTACTTGCAATCTGTTTGGCGACATTATCAGCGACCTCGGCGCCCAACTGGCGGGCGGCTTAGGGCTGGCCCCATCTGGCAACATTCACCCGGGACGCACTTCGCTGTTTGAGCCGGTGCACGGCTCGGCACCGAACATCGCCGGGAAGGGTATTGCCAATCCGTTGGGTTCGATACTGACGTCGGCGATGATGCTGGATTTTCTGGGATGGACGGCCGAAGGAAATGCGCTACGCACCGCGGTTCGAGCCGCGTTGCAAGAAAATTTCGTTACCCCTGATCTAGGGGGCGAAAAGAAAACAGTGGAAGTCGGAGACTGGATCGCGAAGAGGGTCGGGAGTCGGTGACGCGGTACTTAAAGTAATACTTTAAGTACAAGGAATGCGTTGCTGAGAGGGCCTAGAAGACGGATTGGTCTCCGTTAAGACGCTCTAGCAGGTTTCTTCGCCGCCAATGCGACCAGAACTCCCAGCAAAAATCCCCCGACATGTGCCCACACGGCCACGCCGCCATTCATGCGAGTGCCAATGGTGCTGATTCCGCTTAAGAATTGCAGAGCAAACCACACGCCGAGCACCACGACCGCCGGTACTCGAATCGGGAAAATGAAAATGAGCGTGAGGATGCGGTTGCGTGGCTCCAGTACGATGTACGCTCCGAGAACTCCTGAAATCGCGCCGCTGGCACCCAGTGCAGGCAAGTGCGAATGGTAATTGAACGCCACATGGACTAGACCGGAGCCGATGCCGCAGAACAGATAAAACAACAGGTAGCGTAGGTGGCCAAATGTCGCCTCGACATTATCGCCAAAGACCCAAAGGAACAACATGTTGCCCAGCAGGTGCGCCAGTCCCTCGTGCATAAACATGCTTGTGAGTAGAGGCAGGAACGCCGCTTCAAAGCTGCCGTGCCCGGCAACCCAGCCGGAGATGCGCGCCGGCACCGTAGAGTATGTCAATTCCATCGCCTTGAGGGCACGGGGGGAAGTCACCACCAATTGGAACTGATAGAGGAAGACAGCAACATTGGTCAGTAGCAAGCCGATATTGACGTAGCCGACTTTTCCGGAAGGATTCTCGTCTCGAAGAGGGATGAACATGGATTCTCGGTCTCAGCCCTGCGCAGCCTGGGCGCGCTTGGCAGCTTCCGCGAGCACTCGTTCGGTGTAAAGTTTTGGGTGAAGACGTCCACGAGATCTTAGGTTCTCAATCGCACGCACCGAACCAATCCCTCCTCGCGCGCCAGGCGCCATGCAATTCAGACCGGCAGCCGCGCAGCCAAAATCAAGCATTCGCCGAGTCTCCCATCCTTGGAGAAAGCCATAGGCAAAGCCGGCATGAAACAGGTCCCCGGCGCCGGTGGTGTCTACGACCCTCACGCGGTACGCCGCGGCATACCAGAAATGTTCGCCATCCCATGCCAGGGCACCTTGTTCGCCCATAGTTGTGCAGACCAACTTTGCGCCGTATTTCGCCCGAATCCGCGGCAATGCGACCAACGGTTCGTTGGAGCCGCCGAGCGGTTCCAGGATTCCCCGGGACAACACGGGAAAATCCACTTGGGGAAGGATGAAGCGCAACTCCTCGCGAAACACGTCCAGATCGCACATTACTGGAATTCCAGCCTCGCGCGCGCAGGTGGCTGCAACTCGGGAAGCCTCGGGATTCTCTCCATCCACCTGTAACAACCGGGTGCGCTGAAACCACGGCTTCTGTAAAAAAGTCGTTGCCAGCTTCAGTCGCGAGTCCCGATGGCATAGCACAGCCCGGCTGCCGGTACCCTGCTCCACCAGAATATAGGATAGCCTGCTCTCAGCACCTGGCACTCGCAATAGATGAGTTTCGACCCCCTCTTTCCGAAGTTCCATTTGGTGTGAGGCGGCGTGATGGTCGGACCCCGCAACACCCACGTAACGTGTGCGCAATCCCCACTGAGCTACGGCGAACACTGCCGTGGCGACCTGTCCACCCAATCGAATCTCGCGAGAGACGGTGTCGGTTTTCCCATCGCGGGCAGGGAATGCCTTTAGCCGAAGCACGACGTCGGTCGCGTTCTCTCCAATACCTGTGAAATCCACCGGCGGGATGGGCATGGAGCGCAAGCCTACCCGATATCGTGAAAAAAGCAAAAGGGAAGCAGTGAGATGCAGGCGGGTCCTATAATCAGCGTCCGCAAAAAAGCTGGTTAACAGATTAATTTTATCGCCGTAAGCTGTACCGTGCGCGGGACTTGCGGGTGTGGTTTCGGGAAAAGCGAATAGTCCATATTTGGTTCCCGGTGCTGAAGGCGGCACTCACGGCGATGGAGGCCTCGATCTTTTTGCGGCGCCGCATTTCGTGCTGCGCGATAAATAAAGCAAAGAAAATTTGATTTAATCCGCGCAGAAAGTTGCGCCGCAGGGAAGCGTGTGTTACAAAATCTGATTCGCGTTTGCGCGGTCTTTTTTGTAATTGCGGAAAGCAGCGAATCGTGGTCGGCGCGCCGACGAGATTGCTATGCCCGCCAGGGAAACGGAAGCCATCATTCTGAAAACTTTTCCCCTGGGCGAAGCCGACCGCCTGGTCAGTTTTTTTGGCCGAACCTCGGGGCGCTTGCGCGGCGTCGCTTCTGGCGCGCGCAAGGTCAAGAACCGCTACGGTTCGACCCTGGAGACGCTGTCGCACGTGCAGATGTGGTACGTCGAACGGGAGACCCGCGACTTGGTGCGGATCCAGCAGTGCGACCTGCTGGAGTCGTTCAACAAGGCGCAAAGCGACTATGGCCTCAGCACCGGTCTGGCAATGGTCAGCGAAATTGCCGAACGGGTTTTGCCGGAGCAGGAAGTCGCGGAATCGATGTTCCGGCTGCTGCTGCTGGTTGCCCGGGAAGTCGAACGCCGTAGCTCCTGGGAACTGCCGCTGGCCTACTTCGCGTTCTGGACGGTTCGACTGGGAGGCTGGTTGCCGCGATTCGATCGCTGCGCGGAGTGCGGCGCGTTATTCGGCGGAGACCCGGCATTTCACTTTTCGCAGTCCGCGGGGTTGCTGTGCGCGGACTGCCGCAAGCCCGGCATGCGAGCGCTCAACCAGCCAGGCAGAGAATTGGGCGAGCTGCTTGCGGGGAAGAAATTGGACCAGATGGAACTGCCGGACGGGTTAAAGAAGGCCGTTGCCGAACTGCGGGAAGCGGCTTTCAGCTGGATCGAATTTCATACCGAGCGAAAATTGCAGACACGGGAATTTTTGGAGACGACTTGAGAGTTAAAGTAAAACTTGAACATAAGCCCAAGAGGCTGAATTTTCAGGACCTGATTCTTACACTCTCGCACTTCTGGGTGAAACATGGTTGCGTGCTGCAGCAGCCGTATGATGTGGAAGTCGGCGCAGGTACGATGCACCCGGAAACCTTTCTTCGGGTGCTTGGCCCGGAGCATTATCGCGTCGCCTATGTGCAGCCGAGTCGTCGGCCCGCCGACGGTCGCTATGGAGAAAACCCCAACCGGCTCTACAAGCACTCGCAGTTTCAAGTCGTCCTCAAGCCATCTCCTGTGGATATTCAGGATATTTACTTGAAGAGTCTTGTGGCGATTGGCATCGACCTGCGCGAGCACGACATCCGCTTCGAAGAAGACAACTGGGAATCGCCGACGCTGGGCGCCTGGGGAATCGGCTGGCAGGTTCTGCTGGATGGCTTGGAGATTACGCAGTTCACTTATTTCCAGCAAAGCGGCGGACTCGATCTGGACCCAATCTCGGTGGAGCTCACTTACGGCCTTGAACGCATTTGTGCCTTCCTGCAGGGAGTCGACAGTGTTTATGATCTACGCTGGTCTGATGACAGGACTTACGGCGACATCCGTCTAACCGAGGAGCAGCAGTTCTCTGAATACAGCTTTAACCGCAGCGATGCCAAAGCCATTCGCGCGGAGTTCGACCTGCACGAAAAGCAAGGCAAGGAATTGATTGAGGGCTGGGCCAAAGCAGAAGGGAAAGAGCGCCAGCGCTATCCGCTGCTGGCTGCGTACGACCACTGCCTCAAGTGTTCACACCTGTTCAACATGATGGACGCCCGCGGAGTGATTTCAACGACCGAGCGCGCGGCGCTGATGGCTCGGGTGCGATCGGTCGCATGCCGCACGGCGGCCGCCTACCTTGAGCAGCAAACTCCCGCGACCGACAAAGCCGAGGTGCGCGCATGAGTCCCACAAAGAAAGCGCCCGCCAAAAAGGCTGAAGCCAAGCCAGCCATTGAGAAGCGAGTCGAAATGCTGTTCGAGGTCGGGTGCGAAGAGATTCCGGCAGGCATGATTGCCCGGGCCGAGTCCGAACTGCGTGCCGGACTTGAAAAGCAGCTCACCGCTGAAAATCTAATGGCCGGGGTAACGATTGAATCGTTCAGTACGCCACGGCGCCTGGCGCTGTGGGCGCGAGGTTTGCCGGTGCGGCAAGCGGACGTAGTCAGTGAGGTGACCGGGCCGCCGAAGTCGGTTGGTTATGACGCCGTCGGCGCGCCGACACGTGCAGCGGTCAGCTTTGCCGAGAAGCAAGGCGTGGCACTCCACGAACTCTATTTTTTGCAAACTCCCAAGGGCGAATATCTCGCGGCCAAAAATATAAAGCGTGGACGCGCTACCGAACATCTTCTCGCCGACATTCTTCCGCGCATGCTGCACGACCTCTACTGGCCTAAGACGATGACTTGGACCGGCCTCAGTGGTGCGCGCTTCATCCGGCCCATCCGTTGGATCGTTGGCCTGCTCGACGGCAAGCCACTGAAATTCTCCTACGCGGGCTTGGCCGCTTCGGACGTAACTCGCGGGCATCGCTTTCTGGGTGCTGCAACGATTCGGGTCAAGTCGTTCGGGGAATATGAGAAAAGTCTCCGCGCTAATGGCGTGCTGATTCGCCCATCGGAACGCTTGAGCAAAATCGAATCGGAACTTGCGGCGCACGCCAAGAAGGGTAGCTATCGAATTCACGAAGATGCCGACCTTCTGAAGCTGGTGACGTACCTGAACGAATTCCCGACGGTGATTCAGGGCGACTTCGACCCGGCGTTCCTGAACTTGCCTGATGAAATTCTTGTGACGGTGATGCGCGGCCACCAAAAATATTTCGCGGTGGAGAAGCGCAACGGGGAACTGGCGCCGCATTTCCTGGCGGTAATCAATCTGGCGAAGGATAGCAAGGGACTGGTGAGAGCGGGGCACGAGAGGGTGCTTAAGGCACGCTTTGCCGATGCGCAATTTTTTTGGGAGTCGGATCAAAAATGTCGGCTCGCCGACTATCTTCCCAAACTTGAACGGGTTACCTACGAGTCTCGGCTCGGCAGCTATCGCGACAAAGTCGAACGCATCCGTTCGCTCTCCCGCTGGCTGGCTGAACAGTGGTGCAACCTCGGCATGGTGCAGGCGCACGTTGCCGAGGCCGACCGGGCAGCCGAACTGGCCAAGTGCGATCTCTCAACCGAAATGGTCCGCGAGTTTCCTGAGCTTCAAGGTATCGTCGGTGGACTTTACGCCAAAGCGCAAGGCGAGCCCGATGAAGTTTCTGACGCGGTCTACGATCATTACCGTCCGGTGGGGCTCGACGATCCCATTCCACGCAACACTATCGGATGCGCCGTGGCGCTTGCGGACAAATTCGACTCAATCGTCGGCTGCTTTGCGGTAGGGGTGGTGCCAACTGGATCAAGCGACCCATTTGCCTTGCGTCGCGCCGCGCTTGGCATCGTTAAAATTATTTTAGAAAAGAAGCTTCCCCTGTCACTTTCGCTGACCGTTGCTGCGGCAGCCAAATCTATACATTCGAATCCGCCGAAGCGGCAGGTCACGCCCGAGCAAACTAAGCAGGTTCTTGATTTCCTGGTCGATCGGGCGCGCTTCGTATTTCGCGAGAAGGAAGGCTTCAGCTACGACGAAGTCAATGCCGTCTTCCGCGCAGGGGCCGATGACTTGGTCGAGGCACGTCGCCGCCTGGAGGCTCTTCGCACCATTCGCAAATCGAAAAACTTTGAGCCGCTGACTGTTTCGTTCAAACGCATCCGCAAGATTTTGGAGAAAGCTGCGATCCCTGCGGGGGAAGCTCCACAGGTCGCCACAGATTTGTTTGACAACGACGCCGAGCGCGGGCTGTATGCGGCCATGCATGCGGCCGCTCCCCGGGTGAACGAGCAAAAACGTGCAGGGCACTTCAAGGAAGCGCTCGAAGCGATTGCAGCGATGCGGCCGGACATCGACAAATTTTTCGAGCAGGTGATGGTGATGGCCGACGATCAGGCGGTTCGCAGGAATCGGCTGGCGTTGCTGTCGGAATTGCTGCAGGAGTTTACGACCATTGCGGATTTTTCGGAGATGGGTGGAGAAGTCCGTACTTAAAGTATTACTTTAAGTCGAAGTCGTGGATGGATTTTCCACTTGTCGGTCCGCGCGTCGACACTTCTGGTTGCTGGAAGATTTTCCGGGGACGCCGAGCATGCACTCGTCCCCAAGTTTCCTGTAATTTGCATGTGCTGGTTACTCTAAATCCCTAGTGAGGCATATCGTGACAAAGTGGGTTTATTTTTTTGGTGCAGGAAAAGCGGAAGGCGACGGAACCTGGCGCGACCTCCTCGGAGGAAAAGGGGCGGGCTTGGCGGAAATGAGCCGCATCGGCCTGCCAGTACCTCCCGGATTCACGATCACCACCGAAGTCTGCACCTACTATTACGATAAGAAGAAGACTTATCCGAAATCGCTCGACGCCGAAGTGAGGACTGCGGTCAAGCGCGTGGAAAAAATTATGGGCACCAAGTTTGGCGATAAAACCGCCATGCCCATGCTGGTGTCGGTACGCTCTGGCGCTCGCGATTCGATGCCTGGCATGATGGACACCATTTTGAACCTCGGCCTGAATGACGAGACTGTTCTGACGCTGACCAAAGCCACCAAGAACGAGCGCCTCGCCTGGGACTGCTACCGTCGCTTCGTCCAGATGTATGGCGACGTGGTCATGAATGTGCAGAAACGCCCGAACGAGGATCACGAACCGTTTGAAGTGGTGATTCACGAACTCAAACATGAGCGCTATCACGCGGATGTTGATGATCCGAAGCTGACGGTGAAAGACCTTCAGGAACTGGTGGTTCGTTTCAAGAAATTGATCAAGGAGCGCACTGGGAAAGAGTTCCCGCAAGACCCATGGAAACAACTATGGGGCGCGGTCGGCGCCGTGTTCGGTTCCTGGATGAACGATCGCGCCATTGTTTATCGCCGCAAATATAACATCCCGTCCGAATGGGGAACCGCAGTCAACGTGCAGGCGATGGTGTATGGCAATACCGGCGATCAATCCGGATCGGGAGTAGCATTCACCCGCGACCCGGCGACCGGGGAAAAAGTCTTCTACGGCGAATTCCTAATCAATGCTCAAGGCGAAGATGTGGTGGCGGGCGTGCGTACCCCTGAACCAGTCGCGGAGCTCAAGAAGTACATGCCCAAGGCCTTTCACGAGTTGGAGAAAATCCGCCAGACACTCGAAAAGCATTTTAAGGACGTGCAAGACTTCGAGTTCACTATTCAGGACGGCAAAGTGTTCATGCTGCAGACGCGCAACGGCAAGCGCACCGGTCTTGCCGCAGTGCGCTTCGCGGTGGAGATGGAAAAAGAAAAGCTGATCGATTGGAAGACCGCCATTCGGCGCGTTCCCGCCGACCAGCTCGACCAAGTGCTGGCGCCGGTGTTCGATCGCAAGGCGGTTCAAGCTGCGAAGGTTATTGCCAAAGGGCTCCCAGCGGGGCCCGGAGCAGCTGCCGGCAAGATGTACCTAAACGCGGATCGCGCGGCGGCGGCTGGCGCGGCGGGCGAAAAGGTCTTGCTG
>Ga0137359_10005331_pt1 | contig 10591 bp, 13 predicted proteins | sample Mad1_40_16metaG_FD_108281 | JGI IMG/M metagenome (GOLD analysis project Ga0137359, IMG submission 108281) | Vadose zone soil microbial communities from Angelo Coast Range Reserve, California, USA - Mad1_40_16 metaG | ecosystem: Environmental > Terrestrial > Soil > Vadose zone | place: USA... | reverse complement strand
TGTGTTACGTCACACCAGTCAACCCACTGACGCAACGCGGCGATTGCTGCGGCACGTTCTTCGCCGCAGCCCCCGCATGCAGCGCACCTTTTGTGACGCCAGGATCACAATTTCGACCGATGGCGCCGCGGCATTTCCATAACACGGCGTCCACGAGGCCGGCGCCTCGAACTCAAGTGAGTGGCAGCAGTAGGGCATCGATTTCCTGCCTCGGTCTGGCGGCCACGCCGGCCTCCTGTGCAAACTTTCGCCAAGCCAGAATGGCGTCGCGTACCCGCGCCAACACGTGCGGCGCAGTGCCGATGCCGAAGCGGTCAGCAACCTCGAGCAGATCGCGTGTCGTGAAATCCTTGAACTTGCCGTTCACCGACATGAGGTGCTGGTGCGTCCACCTGCTGGTCGGGCTGTGGGCGAAGGTTACGTCGTACGCCGGCGCCAGCTCCCAGTTGCCTGCGCGTTTCAGGCGGAACGAGAAATTTTTCGAATGGTCGTCGCAGTTACGGCCCATCACGTTGAAGACCATCCGTCGGAAGATCTCTTCCAGATCGGAATACGGAAGTTTCAGCAGGCTCGCCGTATCGAACAATTGCGCATAGCCGTTGGTGCCGATCTTCTTGTAGTCGAGGTGACTCATCGCACAGAGCGTCTGCACGTGATGGCGGACATTGTCGGCGTCGCGGTCGAACCTCCGAGTCATGAAATGAGCGCGTCCGTTCTCTTCCAGGAGGCGGCAGTCGGACATTGCGAGCCCCGCATCGCGCGCCATCAGGTAATACGCGAATTCGATGCGGCCGTAGTCCTGGGAGGACCCGAGATCCTCGTCCTTCCCCATCCCGTCGAACTTGAGTAGCCAGTGCTCGAAGCCGGGCGGCGCGTCGATCTGTCCGCTGCGAATCTCCTCGGTCTTGGGATTCCAGGCGATTACTGCCTTCGCGCGTGCGCCGCCCGCCGACGTCCCGACTTCGATGATGCTGCGGAGTGCCGCATTCGCATGATCGTCATCCTCGATGGTGCCGGTCACGGCCTTGCGCGCGACACTCACGAGCTCACTCATCTCGATGGCGGACGGGATCCGCGAGGCTGGGCCCCGCGCGGGCCTGAACTCCAGCGCACCCATGGCGCGATTGCTCATGTAGGCGAGGCGGTCGAGCGGCGTGATGTCCTGCACGGAAATACCGCGATCGGCCATCCACCGATCAATGAGCGCATTGCCGAAATCATCCGGCAACGCATCGCTCAACACCGCCGGCAGTCGTTTGTAGGTCTCGACCGGAAGATCGGTAAAAAGATGCGTGCGATCCGGCTCCGTGGGCATCTGCAGCGGCGCCGGCTCGATACCGAGCTTGCGAAACTCAGGCGTGTAGCGGAAGGCATAAAAGGCGTAGCGTGGATCGAGCACGGTCACGCCGATGCGATTGCCCCACAGAAAGATCTCGACGCCCGTCACATGGGCGTACTTTGTGTGCACCCGGCGCGGCAACACGCGGGGTTTCGATTTCTTGGCGACCTTCTTCGTCGAGGCCTTCTTCTTGGCTGCCATAGTCAAGGCTTCTTATTCTCGCGTGGCTTTCGCGGGCGCGGCGCGCTGTCGCGGCGTAACCGCTCCGGTGTGGGTGAGCGGATTGATGGAGGCCAACGGGGCGATAGTTGCGAGCCAGTCGGCACGGCCCAGGGCGCGGAGCGTCGACACGAGCGTCTTCACGGTGGAGCCCTTGCCGTTCTCCAGGTTCTTGAGCGCGCTGATACTGATTCCGGCCCGGCCGGCTACTGTTTGTTGGTCGATGTTCAAATCCAACCGTAGCGCCTTCAGGTTGGCGCCCAGCGCCGCTTCCATCTCCTCAATGGTTTGATGCGTGGTCATGACCATCGTCATTCTCCATTACAGTCTTAATTACACCTCTAATAGCGATATTGTAGCACAAGAGACATATTTACAGCCCTTATTACTATCATGCCCGTCGCCTCTTTCTATCCCCTCTTTTGTCCCAAGATTGACTGCGCGACCTCTCGCTCACGGTGCTCAAAAGCATCGGCGAATTGCTCGAGTTCTCCTGAGCTCATTCCGAGCTCGCGGCCACGCACACGCCAAGTTGAAACTGTCCGTTCAACCTCTGCAAGTATTTGGATTGCGCCGTTCGTATCCAGCTTGAAATAGGCCGCAACCGCCATCAGCGCATCGATCGAAGCGGCTGGGCCTGCATCTTCGGAGATCCAGGTTTTCAGTTCACGCTGACGATCAGGGAAGGGGTTGATATCGAATACCGGCGATAGTCGCCATTGATCCTTTGAGACATGAAGAAAGCCATGATTGTGCAAGTGATCATCAACGTTGTTGATAAGGATGGAGAAGGCGATTCGGCGCCAAAGCTCCTCGATATCGGCTTGGACGTCTGCTCCATGCTGACGTATTGCGTCGACGATTTCGGTGTAGGTATGTTCTGTGGGGCTACCGACGTCCACACCGAGCAGTGTTGCGGCGGAGACATACATGAGCCTTCCCTTGGCAGTACGATCGAATCTACGAATGAGAGTGACGGGGACACCGTCGCTGTCAATGAGCCGTGCCTGGGGAGCATTGATCCCTGCAGCCTCGGCGAGTTGCAACGCCAAGACCTCGCCCTTGGTGACAGCCCGCTCATCCTCGACGCTCGGAAACTTACCAATGCTAAGAGCGCCATCTTCGTCGATGACAGAGCATTTGGGTCGCAGACCCCCCAGCGAAGTTCCTCGGCCGCGAAGGTAAGCAAGGTCTTCTGCCGTTTCAGTATTGGTCTCGACCGCCCGACTGGCAGCCATCAGCATAGACAGCTCGATCAACGGAGGCGCGGTTCGCCGTCCCTCTCCGGGCGTTCGCCGGAAAACGCCGTCCTCATCTTGAAACCGCAGCGCCCCCACGCGATTGACATCATCGACTGCCAGGAGAAAGTCGATAGGGGTGAGCGGTTGGTGGTCCTGCGCTTGTCCGGCCGCGCGAGCTGCTGCGCGGCGCTTGGCGTGATCACGGAGGATGACGCGACGCGCCCAACCGTCCGGTTCGGTATCGGCAATGGCGCCATGAAATATCGGGGCATCGCGGCTGGGTGGCTTGTGAAATTGTGCGCCCGTCACTAGAGGGAGATCGGGTTCGAGTGCGAAACGATCCGAAGCGATAAGCCATTCCCGGTCATATTCGAAAGCCGCACTTTGGCGCGCGCCCTGGCTGTCAAAGCGGAGCGTGCCAATGCGACGATTGGCCTCGCCGAGAAAGACGCCGATCGTGCGCTTCATAACGGTCGAGGTCCTTTAGGCGCACGGACCCGTTTCGGCAGGCGGTCGGCGTCGAACAAAAGACCGGTGTCATCCCGGCCAGGATCGGCCAGGGCGGTTAGGGCATCGGATAGTCCCAGAACGAAGAGGGCCATGGCGTAAATTCCGAAGGCAACACTCGGGTTGCCTTTCTCTACTTTCAGGTAAGTATTTTTGTGAACGCCAATCCGCTCGGCCATCATGCCGATGGTCAAGGAGCGCTTACGCCGCGCTACGGCAATATCAGCACCAAGCTTGGCTATGGCCTGCCGTAGGCGAAGTGGCAGGACTGATGTGTTTTTTGTGGCTTTCATAAGATTGCATAAAATAGACCTAAAATGGCTTAAAGTCTATTTTACGAGACCTAAAAAAGACAAAATTCCGGAGTACTCGCACTCGATCGTCGCTGGGCCTCATAACACACTGATTTACTGACAGATTCTAAGCCCACCATTCGCCAAATGCCGTTCCGATCCAGCATCTGTCGGCCAGTGGCGCTGAAAATCCTCAAGGAAGGAAGGCCAGTCAGGCTTCAGCTGGTGCACTTCAAAGTAACGCAGCGGAAACGAAAACCCGTGATCGATGCCGACAATCGTCGGGACGTCTTCTGCGAGCCGCGCGGCCAACCAATGCGCGATGCCGCGTCGCGTCCAGTACTTGCGAGAGCTTGGCGGCGGCGGCACCTCGTTCGCCGCGGACTCACCGACGGCGCAGTAGACGCGCAGGCCCTTGAGACTGGCTTCTGGCGTCTCGGCCCCAGAATAGTCAACACCGATGTAACGGGAAAAAGCGGACATCGAGAGCTCAAGGAGACTCAGGACACCTCAGTCAGCAGACTCTCATAGGGAATCTTCAACCCGTCGTGAAGCCGCTTGACCATCCGCAGACTGAGCGGCCGCTTACGGTTCAGCACCTCGGACACCCTACCGCTCGGACCGATGAAAGGCTCCAGGTCACGAGGCGTCAGCCCGTCTTGCTCCATGCGGAATTTGATGGCTTCCACCGGATCCGCGGGTCCGAAGTCGTAGTGCTTGCTCTCGTAGGCCTCGACGAGCGTCACCAGGACATCGCGCTCGTCAGCCTGTGCAGTGCCCTCCCCGGCCTGAAAGATCTTCTCAAGGCGGCGGAATACCTGCTTCAGGTCGTCGTCGTTTCGGATTGGCTTAATAGTCATTCACGGTCTCCACATCGATGCGGTCGTATTGCACATGTGTTCCGATGAACTTCACCCAGACGATTCCCGCCTGGTACTGCACTTCGACTACGAGCCGGTACTTGTTGCCACCCACGTTGAACACGACGCGGTTGTTGCCACAGATGCTCGCACTGGCGAACTGAGCCTTGATGTCCTGCGGCCTGCGCCAGTTCGCTCTGAGTGCCTCTTCGTACCAGCTGTGCAGTGGGCCTCGCGCGCTAGAACAACCGGGGCGCTCCCAGAACTTCTTCAGGCTGCTCTTGGCGATCACCCTCATCGTCGGGCAGTATCTCCCGTTTTGGGAGAAACATCAAGGGCAAAGACTCCTCGGGGGGGGTTACCTATATTGCCCGGAAACTCCGGGTTCCCTGGTGCCGTCCGCGTCCTTACGAGTCACGATGCATCGTTCGGAAACAACTCGGAATAACGCGGATCGGCATGTTCCCAGTTGGCGTTTTTAAAGACCAAATAGTCCCGCACTAGGTATAGCTGCACTTCTCCAGGAATGTTGATCGACATATAGCCACGATTGGCGCCCTCTTAGCTACAACCCAAAGCGACAAGTCCCTGGAGCAATTGGTCTGACGAGTTCCCGTCCTCGACCGGCGGATCGAACTTGACACGAACCGTTCGATTTCCCGACTTTTTGATCACTCGCTGGAAGGTAGGGCGCTCTTCAAGCGGACCATGCGGGGCGTATACGATGTCCTCCCAAGATACTGAGTACGCGTAGAAGGGTGAGTTGTCGAGTTTATATTCATCATTTCCGAGCGCGGTTGCCCAGAGTGTCTCGACTTCGACGGAGCCATCGTCGTAGGTCACTCTGAAAACTACTTTGGCGTTGGCCGCCACGGAATCGGTCATGACCCTTTACCCCCGAACTCACCCGAGCCTTTCGTTAGCTTGGTGCGCAGCGCACCCACGATCCGAAGACGAGCGGACTCCGCACTGGTTGGCGCGCTCTCTGGATCACAAACAATGATGGCGAACGGCGCCCCAATGCGGACGCGGGTCCGTCGATCGAAAAATGCTTTTGTTAGTATGCCTGGCCCAACCGCGTCGAACTCCATGACGGCCCACCAATTCTCGACCCTAGCGAGCGGAGTACCAACGGCGACCGGATCAGAATGGGAAAGCGGATCAAGAACCCGCCTCGACGAACCGCCCCGCGCGCAGCGGAGGGAGGTGGGTTTTTGCCAGTTTTGCCCCTAAACTCAGGGTTCACTGCCGCGGCCAACCGTGCCACACTAGGGAAGCGCCTGGTCTGGTCACTCCCACTCAATCGTCTCCAGCTCTTGTAACTATCTCGGCGCGCGTTTGCACGAGATCGATGTCCTCGGAATATCGCATCGGCCGCTCGAACAGGAGTTTGTGAATCGCCGTGCCGCCGCGGAACGCGATCTTTCCCTTCAGCGCGGAAGCGTTGAACAGGTCGCATAGTGCGCGGCAGATGATGAGATCCTGTTCCACGTGCCGCAAGTCGGGCCACGGCGCCTTTGCGCTCCACGCCTGAACATACGCCCGGGGGATCAAGAGTCGACCTCCACCGGCTCGTTGATCACGAGCTTCCACCTGGAATTTCTGTCATGAATCTCCGCGAGAGACGCAACTAGAGGCTTTATGGCAGGATTCAACGGCAAGACGGTCTTTGCCTTCTTGACGAATGGCTCCAGCGCCCTGGCCTGACGCGAATGGTTTGCCTGATCGAGCAGATAGCCAAGGCGACGCACAGCTGAGTTCTCATAGTCTTCGGCCGCGTCCGCGAGTGCGCGCGCATTCGCCTCGCCACCGATATCCTTGGCGATCTGCGCGATGCCGTTGATACCACCGGCCTTGTGAAAGTAACGCGCACAGTCGAGCAGCGTCAGCTCGACACCTGCCACTTTCGCAAAGCCTTCGTCGCTCTTCATCTGATCAAGCCGTGTTGGCAGATTGACGTGTGAAAAGGCGCGCGGCGCCTGGTAAAGGAATTGGAGGCGGTGCCTGCCGATCTCGAAGTCGCGCAACTGTTTGGGGACGATGACTTGGAAGATCATCGCTGCCTGATGCGATGAACCGTGGAACGCCGCCGCGCGTAACAGCGAGACGCGATAGTCGAGCCCTTGGTGCTTCATTAAGGGATCAATCCATCGCGCCGGATCGGGCGCGCCGACGATGCGGTCTTCGGGTCGAAGAATGAGAAAGAAGCCGTGGCGAGGATTCGCCAGGCGCCCCTTGTTGATCAGCCTCGTAACGGCAGCGGCAAAACTACGCTCGGGAACACCGAGCGCGGAGCGCGCGTCATCGCCCACGAAATAGCTACGCCCGTGGGCTAGGCGTTCATCGAGATAATGCTCCAGCGAAGCCATGCCAAATCATACGCAAAATTCGACATAAAACCAAGATTTTTGCATATGATTTGGGGCGCTCTTATCGTCCGTGCGCTACGACCTGGTAGCACGGGTCAAGAACCTCCTCCCGTAAAAAATAGCTTTCGGTCCATCTTTCCCAAAGGGACTCAGCACTAAGAGCTATGCAAGCCGTGCTCACGGCGATCGACCGCCTCGACGAGGTGACGAAGAAGCGCGTCATCGTGTGGGCATCGGAACGGCTCAGAATCTCCATCGGCAGACCTGATTGAGCTCGCTCTCGGCGACAAGTAATGAGGCGGTTGCGGGCGAATCAGGCGCAGCGCCCCCTCCCTCATACCCTAGACCTATCTCGCTTCTCTGGCCCGACTCAACGCAGTGGCCTCCACATCCTCTACGCAGAGCTGCACGAGGGGCTCGGCAGCCTCGCGGCTGGACAAATCCGCGACCGAATGAGATCGACTCGCATCAAGCGAGCGGGCCGGATAAATGTCTCGGACGTGCTCGCGCGTGCCGGGCACTATGCGCACAATTTGGATGGTGGTGGCTGGTCGCTCACTCCATCGGGGCGGACCTATATTCGAGAGCTTCTCGGGTTGCCTGCGTCGGACATTGAGAAACAGCAGGACGTCGGTAAGCTGCAGACGGTGGTCTCCGGCATCTCGGACCCGGTCATCCGCGACTACGTTGGTGAGTCTCTGATCTGCCTGCAACATGGGGCGCTCCGCGCGTGCGTCGTGTTCGCATGGACGGGCGCGGTCCGAGTGCTCCATGAGCGCATGCTCGCTGGGAATCACACCGCTCTCAACAGCACCTTGAAGAAGCACGACCCCAAGGCTCGTGACGTTAGCCAAGTTGATCACTTCGCCTACATCAAGGACAAGACGACGCTCCTCGCAGCGCAGGACCTCGGCATCTTCGACAAAGCGCAGAAGGACACGTTGGAGGAAGGCCTGAATCTGCGAAATCGGTGCGGCCACCCAGGCAACTACAAGCCGGGGGAGAAGAAGGTATCGAGCTTCATTGAAGATCTAGTGACCATCGCATTCTGAGGCTCTATGATTTCCCAAGCCGTGCGAACCTGCGTGGCGGAAACCCCGTATTTTGTTGGCTTTCGCGCATTCCGGAAGCTCGTCTGACGGTAAAATTCAAAGGCGGAAAGCCAAGAAAAATTTTACCGTCAGATTTACCGTCAAAACCATTCGCTTGGGAGCGATAGATGTAAATAGACGGCGATAGGTGATCTTTGAAATTTCAGTGAGTTACGGCAGGGATCCGATCGATGGCGATAGATCCCGAAAGGCCAAACTCACTCCCACTCGATCGTCGCAGGCGGCTTCCCCGAAATGTCGTACACCACACGCGATATCCCCGCCACCTCATTGACCATGCGGTGCGTGACTCGATCGAGAAACTCGTAGGGCAACCGTGCCCAGCGCGCGGTCATGAAATCGACGGTCTCCACGGCGCGCAGCGCAATCACATAGTCATAGCGTCGGCCATCGCCCATCACGCCGACCGAGCGCACCGGCAAGAATACCGCGAAGGCCTGGCTGACCTTGTCGTAAAGATCGTGGCGGCGCAGCTCCTCGATGAAAATGGCGTCCGCCCGGCGCAGCAGGTCGGCGTGCGACTTGTGGATTTCACCCAGGATCCGAACGCCCAGCCCGGGACCGGGAAAGGGATGCCGGTGCACCATGTCCTTGGGCAGTCCGAGCTCGATGCCGAGTTTGCGTACCTCGTCCTTGAACAGTTCGCGCAGCGGCTCCAACAGCTTCAGCTTCATGTGCTGGGGCAATCCGCCCACATTGTGGTGTGATTTGATCACATGAGCCTTGCCCGTCTTGCTGCCCGATTCGATCACGTCGGGATAAATCGTGCCCTGCGCGAGCCACTTCACGTCCTCGAGCTTCGCTGCTTCTTCGTCGAAGACTTCCACGAACATGCGCCCGATGATCTTGCGCTTCTTCTCCGGATCCGCCTCGCCGGCGAGCGCGGCCAGGAACCTCTGCTCCGCGTCGACCCGAATCACGCGCACGCCCATGTGCTCCGCGAACGTCGCCATCACCTGATCGCCCTCGCCGAGCCGCAGAAGCCCGTGATCCACGAACACGCAGATGAGCTGTGCGCCGATCGCGCGGTGCAGCAACGCGGCCAACACCGATGAGTCCACGCCGCCCGAGAGTCCAAGCAGAACCTTGTCCCTGCCGACCTGCGCGCGAATTCGCGCCACGCTGTCCTCGATGATATTGCGTGATTCCCAGTTCGCCGAACATCCGGCGATCTCGCGCACGAAGCGGCGCAAAATCTCGGTACCCTGCAGGCTATGCGTCACCTCGGGGTGAAATTGCACTCCATAGAATCGACGCGACTCATCGGCCATCGCCGCGAGCGGCGCGTTGTCGCTCGACCCGATGACCTTGAATCCCGGGGGAACCGCGACCACATGGTCGCCGTGACTCATCCACACATCGAGCACCCGGCGCCCTCGAGCGTCGCGATTGTCTTCGAGGCCGTCGAGCAGCCGCGAATCGGCCGTCGGCCGGACTTGCGCGGCACCGAACTCGCGGCGACTGGATGATTCGACTTGACCGCCGAGCTGCGCGGCCATGGTCTGCATGCCGTAGCAAATGCCGAGCACCGGCACGCCCAGGGAGAATACTTCGGGAGGCGCCTCCGGGCCCTTGACGTCGTACACCGATTCGGGACCGCCGGAAAGAATGATCGCCTTCGGCGCAAAGCGCTTGATTTGCCCGGCGTCGGCATCGCAGCCGTAGATTTCCGAATACACCCCGAGTTCGCGCACGCGACGCGCAATCAACTGCGTGTACTGAGCACCGAAATCCAGGATGAGTACTCGGTCCGCGTGAATGTCCGGCATCAACCGATCCGGTAGTTGGGCGCTTCTTTGGTGATGGTCACGTCGTGGACGTGACTCTCGCGAACGCCGGCGCTGGTGATGCGCACGAATTGCGGACGCGTACGCATCTCTTCGACACTGTTGCTGCCGGTGTAGCCCATGGCGGCGCGCAGACCGCCCGACAGCTGATGCAGGATGGCCACGAGGCTGCCCTTGTAGGGCACGCGTCCCTCGATGCCTTCCGGCACGAGCTTTTCGAGTTCCGTGGTGGTGTCTTGGAAGTAGCGGTCGCTGGATCCATGAGCCTGGGCCATCGCGCCCAAGGATCCCATGCCGCGGTACGCCTTGTAGGAACCGCCCTGGTAGAGTTCCACTTCGCCGGGAGACTCCTCCGTGCCGGCGAACATGCCGCCGATCATCACGCTGTGCGCTCCGGCCGCCAGCGCCTTGGCGATGTCGCCGGAGTACCGAATTCCACCGTCGCCGATGACCGGCACGCCCGTGCCCTCCAATGCCTTGGAGACCCGCGCGATCGCGCTGATCTGAGGCACGCCGACGCCCGCTATGACGCGCGTCGTGCAGATCGACCCGGGCCCGATGCCCACCTTGACCGCGTCGGCTCCGTGCTTGACGAGATCGAGCGCCGCTTCGGCGGTGACGATATTGCCGCCGATCACCTGTATGTCGGGATACTTCGCCTTGATTCTCGCCACCATCTCCAGCACACCCCGGGAGTGGCCGTGCGACGTGTCGACCACGACGACGTCGACGCCTGCTTCGCGCAACGCCGCGACTCTCTGCAGGGTGTCCGGCGACGTACCCACCGCCGCACCGACCCGCAGGCTTCCCACGCTGTCTTTGCAGGCATTGGGGAATTCGGTGGCCTTTTGAAAATCCTTGACC
>Ga0137359_10005326_pt1 | contig 10592 bp, 12 predicted proteins | sample Mad1_40_16metaG_FD_108281 | JGI IMG/M metagenome (GOLD analysis project Ga0137359, IMG submission 108281) | Vadose zone soil microbial communities from Angelo Coast Range Reserve, California, USA - Mad1_40_16 metaG | ecosystem: Environmental > Terrestrial > Soil > Vadose zone | place: USA... | reverse complement strand
TCACGTTTTTGTAATAAAACGGCGGCAACATCAGCACACCTGCGCAGCCGTGGTTTACCGCATGCCGCGTGAGCTCGACCGTCTCAGTGATCGAGCAGCAACCGGTGCCCGGCATCATTCGCAACGGATCGATCCCGGACTTGGCCAGTGCATCGAGCAACGTCATTCGCTCTTTGGCTGACATTGAGTTCGCTTCGCTGGTCGTGCCGAACGGCGCGAGCCCGCAATTCTGCGAAAGCAACCATCGGCAATGCGCGATGAATCGTTCGCTGTCAGGCGAAAGATCAGCCTTGAACGGCGTCACCCCAGGCGCGAGCACACCGCGGATGCGTTGCCTTGGCGACAGAATCTTGGTTTCCAGCATCCCTGCATCTGTAGTGGCAGCCGTGCCGGCTGCAACTCCCTCACACATGACACGTCCGCCACCGGACGGATTGACTTACTCCTTCACGCTCGTTTCGGCCTCGCGGCCTTGCCCATCTATGTTGCCCGCATCTCTGCGGCTCCATTCGCCGTGGCGAACATCAAAACGTGTGACATCAAATAGCTTTCGATCAACAACTCTCAGCGCTGAAACAGAAAAGCCGCCGAGGTATTATGCACCCGGCGGCTTATGTTCCAGATAGCTGCGTTACGCCAATCCGAGGGAATCGAGTGTCGGCTGGTCGATTGCCTCCGTCGTGGTGAGCCCCTGGTCCGCCTGATAGCCAGCGAGTGCCTGCCGAGTCAACGGGCCGAGCAACCCATCGACCTCACCTTTGTAATAGCCCATTTGTTGTAGCAAGGCTTGGGTATCCGCGATCACCTGGTCCGGCGGTACAGCACGTTGACCCACATAAATCGGTCCATCGTAGGCATAATATTGCGCTGAAGGGCTGTAACCCCACGCCGGAAACCAGTAGCCGTTGTTGAAGAAATAGTAGCCGCCACCGATCAGCTCCACACGAGCGTAATGTGAATGGTACCAACCCTGATCGTGCCATTCCGGATGATACGAACGGAATACTTCGTATTGCGCACCCTGCCAGCGATCACTTCCTTCGACCCGATAGTTCTGGTTGAAAGTAACCGCCGGAACCTGCTGCGGCTTTGGCTGTGCACGAAAGGTCGCGTGCTGCGATTTGACCTGCTGCACCTGCTGCGGGTCAGGCTTCTTCACCGCGCCCATCCCTATGGCCCGCTTATTTTGCTGGCTGGCTGGCGGAGCTGCACCGGCTTCAGTCGCAGGCTGCCTTACACCTTGCTTCCGCTCTTCAGCCTGCTGCTTTCCGCGATGCGTCGGCATTTCCGCCGCACGGCCTGAAACATCCGTTCTCGTCTCGGGAGCGTTTGCAGATTCCTCCTGCGCGCGAGTCTTCCGGCCCTTTCCAGCGCCGGGCTCATTCGTCGTTTCACCGGTCGATTTAGCGGGGAGGTTCGTTTCTGGGGCGTTCGCAGATTCATGGCCGGCGTGAGTTTTTTTGCCCTTTTCCGCGCCAGGTTGATTCGTCGCCGCGCGCTCATTCGCCGCGCCGCGTTCCTTCATCGCTCCGGTTTGCTTCGTTGGCCTCTCCTGAGGCTTCGCCGCGTTCGCGCCGGGTTGTGCTTGAGTCGCGTGCGTTTTTTCCGGGGTGCGCTTGCCCTTTGATGGTGACTGCTGTTCGACTGGCTGTTGTGCCAACGCGGCTCCAGCCCATGCCAGTGAACAGCCTATCAGTAAACTGGTAAGTTTTTTCATATTAATAGTGTTTAGTCGTTGGATTTCCGCGATCTATTCAGGCGCTTTCTGGAATTCCGCCCAGCCGCCTGAGGCAAACGCCCTCAAACGGCGTCGATCACGCAACGACACTTCGTGCAATCGTTGGCATTTGGACGGCTCCTCCAATAAAAAGAGGGCCAGCGTTCCGGAGCCAATCTTCGTTTAAGCCGCTTTTTTAGCGCTTTTGCCCGACTTGACGGCGGGGAACAGCACGACCCGCGGGGTAGGCTCAGCGGTTCCATTCCGAACGAAGGTCGACTCGAACGTCAGTTTTCCGTTAGCAATCTCGGTTAACGCGATATCGGCTTCACGGAGTCCGGGAGCATGTTCCACCAGCGGACGATGACCGAGCGTCAGCTGTCGCACGCGGCGTGAGACCATGTTCACGAGAATTTGCTGATTAGTGATTACTTTGGAGGCGGCGCTAACGAGTTCGGCGTTCATAATAATTTGCTTCTGACTTCTATGCAGCACCAACGTCGCACCGACTCTGGCGCGCACCGGAGTTTGACTTTCCTCCTTCGTCTTCTGGCTTCGAAGACTCCCCACTATCATCCAGAAAATCAATTCCGCAATGCTGAGTGAAGTAGATGGATGAACGACGAATGGAGCGAGTCGGGCGAACGACCACCGTTTTCACATCGAACATTAAACCTCAAACCTCTGACATGTGACCTCCGATATCTGACATCTGACATCTAACACGGTAGACTTCTCGCGTGAAGCCGTCGCTCACCGGAATCGTTTTGGAAGAACTGACGGATTTTCTGCAAAAGCGCGGAGCGCCTTCCTATCGTGCGAAGCAGATTACCGACTGGATCTACAAGAAGCGCGTCGCCTCCTTCGACGCGATGACGGATTTACCTAACGAGTTGCGGGCTCAGCTCACAGCGGAATTTGACACGCCGAAGATCGAGGTCGTCCGCGTCCTTGGCTCGAAAGACACGACGCAGAAATTCCTTTTCCGCTTACGCGACCAAAACCTGATCGAGTCGGTCCTCATTCCAGCGTCGCCTGCCCTTTATGGCCAGCCCTCAGATCGCCGGACCATTTGCGTCTCCAGCCAGGTCGGCTGCGCTTATGGCTGCAAATTTTGCGCAAGCGGACTGGACGGCTTGACGCGCAATCTCGATGCAGGCGAGATGGTGCAACAGCTCATCGCCGTCGAAGAGAAGAGCGGAGAAAAGATCGATAACGTCGTCTTCATGGGTATGGGTGAACCGCTCGCCAATCTGAAAAATCTTCTGCGTGCGATTCGAATCATCAATGCACCATGGGGCCTCGGCATCGGCGCCCGCCACATCACCATTTCCACCAGCGGACTCGCGCCGCAAATTCGCGAGCTGGCCAACGACATCACGCAGTTTCGCCTCGCTCTTTCGCTACATGGCGCAACCGACGAAGTGCGCGGCCGGATCATGCCGGTTAATCGCAAGTATCCACTAAAAGTCTTACTCGAAGCTTGTGATTACTACGTCGCGAAAAAAGGAAGAATGACGTTCGAGTACATCCTTATCGCCGACGTCAACGACACCGACGAGCAGGCTCGCGAGCTGGCCAAGATCGCGCGCCGTCTGTCGGCCAAGATCAATCTCATTCCATACAATACCGTCGAAGGCCTGGAATGGTCGCGCCCCTCGCGCGCCCGGCAGGAAAGATTTCAATCTATCCTGCGGGAACATGGTGTGATCGCAACCCTGCGCCGCGAGAAAGGTCACGACATTGCTGCCGCCTGCGGTCAATTACGACTACAGACGAGGATCGGGGATCCCGGCAGGCCGGCGCCCCCGGTGCGCGCGGCCATACTCTAGCTGGACAGCGGCGATCCGTTGGCTTACCAATCCTGGCGCGTGGCACTATGGAAGCGGCGAAAATTTATTTTATTATTTTTGGCCTGCTAACGATCGCCGGCGGCATTGTCGGGTACATCAAGGCGGGCAGCGCGGCCTCCGTGATCGCGGGTGCAATCACAGGGGTTTTGTTGCTCGTAGCGGCGTTTCTGTTACCTGCGCATCAGGCATCGGGACTCGGAACTGCGTTGATCGTTTCACTACTGTTGCTCGGGTATTTTGGTCCCAAGTATCTGCGCACAGGAACAGTCATGCCCGCAGGCATGATGTCGGTGCTGAGCATCATCGGGATTGTTGCAGCCATTGTCGTCTGGGTGAGAAAGTAGTCGCGTGGGAAAAAATCGCCTTCGGACATGGCGGCGACTCGTGCTGCTTTTGGTCGGTGCGCTTTTTGCTGCGATTGTGTATCGCTGGATCTCCCTTGAGCGGCTGCAACGCTTCGCGCCCACGGAAGTATTGGGCACGCCTACGCCGGAACCGACGGCGACGCGGCCACCGGTGATCACGGGGAAATTGGACACGGCAAAACTGTTCAACGGAATTACCCTTCACTCCACGGTGGAGACGATCGCCGGAGCGGATGCTGCGACCGAACGCACTGTGCCGGACAGTTACGTGCTCGATCTCAAGCTGCTGGCGCGTGTGCCTTCGCCGAACAAAACAGTTGAGGAACTGGCCAAAGTCAGTCCGCAACTGCCGACGCTGTTTCCCGGTTTGGCGTCGATGATTTCCGCCGATTCGGTTTCGCCGCTGTTCGCGCAGCTTTACGACACAAAAGTCAGAATGCTGCGTGAGAACCTTGGCCGTCTCGATCTACTTTTGTCGCGGCACAACTTTTTTGATTGCCAAACCGTTCTCCAGCTTCAGTATCCGCAGACTCATCGAAAAGCGCTTCTGCTCCAGGCCGACATGGATGTGGACGCCGACGGCTCCGATTCCGACCGCTTGTCTGTCGGGACCGGTGCGCCCGTGAATTTCAAGCCGGCCACCAGTTATCGTTGGCAAAAGAAGTCGGACGCGCCTAACCCGTATCTCGCCGGAACCGAAGAGCGATTGAAACGCGCAGAAGATGAGTACGCGCTCACGACTACCAATCCCGCACGAAAGCGCGAACTGCGCAATGCGATTGCGGATTTGCGCGGCGAAGTCAGCACACTGAAGAAGTTCAGTTTCCTGATCGGCGCGACGGATCCGTTCATCGTGGTGCCGGGCGCGTTTACGCGCGGCCCTGTACCGGTCAAACCCGGCGATTACGCGCTCGTGGTTTACGGGGACGCGATTTATCCGGTGATCGTCGGAGACGTCGGTCCCAATGACAAGGTCGGTGAGGCCTCGCTGCGAATCGCAAGAGAGCTCAACGCGCTTTCAACCGCGTACAACCGTCCGGTGAGCGACTTGAAAGTGACTTACATCATTTTCCCCGAAACGGCAGAAAAGCCCTTTGGTCCGCCTGACTTGGAAAGAATTCACGCCCGCTGCGAAACGCTCACGAAAGAAATGGGTGGCGCGAGCGTGCCGTTGCATCGCTGGGAAAATGTTATTCCTTCGCCAACTCCCAGCCCGATGCCGAGTCCGTCGCCGTCTGCTTCGTCAACTCCGTCAGGAACGCCTTCTCCGTCACCGTCGGCGACATTTGCATTTCGTCTTTCCAGCCCCGCCGCGCCTGGTTCGACGTTCACGCCGGGGAGCTTGCCTGCTGTGACGCGAAGTCCCATCAGAAAACGAAAGCCGTGAATGCGACCTACTGTAGCGGCGGCTCTACGAGCGCGAGAATCCCATGCGGGGAGGACTTGTAGCAAGCTGAGGATTAGCCGTAGGTGGGAGAGATTTTCGCGCTAGAATATCGCTCGGGAAAATAAGATTCGGCGGTCACAGACCGCCGCTACAGAGATGATCACGCGAGATGGTGGCTACGGCGAGTGCCTCGATCTGATGCACAGGCTGATGACCTATCGGCACGAGCCGATTCACTCGGAGCTAATGAAGGTCCGCGACCGGTACTCCATGCTCCACTTGGACGTGTTGATTTTGATTTACCACTTCGCAAAAATTTGCTCCGGTGCGATTCTGGAGATCGGCGCGTTTGTTGGCGGTGCAACCATTGCCGCGGCCTTCGGTATTCGTGATTCAGGTCAGAACAAGAGACTGATCGCAATCGAACCTGGCGGCAGTGTAAAACATAAGCGGCTCGGGACGCGCAACATCCTGCGCGACTTGGAACGCAACCTCACCAGGGAATGCGTGACGGATCTCGTCACTTTAATCAAGGGCCACTCGTTCAAACCCGAAACGGTGGCCACTGTCCATCGCGTGCTCGGTTCGGATCAAGTAGGCCTGTTAATTCTCGATGCTGATGCAGCCAAGCGCAGAGACATCGATAGCTATCGCGACAAATTTATCGAGGGAGCTTGGATGGTGATCGACGATTGCTATGGGATTGACGCTAACGAAAAAATCACACCAAGCCGCGCCGACGTTGATGCGCTAGTCGCGGCAGGTCTGTTGGAGCCGGTCGGGTTTTACGGCTGGAGCACATGGGTGGGACGCTGGCGCGGATGAGCTGATGCCCCTTTGTCATTCTGAGCGAAGCGAAGCTGCAACGCAGCGGACGAAGTCCGCGAGGCCAGGCTTTCAATCTCTGATCATTTTTGAATCCTCTGCCGCAATCAAATAGTCAGAGATGTTTGCAAGCCTGGCCTCATGCTTCGCATTTCGTTGCAGTGCTCCCTTCAACATGACGGGAACCGTTCTTGTGTTCGCGCGCGAATTCTACCTGCACAAGCGCGAAATGCGCTTAAGACCGGAAGTCAGCGCATCAAGCTTTGGTCGATAGATTGCTTGTTCTTCTGGTGAAAGCTGATCAATGCTGTGCTCAAGCAGCGCCGCTGCCTGGGCACGACTAATGATCGCCTCCCGCTTTTTGCCGGCGGCGTCGCTGATGTCAGCATCTTGCATAAGTAATTCGGCCAACAACACCGCCCGGGCGTATTGCGTACCACCGCCGGTCTTCAGCAATTGTAGGATCGTTTCCGGAGAGGAATGCTTAACAAGAGCCAGAGGCAAACCAGTCTCGCGCAGGCAGAGCACGCTAATGCCCGCTGGCTTCTCACCGCTTTTGAGCCGAGCCAACTCGGCGAGCATCAGCCCCACCTGTTCGATGATCGTCAGAATGTAATCTGCCATGTCTCGCCTAGACTTCCTCCGGCCCCACAATGAGATGGACCACGCCGTTCGGCGCAGAGATGAAGAAGCCGTTAAAATCTTCGCGCAATTGCTCAACTTCATCCCGCCGCGCGACGCCATGAATCTTCAAGAATGAGGCGGCCGCTTCCGTGTCATTCGTCTCCAACTCGAGCCAGACATCGGGATGACTCAAGTTTGGCACGCTATCGATCCAAAGCCGGTTCGGACCGAACTGAAAAATGCAGCCGTCTTTTTCCTCTTCGATCAAAGGCAATCCGAGCGTGTCCCGATAAAAAGCCACAGTCTGCTCGTAGGTGTGACTTGGACACTTGATGGCGATGTTTGCGCCGCCTGAAAACTGCGGCCCTTCGAGTTTGGCAACCATGGCTTCGCCAACGTTAAACGGCTAAACCGTTGAATCGTTGAATCGTATTAACCGGCCGACTACGCACTCGAAATCCTCACCAATCCATTACTCCGTGGCGCTTCCCCCCGGCTCAGTCATTTTGATCGGATCGAGCGCGCGCTCGAGTTCTTCGTCGGCCAAAACTTTTCCATCTCGCGCAATCTCGCGGACCGTTCGTCCGGTCTTTGCGCTTTCTTTGGCAATTTCCGCAGCACGATCGTAACCGATCTTTGGCGAGAGGCTGGTCACCATCGCCATCGAAAGCTCCACCAGCTCGCGGCAGCGCTCTTCATTGGCCACGATGCCGCTGACACATTTCTCACAGAAAATATCGACTGCGTTGGCCAGCAATCGGATGGATTCCAAAAGGTCGTGCGCCATTATCGGCATCATCACGTTCAGTTCGAAGTTCCCGTTCGCACCGGCCCAAGTGATGGTCACATCGTTGCCGATGACTTGTGCGCACACCATCATAAGCGACTCGCTCATGACCGGGTTTACTTTCCCAGGCATGATCGAGCTGCCCGGTTGCGTGGCGGGCAATCGAATTTCGCCAATGCCGCATCGCGGTCCGCTCCCGAGCCAGCGAATGTCGTTGGCGATTTTGAAGAGAGTCACGGCGATTGTTTTTAAATGTCCGCTCGCTTCGACAACTGCGTCCTTGCCGCCCTGAGCTTCAAAATGATTTTTCGCCTCATAAAATGCGATCCCGGTGCGCTGCTCGACGTGGTGCAGGACTTTCTTGGGAAAATCGAGATGGCGATTCAAACCAGTGCCGACTGCGGTTCCGCCCAGTGCGACCTCACGCAAAGCTTCGATAGCTTTCTCCGCACGCACCTTCCCGTACGCAACCTGCTGCGCGTATCCGGAGAATTCCTGGCCCAGCCGAATCGGTGTCGCGTCCATCAAATGCGTCCGACCGATCTTGATGATGTGCCAAAATTCCTTCGCTTTTGTTTCAAGCGCGGCGTGTAATTTCTCCAGAGCTGGGACCAGGTCGTTCTTCAACAATTCCGCGGCGCTGATATGGATCGCTGAAGGAATCACATCGTTGCTCGACTGGCCCATGTTCACGTGATCGTTCGGATGCACCGGATCGTGTGAGCCGATGGGCTTGCCCGCCAATTGCGCGGATCGATTTGCGATTACTTCATTGGCATTGGTATTTGTACTCGTGCCAGAGCCGGTCTGAAAAATGTCGAGAGGAAAATGTTCATCGAGTTTTCCATCGGAAACTTCTTCGGCGGCCTGCACGATCAGCGCCGCGCGCTCGGAGTCGAGCAAACCAAGATCGTGGTTCGCCTGCGCGGCCGCCCACTTGATTAGACCCAGCGCGCGAATGAATGGCCGCGAAAAGCGATAACCGCTCACAGGAAAATTCAGAACCGCGCGGTGCGTGGACGCGCCGTGGAGCGCATCCGCGGGCACGGTCATCTCGCCCATCGAATCTTTTTCGATTCGACTCGGTTTTTCCCTCATGCCGGACGTTCTGCGCCAACCCCGGCCAATCGGGAACGGCCTTTCCGCCGCGTGGACATGCGTCCACTGACTTGCATTGAAGAGGTTTTGTGAAAAACGGTGATGAACATTGGCGGGATATTCTGCAGGAAATATTCCGATTCGGCGCTCTGGAAAACGGTGGCGTGCTGCCTCAATTCGTTGGTGACCTGGTAAATGATGAACTTGCCTCCCTCCGTAAGAGCGTCGTATGTTTTTCGCAGCAGCGCGCGTTTCTTCTCGATCTTAAGGATGCTGAACGGGATGCCGGAGAGAATGTAATCACACGAAGTAAACCCGTGGCGTTTCAGCTCGAATGGCAACGACGCCGCATCACCATGAATCACGTGAACACGCCGATCGGCTGCAAATTGGCGTTCTAGTGCTCGCGCGAGCGCCGCGTCGAGTTCAAACAGGAGCAAATGCGAATCAGGGGTCATCCGTCGCGCAATCTCACGGGAATGCACGCCTTCGCCGGGGCCGTATTCCGCGATCACCCGCGGCCTGGAAAAGTCCATTTTGCTCGCGACGCGTTCCACCAACGCTTTGGAGCTGGGCACAATCGACGCGATCTGGAATGGACGTTTCAGGAAACGCTTGAAAAATAATGTGCTCACGGGAGTCGAAATGTTCGCCTGAGCCGTTCCGGTTGTCTAGTATTGATGTGACCTGCGATCTCTGGTTGTGGCGAGACTCGTATGGCTTGACTCATTATCGATCAACGGTCACTTATCACTTCTGATCCGAGTGCGCGGTTAGCTCAGTGGTAGAGCACTACCTTGACACGGTAGGGGTCAGAGGTTCGAACCCTCTATCGCGCACCATCTCTTTGTCATGAGTCACAACGCTTCTTTAAACCTAAACCGAGCGATTAATGATTCAGTCCGGGTGCTGGAATCGTTGAAAGATCTTGAGCCGCAGGTCAGCAGAGCCGCGGATCTGATCAGCGAATGTTTCCGCACGGGAAACAAGTTACTGATGTGTGGGAACGGCGGCAGCGCGGCCGACGCATCCCATTTTGCAACGGAGCTTGTGGTGCGTTTTACCAAGGACAGGCGTGCGCTTCCGGCGATTTGTCTTGCAAGTGATAGCGGAATTCTCACCGCCGGCGGAAACGATTATGGATTCGACAAAATTTTCGTGCGTCAGGTGGAGGCATTCGGTCAACCGGGCGATGTGCTCATTTGTTTCACAACTTCCGGCAACTCCAAAAATGTCCTTCTCGCTTTGGAAGAAGCGAGAGCTCGCAAACTGAAAACCATCACGTTCCTCGGGCGCGATGGGGGATCGACAAAGGGCATGGCAGATCTCGATCTTTTGGTCAGACACGACTCCACAGCTCGGATCCAGGAAGCGCACCAGCTTCTGATTCACGTGCTATGCGAGATCATCGAAGCGCGGATTGAAGACGATAAACTGTAGAGGCAGGCGTGCCGCCTGCGTTTCGGGGAAGACCAAGCAGCCGAAACGGCTGCCACTACAGGAGATTACTGCGAATTTTTTAACAAGCGTTCGCGCTCTCGATCCAACTGCCGGCGCTCGCTCGCCGTCAGGCTTCCAATTCCGAACTTGGAAATCTTGTCGAGGATAGGATCAATCGAGGCTTGAGCGTCATCCGGTTCCGTCCGGCCACCGCTGGCACGCGGTTGCGGCTTGGGAACAACATGGTATTTCGGCCTCGAAGCAAACCGTGCTTTGAACGCGTTCCACCAAACGAGCTCCGGTCCAGCACCGTTTAATTCAACAAAAAGGAAGGCGGCACCAATGCTCGTCCAGACCACGACCAAATCGCTCCAGGCGTGATAGGCGAGCAATTGAAAGGTGTAAACAGCGGCGAGAATTACTGCCATCCACTTGGCCTGGATCCGCAGCAACAGTTCGACGTGCGGATAAATCGTGGCGAAGGCAACGAAAACTC
>Ga0137359_10005322_pt1 | contig 10598 bp, 11 predicted proteins | sample Mad1_40_16metaG_FD_108281 | JGI IMG/M metagenome (GOLD analysis project Ga0137359, IMG submission 108281) | Vadose zone soil microbial communities from Angelo Coast Range Reserve, California, USA - Mad1_40_16 metaG | ecosystem: Environmental > Terrestrial > Soil > Vadose zone | place: USA... | reverse complement strand
CGTGATTAGGCCCAAATGCAAATGAAAGCCGCGCTGAATTTTGAAAAATTTGCTTCGGGGTTTTTTGAGGAAAAACCCCGAGGCGAAACCAGGCACATAGTCCATTAACAAAACTCAACAACTCAACTGAATGTATTAAAATGAATAATCAAAGTCCGCTCGTTCCCCAAGGCTCAACTCTCGATCAGAAAAACAAAGGCCGCGCCCGCGTCAAAATCGCGATCTTTTTCGTGCTCGCCGTTCACGGAGTCGGTTTGCTCGCGTTGCTGTTGCAGGGGTGTCACCGGGAAGATTCCACCACCCAGGCCAACCAGGCCACCAACGCGGCTCCCGCGTTTGACACTACGAACTTGCCGACGGTCGCAGAACCGACGCCGCCGGCCGCGCCAAGCAACAACGTGGCAACGGCCGAGTCGGCAACTCCGCCGCCCACTGCCGCCACCGAATACACCGTCGCGAGCCGCGACACGTACAGCACCATTGCGAAAAAGTTCGGTGTCTCAGTCGCTGCTATGAAGGAAGCGAATCCTGGCGTCGAGGCAACGAAACTTCAGATCGGCCAGAAGCTTCACATTCCTGCGCCCGCTAAAGCGGTGGCGTCCGCACCGGGCGGGAGCAGCAGCGCTCCGCCCGAGCCGGCCAACGCCGATCAGATGTATAAAGTCCAATCCGGCGACACGCTGATCAAGATTGCCTCGAACCATCACACGAACGTCAAAGCCATTCGCGCTGCGAACAACCTGAAGAGTGACAGAATCGTTGTGGGCCAAAAACTGAAAATTCCTGTGAAGCGAGCGACGGCTGCTGCTACCGAGACAGCATCCAACGACGCGAGCATACCGGTTGCTTCGCGCTAAACCTGGACCGTAGCGTAGAGTTCCAGGTTTTGCGGAAGCAAAGCCGAGCCTTGAATGAAACTAGCTGTCACACTGCTGGTGTTTTGTGTCGCCGCCTTGCTGGCGCTGGGCATGACCATGCTTTACAGCTCCACCATGGGACAGCCGGGCGCGCACTATTTAAGGATGCAATTAATGTGGTGTGCGCTGGGGCTGGCAATGTGCCTGACGGCTGCGGTGTTGGATTACCGCTTGCTCAAGAAAATTGCCTTGCCGCTGCTGGTCGTGTCCGTGTTGCTGCTGGTGCTGGTGTTTGTGCCGCACATCGGGTTAAAAATAAAAGGGGCGCGGCGGTGGCTGGGCCAGGGTGCGTTCCGTTTCCAATCCTCAGAGCTGGCGAAACTGGCGCTGATCGTCGCCCTGGCTTGGTATGGTGAACACTATCAGCGGCAGATGCGCTTCTGGAAGCGTGGTATTCTGATCCCTGCATCCATCATCGCATTGGTGCTGGGCTTGATCTTCATTGAGCCGGATCGCGGCACAACGATTCTGCTGGCGAGTGTCGCTGGAGTGATGCTGCTGATAGGAGGGGTCCGGTGGACTTTCATCGCTCCCCCAGTGTTGGCGGCGGTTGTGGGTCTGGGATTTTCGCTTTTAAACGATCGGATGCGGCTCAAACGCATTTTTGGCTGGCTCGATCTCGATAAGCATAAGGACGGAGTGGGTTACCAGGCTTATCAGGCGATGCTGGCTTTGGGCGCGGGTGGCTGGACCGGGTTGGGCCTGGGAAATGGCCGGCAAAAACTCGGATTTGTGCCGGAAAATCACACTGATTTCATTCTCTCAATCATCGGCGAGGAGCTGGGATTAGTGGCGACGTTGCTGGTGATTGCCGCATTTGTCACCATCGTCCTCTGCGGAATCTTCATCGCCAGAAATTCGCGGGACACTTTCGGATTGCTGCTGGGTTCGGGCATCTCGTTTTTGATCGGTTTGCAGGCATTTATTAACATCGGCGTCGTCACCAGTGCGCTGCCGAATAAAGGTCTGCCGCTTCCGTTCGTGAGTTATGGCGGTTCAAGTCTTTTGATAATGCTGACGTGTGTCGGCTTGCTCCTGAGTATCGCCCGCCAGGCGCGTGCCTCGGAAACCCTGCCGGTCCTTGAGGGCTCTGGCAGCGAAGTTCCGGCTCCCCAACCTTCATGAACAACCATTTACCGAGAGCCCGATCTATCGCGATTGCCTGTGGCGGAACAGGCGGCCATCTGTTCCCTGGAATGGCCGTAGCAGAAAAACTCGCACAGCGCGGATGCGATGTGACACTGCTCGTCTCGCCCAAAGAGGTTGACCAGCAAGCGGTCAAGGATTTGAAGAGTGTTGCGGTGGTCACCTTGCCGGCAGTCGGTTTGAAACGAGGATGTGTAATCGACTTCATCCGCGGTTTTCACCGATCACACCGCGCAGCCAGACGGCTTTTCCGATCGCGGACGCCCGATGCGGTGCTCGCAATGGGCGGCTTTACCAGCGCCCCGCCCATTCTCGCGGGCAAAGCTGCTGGTGCGCGGACTTTTTTGCACGAGTCCAACACTATCCCCGGTCGCGCCAATTGCTGGCTTTCGTGGGTTGTTGATCATGCCTTCGTCGGATTTGCTTCCGCCGGGGGTCGATTCAAGCGTTGTCGTGTGACCGTCAGCGGCACGCCGGCTCGGCCACAATTCCACCCGCGTGACCTGGCGAGTTGCCGGCTTGCTCTTGGGCTCGATCCCTTGCGACCGGTTCTGCTTGTGATGGGGGGCAGCCAGGGTGCGAGCGGTGTTAATGAGATCATTGCGCGCTCCTTGCCTTTTTTTGCCAAAGTGGCCCCGCAATACCAATGGTTCCACCTTGCCGGGCCAAAAGACACTGCGCGACTACAACAAACGTACGCCAATTTGCAGTTGAGTGCGGTGGTTCAACCTTTTTTTGACCGAATGGAGCTGGCTCTAGGCGCTGCTTCCGCCGCCGTCAGCCGTGCCGGCGCCTCCAGCCTCGCGGAACTCGCGGCCATGCGCTTGCCCGCCGTCCTGGTCCCATTCCCTGCGGCCACCGATAATCACCAGTTCCACAATGCTTGCGCCTACGCGACCTCCGGCGCGGCCCAGTTGATCGAACAGAATCTGGCCACGCCCGAAGTCATGGCCAAATCATTGCTGAAACTCGCGCAGAATGAAGCGGTGCGGGAAACAATGCAAACTGCTCTGGCGCGCTGGGAGCGTCCACAGGCCGCTAACGAAATCGCAGAAAGTATTCTCGAAGCCGTTTCCGCTTCGAGAACAGCTCCGAAATCATCCGGAGTTGCTTCGGAAAGAGATTTGCCGGCGCAGGCCGGCGCTCCTGTTGCAATTAGGCGAGCCGCGGCACCAATTGCATCGAGATCGCTCTTGGCAACCGAACCAACTATTCAACGAAACAACCGGGAGGTGCCTGCAACATTATGACCGAAGTTCCCACAGCTACAGATCCTGTCATGCACAGTGGAACCGCCATATTCGACGCGCTGAGGAACCTTGTCTCACCCGAGACCGTCATCCGCCGAGCCGAAGCTCTCGCACGGAGAACGACGCTCCGGGTTGGCGGGCCGGCCGATGTTTATGTCGAACCCGCTTCGGTTGAGAATTTGTCGGCAGTGGTGCGTTTTTGTCAGGAGCAAGAGTTCCCCTATTTCGTTCTGGGACGGGGATCGAATCTATTGGTCAAGGATGGCGGTTTTCGAGGCGTTGTGATTTCCCTGGCCAACCCGCAATTCAGCCGCATCGAAGTTGCCGGTGAGCATTTGAGCTGTGGCGCCGGCGCGAGACTAAAGGCGGTCGCATCCGAAGCCAAGCGTCACGGATTGTCCGGCCTGGAATTCCTGGAAGGCATACCGGGCACCATCGGAGGCGGCTTGCGGATGAATGCCGGCGCCATGCGCGGAGAGATCTTCCAGGTTGTTGAGTCCGTCCGCGTTATGGACTCGAGCGGGTGCGTGCAGGAAAGGACCCCGCACCAGTTGGAAGTCCATTATCGGAGTTGCCCGACATTGAAGACCCACATTGCCCTGGGCACGGTGCTGCGGGGCATTCCGGGACCGATCGAAGTGATCGAGCAACGAATGAAGGAGTTCAGTCGAAAACGCTGGAGCTCACAACCGGCTGCGCCAAGCGCCGGTTGCATCTTCAAGAATGCAATCACGATTCCCGCGGGCAAGCTCATCGATGAGCTCGGTTTGAAAGGCACGCGCGTGGGCGGCGCTTATGTTTCTGAAGAGCACGGCAATTTTATTGTCAACGATGGCACCGCGACAGCGCAGGACGTGTTGGATCTGATTGATGTAATTCGCCAGCGCGCGCGGTCGAAGCGCGGCATTGAATTGGACACTGAAGTAGAAATGCTCGGTGACTGAACTTCTACCACCAGACCCGGTCACACCCGGGGCGCAGAGAGCCGGACTCCTCGGTCCCGCTGGAACCACTCTGCGCCCCGGTTCATTAAAAGCAGCAAGGGCCGTCAGCGCGGCAGGCGAGCTAGTCAGGCGATCAGAAAGAGCATGCCGAAAAAACTAAACATCACCGTAATGCTGGGGGGTCCAAGTGCGGAGCGGGAAGTCTCGCTTAGCTCGGGCGCGCAAGTTGTCCGGGCGCTCCGTTCACTCGGTCATCGGGTCCAGGAACTGGATCCGCGGACGGAGAATTGGGAACTGCCGGAACCGACAGATGTCGTATTCCTCGCCTTGCATGGGACCTATGGCGAGGACGGCACCGTGCAGAGCCGGCTCGAGGAACTCGGCGTCCCTTACACCGGCTGTGACCCGGAAGCTAGTCGAATAGCCTTCGATAAGTTCCTGACCAAGCAACGGTGCGTGGCCGCGGGGATCCCGACCGCGCGTTTTCTGATGATCGATTCTTCGGCCGCAAGCTGGCCAATCGGATGGAACCCACCGGTCGTTCTCAAACCTGTGCGCCAGGGATCAAGTGTCGGGTTGCAGTTTGTCGAGCGAGTGGCCGAATGGAGCCAGGCTCTGACCGAATCCATGCGCTACGATTCCCACGTCCTCATGGAAGAAAAAATCGAGGGCCGCGAAACAACCGTGGGGATTCTGGATGGCGAACCTCTGCCGATTGTGGAAGTCCGCCCCAAGGCGGGCGTTTACGATTACCAAAGCAAATATACAGCCGGAACAACCGATTACCTCTGCCCGGCGCCATTCGATGACGCCAGCACTGCACGGATTCAAGGGGCCGGCCTGGGCGCCTTCCGCGCCATTGGCGGGCGCGATTATTCCCGGGTTGATGTGATGGTCCGGCCAAACGGCGAACCGGTTATTTTGGAAGTGAACACGCTGCCCGGCATGACCGAAACCAGCCTGTTGCCCAAGGCAGCCGCTGCCGCAGGCGTGAGCTACGCCGAGCTTTGCCAGCGCATGGTGGATCTAGCGCTGCGTCGAACTAAAAATTAATTCTGTGTTCTTCAGCCGCAAACAAAAAAATCGCCGATTGGGCCGAGAACACGTGCTCGAGGTGAAGCTGCGTTCAAGTCAGGTCCGGGCTGGGCGGATACGATTGGCCACGATTGCCGGGAGCGTACTTTTCGCAACCGTGTTTGGTCTTTATGTGTTATGGCGCAGCGGGGATTGGTTATTGAACCGGCTGGTTTACGAAAATAAATCTTTCGCCATTCAAAACCTCGATGTGCAGACCGACGGCGTGGTGGCCATCAACCAACTCTGCCGTTGGGCCGGCCTGAAACCGCAGGAGAACCTGCTCGCGTTGGATTTGGCACAAGTAAAAAGGAATCTTGAGCTTGTCCCGTTGGTCCAATCCGTTTCGGTCGAGCGCATTTTGCCGCGGACGTTGCGGATCCGGGTGGTCGAACGCGAACCTATCGCGCAAGTCAACGTCCCACACCAACGCACCGGCGGAGGGATCGAGACCACCGCATTCCAGCTCGATCCTGACGGGTTTGTCATGCTCCCTCTAGATAGCCGGCAAAGGGCCAATCCGCCCAATACCGTCGGCGGGGATCTACTGCCGGTCATTTCCGGTCTTGACCCGCGGGAGCTGCAGCCTGGCCGTCGCGTCGAAGCGCCCCAACTACAGGCTGCACTTCAATTGGTAATCGCTTTTCAACAGTCTCCCATGGCTGGCCTGGCGGATCTGAAATGGATCGATATCACATCGCCGGGAGTCCTCGTCGTCAAAACCGGGCAAGCCAGCGAAATCACCTTTGGTCTCAACGATATCGAGCAACAGTTGCGCCGCTGGCGTGAAATTTTTGATCTCGGTCAAAAAATGGCGAAAGCGGTTGCGACGGTCGATCTCGCGGTAACCGACTTTGTCCCGGCTCGTTGGCAAGACCCGGATGCGCTGCCGCCCGCTGCGCCGAAACTCCCCAAACCAATACGCATAAAGAAAAAGCATGTTTGACCCCTCCTCCATCATTGTTGGCCTTGAAGTCGGCACGTCCAAAGTCTGCGCCGTCGTGGGTGACCTGAGCTCCGAGGGCGCGCTGAATATTGTCGGCCTTGGCCAGGCGCGCTCCCGCGGTGTGCGCAAAGGAGAAATCGCCGATGCCCCGGCGGCCGAGGAGGATGTCCGCCACGCCATCGTTGAAGCCGAGCAAATGGCGGATGTCGAAATCCGCAGTGTCTATCTGGGAGTTACTGGTGGTCATGTGCGCGGCTTCAATAATCGCGGCGTTCATCCGGTCGTCTCCGCCGATCGGGAAATTTCCGAAGATGACGTGCAGGACGTAATCAAGAATGCCAAAACCATCAATCTGCCGGCGCAGAATCATGTGGTCCACGCCATCCGCCAGCATTTTTTGGTTGATGGCCAGGACGGCATCACCAACCCAGTCGGTATGCTGGGCGCGCGAGTCGAAGTGGACGTTCATGTGGTGCATGGGAATCTCAACCGTCTCCAAAATGCGATTCGTACGGTGAAAGGCCTGCAGCTTGAGGTGGATGACATTATTTTTTGCGGTTTGGCCTCGTCACTGGCGCTACTAAGCAGCGAGCAGAAGGAGCTCGGCTCACTAGTGATCGATATCGGCGGAGGCACAACCGAATACGTCGTGTATGCCAACGGCATCGTCAAACACACCGGCGTCCTGGCGGTAGGCGGCGACCATGTTTCAAATGACCTGGCTTATGGATTGAAAGTGTCGCTGAGCCGGGCGGAGCAACTAAAAATCGAGCACGGCTCGGCCATGGTGGACGAAAGCATCAAAGGCCAAACCCTTACGCTCGCCAGTGAGTTGGGCCTCCAGCCAAAGCAGGTTAATCTGGAGCACCTTCGCCGCATCATGTCGGTTCGGCTGGAAGAAATCTTTCAACTCATTGGTCAAGACCTGGAGCAAGCGGGCGTGCTCGATTACGTTCGCGCCGGCGTGTTCCTGTGCGGCGGGGGGTCTCGCAGTCCAGACATCGCGCGCCTGGCTGAACACGTGCTCGGCATGCCTGTTTGCGTCGGCAAGACCAACTCCATCAGCGGCTTGAAATCCGCCCTGGATCAGCCCGAATTCGCCACCGCCATTGGTTTGGTCAAATTTGGCTCCTTCCATCAGCGCAAGCGCGCCGCCAAGAGCTCCCTGGCTGATGGCATCCGCACGACCCTGGGACAAATATTCCGACGCTAACGCCATATTTCATGAATGATCCTGCACAAGTGAATACTGAGACGGTCGCTAATCCCGCCAAACCGCAGTTGATGATCAAAGCCTTCGGTATTGGTAACGCGGGAGTAAACATGCTCGACCAATTGGCGCGCGATGGCGTCGGAGCTGCTTCGCTCATCGCCGTCCACTCCGACGCCAAGGTGCTCTCGTCGTGCTCGGCCGGCGAGAAGGTCCACTTCGAAAATAAAGTCTCTCGCGCAGGGAACGGGAGCGACGGCTCCGGGATCACCGCCATAATGGCGGCCGAAGAGCAATTGCCTCGGTTGAAGGCGGTTTGCTCTGGCGCGGACGTGATCTTGATAATAGCAGGCCTTGGGGGCGCTTTGGGCACGGGCCTCAGCGCGGTGATTGCCGCGGCGGCGCGCGAAGCAGGCGCATTCGTTCTGGCCTTCGTCGCTTTGCCTTTCGATTGCGAAGGCAGCCAGCGTTCGCAGTTTGCGGAAGCGGGATTGAAACGCCTTCGAGACTCTGCGGATCTCGTTATTTGCTGGCCGAACCAAAAAACGCTCGGCTGCATGGATGAGGCGACCAGTTTGCTCGATACGTTCAAAACCTCGAATCGTTTACTGGGGCACTGTGTGCGTGGGGCCTGGCGCGCACTGGGCGGGGAAACCGCCATGGGCCTGAGTTTTCTCGAGCTTTGCCGCTCGATCGGTTGCCATTCAACTGAGTGCGTCCTGGGCATTGCCGAGATGACTGGGCCGAATCGCGTGCCGGATGCTCTCGAACATCTGTTTGCCCATCCGATGCTCGCCGGTCCGGAGGTGTTTCAGCAGGCGCCGGCGGTGGGTGTGGGTGTGATGGGTGGACCGGCGCTCGCCATGGCTGAAGTGAACCGAATCATGGATGAAATCCATCGACGTTGCGAAACTGCGCCAGTTGTGATGGGCGCAACGATCATACCGGAGCTAGGTGAATCGTTGCTCATAATTGTGTTGCTGTCGCGGGCCGATCAAGGAGTTGAGGCGGCTGAATCGAGCAACGATCCAGCCACCGAACTGGCCCCGCGCGGCACGACAAATTTCGGCATGCAACTCCTCGATAATGGCGCGGGGGAACGCCGTCATTCACGGTTCGTCCCGCCACCGCCCTCGCTGCCACCCGAAAAAATGGCGCAACTTTTGAAACAGCAGTCCCGTGGCGCGGGCCGCGCCCGGAAAGGGCAATCGAAACTACGCCAAACGCAATTGCCGCTGGAAATTGTCTCCAAAGGCCGCTTCGACAAGAGTGAGCCCACGATTCACAAAGGCGAGGATCTCGATGTGCCGACTTACATTCGCCGCGGGGTGGCATTGAATTAGTATTGTGACAGAAACTTTAGACGATGTCGGGCCAGCGGAGGACGTGGAGCTTGCTGCCTCTCACCCACTCACTCTTTGATCTTGGAGGCCAGCTCTTCGGCCGGGTAAGTCCAGATTTCAGCGAGAGTGGGATGATAGTGCGGCATGGCGGCGAGTTGGTGGACTGTCATTCTGAAATGCATGGCGGCGATGATTTCATGGATCAATTCGCCACCCAGAGGGCCTGCACAACATCCGCCTATGATCTCGCCGTTGATTGGGTCGGCCAGCAATTTCACAAAGCCGTCCCTGGCTTCCATGATTAGAGACTTGCCATGGTCGCGGAAGGGATAGCTTGCGACCAGGTACGGGATGTTGCGGACGTGCGCGCGTTTCTCGGTGAGTCCGACGGTGGCAATCTGCGGGTCGGTGAAAATCACTTCGGTCAGGAGCCGGTAGTCCATTCGCTTCATCTGGCCGGGATGGGCGATATTGTGCGCGGCGATTTCGGCTTGCTGGACGGCGATGTGGACAATCTCGTGCAGGCCGGCGCAGTCACCGGCTGCGTAGATGTGTGGAATTGTGGTTTGCATCTGCGCGTTGGTCGCAATGCGGTGATATTCGAGTTGCACACCAATATGCTCAAGCCCGAGACCGGCCACATTCGGGATTCGGCCAAGAGCGAAGAAGACCTCATCGGCATTGGCGTGGATGGTTTGTTGCTCATGCACGAAGATAACTTCCTTTTGGCCAGCGGAACGCCGCGCGTCGAGCAGCTTGGTTCGAGTGTAAACGACGATGCCTTCCCGTCGAAAGACCTTCTCCAATTCGGCAGCGGCATCCGAATCAAATTCATGGAGGACGTGGGGACTGCGCTGAATGAGGGTGACTTTAACTCCGAAGCGGGCGAAAAATTGGGCGAACTCGACGGCGACGGCCCCCCCGCCCAGAATGATCAGGGAGCCGGGCAGATGAGTCAACTTGAGGGCGGTGTCACTGTTAAGACAATCAATCTCGTTAAGTTGGGGCAAAGGTGAAGGAGCGAAAGTCGAGCCGGTGGCGATGAGAAAGTCTTTGGCAGTAAGTTTGGTGGGCAGATGCCGCGGGTGTTTGTGGCCGCCGGCAGTCGGCGCGGAAATCCGAGCTTCTTTACGCTCGCTGCTGTGACTGCGATGCGGAAGGAGCTCGAGGGTGTGGGCGTCAGTGAATCGAGCGTGAGCGCGGAAGAAGGCGAATTTGCCGTTGGTGAGTTGCTGTTCCCGAAAATCAGCGAATTCCTTGATAAGAGCGTTTTTTCGCGCCATGACTTCGGAAAAATTGAAACTGAGTTCGCGCTTGTGAATGCCCCAAATCTCGGCTTGACCGGCCAGATGCATGACTTCGGCAGCGTAGAGCAGAGCTTTGGTAGGCATACAGCCGCGCAGAATGCAGAGGCCGCCGACGTCCTCCCCGCCTTCAATCACGACGGTTTTGACGCCGTCGGCACTGGCGGTGCGAGCAGCGGCGTAACCGGCGCTGCCCCCGCCGATGATAGCGAGGTCGAAGTCGAAATGGCGCTTTGTCTCGCTCACGTTCTGAGCATGGGTGATGGGCGCAGGACTGGCAAGCGACGCGTGAAGAGTGAAACGTGATGCGTGAAATGGGGCCGCACCACCAAGGCGGAGCGCGGACTCCTGGCCGCGGCAACGCCCGAATACGCGGATGCGCGATTTCTCCCGACACTCTACGCGACCGGACGTTTATGCGGACACGATTGACTGACACGAATGTCCGCGGTCCGGTCCGACTT
>Ga0137359_10005320_pt1 | contig 10599 bp, 13 predicted proteins | sample Mad1_40_16metaG_FD_108281 | JGI IMG/M metagenome (GOLD analysis project Ga0137359, IMG submission 108281) | Vadose zone soil microbial communities from Angelo Coast Range Reserve, California, USA - Mad1_40_16 metaG | ecosystem: Environmental > Terrestrial > Soil > Vadose zone | place: USA... | reverse complement strand
GCTTGAGTCTGTCGAGAATTCCCATAGGAGGACTAGACGTCTTTGGCTTCAGTGAGTGACCGCCCTGCGTAGCACAGGCCCTCCGTCACTGACCATCGCGTCGTCGCGATCCTCCATCGCCGGGCGGCGCACCCCCGCCTGCCGACGCCGCCTCAACGCGAGTAACGCAATTTGGGGACGTCCGGACGAGAGGACCCAGAGTCAACGTCCCCGACGGGATTTGTACCTTATTATTCCCGCGCTTTCAGTTGGTTGCGATCGTGAAGCGGGCTGCGTAGCGCGCAAACGGCTCTGCTCCCACTGTGGATGATCCACTTGCTCGTGACGAATCCCGCCGCGGTCGGAAAGTACGCGAATGAACTTCCGCCGATCAGGATCATTCGGCGTGCTCGCCCGGCGGCTCTTCGCCACGACCAAGGCGTTGGCACACCGTTTCGCGCACAACATCGTCAGCGGGTCGCGCGAAGCCGAAGCGTGATACGAAGATCGTCTGTTCATGACCGGCACTCGATGAAAATCGCCCTCTTGGGTCCGGTTGCTTGGCGTACGCCTCCCCTTCACTACGGGCCCTGGGAACAGATCACCAGCCTGATCGCGGACGGATTGGTCGCTCGCGGTGTCGACACGACGTTGTTCGCGACGCTCGATTCAGTGACGACGGCGACCCTCGACGGAGTGTGCGCCACGGGGTACGCGGAGGATCCGGCGATGGATGGCCGAATTGCGGAGGCGCTGCACGTCGCGCACGCGCTCGAGCGGTCAGGCGAGTTCGACCTCGTCCACAACCACCTCGACTGGCTTCCGCTCGCCTTCGCCCGGCATTTTCGGGCCCCGCTGGTCACGACCATTCACGGTTTTTCCGGACGCAGAATCCTGCCCGCCTATCTGCACGCACGCTCGTCGTCCTATGTATCGATCTCGAACGCCGACCGCGCACCGGAACTGGACTACGTGGCGACCGTGTATCACGGCATCGACCTCGACGCGTTGCCGTTCTCGGCCACGGGCGGTGACGTGCTGGTTGCGTTCGGCAGAATCCACCCCGACAAGGGAACCGCCGCAGCGATCGACATCGCGCGGCGCGCCGGTCGCCGTCTCGTCATCGCCGGGATCGTTCAAGACCCGCAATATTTCGACGAGCAGGTCCAACCGCACATCGACGGTGATCGCGTCATCTACGTCGGTTCGGTCGGCCCCGAGCGCCGCGCCGAAGTTCTCGGATCCGCCGCGGTGCTGCTGCATCCCATTGCCTTTCCCGAACCGTTCGGACTGTCCGTCGTCGAGGCCATGGCCTGCGGGACACCGGTCATCACGTATCCGCTCGGGTCGATGCCCGAGGTCGTCGATGGAGGCGTGACGGGATTTCTCGTGGACGGTGTCGAGGGAGCCGCGGCGGCAGTGGCCAAGGCTGCGGCGTTGGACCGGGCGGCGATCCGACGGACGGCCGAGCGCCGGTTCGGAGCCGCTCGGATGGTCGACGACTACCTGTCCGTGTACCAGCGCCTCATCGGAGCCCGATGACGCACGCGAGCCATCGCTTCGCAGAGAATCCGATCCTGACCCCGCGTATGGTCGTGCCTTCGCGGCCGGACTTCGAGGTCGTGGGCGTGTTCAACCCCGGGGTCGTTCGCGTCGGCGACGAGACGCTCCTGCTCTTGCGCGTGGCCGAAGGACCCCGTGACGTACCTGCGGACGAGATCGCCGCGCCCGTCTACGACCCCGACACTCGGCGCATCGTCGTCCGCACATGGAAAAAAGACACCCCCGGTCTCGGCCTCAGCGACAGCCGCGTCGTGACTCTGGGCGGCGACACGTTCCTCTCGTCGATTTCCCACTTGCGGCTGGCGCGGTCAAAAGACGGTCTCGCGTTCGACGTCGACCCGGTGCCCGCGTTGACGCCTGCACATCCGCTGGAAGCCTTCGGGATCGAGGACCCGCGCATCACGCGCATCGACGGCACGACCTGGGTCAACTACACGGCGGTCTCGTCCGCCGGCATCGCGACGGCCCTCGCGTCCAGCAGCGATCTCGTGCGGTTCGAGCGCCACGGCATCATCTTCCCGCCACCGAACCGCGACGTCGCCATCTTTCCCGAGCCGATCAACGGTCGCTACCTCGCACTCCACCGCCCAATGCCGGAGGGCGTCGGCCGTCCCGCCATCTGGCTCGCGTCCTCGCCGGACCTTTTGTCGTGGGGAGACCACCGCTTCGTCGCGGGCGCGCGCGCGGGCATGTGGGACGATCTCAAGATCGGCGGCGGGGCGGTCCCGTTCCGCGTGAAGGCAGACGGTCGTAACGCCTGGCTGACCATCTACCATGGCGTGACGGCCTCGCCGCTCACCTACTCACTGGGCGCGCTGCTGCTCGACGCTGGCGATCCCAGCCGAGTTCTCGGGCGGTCGCGCGCGCCGATCCTGTTTCCCGAGGCGCCCTACGAACGCAGCGGCTTCTTTGGAAACGTCGTCTTCACCTGCGGCGCCTACGCCGAGGGCGACCTGGTGCGCATCTACTACGGCGCCTCCGACGGGGTGACCTGCGTGGCCGATCTGTCGCTCGCGTCGATCCTGCAAGGACTCGGATGACCCCGATGACCAGCCAGAGCCCGCCTCCCCCTCCCCGTTTCGAGCTCGGCTGCAACTATTGGCCGCGGGGAAGCGCCATGTACATGTGGCGCGAGCTCGACCTGGGCGAGGTACGCGCCGACTTCGCGCACATGCGCGACTTGGGCATCCGAGTCGTGCGTGTGTTTCTGCTGGCGGAAGACTTTCTGCCCGCCCCGATGACCGTGCCCAAGGACAAGGTCGCCGCGCTGGTCGAGGTGGCGCGCACGGCGCACGACGAGCACCTATCCACCATACCGACGCTGATAACGATCAACATGAGCGGCAAATTCTGGTGGCCGGCGTGGATGCGCGACCATCATGGAACACCCAAGAGCCTGTATACCGATGCGGCCCTTTTGCGTTCACAGGCGTTGCTTGTGGAGACGTGTGCGCGCGCGCTTGCGGGCGACGCGTCGATTCGGGCCTTCGATCTGAGCAACGAGATCGACGACGCGCAACGCCTGCCGAGCCGTGACGCGGGTTGGCTGTGGGCGGCGCTGCTGGCTGGCTCGGTGCGGCGCGCGGCGCCCGGCGTGCCCGTACAGTTCGGCGCGCACCTGCCGTCACTGATGGCCAGTACACACATGCGTATCGACGACCTCGCCGGCGTCGTCGATGAAGACTGCATGCACGCCTACCCGCTCTATTGCGAGGTCGCGAAAGGCTTCCTCGACCCCGAGCTGGTCCCCTTCGCATGCGCGCTGACCGCCGAGCTGGCCGCGACCGGCCGCGCGCCGCTGATGCAAGAGTTCGGCATCTGTACGGCGCCTTCCGGCGCTGCCGGGGTCACCATCGCCGATGATTTTCTCGGACGGCCGCGGGCGCAATACCTCGCGTCCGAGGAGGAAGGCGCACGCTACTACGCGCAGGTCCTCGATCGACTCGTCGCGACCGGCGCGGCCGGCGGCTATGCCTGGTGTTACGGCGACTACGACGCGAAGCTGTTCGACCGCGCGCCTTTCGACACGGCGATCCGCGAGCGCTCCTTCGGGCTCGTCCGCGCCGACGGCAGCGAGAAACCCGCGTGCACTGTCATCCGCGCGTTTGCGTCCCGCCTCGCTGGCGGTGAGCTCCTCTTCGGCTCCGCCCCGAAGGTCCTCGACGTCGCGGCCGATGCCTACTATGCCGCGCCGGAAGACAATTTTCGCCGCCTCTACGAACGATGGCTTACGACAGGGCGAGATCGAACAGTTCGGCCGGGAGCCCGATAGTCGAAAGTGGAATGACGGCGGTGCGGGCTCGATGATGATCACGCGAGCGGATTTGGAACCGCAGAAACCAGCTTGTTCTTCACATGGTTGCAGGCAGTTCCGCGTGAGGATTGCGAGCAAGCGTCCCCGACGGGATTTGGTACTTACTACAGCAGCCATTCCGTGTGGTTCTGCTCGTCAAGCAAGCTGCCTGAGTGCCCGATTCACTTGTCGACTGGAACGCACTAGCCCGGCGACATGCGCTGCGCGTCGCATCGCTACGGCGAGCCAGAGGGGTGGTAGCAGGTCACCGCGAAGCTGGAGCGGATTGTCGCAACGCCCGGCCTATCGAAGGACGTGTTCGAGCAGGTGTCGAAGAGTCTCGCTTAGCTTTTGCGAACCTGATCTGAGGATGGCATTCTCCGCGGCGGCGACTCAGCCCTGGAAGGAGGTTGCTCATGGCCGCTACGATCGTGAAGGCCGGAGAACGAGCCCCCCTCAATGTTCTCGGTATGCCACTCCGCATGCTTTGCGAAGCCAAAGAGACCGGCGGAGCCTGGTCGCTGTTCGAAGAGGACGTTCCGCTTGGCATGGGCCCGCCACCGCATCGGCATGATTGGGACGAGGCCTATTACATTCTCAGCGGCGAGGTAGACTTCGAGATTGACGGCAAGCCGGTGAGATCGGCGGCCGGCGACTTCAACTACCTGCCGCGCAACACGGTGCACGCATTCAAAGGTGCGTCAGCCTCTCCCGCGCGCGTGCTTATCTTCGCCGCCCCTGCACACGGTTCGGAATTCTTCCAGGAATTGAATCAAGAGGTTCGCAGCCTTCCGGAGGACGAGTCGAAGATTCCGGAGATCGGCGAACGGCACGGCATTCATTTCTTGCCAGCTTGATCAGCTTAACGCCCTGGCTCTTTCGGTCGTTGGCGGGCGTGCAGTCGAAGGAATCTGGCGAAGCGTCCCCGACGGGATTTGAACCCACCTCAACTGTCGGGCCCGCACGTCCCAGATCGCGAGTTTTATCCGAGACTTCAGCTACTTCCAGACAAGTTACGCGACCATCGAGACGTCACGCGAAATCCCGCAAAAACCCCGCCCCGTCCCGCAAAAGGTGAAAGGTTTCACCGTCACGGTCTCCACGAACCGCTCTCTCCGTAGCGCATTCGTTGCCCACCGCCCTATTGATCGTAGCGAGGACTCTCGGGAACCATTACGCACACCTCACCATCCCACCGCCTGTTCTCGACGATTTCGCGGCGCCAGCTTAGTACTGCTATGGGGTGGCGGCGCGGTAATTTCCGAACTGAGTGGAGGCACATGAAATGCCGGATCTCCGCGAGGACATCGTCCGTCGTCTGATCGTCAGCAAGGATCTCCTGACCACATCCACGCCATTGAGGCCCGATTCGGACCCAGTGGTTGTCGCGAAGACTATCCTCTCGGCTCATGACGCCGCCGAATTGGCACTCGCTGCAATTGCAGACCAGGTAGGTGTCCAGGGTTCCAAGGACAAGCTGTTTCTTATGGACTACCCAATCAGAATTGCGACTCACGTCAATGACGGTCACGCGTTTCCTGGATCCAGCTTTCTGAAGCAGCTTAATATTGCGCGTAATGCGTTCAAGCATGGAGGCGTTTTACCTGACCCACGTCAGATGTATACAGTGTCGGATAGAACACTCGATCTAGTGAACGAGGCTTGTCAGCATTACATCGGGATCGCTCTCGATGCACTCGGGCTTGAGCACCTGATCGACACTATAGAGGTTAAGAATTCCTACTTGGAGGCTAAAGAACTGTGCACCGCCGGTAACTATCGAGAAGCGCTTGAGCGCCTTGGAGTTGGCCTCTATCTCGCACTCGAACAGTTCCCAGGTGTTCAATCAGCGATTGTCGGAGCACCCAACAGCGAGCACGCTCTTGCCCTGTCAGCGTTTGGCGTACGCCCGAGTGATTTCTTGAGTCTCGAAGGCTTTCTCCCCCGGGTATCCCGCAGGAAGAGTGGCGAGATCCGCACTGAATGGAAGACCAAGGAGACGGGGCACCCTGGGAATTGGCGCGCAGATGCCGTTGAATTCTGCCTCGGCGCCTTCCTAGACGTTGCTATGAAAATCCAGCACGCCCCATGGCATCCGAGACCTGTGCATTACAACTGGGTGTTCGACGACGTGATTGCGGCTCGAAAAGACGACGTAGAGCTATGGACGGAGAAGCCTATCGACCCAGCGGTCCCTTATGGGAGTCGATCTCGGACGGTGGTGATGCAGCTCGCGGCCCACCAGAGCCTACGATGTCACATCTTACCCGGCGACAGCTCAACATTTCTCGACCTAATGGCAGATTCACCGGCCAAAGCACCAAAAGGGAGATTAGCTTTGTTTTCGGACGATGTACCTGGGGAGTTCGCATTCGTACGGGAGGAAGATGTCGATGTCTCATATTCCCCAAAGGACGATGCGTGGGTGCGAACAAACTTTCCCCATCTATTTCCCAAGGTAGGAACGTAGGCTTTTATTTCCAGGATCGCGAGAGTCACCGGCGTGCCACCGTTGAATCTTTGAACACGAACCGGCGCACACCCATCACACCTCACCACATCCCAACCGGCTGTTGTTTCGACGAATCGGACTGACCACGACGCGCCTGACGTCGCGTGGTACCGCGTCGAGTGGTAGCAGCGCGGTAGCAACCCCTTCTCTCTCCGGAACTTCGCGACATATTGTGCCCAGTTGGGCGCCTTTCCGGCAGCGCCTAAACCCCCCAAAGCGCCATTCCGGAGGGCTAGTAGACAAGCCGCCAAATGTCCTAAATCGCCCCGAATTGTATAGAGCCGACACGACAGCAACCACCTGAATCGCTCACTTCGAGCCGTGCCGAGTCGGAGCGGTTGTCACTCTTGACATCATCCCCCGCATCGCTGCTGCGCATCAGCCCCTCGAACAACCTAACATCCGCCAAGCCCCGCGCAGCGGCGGCGAGTGTGCGCGTAGACAATGTCACAAACGACATTGGTTCAGCAGGTACTCACAGACGTTACCGTAGTAGGTCAAGCTTCCGGCCTAAGCCCTCAAAACATTTGGGCATGTGGTCGTGTTTTGCTCTTACTACGAACATGGCGTCAGAGAGATGGTCCTCCCAAACGTCCGCCCTGTCACCATCGAACCTTTGCTTTAGTAGATTAAGATAGCGACATTCTGACGCTTCATCGGGAAGCGCGGCGACAATCGCAGCTTCATTACACGTGGCGTAAGACATCGACGAAGACAGCAGAATCATAACCACTGCATAAACCGTTCTCATCGATTCTCCTTTGGTACCACGTCAAGTCCCACGTAACACCCAACACGCCCAATGCGAGCCGTTCCGAGTTGGAGCGGCGTTCCGCTTTTGACCTTCCTCCTCATGGCCCACGACGTCGCCCTCTCTCGCGGCGATTGTGAACCACCATTGCATGTAGCTCAAGTTCGACACAGAGCTGTATAAGACACAGTATCCCTGCTTTAGTGCTGCGGATACAGCTGCGCGCACGTCTGCAGACATTCGTCGCCGCGCCCCTGGCTCTCACAAACATGCTTACAGTCGCTGTAGTCACGAGTGACCATTGCGTCGTACGCTGCGGCTGGACGCGTCGCTTGCGTCGGTGGCAGCGTAGTCGATACGGGAGTCACCGGAGTGACCGCGTGCATTGCCCCCAGCAATACTCCCCATAAAAACGTCCAACACACGAACCCGACTACAAACAGGATCAAGGCGGCGGGAATCGATGCGATGGCCCATTTGACCATGAACACAACCATGGATCCGAAGGGCATGTGGACGTCTGTCACAACTACGTCTTGCCTTCTCGAATCTTCTCCCATCGAGAGCCTCCCCTTCCGACTTTGGCCTCCAGCTGACGAAATCGCCGGCTACAACTTATCGAGAGCACGCCCCCGAGCTTTCCGGTACTCCTCGTCGGTGATTAGCCCGTCGTCGTGCAGCCTTTCTAGTTTCCGCAACCGCTCGGCAGTGTCACCGGCTGGAGACGCACTACGCGCTTCGCCACGCGTGCTCGTACCTGCGCGGCTCTCTCCTCTCGCCAGACGTTCTACAGATTCCAACCAGGCGGTCATTCGGGGCACACCAACCGGCGCCCCTGTGTCCATTGGCACTAGTTCGCGGAGTCCGCCGCGTCGCCGGAAGTACCAGGCCGCGCTTCCCGGCTCGGGCAGGGACACCCAAAGAACATAGTCCGCATCGCTCTCCGGTGGATCGCCGGCGTCAAACCTCTTTTCTACAACGACAGTATCAAACGCGGCACGTTTCTTCAGGGCAGTCGCTTCGAACTCGAATCCCCTCTGCAGAACTGTCACCGTGTAAGATACGACATCCGCTTTTATATTCTGATTATTGTAGATCGCGCCCTGGCGAACACGCTCCGCCGTAGGTAGATAGACTCGCAGAACGCCGCCTATTTTCGGATACGCCTCCGCAATAGCCGCCAGCACCTCGCGATTGTCGTCTCTCTGGCCCTGAAGTGCATCTGCCGCACTGTCATACGTCTTCAGATTGTACATATATCTTTCACGGCAGCCAGAACCGAGCATAAGAGACAATAGTAACGCTAAGGTTAATGCGACAGCAGAACGCATCGACGTCACAGGTCCTCCAGAATACGCGCTCGGCGTCGCTTATATTCTTCCTTGTCTATCAATCCCTGGTCGACGAGTGACTTAAGATGATTTAGCCGCTCGTCGACTGGTGCTTTCTCATTGGATTCCCTGCGTGCAGCAGCAGGCACGGCGTTTCCCGCTGGAGCCGCATCTGTGTGGGACAACGCAACCGCCAGACCGTCTGCAGCGACATCGCCACTTGGCTCCACTCGGTACACCACGTTGATAATTGCGCCGAGTTTTACGCCGTATATCGCAATCCCGTTCCGTCGGAGAAGCTCGTTCATTTGCGCATTATTGGCTGTAGGCGTTGCCTGTATCTGCGTTGCCAACCTGCTGCGGAAAAGCGTGTCGGTAAGTACCGAGCCGATATTGACCATGCCGCTTGTGTCCGCATGCACACTGCCCAATACTTCGTACTGCTGCGAAATCGGCCCTGTCGTCACGATAACGCGCGCGACTTCCGCTTGTTGAGCACGCGCGATTTGCGTGGGGCTCGTATAGCTTGCGTCCTCCTCGGAATCGAAGTCGCTCTTGCATAGGTCATGCCGCTCCCGATGCCACGTATCCAATATTTCTTCATCGGTGTGTAGCGGCTCGCTGCTTTGAGAGACTTGTGACGGCTCCAGAGTGACCGAAATCGACTCCGGAAATGGGGGCTGGAGGGTTCCCGCCATTGCATCAATCCCCAGGAGAACCGGTACAGGGATACAATCGAGGGCGGTCAATATGCCGTACGATCCAGTGGCTTTCGCCTTCACAAGTTCACACTGTGGCACAAACCCTTCCTTGGAGACACGCAGCACTGCAAATTGGTGACGTCTATTAAGATTCAATGTCGCAGGCGTAGTGAAGTTGGACCCGGCAAATGAGCCAGTTGCGCCACTCGGGACCGTATCGATGCGCACTGTTTGCCCTGTTCCATTCACCATCAGGTGACATCCAGAAGAACCGACGAGAACGACCAGCAGCAACGGCAAGCTCACTAAGAACCCGCCGCAGGACAGTCGCATCCTCGATTGCTGATCTAGCCGGCGTTTCATTTTCTACGCGTTCTCCTTCGATGGATTCAGCCGAGCAGGCAGACGGCACCGGCGCGGCAGGTTGAGCGGCGGCAACGTGCCACGAGATCAGCAGCCCCGTCGAGGAAAAAATACGTTGGGCCTGCTGAGGCAACGCCGACGTGCGCCAGATTGGGGCAGTCTGCAGCATCTGGGCTGAAACGGCGTTCGAGTTCAGGCGCGAAGTCGGCTACGTTGGCAGCTCGGGCCACAGCACGACTCGCCCCTCCGACTGCTTAGCCGCCCTAACGCTACCATCCTGAGAAACGACAAAGGCCACCGAATCTTCGAAACTCGCACAGAACCGAAACGCAGATCGATGACGCGTGCCGAACGACTCTATCGGAACTGCGGTGGTTGTCCTCCCTGTACTGTCCGAAGCGACCATGATGGATCGGAGGCTGATCGATTGGGCGATCACTTCTGCGCCATAGCCCAGCAATCGCAAACGATCCGTCACAACAATGGCGCCGTCAACGCCACTTAAGGCCGCCCATAAATGAATAAAATCGTCTACGCGCTCACGAGCATCGCTTGCGCGGCGATCCGCTCGAAACGCCTCACGCACATCAGCTGTTGTAACCCGAGCGGCTTTAACCCGTCTGTTCGATGGAAACGCTCGACGGAACGCGAGCGACGCATACCTGTACCATGCCGCCGCATAAACTAATTCGTTCCAGCAGCGCACATCGGAACATGCGTACTTTAGCAAGAGACGGTCCCGTAATCGCACATCGTCATGATTCAACGAATCGGGCACGACGAGCACTGTTCCACCGTGGTTCAGAGCACGGATGCGACCCAGCATCCGCAACATGTAAGCCGTCGGAGTAAGCCAAGGAGCGTCGTCATGCGCTCCCAGGCGACCTGAACAGAGTTGTTCCAGCTTCTGTTGGTCTTGCTGCGTAAAGATCGTCATCGCGCTAATGAAGAACGCTCCTATAGGACCATCAGTCAGCACTCCGTATACGGGGCTAGTAACTTTCCCGCGCCGGAGGCTCAATACGTCTACGCCTTCTCTGGATACGCTGACATTACCGGGCTCGTTTGATGAGATTGTCAAGAACGCCGGCGGAGGATAGCCGCCT
>Ga0137359_10005319_pt1 | contig 10599 bp, 7 predicted proteins | sample Mad1_40_16metaG_FD_108281 | JGI IMG/M metagenome (GOLD analysis project Ga0137359, IMG submission 108281) | Vadose zone soil microbial communities from Angelo Coast Range Reserve, California, USA - Mad1_40_16 metaG | ecosystem: Environmental > Terrestrial > Soil > Vadose zone | place: USA... | reverse complement strand
TCGGCGATCAGCACGTTCTTGCGGTCGAGGAAGAGGATGCGGAACTGCTCGGTCTTCTCGTGGGCGAGGGCAGCGTGGCAATAGTCGATCAGTTGCTGCCAGTTGGTCAGCACAGGCATGTCCTTGACCTTGCGCTCCGCCAGCCGCCTGCCGACCTCGCGCATCGCCCTGAAATGGATCATCGTCTTCTGGTCGATTTCGAACTCGCGCAATTGCGCCGGATCGGCCGCAAAGATGTCGCCCAGGGTGCCGAAGCGCTCCAGTAGCCGCTTGGCCAGCGGCTTGGTGTCGACACGTTCGATCGAATAGAACAGCAGCAGCTCGAGCAGCTCGTAATCGGCCATCGCCTCGACGCCCGATTTCATCACACGCTCGCGCACCCGCGCGCGATGCCCCCAGTAATGCGGCTTCTCAGGGGGCGTCTCGCCGCTATTGTGTCCGGGCGCCGCGGCCGTGGGCATCGCCTCGATCAATGCGGCGAGTTTCGGGCTCGGATCGTCGCCGGCAAAATCCCAACACTGGTCGAGCCGGTTCCAGGTGCCGCCGGCCTCGCGCAACGCCGCGCGATAGGCAAGCGTGTTGCCGCTGATGCGCCATAACGCTTGCGCAGTGTCGGAACTCTTGGCCTGCAGGCGAAGACCGGCGGCGATCAGGGACAAAAGCGCCGCGTCGTCCGCCGGCGCCTCTGGGGGCCGCTGCGTCGTTACGTCGAGGGTCCGGGAGCGGCTCGTTTTCGGCATGTACGCGATGATCTTATGCAACCGGGGCGAAATAGCGGCAACAATATTGACGTTGTGAGAACGGCCTGGCGCCCCTCAACGGCATCAAGATCCACGTCCTTGCAGCATCAGCGATCCCAGTAGGGCGGATCGCCGAAGGTCCGGCGCAGGCATTCGGTGAGCGCGCGCAGCTTGGCTGAAACGCGCCGGTCTTTCAGATAGACGATATGGACCACGGCGCTTTCGGGTTCGGCGCCAACATCGAGCGCGTATAGCGTCTCCGCCGCCAAGGCAGTGTGGACCATGAAAGTGGGCAACAGGGCCACGCCGAGGCCGGCGATGGCGGCATCGCGCATGACGAGGCCGTTATTGATACGCAGGCTGCTGGCTGCCCGGACGATGACGGCGTGGCCGCGTCCCTGGAATCGCCAATCCACGGTCCCCCTGTTGGTGTAGACGATGGCCTGGTGGTCTTCCAGATCGGCGTTCGCTGACCACCGACTTGGAAACGTGCAGGCGACGGGCCGCCTCGCTGATCGATCCGGCTTCCGCGACGGCCACGAAGGCCGCGATTCCGTCCAGTTTCATTGTTCGGCATTCCCGAAAACCGTATTCGTTATTCATCGTCTACCCCGAACGCCAATTTTGGGCCATGACCTGCCAGAGGAGATTCCAAAAATGCTTCGAATGATGACCGCCGCCCTCGGCGCCCTGCTGATTTCTATGCCGGCCTTCGCACAGGTCGAGCCTTTTCCGGCTCATTTCCGGATCCAGGAAATCGCCACCAACGGCGCCACGATCCACGTCCGCGTCGGCGGCACGGGCCCGGCGGTCACCTTGCTGCACGGTTATGGCGAGACCGGCGATATGTGGGCGCCGCTGGCGGCCGACCTGATGCGCGACCATACCGTCGTCGTGCCCGACCTGCGCGGCATCGGCCTTTCGTCGCGTTCCGAGGGCGGCTACGACAAGAAGACCCAGGCCGGTGACATCGCGGGCGTTCTCGATGCGCTCAAGATCGACAGGACCGACCTCGTTACCCACGATATCGGCAACATGGTGGGCTACGCCTTTGCCGCCCTTTATCCGGCGCGGGTGACGCGGTTCGTGCTGATGGACGCGCCGTTGCCCGGTATCGGGCCGTGGGACGAGATCGTTCGCGCCAAGGCGTTGTGGCATTTCTCCTTCGGCGGACCGGACGCCGAGCGGCTGGTCGCCGGCCGCGAGAGGATCTATCTCGACCGCTTCTGGAATGAGTTCTCGGCCGATCCCAAGCACTTCAGCGAGGCCTCGCGCGAGCATTACGCCAAGCTCTATGCCCAGCCGGGCGCCATGCATGCCGGTTTCGCCCAGTTCGCCGCCTTCGACCAGGACGCCACCGACAACAAGGCCTTACTTGCCAAGGGCAAGCTCACCATGCCGGTGCTGGCGATTGGCGGCGCGAAGTCGTTCGGCACGACCATGGCCCTCGTCATGAACGCTGCCGCCGGCAATGTCCGCGGGCTGGTGATCGCGGATGCCGGCCACTGGTTGATGGAAGAGCAGCCCAAAGCCACCGTCGCCGCCGTCCGCGCCTTCCTCGACGAGGCAGCGGAGCGTCGCGTCACGCCGGCTGAAGTGGCTGTATTGGCAAAGACAGGTGGCGGCGCAGGGACCTCGGGCGTGGCCGGCATCCAGACCACCGTTTTGGCGGGAAATCCTTCTGAATCAGGTCTTTATACGATCCGGCTCAGTGTTCCGGCGAACACCAGGATCGAGGCGCACAGCCATCGCGACACAAGGTCGGCGACCGTCGTCTCGGGCATCTGGCGGATCGGCTATGGCAGCAAATTCGACGAGGCGGCACTGAAGCCGCTGCCGCCGGGCAGTTTTTACACCGAGCCGGCAGGCCAGAGCCATTTTGCCCAAACCGGCACCGAGGTGGTGGTGGTCGACATCACGGGCTATGGGCCGACCGATACGGTCTACGCTCAACCATAGGGCGGCTTGATCAGGCCGGTCGGTGACAGGGTAAAAATCTCGACACCGGTGGAGGTGATGCCGACGGAATGCTCGAACTGCGCCGACAAGGACTTGTCGCGCGTCTCCGCCGTCCAGCCGTCGCTCAATACCTTCACCGTCCATTTGCCGGCGTTTACCATCGGCTCGACGGTAAAGAACATGCCGGTTCTCAGCTCCGGGCCGGTGTCGGGGCGGCCGTAATGCAGGATGTTGGGCGCGTCGTGGAAGATGCGTCCGAGGCCATGGCCGCAGAAGTCGCGGACCACCGAGTATTTGTGGGCTTCGACGAAATTCTGGATGGCATGGCCGATATCGCCGACATGGCCGCCGGGCTTGGCCGCTGCGATGCCGCGCATCATCGCCTCATGGGTCACGTCGCACAGGCGACGCGCCTTGACGCTGACATCGCCGGCAAAAAACATGCGGCTGGTGTCGCCATACCAGCCGTCGAGGATCACCGTCACGTCGATATTGACGATGTCGCCGTTCTTCAAAACGGCCTTTTCACTGGGAATGCCGTGACAGACGACGTGGTTGATCGACGTGCAGATCGACTTCGGATAGCCGCGATAGCCGAGTGGCGCCGGCACTGCCTGGTGGCCCAGGATGAAATCGTGGCAAAGCTTGTCCAATTGCTCGGTGGTGATGCCGGGCTGGACATGGGGGGTGATGAAATCAAGGGTCTCCGCCGCCAGCTTGCCGGCGCGGCGCATGCCCTCGAAGGCTTCCGGCGCATGCAGTTTTATGGAGCGCTCGTCGCGGTTCCAGTAATCCTCGCTGCCGGCCATTTCGCGCAAATTGCTCATGTTCCCAATTTGGCATGCAAGGCCCCCGCTCACAAGGCAGGCGCTGCTTGGCCACACCGGCAGCCTCGGCTAATCTACTGAAATCAAAAGAAAAAAGTGAGCGCCCGCATGTCCGAAATGTCCCCAAGCGAAACAGCCAAAACCGTGAGCGCCTGTGTGCTGGTCATCGGCAACGAGATTTTGAGCGGGCGAACCAAGGACGCCAACATCCAGTATCTCGCGGTCGAGTTGAACAAGATCGGCGTGCGGTTGATGGAATGCCGGGTCATTCCCGACACCGAGGCGACCATCGTCGCCACAGTGAACGATGTGCGCCGGAAGTTCGACTATGTCTTCACCACTGGCGGCATCGGCCCCACCCATGACGACATCACCGCCGATTGCATCGCCAAGGCCTTCGGCGTCGGCATCTCGGAGAATGCCGAAGCGGTGGACCGCATGACGCGCCATTACGGCGATGCGGCGCTTTTTACCCCGGCGCGCCGGCGCATGGCCCGTATCCCCCATGGCGGCGTCCTGGTCGACAATCCGGTATCGGTGGCGCCCGGCTTCCAGATGGAGAATGTCTTCACCTTCGCCGGCATCCCCAAGATCGTCGAAGGCATGTTCGGCGCCATGAAGCACCGGCTGGTGGGCGGCGCCCCGATGGTTTCGCGCACCGTGCGCACCAATCTCCCCGAGGGCATCATCGCCGAGCCGCTGGGCGCGTTGCAGAAGCGCTACGAGGATCTCGACATCGGCAGCTATCCTGGCTTCCGCAACGGCCGCGTCAGCGTCTCGCTTGTCCTGCGTGGCACGGATGATGCACGTCTCGCCACTGCCTCCGCCGAGTTGATCGAGACGATTCGCAAGATGAATGGCGAAGCGGAAGCGTTCGTGCAGTAACCGCAGGTCATCATGGTCCCCGAAAGTGGCCGCACCTTCTCGCGATGGATCGGCCGGCTCGACGCGCCGTCTCTGTGGATCACACTCGTTGTCCTCTCGGTCGGCCTCGGAGCCTTCCTGCTCTGGATCCATGCGCCCGCCGCGCTGATGCTCGGCCCCTTGCTGGCGGGCGTCGTGATCGCCGCCAGCGGCGGCAAGGTGCGGTTTCCCCTGCGCGCCTTCGTCGTTGCCCAGGGAATCGTCGGCTGCATGATCGCCAAGATGGTGCCGCTGACAATCGTCGGCGACATTTTAGGCCATTGGCCGCTCTTTACCTTCGGCGTGCTTTCCGTGGTCGCAGCCAGCACCTTTCTCGGATGGCTGATGACCCGCCTGCGGGTATTGCCCGGTACCACGGCTTTGTGGGGACTGAGCCCGGGTGCCGCATCGGTGATGACGATCATGGCCGAGTCCTACGGCGCCGACATCCGGCTGGTCGCCTTCATGCAATATCTGCGGGTGGTCATGGTGGCGATGGTGGCCTCCCTGGTGGCGAAGGTATTTGGCGTCAGCGCCTCGCATGGCGCCGGCGCGATCGTCTGGTTCGCCGAAGTCGCCTGGTTGCCCCTCGCCGAGACGGTCGCACTGGCCGTGATAGGGCCGATGCTCGCCCGCGTGCTGAAAATTCCCGGCGGAGCCTTCCTGGTTCCGCTGGTCCTGGGCATCGTCCTCACGCATTTCGGCTGGATGACGATCGAGTTGCCGATCTGGTTGCTCGCCGCGAGCTATGCGCTTGTCGGCTGGAACATCGGCCTGCGCTTCACCCATCCGCTGCTGCTGCATGCGGCGCGGGCCTTGCCGCAGGTGCTGGCAGGCTCGCTCGCCCTGATCGCGCTGTGCGGCGGCGTCGCGGCCGTCCTCGTCTTCGCCGCCGGCATCGACCCGCTGACCGCCTACCTCGCCACCAGTCCGGGCGGATCCGACTCGATTGCGATCATCGCCGCGTCGAGCAATGTCGACGTCTCCTTCGTGATGGCGATGCAGACAGTGCGCATGATCGCGGTGCTGTTCATCGGGCCTTCGCTGACGAAGTTCATCTCCAGGCGGGTCGATGTCCAAGACCCTTGAACCTCCCGCGCCAGGCGCGGTCGCGGCCCGATCTACACCAGCAGGCCATGGCCCGAGGCGCTGGTGAAGTCGACCCCGACGATAAGGTCGTTATAGTCGCGGTCGCCGCCGCCATAGGTGTCTTCCCAGCCGATGGTATTGACGCCGTAGTTCCAGACGTGGGCGATCGAGGAACCGCCTAGGGTCTCGTTTGCCTGGGAAAACTCCCAATAGGTGTTGCCGTGCGTGTTGTTGAACATCGTCATGGCAACCAGATCGCCGGCATTCACGCCGGCAAGCTCGGTCTGGGTGTAGCCGCCATAGCCCGGTCCCGAGATCTCCTTGCTGCCTGAGATCGTGGAATAGGCGCGCGCTGCCGCCGCCGCGGCATAGCCCGTGTCCCCGGGCTTCAGGCCGCCGATTTTCCCGTCCATATCGTCGACCCGGTAGAATTCGAGCGAGAGGCTGTCCTGTCCGTCCTGCCGGATCCGGATCACCGCATTCTGGTTGTCCGCGCCACCGGCAGTCTCCGCCACCATGACGGGACGGGCGACGCGCACCGCGCCGGCGCCGGAGGAGAAATCGGCAAAGCCGAACGACGTACTCAGGGTTGCTTGCGCGGCGTTCGTCGCTCCGGCGTTAATGTCGACGCCGACAGTGTTGCCCGACGCCACGCTGGCCTGGGTCAGTGCGCCCTGCGACTGCTTGTCGAACATGATGACGAGGTTGGGATCGAAGTCCGGCTGCAGCACCTGTTCGGCGAACTGGCTCGTCCAGGCGTAGGCGCTCGACGCGGCGCTCGCGTAGCTGGTTGTCTGCGACCCGGTGAACAGGATTACATTTACGGCGGCACTTGAATTGGTCTGGAACAGCAGGCTCTGGTTGGCGCCGCTGGTCCAGCCGCCCGAGCCGTTCGAATCGAGCACGTCGGATGTGCTGGCGAACGACACCTGGGAATGCGCGATCTGCGTGAGCGCGCGCGCCAGCAGGACGCCATTGGGCGTGCCGAGGCCTGAGACCAGGTCGTAGCCGGCGCCGGCCGAATAGCCGAACCCGGTCGGAGTAACGGTCACATTCCCATTGTAATTCGAATTGATGGTTTGATAGGTCGTGCCCGGCAGCAAGGAGGACGAGGTGTTGTTGCCCATCGTGACGTCGTTGAACGAGGCGGGTGCGATGACCGACGCGATATAGAGCAGGTCGTTCATATAGCCGAGGTTGGGCAGCCCCTGGTCGTTGAAGATCGCATTGAGCTGCACGGCAAGCGATGCCCAGAGCGGCGATGCGGCGCTGGTACCGTCGCCCGCGGTGGTGCCCACCATGTTCCCGTTGGGGACCAGGTAATCGGTGTTGCCGCCGCCATCGGCGGCGACGTCCGGCGCGCCGCGGCCGGGCTGGGCGAGGGGATCGGCGGTGATCGGGGTGAGTCCGTAATGGACCTGGTAGGACGGCGTCGGTTGCGTCGGATCGACGCCGCCTGAACTCGTCGTGTTCACCAGGTAGCCACCATAGAACGGGGAGGAGGGGTTGGTGCCGATGGTAGTGCCGGTGACGAAGTACTGGTTCCATACCGTCTCGACGAAATCCTGAAGGTTGGCGGCATTCGCCGGCAAACTCTTCAAGCCGCCCGAGACGAGTTGCCAGATCATGGCGGCATTCCCGGCCAAAGCCGGCGTGACGACGGAGCTAACGAGGGTCGGGTCGTTCTGGGCCGATGTGAAGCTGGAGATCGACGTGCCGCCGACGAGAACGGCGTAGGGGCTGGTGAAATTGTATTCAAGGTTTGTGAGGCCGTTGCCGGTCTCGTTGCCGGAGCCGCCGTCGCCGAGGGCGTTGAACATGGTCAGGTTGCTGAGTGCGGCGTCCACGTACAGTTGCAGACCGGCGTAATAAAACGGCGAATCGGGCGACATGCTCTGGAGGTCGCCCCAGGAATCGGAGATCACCGCAGGGTGGTCTGCGCCCTGTTCATAGACCGCGCTCTGGATGGCCGTAAAAGTCGAGGCGTCGGCATTCCCGAGATAGCCCGAGCCGTTGTAGAGGCGGATGTCGCTGTTGGGATTGACCGCGGCAACGATGCCAACGTCGAGCGACCGTTCTCCCTTGGCGTTGTTGCTGAATTCCTGGCCGTCTATGCCCTGCACGGACACCGTGCCGGTGCCGATCAGGCTGATCGATGTGAGATACTGGGTCAGTCGCTGCTGGAAAGTCTGGGTCGCGTCATTGGGCAAGGCGGAGCCGATGCCGGGCTCGATCAGTCCGATCGCCCCAGTCTGGATGGAGCTGCCCGCCAGCGGGAAGTTGTAAAGCGCCCCGATACCCTGCGGCGGCAGCGCGGGGGCCGGGATCGACGAATCGTTGCCGATGCTTTGCGGCCCCTGCGGTAGGGTCACCGACACGCCGGGGGTGAAATTGGACGGTGGCGGTGCGTTCTCCGTGTCGACCCACAGGCCTTTGACGTCCCAGCTCTGCGGCAGGGAAAGATTGCCGTTCCAGAACACGAAGTTGTTATTCGAGTTCGCCTGGTCGGTGTACTGGTACAGCGTCGTGCCGAAAAGATCTTGGAACTGTTGAGCCGTGTTGATCTGGACCCAAACGGTTTGCGACGCGGCGGAGGTGACGTAATCCGAGTTCGCGTTATCGAGCACCGTGAGGCCTTCGCCCTCGATGCCGCTGCGAACGGTGTCGAACTTGGCCTGGTCCGTGCCGTAGGTCGTCCAAAGCGTACCATTCTGGATGAGCGGGTTCAGCGTCGCCTGCCGCGCGCCCCAGTTCGCTGCGAGCAGCGCGGCCGGATCATTTGCGCGCTTGAGAACGATCGCGACATTGATGTCGGCGGCGTCGCTTCCACTCAGCGCCTGGACATCGCCGGCCGGCAGATTGTACGCCGACGCGACGGTCGTCTGGTTGGTGATGCGATATCCGGTGAAATCCAGATAGCTTGAGTTTTGGATCTCAGGATTGGGCATCACGCCAGCCTTCGTATAAATCTACTATACCATTACGAGTATCACACCGATGTGACCGAATCCACCGAAGCGAAGCTCGAGGGTTTCTCGACGGCGCGCGTCATGCTGTTGCCGGTCCCGCGGACCCTCCGACGCGTGGCCTCTGGCCACCGTCCATTGTAAGTTGCCGACATGACAAGCATCCATGACATGACCGCCGGCCAACTCCTAGCCGCCTACAAATCGAAAAAACTCTCGCCGGTCGAAGCGACCGACGCCGTCATTTCCCGCATCGAGGCCTGGGAGCCCAAGCTGAAGGCGCTGTATGCGCCGGATTTCGGAAGCGCGCGCAAGGCCGCCAAGGCGTCGGAGAAGCGCTGGCAGGCGGGGTCGCCGCAGGGCGCGCTCGACGGGGTGCCGATCACCATCAAGGAGAACATCGCCACCAAGGGCGTGCCCGTACCGCTGGGCACCGCCGCGACCGAGCTGGTGCCGGCTGCTTCCGACGCGCCGGCGGCGGCGCGGGTACGCGAGGCAGGGGCGGTCATCCTCAGCAAGACCACCATGCCCGACTACGGCATGCTGTCCTCCGGGCGCAGTTCCTTCCATCCGCTTACGCGCAATCCTTGGAACCTCGCCTGGAATCCGGGCGGATCGAGCGCCGGCGCGGGCGCCGCGGCGGCTGCCGGTTACGGGCCGCTGCATCTCGGCACCGACATCGGCGGCTCGGTGCGGTTGCCGGCGAGCTGGAACGGAATCTTCACCCTCAAGCCCAGCCTCGGCCGCGTGCCGGTCGATCCGCCGTATTTCGGTCGCGCGATCGGTCCGATGACGCGCACCGTCGCCGATGCAGCACTCCTGATGGCTGAACTCTCCAAGCCCGATGCGCGCGATCACATGAACCTGCCGGCGGTGACCATCGACTGGAGCGCCGGTCCGCTCGAGCCGAAAGGCCTGAAGATCGGACTGCAGCTTGATGCTGGATCGGGCCTGCCAGTCGATGTCGAGGTCAGGACGGCGATCGAAACGGCGGCCAAATTGTTTGCCGATGCCGGTGCCACGGTCGAGCCGGTCGCGGGCTACCTCACGCCCGAGATGCTGCATCTGCAGGATCTTTTCTGGCGGGTGAGGAGCTGGGTCGATTTCGCAGGGCTAAGCCACGCCCGACAGGCAAGCGTGCTGCCCTTTATCGCCGACTGGTGCCGCGGCGGCGCCGACGTCTCGGGTGCCACGGTGATCCGCGCCGTCAACAACTACATGGCGATCCGCGCCGCGACGGTGAAGGCCACGCATCCGTTCGACTATGTGCTTTCACCCGTGTCGCCGGTGCCGACCTACCGGGCCGAGTGGGAGACGCCGACCAATGACGTGAAGCGGCCGCTCGAGCACATCTCGTTCACCATGCCCTACAACATGTCCGAGCAGCCCGCGGCGTCGATCAATTGCGCCTACACGCAAGAGGGCAAGCCGATCGGGCTGCAGATCGCCGGGCGCCGCTTTGACGACCTCGGTGTGATGCGCCTGTCACGCTGGTTTGAGATGGCGCGGGGCGCACAGAAGGCATGGCCGGAACCCAACACCTCGCCTTTGTAAGTCATCGAGGGCCGGGCAGCGTAACCGTAGAGCCCCTACCGCACCCTCAAACCGAGTAGGGACCAGAATCGTCGATTCGGACCGTCCGGGCTTATGGTGGCTCCATGGACCACATCCCGTGCCCCTTCGGACAGGCCGACCGCACCCCGTGCAATGGGCGTGCGCCGTTTTTTTTCCGCTTGTTTAACGGGAATCGCCCTGATTCTCCTCCGTCACGTGGGCACCTTTCCTCAGTGCCTTCTGAGGCGCGGGCGAGAAAGGAATCTGCAAAGCGAACGGAAGTCGATAAAATTACAAGCGCCGAGGGTGAGGTTATTGTGTGAACCCGATGACCGAGATGAAAGACCAGGCGCCGCTCGGCATTCTGATGCTCGATACGCGCTTCCCGCGCATCGAGGGCGATATCGGCAATCCGGCCTCGTTCGACTTCCCCGTGATCTACCGCACGCTGGAGGGCATTGGGCCGTCCGATGCGGTGGCGGCGCATCCCGATCGCGCGCTCATCAAGAAGGCGTTGGCCGCGAATGCGCAAAAGCTCGCCGAGGCTGGCGCCGTCGGCAT
>Ga0137359_10005317_pt1 | contig 10599 bp, 8 predicted proteins | sample Mad1_40_16metaG_FD_108281 | JGI IMG/M metagenome (GOLD analysis project Ga0137359, IMG submission 108281) | Vadose zone soil microbial communities from Angelo Coast Range Reserve, California, USA - Mad1_40_16 metaG | ecosystem: Environmental > Terrestrial > Soil > Vadose zone | place: USA... | reverse complement strand
GAGCAGGTGCTTATGACCAATCTGACCGCAGTCTTTTTCACCATACAGGCGGCCGCGCCCCAAACCGAGCACAACGTTTCACGGTGGCAGTTATGAAGACCGCAGTTGCTCAATTCACGCGAGCCTCTATGGAGCCAGTCGCGGAACTAGACGCGGAGCTCTTCTTCGATGAGTCACTGTCTCGGATCCCGAGTGTGGATTTGAAGGAAATCCAGCGGTTGTCTCGTTTCCTTCCGGTGATTGTCCTTATTCCCAGATCCACGGCCAAAACCCAAGTTGCTCCGCGTAAAATTACGGTGGCGGAGCCTCCGAGCGAAAGCTCCGAAGCGACAAAGCTCCTCGGAGTCTTCGGAAGAGCAATAGAGCAGCTCAAGAGCACCATCGCGGAAAGTAGGTTCGCGTTTGGTGATGTGACCGTCAGTTTTTCGGCTATGGAAGCGCTCCGCAAAGGCGAGCCCGTTGTGCTTACGGCCATGGAGTTCAAGACGCTGAAATACTTGATTGAGAACGCGCGCCGCGTGATTTCACGCGACGAGCTGCTCAACGAAGTGTGGGGATACGAGAACTATCCTTCCACACGAACGGTCGACAACCGCATTCTGAGGTTGCGCCAAAAACTCGAACGCGATCCGTCACGCCCCGTGCACTTTCGCACAGTACACGGCGCCGGTTACAAGTTCTTACCGTAGGGCCACTACGGCCCGCATCCAGACGTACGCGGCCAACAACCCATCGGGCGGAAAGCCGATCCTTGGCCCATTGCTCCGGGATGACGGGCGATCCTGAATTTACAGTTTCGGAATTGCTCTGATCATTGATCGGCGAGTTGGAGGCCACTGGTCATGAAGCAGAAGCCAAGTTCGCCAGGAAAGTGCAGCGCATTGGACCGCGCAACTAGCCGAAAAGTCTTCGGCGCCGCTTCGCCGACCTCACACCACGTCGATCCCTGCCGGGGGCACTATTGGCGTTTTTTTGGTTCGCGTGATCTTTCCGCTGGAGACGCCTGCTCCACTCCAGCACCACTGTTTTCCCCTGTGAACGCCGGTGGCTCGCCCAGGCTCCCCGCGCGCGGCAGATTGCGAACATACGTCACGATGGACCAAATCTCTTCGTCCGTGAGGATTCCGCGCGATGCGGGCATTCCGGAAGTCCACAAGCCGTTCTTGATGATCCAGTAGATCTGGCCGTCGGTGTAGGTTTGCACTTCCCTGGAGGCAAGCGAAGGCACAGGCGGCGACATTGCATCTGCAAAGGGAACCCCAGTGTTTTGGCCATCAAGGCCATGGCAGACAAAGCAGTAATGCGAAAAGTTCTGCTGACCCTCTGCAGCATTTTCGGAAGTTGCTGGCAACGGATTTGCGAGACCTTTGCCGCCCACCAGCAAGGAGTGCTTTGCCCGAGTCACGATTCGGAACTCCCATTTCCCGGGAGGGCTCGCCTGGACTCCGTGCATGGAAAGCAGAAGTCCACCCAACAGAACATCCACAAACGCGGATGCCGTTAAGATCGCGACGAGATTTCTGATCCTCCACATTTTCGTCAGGGAAGAACGTCGATTTGCAACGTCATCGATCCATGACCCTTCCCGCAAAAGTGCGCGCATTTGCCGATATAGTGACCCGTTTTTTCTGGAGTGAATCGGATCTCGGTTTCCTTGCCTTTCTCTACGTCATCCGATTTGAGATTCAACTCGTCCACCTTGATACCGTGCGTGACATCGATACTGTGCATCACCAGCACAACGGGTTCTCCTTTCTTGAGAGTGATCACATCCGGGTCGTAGGTAAATCTCTTTGCAATAATTTCAATTCGCCGGGGTGTCTCGGCATGGCCCGCGTGTGCGGCTGCGAACAGAGACGCAGCCGCAAAGAACGCTACTGGTTTGATTGGGATCAACTGTTTTCTCCTGGCTGAATGTATTAAGGTGCGAGGTACTTCAATATGAGCTGCTCATCTTCGGCGCTCAGCATGGCACGTACGCGCATGTGCCGGACCACGGCGCGTGCCTCTCGAGGTGAAAGAGATTCGGGCGGGTTGTGACAGCGACCACAATTCGCCTGGAACCGTTTCAAGCCACTTCTCGCCAAATGGAACAACGAGTTCAGGCGCCACGACCGGTTGGAAAAAAGTGTTGTTGCCTTGCGTGGCAGAAAAAAAGCCGGCTCCACCGGAGAGAATAGGAATATCGGACTGTGCGCTGGCAGCACTTAGCCCACACAGAATCGGTGTAAGCGCCAGCAAAACCCTGGCTACCATCGGCGACCCCGCCGCGACCCTGTGCCATCGAAGCCATGAACGGTTCTGGCTGGTTCGGCTCGCCAACTTTTTGTGATCTTCATTTTTCCTCTCGCCATCAGGCTGGCACATCTACGATGTGCAAAGTCGCGGCAATAGTTGTCACGACGAGGTCAAAAGACCGTCACCCTGTCTTTCGCATCGTCGGGTAAAGGATTGCAAACGAGTGACGCGCTCGTGACAAGGGAAAATGGCGCGAAATTTATGCTTATATCGCGCCATCAATCAAATGCATGCGAACCGGCGGGACCAAAGATGAAAAGAAATACAAAATGCAGTTGGAGTTTTACATCTGGCGGAACTTCGCAGCGGTCTGAAGAGGATCGAATTCCAGGTTCATTCTGCGTCGTGCGGAACTTCCTCGCGTTCCTTTTCTGTGCCATCTACATGCTCGTAGGATCGATTGCTACGGCGAGAGCGCAGGCTCCCGGGACGGGCGCGATTGCCGGAGTTGTGCTGGACCCCGCAGGAGCAGTGGTTCCCAACGCACAGGTTTCCGTGGTCAACGAAAGCACCGGCCTTTCGAGAGCGTTGGCCACAGCTACAGACGGAGTGTTTCGAGCCACACTTCTGCCACCGGGCAACTACTCGATTGAGGTTCTCGCGCAAGGTTTCGGGTCGCAAAAGTTGCCATCGGTCCGTGTGGTTGCAAGCGAGACTGCCTCTGTCGAGTTCAAACTGAAACTGGGTGCAAGCGCGACAACAATCATTGTCGAAGAGTCGCCGGAATTGTTGCAGACCCAGAGCTCGACGCTCGGCCGCGCCACCGACGAAGAAACAATCGTTTCTCTGCCGCTGGCAAACCGCAATTTTTCCCAGATTCTAGCGCTATCACCAGGCGCGGTCGTGGACGTTCCCGACGCCGGCGCATTCGGAAAGAACACCCAAAACGTTTCCGTAAACGGCGCAAAAACCACGGCCAACAATTTCCAGTTCGACGGAATCGATGCCAACAACTTATCGGAAAATTCGGCGTCCGGCTTTGCGCCCGAACCTGGCATCGCCATTCCCGCGCTGGACACGATTGCGGAGTTCAAGGTGCAAACCGGCATGTATGACGCGGGATATGGCCGCAGCGCCGGGGCAAATGTCGACATCGTAAGTAAGAGCGGGTCAAACGGATTGCATGGCAACCTTTGGGAGTTCTTCCGGAACGATGTGCTCAATGCTAACGACTTCTTCCTGAACCGAAACCAACAGCCCAGGCCCGTTCTTAAACAGAATCAATTCGGCGGGACTGTGGGAGGAGCGATACGCAAAGACAAGACCTTCTTCTTTGGTTCGTATCAAGGCAGCATTCAGCGGAACGGCCAAGCGCAAGGAGCGCTGCAGAGCGCTTTCCTCCCGCCTTTGACGAATGATCGCTCGGCAGCGTCTCTCGGACGCATATTTGCAGGACAGACGGGAGCGTTCGGTGGCGCAGCCGTAGCTCCGGATGGGTCCAATATTAATCCCGTCGCGCTTGCACTCTTGAACTTCAAACTTTCTGACGGAAGCTATGCGATCCCGACTCCGCAAACAATTTTGCCCACCGGTGTTGGCGAATCCACATTTTCTTTTCCGGGACAATATCGTGAAGACCAGTTCAGTGTGAATCTGGACCACAATCTTTCTCAAAAGACTCAACTGTCAGGGCGCTTCTTTTATTCCCAGGATAGTACGAACCAGCCCTTTACGCCGTTTGCCGCGACGGTGCCGGGTTGGGGAATCAACTTTAATGCACAGAACACCGTATTCACTCTTTCCGCCACGCACACCTTCCGGCCGGATCTGATCAATATCGCGCGCTTCGGCTATGTGCGGTTCAACGGACTCCAGACTGGGGGGAATGCGATCACCGCGGCAGATGTAGGCATCGGGACACCCGCCGGGCTTCCTGTGATACCCGGGATTCAGATTCAAGGGCTATTTACAATCGGCCCGTCCGGCGAGCCTTTTTATTTCCAAAACACCAATAGTTTTGTGTGGCAAGACACGCTTTCTTTCACTCATGGCCGCCACAGTTTACGGATGGGAGGAGAGGCCAAGCGCCACCAGTTGGTTCTAAATGCGCCATTTACCACCGCGGGTTTCCTTCTGCTTCAGAGCTTCCCGGATTTTCTGTTGGGCCAAAGTGCTGCTCAGAACGGCAGCAGCGAGAGCAATGTATTTCAGAGTACCGGGGCTGCGGGGTTGTTTCGTAAGGATCAGCGCTATACAGATGTCGCGGGATTTGTTCAGGATGATTTCCGTGTTTTTCCCAGACTAACCATAAACGCGGGCTTGCGATACGAATATTTCGGGCCACCGACGGAAGTCCATGGCGACCTTTCCAACTTTGACCCGACAATTGCAAGTTCGCAGGTTCCAGTCTCGGGGAGTTTTGCGGGATTCCTGGTCCCAGCGAATTACAGCGGCGCAATTCCCGCAGGTGTAACGAAGACGTCGACCTCTAGATTCTGGAATCCCGACTACGCAGACTTCAGCCCGCGCCTGGGATTCGCCCTTCGTCTGCCGACGAGGGCGGCTTTGGTCTTGCGTGGTGGATATGGAATTTATTACGAGAGACTGTCCGGCCAATTGGTTCTGCAGAATGTAGGACAACTTCCATTTTCTCTTAGGCAGTCGCTTTTGGGTTCTTTAAACGCCGACGCCACGTTGCAGCAACCGTTTGCACCGCCGTTGCCGCCCACTTCGGCATTCCCGATCTTCATCCCCCGTACTCCGGACAGCGCGCTTGCTGAGGCCTCCATCTCGCCGTCAATTACGAGCCCCTATACGCAACAGTACAACCTGAACGTCCAATACGAATTCGCCCGTGACTTCGTTTGGCAGATAGGATACGTCGGTTCAAAAACGACACACCTCGCTGGCTGTGTGGAATACAACCAAGCACTCATCGCTACACCGCAAAATCCGGTGAACGGACAGACGACAACAACCAACGAAAACATTTCTCAGAGAGTTCCATTCCAGGGGCTTGCTGGAGGATCGTACATTTGTCAGACCTCGTTCGATGCACACTACAATTCTCTGCAGACGAGTGTCACCAAGAGGATGAGTCACGGCCTCGACTTTCTGGCCAGCTACACCTTTTCCAAGGCCATGGACTTCACCAGCGGAACCGGGGGCATCTCTTCTCTCGACTTGGACTTTCTCGGGAATGACCAAACACGGCCCCGAGACTCCGAGGGGCTTTCTGATTTTGACCGCAAGCATCGTTTTGTCCTCAGCTTTTTGTACCAGCCGCCCGATCTCGCTGCTGGTCCCAGACTGGCCAGGCGTGTGTTTTCTCATTGGCAGTTTTCTGGCGTGATGGTTTTACAGTCTGGTCTGCCGATCACCGTGACCGACAGCACCGCAGGCTCCGTCTACGGAAATCTGGTCGGATTCACTCGAGGGGAGTGCACCGGGGCGAGTCCAGCTTCATCGGGATCGCTGACCTCCCGTCTCAACAACTACTTCAACGTGGCAGCCTTCGCGCCTCCTCCGGTGATTGGTGATGGCACAGGATTCGGGAGTTGTGGCGTGGGCATACTTCGTGGACCCGACCAGCGCAATCTGGACCTGGGAATCCAACGGAGCTTTCGTTTTACGGAGACTAACGTCCTGGATTTTCGCGCCGAGTTCTTCAATTTCACCAATACCCCAAAATTTGGCCAGCCGCTGAATGATTTTGCGGCCGGACCCGCATTTGGCGTGATTTCCTCAAGTGCAGGGAATCCGAGGATCGTACAAATGGCTTTGAAGTACAGGTTCTGATTGGCACATGCCCGGTTCACTGCGGCTGCGCAGGATCAAACCCGCCCGCGCACCGTACACAAAGGAGAAATATCGCCAAATGCAACTAAAAATCTCGCCGCAAGACCCGCTGCTCTGTGACTTTGCATTGCCTCTTCGAAGCCTGCACTACCACCTGGGTTTTCCCGTGGAGATCGTAACGAACTCTAGCGATGTTCTGGCGGGTGCCGAGGAAAGCTGGGGGAACTTCGGTCCTGTCTTTTCTGAACCTCCGGTGCAGATCCGGATCGGAGTGCTCAAAGGCGATTCGTCGGCTTGCCCCCCTCCTCCAGTCGTTCGATCACAACAAAACTTACTGATCAACATTGCTGACCGAGAGAATTTTGTCGTGTCCGACATGCGTCACGGCTTCGCCTTTGGTTGGTTGACGGAGGCTACCGTCCGAGATAGGGCTTACTTGCGCTATCACTTTCTTGAAGGCGTGGCCTGGACTTTATTGGAACCCTTGTATCTCACTTCGATTCACGGAGCGTGCGTAGGCCTCGAGGGGCGGGGAGTGCTTTTGTGCGGAGACTCTGGCGCTGGCAAGTCGTCGCTTGCCTATGCCTGCGCTCGCCGCGGCTGGACATTTTTGTCCGACGATTCCAGTTGCCTTGTACGGAAGCGTCCAGGCCGCGTGGTCACGGGAAATCCCAACTCGATGCGATTTCGCGAATCGGCAGCCGAGCTCTTTCCGGAACTGAAAAAGCAACCTGTGACCCGCCGCCTCAGCGGAGACATGGCAATTGGGTTGCCGACAGCAAGCATGCCGGGCATTAAGACTTGGTCTGAATGCCCGATCGATTACATCGTATTTCTCAATCGGAAGGATCCCGATCCTTCTGGGTTCTCCCCTTTCCCGAAAGAGAGAGCTTTACAGTGGTTTGAGCAAGTCGTCTGCTATGGCGAAGAGGATGTTCGCATCCTGCAGAAGACTTCTTTGCAGAATCTCCTTGCGGCAGAGGTCTTTGAATTGCGCTACAGGGACCTGGCCACAGCAATCGGCCACCTTGAAACTCTGGTCCTTCAGGGCAGCTCTGTAACAAGCGAGTTTTGTATGAAATCAGGGGATTGAAAGGATGCCTGGCATTCCAGCCTCCGTTTTGGGCGCTCTGAGTTTTCGCAACCCGCGCCCGGAGGCGCTCCGAACTCTGTCGGACGTCCAGTGGCTAGCCCTGCTCACAAACTGGGAAACGGCTCGCTTGACGCTTCTGCTCAGGCAGACTTGCGGCGACAGCCTTCCCAATTGGGTCAAATCGCGAGTTGATGGGTATCTGTCCGATACCGCGTTGCGCTTCGAACGCATCAAGACTGGCTACTCAAATGTTGCCAATGCGTTGACTCGTGCTGAGGCTGAATTTGTTGTTGTCAAGGGATTCACGCTATGGCCCGGCTATGCGGAGCATCCGCGCTTCAGGCCCCAATCCGATGTCGATCTCTACTGCCCGCCGGAATCGATTTTCCGTGCACGCGATACGCTTTCTGCGCTTGGCTACGAGCCATCTGAGGTGGGCGAGCACCACCCGAAGGACCACCTGCCGGCGATGGTTCCAAAGACGCCGTGGCAGTGGCGGGGAAACTTGTTCGACCCGGAGGCTCCCGTTTCTTTCGAACTGCACTCCTGCTTCTGGAACGCGACTGTCATGCATTTTTGCCCGAATGGGCTCGATCAATTCTGGTCTCGCCGCGGCGAGCAGCAGCTCGACGGAATCCGCTTTCCCGCGCTCAACCCCGTCGACAACCTCGCGTTTACCTCTCTGAACGTGCTCCGTGATCTGTTGCGAGGCTGGCCCACGGCGGAGCAGATCTATGGGTTGGCGCGCTTTCTTCATAGCAATGCGAACAATCATCGATTTTGGGCAGAGTGGCGGGAACTGCACGACGACTCGCTGCGCCGCCTTGAAGCAATCTCCTTCCGCCTGGCCTTCGGTTGGTTTGCTTGTCGCGTGTCGGACAGCGTGCAAGAAGAGATTGACCGTTTGCCAACCGCTGTACAGATATGGTTTCGAGATTTTGGGAATCCTTCGCAAAACTCGCGATTTCCGCGCAATAAGGACGGCCTATGGCTGCACCTGACGTTGCTCGAATCCTTTACCGATAAAATGTCGGTACTCGCCAGGCGTCTCGTCTCGTTTCCCACAAAGATTCCCACTTTTGCATCCGTGAATATCCGGAACTGGTCAAAAAGTGAATCGTCAGGTCCGCATCGCCTCTGGAGCAAGACTGTTAAGTATCTCGGTTGGTTCTTGTCGCGCATGATCTACCAACTAAGCATGCTTCCCACAGCCCTTGGGCGCGGTCTCCGCTATTGGCTGTCGACAAAGACTGTAAGTAGACAGTTCTGGACTTTTCTGGCCGCATCCTTTTGCTTCGATCTTGGCATGAGCATTTTCTTTTTTCTGTACAATCTCTACCTGCTCGACCGCGGATTCAAGGAGGATTTTCTAGGGCTGGTCACCAGTGTCATGGGCGTGGGCAGCATCGCCGGGACAATTCCGGCCGGCATGCTGGTCCAACGACTCGGGCTGCGCAGAGCCCTTCTCGTTTGCTTCGCCTTGGTTGCGTCCGTTTCGGCCGCACGCGCATTGTTTGTTTCGCACTCCGCGCTTCTCGTGGTTGCATTTCTGGGCGGGCTAGTGAGCACCATTTGGGCTGTTGCGATTTCACCCGCCATCGCGAATCTCACCAATGAGCAATCTCGTCCCTTCGGGTTCAGCGTGGTTTTTTCCTTCGGCATAGGGATCGGAATCGTGGCTAGCCAGGCCGCCGGCCGTCTGCCGGGATTGTTGAAGCACTTTGGCCACTTGACTGCGGATGTTCATGCCAAGCAATTGGCCCTGCTGGTCGGTTGCGCGATTGTTTCATTGGGGCTCTTGCCACTTTCCCGTCTTGAATTTCGTGAATCTGTGGTCGTAGAGAAAAGATTGTACCCGCGCGGTCCCTTCCTGTGGCGTTTTCTGCCTGCTGTCGCACTATGGAGCCTGGTCACTGGGGCATTCAGTCCTTTTGCCAATGTCTACTTCTCGCAACATCTGCGCATGCCGCTAGAGCAAATCGGCGTCGTCTTTTCATTCTCGCATCTCGTACAAGTTCTTGCCGTCCTTGCTGCACCTCTGGTGTTCCGCAAGTTCGGACTGGTCATAGGCATCGTGTATACCCAAATCGCTACTGCCATTGCTTTGACGGCTCTCGCTGTCGCGACCGGTGCGGCAGCTCTGTCAGTCATCTATATCGGTTACACGGGTCTGCTATGGATGAGCGAGCCGGGCATGTTCAGCCTCTTGATGGATCAGGTGGCGCCTGGCGAGCGGGCTGGAGCATCGGCATTGAATTTCCTCGTAATTTCTTTGGCGCAAACGGTTTCAGTAGCGGTCGCGGGCGCCTCATTGGCACGATTCGGCTATCCAAGCGTACTCGTTGCGATAACCGGAGTGGCCTTGGTCGCAGCACTTTCGTTCTGGTCGCTGCTGGGGAGGAGTTTCCGCTTGCAGAGCGCACCGGCAAGTTTGGATTCCTGATGGCAGCCTTGGGAAAAGGGCGGTCGTGCGTGAGCAGCTGAAAATGAGGGAGATACATAAGAATCCTCGTGGAGGGGATGTGCGCCGCAATCCTGAGAATTTCATCTTTGATGAGCGCAAACGGCTCTATTTTGAAAATTCGCTCTCGAAGCCGGCAAACATTAACGAGAGCCCGCAGATTCCGATAAGCGTTTACCTGGCGGTGCAGAATCGTCTCCTCCGTGAAACGCTGGTGCGTTTGTTCCAAAAGCAACCAGGAATCGCCGTTGTCGGAGAGAGCCAATACTACCAGCCCACGAACGGATATCCGGCCGCGCCTCCTTGTGACATATTGCTGCTGGATTCTCTCAGCACCGTACACGCTAGGAATCTCATCGAAGAACTCAACGAGCGTACTTCCAAGACTAAGGTCGTTCTTTTCGGTATGGACGAAGATGAAGAATGCTTTCTTAAGGCAGTTCGTCTTGGCGTCTGCGGCTATCTTCTGAAGGATGCTTCCTCGGCGGAAATCATCTCTGCGGTGCGCGGAGTTGCGCGGGGCGAGGCGGCCTGTCCTCCAAGGCTTTGCATGATTCTTTTCCGGAGCCTTGTACAGGAGTTTCGCCAGCGGGCTGGTATGGACGAGCATGCGGCCTGCAGGAAAATTGGGCTTACTTATCGGCAACGCGAGCTGATCGCACTGGTGGCGACCGGCTTAACCAATAAGGAAATCGCCGCCAGACTAAATATATCGGAATATACGGTAAAGAATCACGTGCATCGCATCATGCGACACGTGGAGGCCGACAGCCGTCAGGAAGCGGTTGACGTGATTCGCGCGGGTGGGTTCCTTCCGAAAGCCTAATTCTTTGCAAAACCGCACTGCTACATTGACCTGCCTCGACGAATTTCGGAGCGGAGTTTCTCGTTCGCATCCGTCCGAAGCATAAACGCAGTCTTTTTCCAAGGATCGAGCACGGAACGAAATTGGCCGAAACGCTCCTGCCAGACTCCTGCCCTTCGAGCAGGAGCCTGCGCAATCAAGAAG
>Ga0137359_10005316_pt1 | contig 10602 bp, 12 predicted proteins | sample Mad1_40_16metaG_FD_108281 | JGI IMG/M metagenome (GOLD analysis project Ga0137359, IMG submission 108281) | Vadose zone soil microbial communities from Angelo Coast Range Reserve, California, USA - Mad1_40_16 metaG | ecosystem: Environmental > Terrestrial > Soil > Vadose zone | place: USA... | reverse complement strand
CGTCGTGATGAGCAAGGAGGCGAGGACTACGGACTCGGCTGACCCCGCGACGGACGCGCGCCAAGCCTTCGCTCATGCCATCACTGAGCCCAGCGGCAACGCGCTGGATCGGGACAGAATTCTTGAACGACCCCGGTGTCCCGTTCGGGAACATGGGGATCACTGGCGGCGAGGACGGGTATTCAAGGCCACTGGACATTGCTGAGGACAAGGGCTCGTCGAAAGACGATGAGGCGCGCCCGGTGTCATGCGACCCGTGTACGAAGGCTTCGCCCGCGCCAGCCGCATATGCACTAATCTCGACTTCTTTCCGCACCTCGATCTTGGGCCCGAGCGCGTCGAGCTGGAATCGGCGAAGTCGGCCATGATAATCGTCACCGAGGGCGTGATATGAGAACTGATGGGAAAGATAAAGTGACGGAGGTAGGACCATTGAGCATTGCGAACTGGTTCGCAATTCCGCAAATGATAGCCAGCTGAAAGGACACGTAAGCGAAGCGACATACGGAAAGTAAAGTAAGGCCGTACTTGGGTGCGGAGGCTGAACTAGACGCCTCCGAGACGTGTCCTTCCCCTCGGACGGAAGCCTTTACCACAGGCCAATTTCGACCCCTCCGAAGATTCCACATCGCCACCTCGGTCTCGTGTCCCACCATCTCTGTCAGTTTGTCCTGCACCTGCGCAACCCCACTGCGCGAAGATGCAGGCGCGGGTAACGGTGCACTGACACGGCCAAACGAAGGGCGAGAAGGTAAAGATATACTAGTACCCCCGATGCCAGGCACCGCACTCGGAACAGAAAGATTCTGCTCGATCGATCGGAGACTGATCTCACATCGACGAAGCGAGAGTGAACCATCTGCCGGATCGAACACTAGAATGTCCTGGAAATCAGATCGCCTCCGCCGGAGAGGTGGTGAAAGAGGTTCTTGTGAGGGAGAGGAGTGCGCAGAACTGGGCGTAGAACAAGGCGGGGAAACGATAGAAGGAGATGGTAGCAACCGCTTAGGGAGCGAATGAGCGTTCGAATGGATGAAAATGAAGGCGAGTGGAGCAGCGGCGCGACCATCTCCAGGCTGGGCGGCGCGCAAACGAATGAGGGGAGGAAGACTCGTGGACAGTGACTGAGGGAAACAAGGCGACTGAGATGCTACCTTCGCCGCAGGCAATAAACCACTCACCAGTTTAGGGGTGTTACACACCCTCCCCTTGATATGACTATGCCCATCTGGCAAACCCCCATATGGGTTTGCGGCGAAAACATGGACCGTGCGCTTCCTCGTGGCAACGGCAATCCAACGGCCATCCGAGGCCCAATCGAGGTTCTCGACTACGGCCGATGTCCTTCCCCGACGCAAGTCATACATGTGCCAAGGCGCGCTATCCTTCTCGAGAGTGAGGATCAGATCCTCAACAAGCGAACCAATGAAGCGTACCGGAACGACGGGGACACTCTCCGCCCCGTCAAATTGCCCTGACTCGCTAATCGCAGACCGTAATGCGCGCGGCGCAGGCCGCAATTGGAAAACCCTGATGGTCTGTCCGTCACCTGGGACAACCATGAGTGCACCACCATCGGCAGAAAAGAGCAACGCTGAGATAGGTTGACGCTTGGAGGCCAGAAACTCCACAACGAGCTCTGGGGCGCGAGGAGACGGCGCAGCGAGCGGCGTCAAGTCGACGATTGTCACGTGATATCCGGTTTGTGGTGCCGCTTGAGAGTTGTTTGACTCGTTCGGGATACTCTCTTGCTCAGGTGCGCTGCGCGACAGAGGTTTGGATAGAGGTGCAGAGGGGGTATCTGAGATGCGCGCACGGGCAGCGGTGAATGCGCGACCACCAAGGGCGCGCATTCCGCTGAGCACAGATCCGCCAACGCGCAGCGCCATGACACCTAGGTCGGGCTGGGTGGCGCCCTCCGCGCGAACGGGTGTTTGAGTTTGTGGCCGTCCTGAACCCACTGAGGGCGTCCTAGAAACATAGGCAAGGAATCGATGGGATAGAGCAAATACGGGATGGGGTACGGCGATGTCTATGTCATTCGATGGTAATACAGTGGTATCGGATTTCGTGGGTGTCATTGACGTTGATTGAGGATGCGTAAAGGTTGAAAGGCCCGATGAGACAATAGATAGGGTTGCAAATGTACAAGATGAAAGGACGCGAAGTGAACTTGGATTTGACGTGCTCTAAGAAAAGGAACGATGAGGCGACATGTCACGCTAACAGGAGCGATGAAACTTACGATAATTATAACATTCGAATTCGCTGAAAATGATAAAATGCCAGGAATAGAAAACTTCTTTGTGATTTTGTGAGTTAAAAGCGAATATACAAGAAAGTCGGGGTCTTGATGTGGACGTTTGGCGCTGTAGATAGAGGCATTGTGAGAGAAGAAGACGCAAAAGGGAGGGATCCGTCCGCACATTAAACCAAGGAATGGTCGTGAGCTTACGAATTGATCGTCTGTGGTAGAGAGAGGGCTAGGCAGGACCTGCGCCTCCCACACGCTACCCCACTCTGGGGAAGATACATTCAACATCTCCGTGATGGAATCTAAATTGGTGCAGTCCCAGATCTGCAACCCGGACAGATACCCAAGGATCAACAGCCGCCTGCAGAAAACCGTGAGAATGTAGTCTTAAAAGAAGGGCGGCGTTAATAATTACTTGGGTGAGCCAGCGCCTGCAAGGCGTAGCGTGTCCCACCTCGCCCAAGTGATGTGCTCTGAGTCATCGCTTCCAGGATAACGCGAAAGGTCCGAACGCTGGGCACTGCTTTGGTTAGGTTGGTTCTGATCGAGCGCAAGTACCTCATCTAACGTCTTTCCGCCTGCCTCTGTACCCCAGCTACGGCGACGGTCGGCGTCAGGTGGAGGAGCTGGACGGGAGGGCGTCATGAAGCGACCGAAGGAAACGGGAAGCGCGACCCGTGGAGGAGATGGGGACGCAGAAGGTACGGCGATGGATATGGAGGTTGGGACGTAATTCCGCACAGTCCTTGTAAGGCCCTCGAGACGGGTGGGCTGTCTAGTCAGAGGTGTTAATCCGATTTGTAAATTAATCAAGGCGAAGAACGAGTAGGAAACGTATGGAACATGGAGTCAGAGCTGTTTTCAGACACGTGGGAGACACTAGGACGAGGACGAGAGTCATCACGAGAGGGTGGCTCTCAGACCCAAATAGAGGAGAAGTTCGGCAAAAGCGGGTGAGTCAGGCGTAAACGATTGCCCTATTTCGAAATAACCATCAAAGGCTTTCATAGCGATGCCCAAACGCGGGACGTAAAAGCGAAGTTAGCGCATGCCCCCGATACCTCCCTGCTGTGCGTGCGGGAGAAAAAGGGTGAACGTAAAACAATGCTGTCACTGACAGGGATCTGAGTGTGGCGGAGACAAAGGGACGGGCCGGTGGCGATGATAGAGGCGCAGTCGCCAATCAGGGGTCTGAACAATGCACGAGACGCATAGCACTAATATGAGGCAGGTGTACGGTAATGATGGTATGGATCTCAACGAAGAGAGCCTTACGCGCCGAGCGGACAAAGTTGAAAGGAAGAGAGCTCACTTGGAAAGTATCGGGGAACGAACGTGCCCAGACGGTTCCTCATGTAAAGGCTCCTCCGGTACGTGGGTGGCAAGCGGATGTGTGGTTTCGTCGAAAGCATCCAAGGGAGACAATTGAGGTTCGGAATTTGGAGGGGCCTCAAAGATACCTAACTCGTTGCCTGGTACTTGCGGACTTGCTACCACGTCGCGTTGGTACTGGAGTGCGGGGCGGAGTTGTGGATCTCGAGGGGAATCAGGGTAGGCAATGAGGGCCTCCTGGGGATAAGAGGAAGGTTCGAACTGAGCGAGCATATGGTAAGGGGAGTCGGGTGAAGCATTAGGGCTCTTGCCTGGCATTAAACAGGATTGATAGAGAGGTGAAGATAAGTGCGACGCGCAACAGCGAAAGCAAAGGACAATGTAACGTTAGAATAAATATTTACGAGTGATTGGACGAAGGAGGAGAAGAAAATGATCCTTTAGAGCGTCAGTTTGTAAGTGTCGCGGGGGCGAGTGGCGAGGCGAGGTTGGTGGTGAGGTTGCTCAGTGCTCTGCTTCCAGGTCAACCTAGCGGACCTGACTCGACCAATTCAGGACACCTAATACGGCCTTCCATATTTAGCCAAGTGCCATTTTCTAAGTGTCGGTTATTTTTACAGTTATTTTTACAGTTGTGCAAGTCACCATGACTCCAAGTCATGCAAATCATATATTTACTCTAACGGGATTGTTACCAGACGCTCGAGGATCGTCATTTCATAACATAGCTGCAAAACATATCCCAAGTTATCATGAAAATTCTCACAAGTCGACCCAGTATCGAAACATGCAATTTGCGTGCCATCGCGTCATGTTGCATCAGAATACTCCCATTTCGCTCCGTCGCCTTTGACGACCTTCGCGTTTGGGTACCCTTCTAGCAGGTCCACCCCGACGCTCCGCAGCGCGTTCACGCACCACTCCGGATAGCCCACGTCGCCAAAGTAGTCTGCGAAGAACGTCCGGAGGTATGTGGGGAACGTGCCATTCATTATGGCATCGCGTGCTTGGCCCAAGACCCGGGCTTGGAACGCAAGATTGTGCAACGTCACAGCTAATTCCGAGGTAAGCGTCTCATATAACTTCGGTCAGGACGACGCACCGTGCGCCGCTGCCGTCTCGTGTGTGACCGTGTGATGTAACATCGCCCGAGATATTCCGTCGCTGCAAGTCGGACATGGGCAGGTACTGTCGATAGGATTGATATCTTTCGCGTGTTTCCCCAGTTCTAGTAGAAATAGATTACTGTAAGGGCGCATTCATGTTGCCCCATGGCTGGCCTACCTACTCAAATTGAGCGGCCCGTTGAAAGTTAGCGCTACGCCAAACCGAGCTGTTCTCGTCGGGAAAACGCAGTCCGCCTAAAATAGTTGCTTCAGACTAGAACTCGAAATTCGATTTAAATTTACCATGTCAACTCCCAACGCGACGCATACGAGTATGTCTTTAAGAACGGAACTGAAAATCGATTGATCTGATATCTGCGTAGTTTAATCACCTTCGGCGAACCCTATGCCCATCGAATACCTCGGTTCTGCTCTGGATGAGAATCGTTGCCTTTACGCAAAACATTGTCCTCACTATCTGCGGGGAGCTTTTCCGCGCATTGGCTGATTCTACTTCAAGTTGAGTGTACGAAGCCGCGGGGAACATGGGAGGCCCACATTCGCCAAAATATATCTGATACGGGAGTCATTCGTCAACGCAAAGAAACGGGCGAGGTGGTGGGGTCAGTGACATGCCCTTTTCCTCTCCTCCGCTAAGCCCTCCAATAGCGTACCCAGCGACTCTGTCGCGTCGCTTGATCATTTCGTCCAGGCATTCGTCTCGTAGTACGGGGTCGAGGCCACCCTGGACGATGGCGAAAAGGTTTTGAACGTTGTTTCTGCCCGACTTTTCGTGGAATTCGATACATCGATCGAGCCAGCGAACAGATCGCGTCATCGCTTCGCCGACCCTTGGGCCGACGGTCAAACTTGATACTTTCGAAAGTCAATTACAATGCACGGAAGGAAGGAAAACAGATAGACCGACCAACATCGTCGAGTTGCATAATGATGTCAGCGCCTATAGCATGTTGTATTGACATGCTCTCCTCAGGCTGAGCGCACGTAAACGAAGAGGAAACTTGGAACCACGGCACACACGCACCGTCAGCATAGTCGGCTCTCCTGTGAACGGGCTCTCGAAGAGAGCGCCCTCCTCTGTGATCTTCGTGAACTTGTTTAGGGACACAAGCTGAAAGCCCCCGCTGTCCTACGCACCGTGAATAAGGATATGCTTTTGGCAGGCACGACGCGCACCGTAAGGAGGTTGTGGTTCCAGCCCTGAAGTCGATGTGCACCCCCAGCTGCTCGCAGTACCTCGATCCCTGGTCGTAAATTCAGGTGATATGTGTTGTTGAGGATCAACGTGAAGCCGAGCCCTTCCATCTGCTGCGGCGTAAGCCCTTTGATGGCCGCTTGTGTAGCGACGGGCATGAAAGAAGGAAGAAGTGTCACGCCATCTGCACTAACAACCTGAGTAGGACCAAAGTTGAGCGTCATCATTCAACTCACGAGGAAGATTCATCTTCGAGACACGAGCGCGCGTGGTATGACAGGTGGCGAGTATCTCGAACTGCATGTCGAGCTGACTCGGATACGTCTACTGAGACTTGACAATAGCAGCAATGCAATGCGATGAAATCTTGAATGATCGAATGTTGGGCGCTGCTCCCAGGTTAAGCTTCTTGAAGGTGATGGGCGTAGTCTTTTCGAGTTTGTTGACAGACAGAGTCGCGACCCGTGGCAGGGGTCCCGCAAGGTTCCGCAAGGTTCCGAGACGTAAAAATTGTATACTGTATTGTTGCTGTTGCACCAGGCGATGAACTTGGCAACAGAGGACTTTGCTTGGCCTACTAGCTTTTCTCTCTTCTCACTTTGGCAATCACAGCTGATCTATGGGGCCGATCTATGTCATGTGCAGGCACACTGCTGCGCCCGCCCGGCCAATACCTAGCTAAGACGAATGCCGGCGCGTCTGAACCTCTCCCTCCTAAGTAGTTCCTTTCTTCACCGCGACGCAGACTGTCCCTTGTATGTGGTCCCAAGGTACCGCTTGGCACGCTTCGTGCTTCAGAAGAGAGCCGCTGGTATTTATCTGTCCGCTATCGGAGGCTCTACTCGCCAGGGTCTTTTCAGATCTTCTGCGCACATATTGAATATCGTGAGCGACTATGACATGTGGGTCGGATAAACGGCCGGCGAATGTATCCGACCCGCTCATGTAGTGCTGCGCGCAGGACATAAATTCTATTTATGTCCTGCGCGTCCCTACCGAATGTAGTGACGTCGCCCCTGTCAAGAATTGGTTTGTTCGCCCATTTCACCTGTGCAGAAGTGGCACATAGAAAGAGGAGAAAGAGGGAGACCCAACAGAAGGACCATCATCCGTTGTTATAGTGCACTGCTATAATAATAGATGAGATGACGGTCTTCAACAACCCCTCGCTCATGTCCTAGGATGCGCATTTCCACATTAGAACATGCATCCTACGAAGCTCGAGCCCAATTAGGACAGGGGTAGAACAGCCAATGCCACCCCTATACGCTCCATTGCAAGAAGAATGGATTGGCTTACGAAGTCATTTCTAGAGCGGAGCGAATGGACATTCGCTCCAGAAATGACTTCATAATCACAGACACAGACCTGCTTCCGATATAAGAAGAGCTAGGTGAGGGGCTAACTTTCGCTCCTGACTCGTCTTTATCGTGAACCATGTTTTTCAAAGCTTTTCTTGTGCCCCTCGTCACCGTCGCCCTTCGGGCGCTGGCTCTCCCTGCCCAACGCGATGGATGTCCCGTCGTGCCCCTTCAGCCTAATGTTACTGGTGCGCGTCGACTAGTTAAACCTTTTGATATGCCGTGTCCTCACAACAGAGCTGCGCAGACACTGATGTACTCAACTTTGGGCTAATCGTTGAACAACTCAAGAGCGCGTTTTATCAAGGCGGTTTAGCGAACTTTAGCGCGGCAAATTTCCTCCAAGCCGGCTATCCGATCGCCGTTCGCCCATTCTACCAGCAGGTGCTCAACCACTCGCAGACCTTTGTCGCCAATATCACAGGCCTCCTTGGAAATCAATCCGCGCCGGCATGCACATTCAACTTGTGGGTGGCATTGAGTTAGGTGGTATAGCGAATGGCTGACTCTGACACCATCAGCACGGTGGCGAATGTAACGGACTTTGTTGCAACGAGCGATGAGCTGGAAGCTATTTCGACCTCAGGCTACATCGGGTCAAATGCGTATATACAAAACCAGGTGCGTCCATTTTCACACGCCCTGCCCGTCTCAGAGTTATATTGCTTCACAGACGCTCCGCGTTTTCTTCTCGAGTATTCTCGCGACAACGGCCCATCAGTCGACCTGGGTCAATAACGGTGTTCGCGGAGGAAACCCGTGGTCTACGGCCTATGAGGTGGAGCCCACTGTTCCCAACACCGTGTCAGAGTCTGACGTCAGGCTATGCAGGCGCCCTTAGACCTCAATCAAACTTTCACCCTCCTCTCACCGTTCATCACCCAATGCCCAACTAACATTACCACGTTTAACAGCACAACTAACAGCACAACTAACAGCACTCTCCCCTTCCAAGCTAACCCGCAACTAACGGTGTCCCCTCTGAATGCCCAGCCAGGCGGCAACGTCACTCTCTCCGTTGCTGGACAGCAGTCGAACACTACGAACTCCACTGGGCTGTTCGCTGCGTTCCTCAACGGTGTTCCTGCTACCTTCGTCCCGCTTGACAGCAACTTCACCGTGACCATTCCACCCAGTCTGCGCGGCTTCGCGTACCTCGCCGTCACGAACAGCTCTGAAGCTGCGAACGACACGGTGACCGTCGCCGGTCCTGCATTCTTCAATTTCCCTTTTAACGCGAACAATACAATCATCACTCTGACTCTATGAGCCATCTCCGCGCCATAGTTTCGTAGTAACTCGTGCTACCGGACTGTTTTTCATGACGACAGCCGTACAATGTACACAAATATAGTATCGGGGTGGGTGTTCTTCGTGCCGTGTGCTACTTCCATAGTCACCTTGTTGTAACCCCGTTGAATGGCATTCGAACTTGTTTGAATCACGCTTGAGCGCGGCGTTCTGTATCTGTGTGACCGTCGTCGTGTTGTTATGGTATGACGCGGGAATATCGGGTTTTCTTGGGCCCTGGCGTTCCGGGCGGGCAATGGCAACGCGTCTGCCTCAAGTCCTCAGTGCTAAGGCCTTGCTGCTTCCAGGGCAGCTGACCATGGTCCTCAGCTGAGAACTCTTCTCATCCCCATTCAATCATTTGTCTGCGGTGACCGCCAGCAAGCGGACTGCCTCCGTAGCGTTGCACGCCGCAACGGCCGCATCCAACCCGCTCTCCCTTGCCTTCCACTCCTCACCCCTCTCAACACATACTCTGCGTGGTCTGCGTGGTGCACCAGTCAGACGATTCCACTCAGCCCCTTGGTAGGCGTTGTCAAGAACTCGTGGTCGGGAACTCCCGAACAATGGACGTGTGATTTCCATACCCGTTTCACATTCTTTTAATTTTCCTTCCCTTAGCCCCTCACAAACTCGAAGCTTGTTCAATTCAACACGGAGTTTTCTGCCACGTTCCCCCCTCTGCTCTTTACAAATGTCCCGATGACCCTGAAGCCCATCGCAGAAGACCTGCAAAACGTGTTTAAGGCCCATAGCCGGCCGTAGTGGCACCAATGGCACCCTGCACACGCATCAGAAAACCGACGTGTATGATGGGTTTGAAGGCCGACATATCATTAGTCATAGCAGAGCGCGCACCTACACGAGGCGTACGAGATGCGCATAGCCCCGCACCATGCGCCGTCTTGGACCAAGGTTTGGCGCGGCGCAAAACTCCGCAGACGCACGTTTGCCTCGAGCGCGCAGCGCAGACGTGGCGCGCACGCGCTGTGAGAAGAAGGGGGAGCGGAGATGACGCATACATGCTGCGGGTACGACCTCCAGGTGTCTGGCTTGCACTCAGTCCGCGCATATGTAGATAGGCATCGACACGCCGCCATTGGTCATCATCATTGGGGGTGTATGTGTGGATGGCGGGAAGGCCGCGCACGCGGGCGATGCACCGCACATTCGCTATCGATAGGCACGGCTAGCTGTCCTGTCCGCACCGCGGACGCGAGGCAAGCAGTTCCCGATCAGTGGCATTGCCCGAACCAATTTGAGAGAATAAGGAACAAGGGACTTCCGATTTCATGAGGCATGAATAATCACGAAAACGTTGTCAGGTCGGGTGCGCTGAGGGTGCGGTGATGCGGCGTCTCCCCCCCTTGTGACGTGGCACGGGCGAGCCACGCACGCGTGCCTGAGGAGGATGGAGCTGGTCTGTACGGATTAGGGCATTGACGAGGTCGGGCATAGGGAGTCGGTGGGTTTGCCGTGCGAGAGGAGGACGCCGAATTGGGTTATGGGCAACGTGTACAGAAGCGATGCTCGCGGCGCGATGGGGGTGTGCACGAACGGTTAGATGACGTGACGCCGGATGATTGCCCGAGGTGCTCAGTGGCGGTCGCTAGGGTATCAGATGATCAGGTGATGCGGCGCGCTCCCCGCGGGGATGGGCGGCCATCCGCTACGGCGGGGGCGGGCCGCGGCCGCAGTATCCGAAAAAGGAAAAGAACAGGAAGAGTGTCGCAGACGTAAAAGGAAAAGCGCCACGCGTGGATGGCGCACGGTGCGCCTTGCGGTTGCGGCGTGGTGACGCCACTGTTTCGGTTCGACAGGCCATGCGTTATGCCGATGTCCAGCAGACGCGCAGGCAGTTGCAACAAACAGAAAACAACGCAAACTGCCGGGTTCCTCGGACGGTGAGCCGCCTCTTCCGAGGGTAAGTAGCCAACATCATAATTTGGACTGGTGCCGCGACGCCCATGCGAACATCCCCGCCTGGAAATCGCGTGCGCGGTGGAGTTGGAAGGACCCCAAACTCCGCTACACCGCCGCAGG
>Ga0137359_10005307_pt1 | contig 10609 bp, 9 predicted proteins | sample Mad1_40_16metaG_FD_108281 | JGI IMG/M metagenome (GOLD analysis project Ga0137359, IMG submission 108281) | Vadose zone soil microbial communities from Angelo Coast Range Reserve, California, USA - Mad1_40_16 metaG | ecosystem: Environmental > Terrestrial > Soil > Vadose zone | place: USA... | reverse complement strand
TTCGAATCTCGCGCTTCTCTCCCTTGCTGACCGTAAGAACATACGCGATATCAGCCGCCAATTGTTCGTCGTGAAGCTTCCAAACGATTTTGTCGATTTTTCGTATAGCGGTTTTCAGATGGTGCGTGGGAGGAACTGGTCTGCGTTTCATGGTATGGAGTCCTTCGTGCTGCTTTTGTTTTCTAGGCGTTCGAAGTGTGTGGCGTCCTTCTGTTCACTAGCCTGCATGTCGCCAAAAAATTGCAAGTTCACCATGGCGCGGGCGTGCTCAAGCGTCGCTAGGGTGTCTCCGTAAGTTTCTTCCGTGAATCCTGGGGCCTTTTTAAGTCGTTGCAGACCACGAACAGCTTCGTCCGTGCCTTGATTCACCAAGTACAACGCTTCGATCAGATATGCTTTCTGCATGACGAAATATCCTTTCGGCGGCGAAATGGCCGCAAGTTCGGCGGTTAATGAGGTGCGTCGGGACACACGTCTCCGATGGAGTCGAGTGCCGACCCGGATGGACAAACGGATTCAGTGCCACAGAACTACGGCGGGGGATGCGCGACGCGCAGGGGGATGGAGCGTGCGATGGAAACGAAACGGAGATGGGCGGGTTGCACCCAAAGGGCGAACCCGATACTTTCTATTCCAGCCATCGTTGCCTCTAACCCAGGCGACTTTGGTCAGGGGCGCGTCCGGTGTTTCAGCACTTGGCGCGTCCCGCTCGCTCTTGAACGCTTCGCGAACTTCTCATGCTTGAAGCGCAGCAAGCATAAATCTACTCCGTCTTCTCCGGCAGTGTCAAGAGGCTATCGTTGGCATATGCGGTCCGTCCCTATTAGAATTTGGGCTATGAATCCCGACTTGATTTCCACCGTTATGCGAGAGATGGGTCGCAAGGGCGGTAAAAAAGGAGGCAAGAAGGGAGCAAAGGCACGAATGGAAACGCTCACACCTGAGCGGAGAACTCAGATTGCTCAGAAAGCGGCGAAGGCACGGTGGGCAAAGGCCAGGAAGAAACGCAAACGGACTGCCAAAACATAAGGCGGATGAAACGCCAGTTACTGATTTGCTGTAACCCCTACGGATCAGAGTCAAGCATTCTCCGTGGTATAATCACTTCATGGCTAGGGACGTGATTCACATCTCGGAGGCGGAAGCGGCCAGCGACTTTGCCGCGCTGATGACACGCGTCCGGGCGGGCGCGGAAGTCGTGGTCGAAAATGGCGAACGGCCTGTGGCGGTCCTGCATGCCGCCGAGCCAGTGCGCCGCAACATCTCCGAGTGCATTGCGTTAGCTAAAGCGCACGAAGAAGAAACCGGCAAGGCCCCGATCCTTGATCAGATTTCGCGGAAGACGTAGAAGAGATTCTCAGCCACCGCAAGCCGTGGAACCCGCCAGCGTGGGAATAGTCCTCGACTCCAGCGTTATTATCGCCGCCGAACGCAGAGGCCACACCGTCCGGGAAATTCTAGAACAAGTGAAGGCGGCTCGGGGGCGAGAAATTGTGTCGGTAGTGACCATCGCAGAGCTGGTGCATGGAGACTATCGAACCAAAACTCAAGCGCAGCAGCAACGACGGTTGGAGTTCATCGAGCGCCTTTCGAGCGATGTGCCGGTACATCCGGTGACGCTTGACATCGCGCGGCTGGCCGGGCGCATCGAAGGCCAACAGGAAGCGATGGGCATCCAGTTTGCGTTCGAGGACTTGCTGATCGGCGCGACAGCGTTGCATCTCGGCTACGAAGTTGCGACGCTGAACCTCCGCGATTTTCAGAGAATCCCTGGTCTTTCGGTCGTCCAACTCTGAACGATTACCACTAACGAGATCTCCCTCCATTCCTACCGACGTGAAGAGGCAGGAGGCCCGCAGTTGGGCGGTAGTGCGATGGAACAGGTGCGATGGAACAGGTGTGATGGGTTGCATGAGGATTTGGCTAGAGGGGACCGACGTCGACCACTTGACCGGGGTTGGATGGCCAGAAGCGCCTGAGCACAGGTCGGCATAAGTGGCAAAAGATCCTTTATGCGATTCGATTTGGCGCGCAGGATTACGATAGAAACGCTGCGGCCAGTCATGTTTTGCTGATACTTGATGTTTCGATCTCTGGTGAGCAGGACTTCCCAACGGCCTTCGGCAATGGCCAGAAGCTCGCCGTTGTCAGACGGTCCGGCGAGCCGGATTTGGCGCCAAGAAGAACGCAGTCATGGCCCATCGTGGTAAGGGTCTCTTTCAATTCACTTGGCAAGCACTCATCGATGAGAATTTTCATTTTGCGAAGCGTGCAAGAACCAGTGACTTTGCTTCTTCCAGCGCAGCGATGGCTTGCTCGCGGGTTGCGCCAGGAAATTGTTTCAGGAATTCGTCCAGCGTTTCGCCGCCTTCCAGGTAGTCCAGCAAAGTTTGAAAGGGTACACGCGTTCCGCGGAAAACTGGTTCTCCACTATGGACTTCGGGGTCTTGGACAATCACGCTTTCAGAGCCTGTAGCCATGGGAAACCTCCTGCATGAATGCCGATTATCGCATTCATCCGCAAGAACTGCTTTGAAATCTGCGGGACGTGGTGCTCGAAATTGACTCTAAACCCGCACACGCAAATTTGGCGCATGCGGCACCCGGCGGATTGATTTCCGAACGAGTCGAACGTGTACTTCTGGGCCAGTGCTCCGGCTGCGCTGCTTAGCGAAGTCACGCAGTCGAGGCCATCGGCGTTGGTAGTAGCTGGTCGCGCGCCGCTGCGGAGCATGCCCAACGGCTCGTCGATATTCAGTCCTCGCGAGTACGGGCAATAGCGGCTCCCGAAACACATTGGTCTCTTCTATCAGGATGCCTTCACTATATGCGTAGACACTCGCGACTGCTAACGAGGATTTGTAGATACGTCTGCCGAAGGGATCGTACCTAAAGCTGCCTCTTCCGCCCGTGCCAGGCAGCGTTATGCTCGTCATACAGTTACGGTTCGAGACCGAGTAACGCACTCTGGTAAGAGACTTTAGATATCGCTGGTTACTGATGGGCTATAACCCTAGAGGGACTAAATCCCTAGGCTTCGCAACACGAGTCCTGCAAGTATGCCGCCGGTAAGCGGCCCCAGGATCGGAATCGGCGCGTAACGCCAGTCGGATCCGCCTTTTCCCGCAATCGGCAGGATCGCATGCGAGAGTCGCGGGCCAAAATCGCGCGCCGGATTTATCGCATATCCCGTTGTGCCGCCTAAGGAAAGTCCGACGCCCCAAACCAAGCTGGCTACTAGGTATGGTCCCAGGCCGTTCGCCAATCCGCCTGCAGCCACTGCCTTTGAAAAAATCGCACCAACCACAAAAACCAGAACGAATGTTGCGATTATTTCGCTCAGAAGATTGGGTATCGCGCTGCGAATGGCTGGCCCGGTGCAGAAGCAACTTAGCTTAACGTCCTTCTCCGCCGTTTCTTTCCAATGCGGCAAATAATGTACCCAGACGAGCGCCGCTCCGGCCATTGCTCCCAACACCTGCGCAACGAAGTAGGGCAAAACTTTCTGAAAAGTTCCGGCGCGCACGGCCATCCCAATGGTTACCGCCGGATTCAGATGCGCATCGCTGCTTCCGCAGGCGATCGCAACGAAAACTCCCGCCATCACGGCGAATGCCCAGCCTGCGGTAATCACCATCCACCCGCTGCCTTCAGCCTTCGATTTTTTCAGCAAGACGCCCGCCACGACGCCATCGCCAAGCAGGATCAGGATCATGGTTCCCATAAATTCTCCCAGCCAGGCTGAGTTCATCCAGTACTCCCTGCTTCAGTTTTCCGTCCAGTCGAAAGATCGCGTAACGGCTTTCTTCCAGCCACGGTAAAGCCTGTCCCTGTCCGCTTGACCCATCTCGGGTTTCCAAATGCGATCGGACTTCCATTTAGCTCGCAGTGCTTCCACGTCGCTGTAAAAACCAACGGCAAGTCCGGCCACGTAGGCCGCGCCCAGCGCAGTCGTCTCCTGCACCACAGGCCGAACGACTTCACGATTCAAGATATCTGCCTGAAATTGCATCAACAACTCGTTGACGACCATTCCGCCATCCACACGGACACTCTTCAACTCAATCCCCGCGTCTTTCTCCATGGCTTCAACCACATCGCGCGTCTGGTAAGCCGTAGCCTCGAGCACCGCGCGTGCCAGATGTCCTTTGTTTGCATAACGCGTCAAGCCCGCAATCACGCCACGCGCCGAATCTTTCCAGTACGGCGCATAAAGCCCGCTGAAAGCCGGAACAAAATAGACATCGCCGTTGTCTTCGACGCTGCGCGCTAACGTCTCCACGTCGCCGCTCTTTTCAATCATGCCCAGGCTGTCCCGCAGCCATTGCACCAGCGCTCCAGTGATCGCAACACTCCCCTCAAGCGCGTAATGCGCCGGAGCCTCGCCAAATTTGTACGCAACAGTCGTGAGCAATCCATAGGCTGAAGGCACCATGCGCTCGCCGGTGTTCATCAGCAGAAAGCAGCCTGTGCCATAGGTATTTTTGACTTCGCCCGGCTCGAAACAAGCTTGTCCGGCGAGCGCTGCCTGCTGGTCGCCAAGAATCCCGGCAATGCGTACTCCTTTGAGCGCGGGAATCGTCGCCTCCCCGTACACTTCGCTGCTGGATTTTACGGAGGGAAGCAGGCTCTCCGAAACTTCGAACGCTTTCAACAATGCTGGATCCCACTGCAGCGTTTCGAGGTTCAAGAACTGCGTGCGGCTTGCGTTTGTTACGTCCGTAACATGAACTCCGCCAACCGTGCCGCCCGTCAGATGCCACACGAGGTAGGCATCTATCGTTCCGAACAGCAATTCGCCAGCTTCCGCCTTCGCGCGTGCGTCGGTAACGTTGTCCAAGAGCCAGCGTACTTTCAGGCTGCTGAAGTAAGTGCTCAACGGCAGACCTGTCGCTTCGCGAAACCGATTTTGTCCTCCCTCCGACGCATAGCGCGACACCTCGTCCGCCACTCGCGTGTCTTGCCAGACGATCGCGTTTGCAATCGCCCTACCGGTTTTCTTCTCCCAAATTACGGTAGTCTCCCGCTGGTTGGTGATTCCAACCGCGGCAAGCTCACTGACCGAAATTCCGCCCCTTGCGAGCGCCTCTTCTGCAACCTCATTCGTATTCCGTATAATCTCTGCCGGATCGTGTTCGACCCAGCCTGGTTTCGGATAAATCTGCTGGTGCTCTTTCTGCGCAACGCTGACGATGCGGCCATCGGCATCGAACAACATGAATCGCGTGCTCGTCGTTCCTTGATCGATTGCTCCAATGTAGCGTTTCACTCGTTAGCCCTCGCTCAGACCGAGCTCATTCAGAAAGGTACGGATTTTTGTCGTATATTCTGAGAGCGCAGCTGCAGTTCGGCTTGCTTCCCAGTGTTTTTCCTGTGCTAGCAGTTCCGCCGCGCGCGGCGCCGCTTCGATTGCGGCTTTCCAGCCATAAAATTGCGAGCCGGTGCGGCGTGCCAAAAGGTCCTCGATCGTTTCCGCCATTTCATAGCGGATGCAGAAAACAATTTCCGCTTCGATCGCAGGGAGTCCCGTCGTAATGCGCCGGTTCCAGGATGGATTCTCATTGAGCAGTTCCAGAATCTCGAGCGCCCGCGTGCCGAATTTTCCTGCAAGATGCCGGGCGACATCGGCGGGGAGAGAATACTCTTTCTCGATCTCTTTTGAAAAACCTTTGTCATAGCCGGCAGCGCCCGCCAGCGCATACTGCTTGGTCCGGCTCGGCGTTACTGATCCGCCCATTTCGCGCTGCACGGCGTCAATCGTGTCCTCGGCCATCAACCGGTGCGTTGTCCATTTGCCGCCCAGAATGCTGATCAATCCGCTCGAACTGTCAAGTTCCACTTCGTGATCGCGGATGAGTTTGCTGGTCGCGGTTCGTCCCTCAGCAGCTGCCACCAGCGGCCGCAATCCAGCCATTCCGCTGAGCGCCTGGTCGGGGCGGAGAGGAATTTCGAGGTACGGATTCAATTGTCGCAACAAGTATTCCGCTTCGTCTTTTGTAACCACCATTCTCGTCGCCGCCGTTACTTCATCATCAGTGGTTCCCACCAGCAATCTTCCCTGCCACGGCACCGCAAATATCACACGGCCGTCTTCAGTGTGAGGAACCAACAGCGCGTCGGTCCCAGCGAACGTCTCGGCGGGAAAAAGAAGATGCACCCCCTTGCTCGGACGCATTCTTGGGGCAAGCATCGGATTTGCCAGTGTACGAATCTTGTCTGCGCCGGTTCCCGTAGCGTTCACAAATTTTCTTACCGAGACAGAAAGCAGTTCACCGGAGATTTCGTCGCGTGCCGTTGCAGCGGTAAGCATTCCGGCGTCGTTACGCAGAAATTCGCTCACCCGCGCGTAGTTGAGCGCCGTTCCACCTGCCGCCACAAACGTTTCGATCAGCGCCAGATCATACCGGGCATCGTCAAACTGGCCGTCCGAATAGCACACAGCTCCGCGGAGGCCTTGCGCCTTCAGCCCCGGCAGACTCTCGAGAGTTTCTTCTCGCGATAAAAAGCGGCTCGGAAACAGATTACTCTCGGCGGCAACGGCGTCGTACAACTTCATTCCTATCAGATAGTAAGCGGCTCGCGTCCAGGAATACACAGGCACGAGAAAGTGCGCCGGATGCGCAAGGTGTGGCGCGTTTGCCAGCATGTACAGCCTTTCGCGCAATGCGTTCTTTACCATCCGGTACTCTTCCAGGTTGAAACTTTTGATTGCCTGCTCGAGGTAGCGCACCCCGCCGTGAACGAGCTTTGTCGAGGCGCTCGAAGCTGCCGAAGCGAAGTCGCCTGCATCCAATAGAATAGTGCTCAAACCGCGCAGCTGAGCGTCCAGCGCGCACCCAGCGCCTGTAGCTCCGCCTCCGATCACACAAACGTCGAACGCTCTCGTGGTCGCAGAAACTTTTTCCTCCGTTCTGGGTTTCATACTTGATTGTCCAATTATTTTATTTTGTCGGCTGGCAGGCCGTATAGAATGTCGGTGATCACCCGGAATGCCCGCGCCGCATCTAACCACAAAGGAACAACGAAAGGGAGTGAAAGAATCATGAACGCTATCACTAGGACTGCAGCCACGCTAGCCGCCTTTTTGGCGCTGGCCTGCTCCGCGACGCTGGTTGCGGAAACGCCCGACGCGGCCAACACAGGGAAAGCCACGATTACCGTAACTGCTATCGGAAAGAAGAATGCTCCTCCTCCGCCCGTCTCCAAGGAAGACGTGCAACTCACCGTAAATAAGGAAAGAAAGCAGGTTGCAGGATGGGAGAAAGCAGACTCGTTGGGTCTCGCTATCCTCATTGACGATTCGCTAGACAGCACTGTCGCCGGCCAGTGGAACGACTTACGGGAATTCATCATGGCGCAGCCGCCAAACACCGCAGTGGCAATCGCCTACGCCTCGAACTCTGAAGCGAAAATCGCGCAGGATTTTACCACCGACCATGCGCTTGCCGCGAAAGCACTGCGGATCCCGTTAGGCCGGTTCGGCGCTGGCTCCAGTCCATATTTGGCGGTCATTGATTGGTTAAAGCGCTGGCCGGATACGGGCAGCCGTCGTTCCCTTTTGCTTATTTCCTCGGGCATAGATTTTTTTCGCGGACCGTTTGGTCCGTTTTATCCCGACGTGGATACTGTGATTTCCCGTGCGCAGCGCGAGAATGTCAATCTTTGGAGCATTTACTCACCAAGCGCCGGGCACCGCAGCCATTCTTTCGGCCTGGTCAATCTTGCCCAGAATAATCTTGACAAGATGACTGATGAGACCGGCGGAGAGACTTTTTATCTAGGCTTCACTGCTCCGGTTTCGTTCAAGCCGTATCTGGAAGAACTTCAACTTCATCTAAGCAATCAGTATCTGCTCGCGTTCGCGGGCGATGGAGGAGCGAAAGGCAAGTTGGTCCGTATCCAGATCAAGACTGAGCTTCCTGAAGTCGAGCTCTCGCACGCGAATAACGCCTTTATCAATCCGTCCAAGTAGCCGGCCTTTTCGATGGGTCTAACTGTGAAAGCCCTCCGCCGAGTGCGGGGGGCTTTTTTTGCTGGCTCTCTGAATGTCCTCGCGATGGGTGATTTCTGTGATCGTGCGGTTGTTCCGGGAACCGTGCCGGACTACACTACCTCAGACAAACAGTCGTCAATACAGGGATCTTACTGAATCGATTTAATACTGGAGTATCAAAGATGAATGGTTCTCGCCGCAATGGTCCATTCGCCGCGTTTCAGGGGGCTCCGTTTTCCGGGCGAATTATTTCCTGCGTGCTCGCAGCCGCTGTTGCTGGCAGCGCCTTTTTGTTTTTGGTTACCGCTTCAGTCTCAGCGCAAACCGTCTTGCGCGCCGGGTGGAAAGTGCAGAGTTCCGCGCAGGTTCCCGCGTCCGGCAACCAGGTTTCTGAACCTGGTTTTTCCACCCGCGGCTGGTACCCGACATCCACGCCCAAAACGGTTTTCGCTGTCCTCGTTGAAAATGGCGTTTACAAAAATCCCTACTTCGGAATAAACCTGCGCAGCTTTCCCGGCGTCGCATATAAAATCGGTGGCCAATTTGCGAACGAAGAAATGCCCGCCGACAGTCCCTACGCGGTGCCATGGTGGTACCGAAATGAATTCGCTGTTCCGGCCGCGGATAAGGGCAAACAGATCTGGATGCAGTTTCGTGGCATCAACTATCGCGCCGAAATCTGGATCAACGGGAAAAAAGTCGCTGGCTCTGATGAAGTGGTTGGCGCCTTTCGCCGCTACGATTTCAATGTGACCGAATTCCTTCGGCCAGGTGCAAAAAATACAGTCGCAGTTTCCGTCTCTGCGCCGAAAGCGGGCGAACTCGGTATCACCTGGGTAGATTGGAATCCAGCGCCGCCGGATAAAGACATGGGTTTGTGGCAGGAAGTCGTACTGTCAACCAGCGGTCCGGTTGCGGTCCGTCATCCATTCGTCGAAACAAGGCTCGACCTGCCGAAAGCCGAAATCGCGCACCTCACTGTGCGCGCCTTTCTGAATAACACCACCTCTGAGCCGGTGCAGGGAACTCTCCGCGGAAAGATCGGAGGCGGCGGCCTCGCCATAGATTTCGCAAAAGGTGTGGAACTTGCGGCAAACGAGTCGAAAGAAATTATGATTTCGCCGGATACCGTCCCATCGCTGAATCTTCTTCGCCCGAAGCTTTGGTGGCCTTATCAGATGGGCGAACCTTTCCTGCACGAACTGACTCTGGAATTCGTCACGTCGCAAAACGTAGTTTCGGACACGCAGTCCATCCAGTTCGGAATTGTCCAGACCGATTCCGAATTAACCCCCGAAGGAAACCGTCTACTGAAAGTGAATGGCAAACCGGTGCTCGTTCGCGGCGGTGGCTGGGCGCCGGACATGATGCTGCGCGTTGACGAATCTCGGCGCGAAGCGGAATTCCGCTACGTGAAGGAAATGGGCCTGAATACAATTCGCCTGGAGGGAAAACTCGAAGACGAGTCTTTCATCGAACGCGCCGATCGTGACGGAATTCTCGTTATGGCCGGCTGGTGTTGTTGCGATGCCTGGGAGAAATGGGGCAAGTGGAGCGAGGAAAATAAGCAGGTTTCCGTCAATTCGCTGCGCGATCAACTACTGCGCCTTCGAAAACATCCCAGCCTGTTAATCTGGCTTAACGGTAGCGACAATCCGCCTCCTGCGGACCGCGAACAGGCCTATCTCGATATCGAAAAAGAAACTCACTGGCCGAAACCCGTTATTTCATCCGCCACCGCAAAAAAAGCTGAAATCCCGGGTGACACCGGCGTCAAAATGAGCGGCCCCTACGATTACGTGCCGCCCGATTATTGGCTGCTCGACAGCAAAGCCGGCGGCGCGTACGGCTTCAATACCGAAACCAGCCCCGGTCCCGCAGTGCCGCCGCTCGAAGAGCTGAAAACCTTTATTCCAGAAGACAAGCTTTGGCCGATCAGCGATGTCTGGAACTTCCATGCCGGCGGCGGTGAATTCAAGAACATCGATTTATTCACGCATGCCCTCGAAATGCGTTACGGAAAAGCCAAAGACGCCGCCGACTACGCGTGGAAGTCACAAGCCATGACCTACGAAGGTCAGCGCGCGATGTTCGAAGCGTATGGCCGCAATAAATATAAATCCACCGGCATCATTCAGTGGATGTTGAACAACGCGTGGCCCAGTCTCATTTGGCATTTGTATAGCTACGATCTACGGCCTGCTGCCGGATACTTCAGCACTAAGATTGCGCTCGAGCCGGTTCACGTGCAATTTTCCTACGACGACCGTACGGTAGCGGTCGTCAACGGCTCGCAAACTCCCCAGAACGCATTAAAAATCGTCGCAAAGCTCTACGATATCGCCGGCGCGGAGAAATTTTCCCGCGAAGCCAACGTGGATGTCGTCGCTGACGGCGTTGCAAAATACGTCGCAATTCCAGAACCCGCGGATATTTCCAGCACCTACTTTTTGAATCTGCAGCTTTTCTCAACCACCGGCAAGTTGCTAAGCCGAAATTTTTATTGGCTATCCACCAAGTCCGATGAATTGGATTACGCAAAAACGGAGTGGTACTACACGCCGCAAACCAGCTTCGCGGATTTATCCGCACTCCAGAATGTGACAACAACCACCG
>Ga0137359_10005306_pt1 | contig 10611 bp, 7 predicted proteins | sample Mad1_40_16metaG_FD_108281 | JGI IMG/M metagenome (GOLD analysis project Ga0137359, IMG submission 108281) | Vadose zone soil microbial communities from Angelo Coast Range Reserve, California, USA - Mad1_40_16 metaG | ecosystem: Environmental > Terrestrial > Soil > Vadose zone | place: USA... | reverse complement strand
TTTGGATGAAACGAAGTATGGGGCGCAGCGGGCCGGAGGGAGCACGGCTACGCCGATCAACTGGGACCCGTTGCGGCGCGTGGGAGCGGCTTGCCGGCAGATGTTCGTTGCGGCGGCGGCGCAGACTTGGTCAGTGCCGGAATCGGAGTGCGAGACGTCTTCGGGACACGTGATTCATTCGGCTTCCAAGCGGTCGCTTGGTTACGGGGCGCTGGCGGCGAAGGCGGCAACCCTGGCGGCGCCGGATTTGAAGAGCGTCACGCTGAAGGATCCGAAGAATTATAAAATCATCGGCAAACCGGTGATGGGAGTGGATGTTCCGTCAATCGTGGCGGGAAAACCGATTTACAGCATTGATTTTCGCGTGCCGGGGATGCTTTGGGCCGTGTATGAGAAGTGTCCGGTTTTCGCGGGGAAAATCGTCAGCGCGAATGTGGAGGAGATCAAATCGCTGCCGGGCGTGAAGCAGGCGTTCGTGGTGGAGGGAACCACAGAGCTATTGGGATTGCACGCCGGCGTGGCGATCCTTGCGGAAAACTGGTGGCAGGCGAACAGCGCGCGGAAGAAATTGCAGATCAAGTGGGACGAAGGCGCGACCGCGCAGCAGAGCAGCGAAGGATTCCTGCGGCGGGCGCAGGAACTTTCGAAGCAGGCACCGGTCGTGATGCTGCGGAAGGATGGAGACGCGGAGAAGGAGTTGCAATCGGCGGCCAAGGTCGTCGAGGCTGCGTATGAATACCCGTTTCTGGCGCATGCGCCGATGGAACCGGAAAACTGCCTGGCGCATTTTCATGACGGCAAGCTGGAGTTCTGGTCGCCGAGTCAAACGCCGGAATCGGGGCGGTTGCAGGTGGCGAAGGTTTTGGGAATTCCACACGACGACATCATTGTGCATTTGAAACGCGCGGGCGGAGGATTTGGCCGCCGGCTGACGAACGATTACATGTTGGAGGCGGCGGCGATTGCGAAGAAGGCGGGGGTTCCCGTCAAGCTGCTGTGGACGCGCGAGGACGATTTCCATCACGACCACTACCGTCCGGCGGGATTTCATTTCCTGAAAGGCGGGTTGGATGCTTCTGGAAAATTGGTGGCATGGAAAAATCATTTCGTGACGTTTGGTGAGGGCGAGACGTTCGCTCCTTCGGCAAATATTCCCGGGAACGAATTCCCGGGGACGTTTTTGCCGAATTTTCATTTTGGGGCGTCACTGATGCCGCTGGGCGTACCTACGTATGCGCTGCGAGCGCCGCGGAGCAATGCGTTTTCCTGGGTGTTCCAGTCGTTTACGGATGAATTGGCGCATGCGGCCGGCAAAGATCCCGTGGAGTTTCGACTGGAGTTGCTGGGTCTTCCGCGTGTGACTACACCCGATATAAAGCCGGATCCATTTTCGAGCAACATGGATGGGGCGCGAATGCAGGGCGTGGTGCGGCTGGTGGCGGAGCAATCAGGCTGGGGCAAGCGACCTTTGCCGAAAGGCACGGGGATGGGCGCGGCGTTTCAGTTTTCGCATCGCGGATATTTTGCGGAAGTGGTGGAGCTGAGCGTTGACGCCAAGAATGCGGTGCGAGTGAACAAGGTTTGGGTGGGCGGCGATATCGGCAGCCACATCATCAATCCGAGCAACGCGGACAATCAGGTGCGCGGCGCGGTGCTGGAGGGGCTGAGTTCGGTGATGAACTATGAAATTACCATTGACCGGGGACGCGCGGTGCAGAGCAATTTTCATGAATACACGCCGATGCGGATGAACCAGTTGCCGCGCGAGATTGAAGTGCACTTTTTGCGGACGGACAATCCGCCGACGGGACTGGGCGAACCGGCGCTGCCGCCGGTGCTTCCGGCGGTGTGCAATGCGATTTTTGCAGCTACGGGGAAGCGCGTTCGGTCGCTGCCTTTGGCGAAGCACGGGTATAGCTGGGCGTGAGAGAGAAGAGCGCTCGATTCGGAAATCGAGCGCTACATGGGTTTGCTGCAGGCCTACATGGGCGGCGGGATTTCTAGATTTCTCACCAGCCACGGAACCAAAATTTTGCGGAAGATTACCGGGTCGGGCCAGATTTTCACCTGGCGTCCGAGGTGACCGCCTTGCGGATTGATCCAGGCTTCTTTCGGCACGTCGCCGCTGCTTAGGAGCAAATAGGCGTCGGAGACCGGCACCTGGGTATCCAGAGCGCCCGCGATGATGAGCATCGGGGTCGTTGGCTTCCCCAATAAATGTTGGTTCACTAGCGAGAGTTTTGGAAGGATCTCGCCCAGATCCTCGATTTTGTTGGCGCCTTCGAAAATGGACATCAGTGCCGGGCCGAGCCCGAAAAGATATTCGCGGTTGCCCAGAGTTTTCTGCACAACGAAATTTTTCTCGAACGTGGCGTCCACCGGCGGCGATTGCGCGACGACGGCTTTCAGCCGGGCATGTTCGACGATCGCAAGTTTGGTGGCCCAGTAGGCGCCGAAGCTCTGGCCATCCACGCCTATGCGAGATTTATCCACTTCGTGGCGGCTTTCCAGGTAGTCGATTACTTTGGAATACATGCGATCGGCGGTTTCGCTGGCCTTGATGGGTGCCTGGCCGGTGCCGGGCGAATCCACGCCGATATAACCGATGCCGGAATTCAGGACTACGCCAAAATTTTCGGTCAGGTCTTCTTTGCGGCTGTCGAGGCCGCTGATGGCGATGATCATGGGCACGGGACCTTTGGCGTTTTTGGGGAGGCGGAGGTAGCCGACGATTTCGGAGCCTTCGAACGGAATGTGTACCACTTCCAACGGCGGGTCCATCATTTTCGCGTGGGCGAGAAAAGCTTCGAGCGCTTTGGCGTAGGCACGTTTTTTTCCGGCGGAGGCGGGAACCGGCCAGCGGCCGAAGGAATAGAGGCGCCAGGCGCGGATGAAATCCTTATCAGCCTGCGCAGGATTGGTGGATAGCAGGGAGTTCCCTTCCGCCATGTAGCGATCGGCGACTGCGGTGAATGCGGCAGCCCACTCGTCATTGTCGGTGGTCTTGATGTTGGCGAAGGCTTCGCGGACGTCGGCGGGATCGAGGCCGATGAGGGGATACATTCCGTTTTCTGCACGTTTGACGGCTTCGGCTTTGACTTCGTCGAGGGTGCGTTCTTTTTGTGGCTGCTGGGCGCGGGAGCCGGGTGCCAGCGCGATCAAGATTAGAGCTACGAAGAAGCAGGAAAAGATTTGCCGCAAATGATTTCTCCTCATGGTGGTTACTTCGCTTTCGTGAGCGCCGCCTGGTAGTACGACGGGTCGTAATATTTGTCAGGTGAAGGCGGATGACCGCCCCACTGGCCTTCCACTTCGGCGCGCAGTTTTAAAACGTTTTCGAATCCGCGGAGATCGAACTGCGCGTCTTTGGCGAGCCCGCCGGGGCGAGTCAGGCTCTGCCCGTAATATTCCGCAGCAATATCCGGGGAAAGATGAAGCTCCTCGGTGAGCAGAGCGATGACTTGCGCTTTGTTGGCGGAATTGAGCAGCCAGCGCTGCGCTTCGATGATCGCGGAGAGCAGTGCGATGACCTGTTCGCGATGCGCGGATGCCCAGGCTCGTTGGGTGAAAAAGCCGGCGGCTTGATACGGGCCAATGAGTTGGGGCACGGAGCCGAGGCCGACGAAGCCTTCGTGCCTGGCGACGAGAGAAACAGGGGGACCGAGCATCGAGCCGGCAAATTCCTGGTGCTCGCGCATAGCCGCGAGGCGCTGAGGAGTAGCACCGAAGGGTTTGATCTCGTAATCCTTCCCGGCGGTCAGGCCGCCGAGGAGCATGATTTTTTTCATTTGCAAGGCGTAGGCGGTGTTCACCGCATCCACAATCAGAGTTTTGCCACGCAGGTCGGCGATGGACTTGGTTCCGGGCTGGGCGATCAGTTCGTTCTGCGAGCCTTCGCCGCCCATGACGATGACGACGTCCTGGCGGGCGAGCTCGACCATGGCCACGGCGTTGTCTACCGCGAGGTACGCAACGTCGCCTTTGCCGGCGGCGAGGTCGGCGCGCAATTCGTCGGAGTTTTTCTTGTTGTCGTTGATGACTTCGACACCGCATTTAGCGAAGAGGCCTTGTTTGTCGGCGACGACAAACTGAACTGGGCGCCCCAATAAGGTGAGGACGTGGATTTGTTCGGGCGGAGTGGTCTGTGCGTGAGCTCCGCTACAGAGGAGAAGCGTGCACACGCCAATGCTCGATTTAAAAGAAATGGCGGATTTCATGGGCAGTCTCCTGGCGAGCGGAATCAAGGCGCGCCTTCATTGAGTTTGTCGAGCGACCATTCTGTTACGGGCATCGGATCAAGGATCGGTTTGCCGAGGTTTGGACAGCTGAGGGCGTAGAGGCCGGTGTCCGTGGCGGTCCAGAGGATGTTGCGGTCCCATTCAATGAAAATGTTGTCGACGGTGCGGTCGTAGCTGCCGAATTTTTTGAGGTCGCCGCCTTGCGGGGGGATGAAATAGGCCACTTCTTCTGGCTTATAGAGGTCGCCGATGTCGTAGCAGCGCAGGCCGGCAATGAAATAGGAGTAGGCGATGAATTCCTGGCCAGGCTTCCCGGGCGCTTTGAGATGCGGCGGATTGTGAGCACCGAAACGTCCGCGCTTAAAGCAGAAATCGCGATAGGGGGCTTCCGGCGGAGGTACGGGACGGGGAAGTTGTGCGACCGGGACTGGATGAGATTCGTCACGGATATCAATGACCCAGTTCGGCAGATAGATCTGGTTGCAGTCGGAGTTGGTGGTTTCGCCGTTGGTGATGACGAAGCCGCGATCCAGGATGCCGCAGTAGATGGTGTGGAACGCGATGCCCATGCCGGAATATTGCGCGGGAGGTTCGAAGCGGCCGATTTCTTTCTGATGCTGGGGGTCGGAGAGATCGAGAATGATGAAACCGTTACAGCCGAAAGCACCGTAGCCGCGATTGCCGCCGTCTTCAAGTTTTTTCGGCACGTAGACGGGACCATGGAGGCCAGCGAAGGGAGTCTGGTCCGCGACGACTTTCGGAGGAACGAGCTTCGACCAGATCCACTTGTTGTACTCGGCTTCTTCGCCTTTGCGCGAGCCGGGAACCCACCACATGGAGACTTCCTTGGCGCTGGTGGGGTCGGAAGCGTCGACGATCATGTTGCCGTTGACCAACTCGCGGAAATAGGAAGGTTGGTGAATGAAGGTTTCGTCGGGGGCAGTGTCGAGATAAGCGTACTTGCCGCCGTCGTAATAGTTGCGATGCGTGCCCTGGCCAGTGGCGCCAGTGCTGAATTCGGAGAGTTTCACGATTTTGGATGGGTCGGTGGCGTCGTAAAAACGCACCCCACGCAGGCCTTTAAAGTTTTTGCGCTTGTCGTCGAGATGGGGATCGTCGTACTTGCCCATGAGCGCTTCCGGAGTGGAGTCAGTGATCGGAGTTTGCGAGCCGGTCATGAGGATCCACTTCTTGAGATTTTTGTTGTAGGCGACCTGGACCTGGTAGCCTTCGAAACCGCCCTTGTTGAACATCACCGGCTTGCGGACGTCGCTGACGTCGATGACATCGCCCTGCTGGAAAATGTAGCGGCGATTGCCGGCGGACATCATCTGCATTTTGCCGTGGCGCGATTGTCCTGGCCCGAAGTGGGCAAGGATTTCCATGTTGCGAATGTACATGCGGCGGTCGAGGTAAGTGATGCTGTTCGGGCAGGGATGGCCGTGGTGGTCGGCGAGAGCGGAGAGAGGTGAACTGGCCAGGGCCAACCCGGCACCAGCGGCGGTGCGGAGGAAACTTCGGCGAGAAGGAGCGAAGAGGCTTGCTGCGGAGTCTTGCTTGGCGTCGGATTGCGCTTGCAGTGGACGGGCAGGTTTCTTTCGTTTCATTCATTGCTCCTTGGATTGGGCCCGGCGGGCACCTGGCCCCTGCGGCAGGCTCTCAGTGTCTGGGCTGGTTGCCGAGGCTCGGGAGGCATATCCCGGAAGCCAAGAGGGGCAGAAAGCCAAGTCCACCGTAAAAAGGTAGGACCCCTGTACCACTTTGCAAGGAAGGGTGTCAACGATTAAATTCAATGAATCATAAATATGGATCGCTAAGACTGTACAGAGGAAACTGAATTTGGTATGCTGGTAGGACCAATTGGGATTCTTTGACTTGAATCCTTCCGAACGGCCCAAGCATCTGGGCCAGGTAGCGTTGGGGAGGCCAACCATGGCAATTGCCACAATCAACCCGGCAACGGGGCAAGTGATCAAGTCGTTTGACCCGTTAAGCAGCGCGGCAATTGAAGCAAAACTCCAGAAAGCCATAGAGACGTTTGCCACCTATCGCAATGTGCCTTTCGCTCAGCGCGCACAGTGGATGCTGAAGGCCGCGAGCATTTTGGAGAATGAGAAGGAAGCGTTCGCCAAGGTTATGACGACGGAGATGGGCAAGACGCTGCGATCCGCAGTGGATGAAGCGGCGAAATGCGCGTGGGTGTGCCGGTATTATGCGGAAAACGCGGAGCGCTTTCTTGCGGATGAGGTTGTCGAGACGGGAGCAATGCAGAGTTACATCCGTTACCAGCCGCTGGGGCCGGTGCTGGCGGTGATGCCGTGGAATTTTCCGTTCTGGCAGGTGTTGCGTTTTGCAGCGCCGGCGCTGATGGCGGGAAATGTCGGGCTGCTGAAGCATGCGTCGATCGTGCCGCAGAGTGCGCTGCTGATTGAAGACATCTTTCGCCGGGCAGGATTTCCGGACGGGGCGTTTCAGACGCTGCTGATTGGATCGCGGGAAGTAGACAAGATTCTGGGCGATCCGCGGGTGATGGCGGCAACGCTTACAGGCAGTGAACAAGCGGGTATCGAGGTAGGTATAGGAGCGGCGAAGCGCATCAAGAAAGTGGTGCTGGAACTGGGGGGAAGCGACCCGTTCATCGTGATGCCGAGCGCAAATCTGGAGACGGCGACAAGCATGGCGGTGAAAGCGCGCATCTTCAATAACGGGCAATCGTGCATCGCGGCGAAGCGATTCATTGTGGCGGAGAGCATTGGGGAGCAGTTTGAAAAGCTTTTCGCGCAGAAAATGGCCGCGCTGAAAGTGGGCGACCCGTTTGATGAGAGTACAGAAGTGGGACCCCTTTCCACACCTGACGGTGTGGCCGACCTGGATCGCGACGTGCGGAAGTCTGTGGAGGCCGGGGCGAAGATTCTGACCGGCGGGAAGCCGCTGGACCGGCCGGGAAATTTTTATGCGCCGACGGTTTTGGTCAACATCCCCAAGGACTCACCGGCTTACAAGGAAGAGATGTTCGGGCCCGTGGCGAGCGTGTTTCGGGCGAAGGACATTAGCGATGCGATTCGAATCGCAAACGACAGCCGGTTTGGGTTGGGTGCCAGTGCCTGGACCAACGATGCCGCCGAGCAGCGGAAATTCATCAATGAACTGGACGCCGGGATGGTGTTCATCAACCGGATGGTGGCTTCGGATCCGCGGATACCTTTCGGAGGGGTCAAGTGGTCGGGCCACGGGCGGGAGTTGGGAGCCTTGGGAATCCGGGAGTTTACAAATATCAAGACGGTGTGGGTGGAGCAAGGGTAAGAAAGGGTTGCGGAGGAGGGGCGGGAATGGTAGCTTGGTCCGACAACTCGACCATATCTCGATCTGCCTGGTTGGCCGCCACATGATGTCCCCTACCGCGCGGGGTTCAGAACAATGCGTCGACTGACTCTGTGCGGCTTCGGAGGTTGGGATGTACAAAATCATTCGGTCTTCTCGCCTTTACGAGCAAATCGTCCAGCAGGTTGAGGAATCGATACACAAAGGCGCCCTGAAAGCGGGGGACCAACTGCCCCCGGAGCGCGAACTTGCGGAGCAGTTTGGCGTAAGCCGGACGGCGGTGCGCGAGGCGGTGAAGACCCTGCGCGAAAAGGGGCTGGTGGAGGCGTATCCGGGCCGCGGGACTTTTATTACGGACGGAAGCTCGAACACCATCCGGCAGTCGCTGCACCGGATGATGCGCTCGGGAAATGAGGGTTTCGCATTTCTGGCCGAGGTTCGGGAGATTCTGGAGCCGGAAATTGCAGCACTGGCGACGACGCGTGCCGACCAGGAAGACCTGGCGGCGATGAAGGAACAAGTGGAAGTGATGGACGCGTCAAAAGCCGATCCGGATGCGTTCATCGAGGCGGACCTGGATTTCCATCTTGCGCTGGCGGAGGCGGCTGGCAATCCGATCATACTTTCGTTGATTGATTCGATTGTTGGACTGCTGCGCGAGCAGCGGATTGGGATTTTCCAAGTGAAAGGCGGAGCAGAGCGCGGGCAGTATCACCACAAAAAGATTCTGGAAGCCATCGAGCATCGGGACTCCGTGGGTGCGCGGGAGGCGATGAAGGCGCATTTGAAGCAGGTGCGGGAAGATTCGCGGAATGCTCCCAGCGAATAATTCAAAAGAGATTTGGCAGCGAGTGATTGGGGAGAGGTGAGGTCTTGGCAAAATTAGGTTTTGTGGGCCTGGGAGTGATGGGCAGCGAAATGGTGAACCGGCTGCTCAGCAAAGGGCACAGCGTTACGGGGTATAACCGGACGCGTTCGAAGGCGGAGTGGCTGATCAAGAAAGGGATGAAGTGGGCGGATTCGCCGCGGGCGGTTGTGGCCGAATCCGATGTGATTTTTTCGATGGTGACGAATTCGGCGGCGCTAGGCGCGATTATGAACGGGCCGGACGGAATGATTGCCGCGGTGACGCCCGGGAAGTTGTTCGTAGATATCAGCACGGTGAGCCCGGCGTTCAGCCGGGAGATCGCGGGAAAGATTCGGGAAAAGGGCGGCGACATGGTGGACGCGCCCGTATCCGGAAGTGTGATCACGCTGCAGGAGGGAAAACTCTCCGTGATGGTTGGCGGGCGCAAGGAAACGTTTGAAAAAGTGAAGCCTTTGCTGCTGGATATCGGCCCAAAAGTAACGTATGTGGGTGAGAACGGCCTGGCCCTGGTGATGAAGATTGGAACCAATCTGAGCCTTGCGGTGCAGATGCTGGCGTTTTGCGAAGGTGTGCTGTTGGCGGAAAAAAGCGGGATTGCGCGGGAAGTGGCTGTGGATGTTCTGACGCATAGCGTGATTGCGTCGCCGATGGTGCAGTATCGCGGGCCGTTTGTGCTGAAGCAGCCTGCGGAGGCTTGGTTCAACGTCAACATGATGCAGAAGGACATGCTGCTGGCGCTGGAGCTGGGGCGGCAACTGGACGTGCCGATGCCGACTACAGCGGTGACGAATGAATTCTTGACCGCGGCGCGGGGCATGGGCCTGGTGGAAAAAGATTTTGCCGTGGTGTTCGACGTGTTGGCACAGATGTCCGGGGTGAAGGCATGAAGACGATTACGGATCCCATGAAGACGGATAATGCGGTGGCGGCGGAACTTGGCGTCCGGTTGTACCGGCAGATGGTGCGCATCCGGCTGTTCGAAGAGCAGGTGAATGAACTCTATACACGCGCGCTGATGCCGGGGCTGGCTCACCTGTACATCGGCGAGGAAGCGGTTGCCGTGGGGATCTGCGAGGCGCTGAAGAATACGGATTACGTCACCAGCACACACCGGGGCCACGGGCATTGCCTGGCGAAGGGTGCGACGCCGGACCGCATGTTTGCGGAACTTTTGGGCAAGGAAGCAGGCTATTGCCGCGGCAAAGGCGGCTCGATGCATATCGCGGATCCCACGACTGGGAATCTTGGCGCCAACGCGATTGTGGGCGGAAGCGCGGGAATTGCCACGGGCGCGGCGTTGACCGCGAAACGCTTGAAAACGGATCAGGTGGCGGTTTGTTTTTTTGGAGAGGGAGCGCTGGGGCAGGGCGTGCTTTATGAAGTGATGAATCTGGCGGCGCTCTATAAGCTGCCGGTTATTTATGTTTGCGAGAACAATCTTTATACCGAGTACACACATTTTTCGGAGACGACCGCCGGGGATATTCTTGCGCGAGGGACTGCTTTTGGAGTTCATGCGGAAAGCGTGGACGGGCAGGACGTGCGGGCGGTGCATGCCGTGGCGCAGAAACTGGTGAGCCGGGCACGCAGAGGCGAAGGGCCTTCACTGCTGCTTTGCAATACGTATCGTTACACTGGGCATCACGTCGGGGACATCAATCGCGAATATTACCGCTCGAAGCAGGAAGAGCAGGAGTGGAAGACCAAGCGGGACCCCATCAAGAACATGGGCGAGTGGCTGGCCGGGCAGAAGATGGCCGATGCGGGCGCGCTGCAGAAAATCGAGAACGAAGCGCGCGAAGAGATGAAGGCCGCCGTCGAGTTTGCGATCGCCGCTCCTTATCCGGGTGTCGAGGAGGTCGACCAGGACGTTTATGCCTGAAACAGCGATCCGGGAATTGACATTTGCGCAAGCGGTCCGCGAAGCGCTTGCGGAGGAAATGCGGCGCGATCCGCGCGTGTGCATTTTTGGAGAAGATGTGGCGGAGGCGGGGACACCGTTCAAGGTATTGTCCGGGCTGGTGGAAGAGTTCGGGTCGGAGCGTGTTTTGGACACGCCTATTTCCGAGGCGGGTTTTACGGGAATGGGGGTGGGCGCGGCGATGACGGGCTTGCGGCCCGTTGTGGACATTATGTTCGGGGATTTCCTGACGCTGACGATGGATCAGTTGGTGAACCAGGCGG
>Ga0137359_10005305_pt1 | contig 10611 bp, 14 predicted proteins | sample Mad1_40_16metaG_FD_108281 | JGI IMG/M metagenome (GOLD analysis project Ga0137359, IMG submission 108281) | Vadose zone soil microbial communities from Angelo Coast Range Reserve, California, USA - Mad1_40_16 metaG | ecosystem: Environmental > Terrestrial > Soil > Vadose zone | place: USA... | reverse complement strand
GCGCTATGACGCCCAAGAGAACGCCATTGTTACTCATCTCATGGACTATATGAGCGAAGAGTTCTTAAACGCCGGCGTTAGCTTGATTTATGACGCCAATGCTTTGCGGTCTGCCCAAAGGCGGAAGCTGCGCGAGCTAGTCCGCAGTCATCGAGCTGCCTATGTGTTGATTTGGCTACAGATAGATTTAGAGACCGCTTATTTGCGGACCCAAGAACGCGACCGCCGTACCAGCGACGATAAATACGCCGAACCGCAGACCAGACCAACGTTTGACAGACAGGTGGCTGGTATGCAGAATCCCCAGGGCGAGGATTATTTAGTGGTTAGCGGCAAGCACTCCTTTACTACTCAAAAAAGCGCTATTATCAACCGGCTATATCAGGCTGGCCTGATAGGTGCCGACACAGTCCAGCATCAGGTGGCCAAACCAGAGCTGGTAAACCTGGTACCTAATCCTCGGCTAGGTCGTGTCGATTTGTCACGCCGCAACATCTCTATCAGCTGATAAATGGCTCAAAAGACTGTAGATTTACCGGGTATCGGCAGTGTGATTCTGGCTAAGCGCCGTGGCACTAGGAACTTACGCCTGAGCGTCAAGCCAAACGGGCAGGTAAGAGTAGGGATGCCAGCCTGGGCTCCATACTCCGCAGGAATTAAATTCGCTTTGCAGCGCTCGGATTGGATAATATCGCACTTAGGCAAAACCCGGCCTATTGTTCTAAAAGAGGGACAGCGGATCGGAAAATCATACCGACTAGGTTTCGTATCCGTTAGCCGTCCCCCTAAAACCAGTACAAGGCTCGGACAGAACTCTATAACAGTGACTAGTTACCTGCCGTTTGATGACCCGGATGTACAGAGTAAAGCCGCTAGGGCCTGTGAGCGGGCACTCAAAACTGAGGCACAGAAACTGCTTAAGCAAAGACTGGACCAAATCGCCAAGGCCAAGGACTTCACCTATAAAGAGCTGCGTATCAAAAGATTAACTTCGCGGTGGGGCAGCTGCTCCAACGATGGCCGTATCACCCTCAGCTACTTCCTCACCCAGCTACCTTGGCACTTGATAGATTACGTCATCGTTCATGAACTTATACACACCAGGCACCTCAACCATAGTCGCGACTTCTGGGAACTATTCGAGAAGGTACTTCCAGGCGCTAAGTATCTGAGGAAAGAAATCAAGCTATATGACCCGGTACTTCTGCCGGATTAGCTATCTGTGGCATAATTAAGCTTATGTTTGCCAGTGCTAAGCTATTCCAGACCGCCCAGAACCAGCTAGACCATAGCCGTTTAATAGCCTTAATAAACAGCTTAGGGGACGGGTTTTTAGCCCTTGACGACAATGGCCGTATTGAACTTAGCAATAGTGTAGCACTCAGTCTGCTGGATACTAATTCGCTAGAGAACAAAACCTCTACCAGGTTATGCATCTAGTCGATAAAGCCGGGAGCCAATTTGATTTGTTTGCGGCTATTAAAACAGCTAACGGCAGTTTTACGAACCGCGATCTGCGACTAAGTCTCGGTGAAAATGACCACATAAATGTCTATGTTAGCTCTTCGCCGGTGCGGGCCACTTTTGGAGATACGACTAAGACCGGTTATGTATTGATAATCCGAGACATCACCCGCGAGAAAAACCTAGAGGATGAGCGGGATGAGTTCATCAGTGTTGTCAGCCACGAGCTGCGTAATCCGGTGGCGATCGCTGAAGGTAGCCTTAGTAACGCCGTGCTGTTAGCTGAACGCAGTCACTTGCCAGACACCATTGTTCACACTTTGCACTCATCCCATGAACAGATAGTCTTTCTGGCCTCTTTGATTAACGACCTAGCCATGTTGTCCCGGGCTGACCGCGGCCGCTTGGCTTTAAGCATAGACCAAGTAGATATCGTTGAGCTGGTTAACAGCTTGGTCCACGATTATCAGCCGCAGGCCGCCAAAAAGGGGCTGGAACTTAAGGCAGAGGCTGCTAAAAGCCTGCCTAAGATATTCAGCAGTCAGCTATACATTAGGGAAATTTTGCAGAATTTCGTGACAAACGCCCTAAGATATACGGCCAAGGGCGGCATAACTATCAAGGTCAGTGCTTCGGACGCGGGCGTCAGTTTGAGTGTAGCTGATACCGGTTACGGAATCGATAACAACGAGCAGGCCAAGCTATTTACTAAATTTTTTCGCAGCGAAGATTTCAGAGTCCGCCAGATAAACGGTACGGGCCTAGGCCTATATGTGTCGGCAAAGTTAGCCCGGTTGCTGGGGGGCTCAATAACTCTGGCGAGCGAATTAAATAAGGGGAGCACATTTACGTTGAACCTGGCGAGCTCGGCCTATCGGGCGACTCCGCAAGCTGCTGCGAAAACGGTTGCATAAAGGGTTAAATTGAGCTACAATTGACAACAGAGAGCCTACTATAAAAAGTAGGCTTTATTAGTGGGCAAGGAGAGACAGTGGCTAAATCAGCCGACGAAAAACGAGGACCGCGCATCAGAAAGAGCGCACCAACTGTTCGGGAACGGGTAGAAGCTGCCCGCGTTCAGAGCGAAGAGCCTAAGCCGAAGCGTGTAAGTAGAACTCTAGGTAAAGCAACGACTCCTTTTAAAAAGTTAAGGCTTGGCGAGCGCCGACCCATCAAGGTGATGACCAAACCGCTAAGCTGGCTCAAGAAGGGTCTGTCGTGGATTGTGCCGAGCTATTTCGTGAATTCCTGGCGCGAACTGCGCCAAGTCCAGTGGACCAGCCGGCGCGAAACCTGGCGCTTAACCCTAGCAGTCTTTATCTTCGCCATCATTTTTGGTGCGCTGGTTGCCGGCGTAGACAAAAGCCTCGATGAAATATTTAAGAAGGTAGTTTTAAAGTGAACAAACGATACGATTCAACTAAACAGTGGTATGCCATTCACACCTACAGCGGTTATGAAGAGAAGGTAGCCGAAAGCATCCGTCAGCGGGCGGAAAGCTTAGATATGGGTGATAAAATCTTCCAAGTCCTGGTGCCCAAAGAAAAGATGATTGAGATTAAGAACGGCAAGCGAAAGATCGTTGAAAAGCGCATATTCCAAGGCTACGTACTGGTAGAGATGAAGCTGAGCGAAGACGCCTGGTACATCGTGCGCAACACACCGAATGTGACCGGTTTTGTTGGTACAGGTACCGAACCAACTCCGCTAGAGCCGGATGAAATCGCCAAAATTATGAAGCGCATGGGCCGAGAAGAACCAAAGCACCGGTTTGATTACCGCGTCGGCGAGGTAGTCAATATCACCGACGGGCCGTTTAAGGGCTTTGACGGGGCGATTAATGAGATTGACGCCCAGAAGGGCAAGCTAAAGGTGCTAGTTAATATGTTCGGCCGCGAAACGCCGGTAGAACTCGACGGCTTACAGGTTAAGAGAGTTTAGTCATGGCATATACAGAAACTGAGCAAAGGGAACTCTGGGATGCCTGGTTTGATGAACGGGCCATTGACAATACGGAATGGGCGGAGGAGTTTGTCAAGGGAATAATTAAGCGGCAGAAAGAGCTCGGCTTAATCGGACCACAGCGACCAATTCCACCGAGGTCGAAGTTAAACACACTTCCAGCAGAGGAACATGGAGAAGGCGATGGCGCAGAGTAAACCAGTTAAGGCTAATTTAAAACTAAAAATCCGTGGCGGCCAAGCCAGCGCCGCGCCGCCGGTCGGTTCTACTCTAGGCCAATACGGCGTAAATATGATGGATTTTGTCAACCCGTTCAACGAGCAGACCAAAGACCGCATGGGCCAGATGGTAACCGTGCACATCACGATTTATGACGACCGGAGTATGAATTGGCGGGTAGTCGGTACACCGACAGATGAACTGATAATGTCAGCCCTAAAAGTGGATAGAGGTTCTGGCGAACCCAATAAAGCTAAGCTGGAGACAAAACTCAGCCAAGCTCAGCTGACTGAAATTGCCCAAACCAAAGCTGCTGATATGAACACCGACGACATCGAGGCTATCAAAAAAATGGTAGCCGGCACAGCCCGCAGCATGGGTGTGGAAGTGGAGGCTTAGGAATATGGAAGGTCAGTCGCGGCAAGAACACCCAGAACTCGAGCATTCATTAGTGCAAGACACCAGAGGAAGGGTTCAAGGAATTATCAATCCGGCGACGCAAAAAGAGGTATTACATGCCATGATATGGGCCATGGAGGAAGAGTTAGCTACTCTTGAGTCTAGCTCAGAGATATCCACTGGAGGTCTAGATACCCCAATTGAGCAGCCTCGAGGATTATGGATTAAAAAAGATTAATTTTTTAAGTTTGTGGGAGGCTGATAAGGCCGTCTGGACCACAAAGGAGGAATTATGGCGGAAGCCAAGAGAACAGCCAAAACAAAAACTACGGGCAAGGAGTCGAAGGAAAAACAGGTTAAGCGTGCTGAGGTGGTTGCCGAAACAGCCCCTGTTGAGGCTACTCCAGAAGCTGATATCGATATTGAGGTTGGAGCAGCCAAGCCTACGGCCAAAGCCGGTAAGCGCAGCGCCAAAGCTGAACGGGCAGCCGAAGAAAAAGAGTCTAAAGAGGTCCGCAGGGCAGAAAAGACTGCTAGAAGCGATGAAAAACAGCCAAAGGCAACGGCTAAACCGCCTCGGTCTAAGACGGAAAGGGCTAGCAAAAGATATAGAGAAGTAGCCAAACTGGTAGAAAAATCCAAAAGCTACAGCTTGGCTGAAGCATTAGATTTGGCCGTCAAAACTTCTAACACCAAGTTCGACAGTACGGTCGAGATGCATATCAATCTGGGCGTCGACCCGCGCCAGGCCGATCAGAATGTCCGTGACATGGTAACCCTACCAGCCGGCACCGGTAAAGTGATTAAGGTAGAATCCATAGCCGATGATGCTGGTGCAGAAAAACTGTTCGCTAAATTAGACAAAGGGGAGATTGATTTTGATGTGTTAATCGCCACTCCGTCGATGATGCCCAGACTGGGCAAATACGCCAGGCTGCTTGGCCCGCGCGGCTTGATGCCTAATCCCAAAAGCGGAACAGTGTCACAGAATATAGATGCGGCCGTTAAAGAGGCTAGGGCCGGCCGCGTTGAGTTTCGGGTTGACCAAGCCGGCATCATCCATCTGGCTATCGGCAAGGCCGGCTTCGGTCCGGAAAAACTGACTCAGAACGCGGCCGCAGTGTTAGCTAGTGTGAGAGCGGCCAAACCGGCCAGCCTAAAAGGTGTCTACATCAAAAGCATGTATGTCAGTACATCTATGGGCCCGAGCATCAAAGTCGAGACAGCCGCTTAAGCTTGCCCATATCTGTATAAAAGCATTAAACTTAAACGGCAGAGGAGTCTAGGGACAACTGATGGCTGTATATAGCAACAAACAAATCCTCAAGGCGGTCAAAGAGGGACACATTGTCTGTGAGCCCTTTAGTCCGCGGCATGTTTCGCATGCCAGCTTAGACGTCACCCTGGGCCATTACTATTACCGTACCGAGCGCTCTCAGGATCATCCGGTCTATAACCCCTTTGACCAGGGCGATGTAAAGCGCTATTTTGAAGGAGCCCTGCAGGCCCAGCCACACAAGCAGTGGTGCGATGATAACGGCGTCAAGCCCCTAAGAGGCATATCGGCCAAGCACCCGGTCATCCCGGTGCGGCCCGGCGAGCGGATTCTGACTCACACCCACGAGTTTTTTGGAATCAGACCGCCTGGAGCTTGCGAGGTGCGCTCGCGTTCCAGCTGGGGCCGTAATGGCATAGCCGTAAGCTTTGACGCCGGTTGGATTGACCCGGGCTACATAAACCGACTGACGCTTGAGGTCTTTAACCTCAATCATAGTGAAATAATCTTGCTGCCTGTAGGAGAACGCATCGCTCAGATTATCTTTCACGAGACCGGCGAAGTAACCGGCAATTATGGCGAAGGAAGGCACAGCGGCTTTAGCGGAAAGTATCAGACCGGGACAAATTTACAGCAGCTTATCAAAAACTGGCGCCCGGAACTTATGCTGCCCCGGGCTTACCTGGATAAGCGTTCTACGCCGCAACCTATTAAGGGCTTAAAGACGCTATAGGGCCAAGTATGGAAAAGCGCGGCTTGTTTATCGTCATAGAAGGCTCTGATGGCTCCGGCAAAGCTACTCAGTTTAATTTGTTGAAGGAGCGCCTAAAAGCCACCGGCTATGATGTAGCTGAGTTCGATTTTCCGCGTTATGACCAACAGTCCAGCTATTTTGTCCGTCAATACTTAAAAGGGGCCTATGGATCAGCGTCCAGCATCAGCCCCTACACCGCCTCTTTGTTCTACGCCTTGGATAGATTTGAGGCCTCTCAAGATATAGAAAAAGCTCTGCAAGCTGGCAGAATCGTGCTGGCGAACCGTTATACGGGCTCTAATATGGCTCACCAAGGTTCGAAGTTCGACGACCCAGTCGAGCAACGCGGGTTTTTTGTGTGGGAAGATAACTTAGAGTTCCAGCTGTTAAAAATTCCACGGCCTGACCTATCTTTCTTTTTAAGGGTGCCGGTGGAGATATCTGAAAAACTTATTAGGGAAAGAGCCGCAAGAACCGGCGCCGAGCTTGACCATCATGAGATGGACACAGGACATCTGAAAAAATCGTTAGCGACTTACGACGTGCTTTGCCGACTATTTCCTAAGGATTTTAGAGCCATTAACTGCACCAAAAATGGCCGGCTACTAGGGGTAGCTGAAATCAATAATCTGATATGGGAGCAGTTAAAACCGCTGCTGCCGGCCGAGAAACCCAACCCCTCGCACAGCACAGTTGTCAGCTTGAGCTCAGCGGCAGACGTTCCAAGCAAGTCTGAACCAGTGACTGGAGATGAGTTATCATTCAGCTTCAAAAACCCCAGCTTGCTACTGAGATTACAGATTGAACATATCAGACCGCTTAGCGTAAGTGGTGGCTCTATAAACTGGCCCGAGGCTAAATACGATTTTTATACCCCGGCTAATCTACCCCGAGAGTTGGCCGGTACTTATAAAGCCATCATCCAGAATATCGCCAGCCTATACGAAGCTCTGCGCCTGCAGCTTGCCGCCAAGCAGAAAGACCAAGCCGCTGAAGAATCAGCTGAGAATATACTCAGACCGCTGACGCCGCTGGCGGCATTAGCACCATTCGATATAAAGCTTATGAAAAGCGATACAAAGTCAGTCTGCGGCGAACTGCTGGCTCAAGATAGCGATGAAGCCCAATGGGCCGGCAAGCAACTGTATCTGGCTGCCCGCCAGAAATGGCCGCAAGACTTTAAGCAGCCATTGGAATCTAAATCCGGGCCTGAATCGATAAATCACATTATTGCTAAGTTGGCCACCGAGCGTTTGCCGCGGCATAACTCCGATAGTGACTCTCTTAGGCTCCTGGAGGCACGACCGCGCCAGGAGTTCGATTTGCTGGCCGAGAGCATCTATCCCTTTACGAACTTACCCCTGGAGGAGATAACCGAGGAAGTCTCCGGTTGGCCCTACCAGCAAAAATATGACAGTCTAAAGCAAGCCGCCAGTGTACCAGGGCTGCTGAAAAAAGCTATCTATAAGTTCGACGTTATTTCGAACCAGCTCAGCCTCGGCCAGATCGCCAAAGCCGCCGAGCTTAAATCAATCCAGTTGCAGAGTTTGACACCACGTTATGGCTACGAGGTACCAGCAGTTGTCGAGGAGCTTGGACTGGACGATTTATATAATGAGTGTTTTGACGAAAGTCTTAAGCTTTATAGTCTGCTCCAGTCGGCTGATATGGTAGAGCTGGCCCCGTACGTGACTCTACTGGGTCATAAAGCCCGCTGGCAGCTTAACGTCAACGCCCAGAACCTAATGCAGTTGTTTAGCCAGACGCAGCCAGGGCCGTATGCCCAGCTGTTGAGCACTCTGCAAGAGCGGGTCAGCGAAGTCCATCCTTTGCTTTGGGAGATTATCAGTCATGAAAGCCCAGCCGCTCAGCTTGCTCCACAGACTGGACGGAACCGGGTTAAGCCGTCAAGGCAACGCTCAAACCGTCGCCGGCACTAGCACTAAAACGACTTGTTGGCGGTCATTATTTATGTTAGAATTTATCTGATAGACCAAAGACAGTAGCTGGCTTTCACGCCTTAATTCGCTACCGAGGTTGTAATGAGAATTAGTCTTTTTGCAAATATCTTTGGTTATCTAAAAAGCCAAAGATTTTTTATTTTTAAATAGTTATGGCGAAAGGTAAATATGGCCCTAGACAGAAACAAGAAAGTCCAAGTCGTCAGTGAGGTAGGCGAGCTGTTAGATAGCTCTAAGCTGACGGTTGTGGCCAAGTATGCCGGTACCTCGGTTAAATCGCTACAACAGCTGCGGGCCCAGTCGGCTGACAGTGGTACTCAGGTACGCGTGGTCAAGAATCGACTATTCAAGCGCGCCTTGCAAGGCAACAACAAGTTCAAGGATGTAGACCTGGGTTTACTGAATGGGCAGCTCTTATATGCGTTCAACAGCGGGGACGAAGTCGCTCCGGCCCAAAATCTGGCGGTTTTTGCCAAGGAACAGCCGCAGATCGAATTTGTTGGTGGTTTTAACGGCGACGGACAGATTTTAAGCGCAGAAGAACTTAATGCGCTAGCCATCCTGCCAAGTAAGGATCAACTGCGTGCTCAGTTAATCGGCACCCTTAGTGCGCCTCTGAGTGGGTTCGCCAATGTCCTATCAGGTAATGTCCGAAGTATATTAAACGTTTTAAGCGCTCGCTCTGAGCAAATCAGTTAAATAATAAGGAGTATAAATTATGGCAGAGAATCAAACTGCAGAAAAGACCGAAAAAGTTGAAGTTCCTAAAGAGTTTGCCGGCCTAACCGAGCAGCTCGATAAAATGAGCGCTTTAGAAATTAGCAAATTCGTCAAATTCTTAGAAGAGTATTGGGGAGTATCAGCTGCCGCTCCGGCCGTAGCCGTAGCCTCTCCAGCTGGCGGCGAAGCCGCACCGGCCGCCGAAGAGAAAAGCGAGTACGATGTGATGCTTAAGGATGCCGGCGCTCAAAAAGTAGCCGTCATTAAAGCTGTCAAGGACATCACCGGGTTAGGACTAGGCGAAGCCAAAGCTATCGTTGATAGCGCTCCTAAAGCTGTCAAAGAAAAAGTCAGCAAAGACGAGGCCGAAGAAGCTCAAAAAGCCCTAGAAGCCGCTGGTGCTACAGTCGAAATCGCCTAATAGGCCGTTTATCCGGCGAGTATACCCTCACAACACGCAAACAGGTACGGATTTTACTGAGGTCTGTACCTGTTTTGTTCTGTTGATAATTCTGCAACACAACTTACTAAACTCAAGCATTATTTATATCTTCTTGCCAGCGTTATAATTCCTGAATGGCTGAAAAAGAAATGGACAAAGAGCTACTGGAATTAGGTGTAGAAGAACTGCGAAGGGCTTATGACCATATCAGCCGTTCGTTTGAACAACTTCGCACAAAGGCATTAGCTCTTATAGCTGGTGAAGTAGCAATTGTCTCATTTATCTTCTCAAGCAATCAGCCTAGAAACGGAATACTGGGACATTCGGTGCCGATTTACGGGATTGTTATGTTTGGAATAGGAATTGCCTTACTCGTAATAGCAGGTTTAATATTTTTATATGTTTCTTCAACTAGTCATTGGAGTCATCCACCGGATGAAAAGGATATGGTTAATCTTCATAAGAATTTTAATAATAGGACTGAATTTCTAGAACAACTTAGGTTAGAATACATAACGGCCATACCAGAATGCATTAAAAAAATTAGTCCGAGAGCACGCCGGTTTATGGTAGGAGTGTACATGCTGGTTATTGGTATATTCATACTACTTTTGATAAAATACTGTGGGGGAACAGTAAATATATGACAACAAAATACGATTTCGATATCGCATAAGGTCTAATTAACCTTTTTGATTTATGAGCAAGAAACTATTCAAACGCCTTATCAAGCGTGCTTCGAAGCCCGTTCCAAAAGAACAGGGCAAACAGGCTCGTATCGGTGATTAAACCGAAACACGAACTCGTCTAAATAAAGTTGCATATATTTGGGGCTGACACAGTGATATGTGCCATCCCAACTTCGCTTTAGATTACTCCAGAAACTCTCTATATTGTTTGTATGTACGCCGTTCTCAACGTAGTGGCCAATTGCATGGTCTACTGAGCGGTGCTTGAATTCATTTTTATGGGCGTTGATATAAATCTTGGACTTATCTGTATGCAAGACGCTCATAGGCCGGATATTCAGCTTCAAAAATGGCATAACCTTTGACTCACTTGCTTTACCGTCTAATACTTTTGCTTTAACACGGCCTCGCTTCTCGGCTAAACCGACAATCGGAGTTTTATTATCATGCATATCAGATTGTGGCCTACGGCCACCCACGTAAGTTTCATCAGCTTCTACAATGCCATTTAATTCCAGTTCCTCAGCCATCAGCTTTTTAATCTGGTTTAACATTCTCCAAGCTGTTTTATAAGTTACTCCTAAGTGACGTTCAAGCTCTTTGGCCGATATACCGTTTTTAGCTACTGATACTAAATAGATGGCGTAGAACCAATTCCATAAGCTAGTTTCTGACTTACGGAAAATGGTGTCGGCCAACGGGTGTAGTTGATGGACACCATTTTC
>Ga0137359_10005303_pt1 | contig 10613 bp, 8 predicted proteins | sample Mad1_40_16metaG_FD_108281 | JGI IMG/M metagenome (GOLD analysis project Ga0137359, IMG submission 108281) | Vadose zone soil microbial communities from Angelo Coast Range Reserve, California, USA - Mad1_40_16 metaG | ecosystem: Environmental > Terrestrial > Soil > Vadose zone | place: USA... | reverse complement strand
CGGGTTTGAGCGTGAGATTGATGAAGCCCGGCCCTGCGACTTCTGCCTTCGCCACCAGATCGTCGCCGCGCAGCTTTGCCGCGATCGCTTCGGCCAATACGCGCGGCTTCGCCCCGGCGTCCTTGGCCAGCACCATGGCCGCATTCGTCGCCATGTCGCCATGCGCACTCTCGCGCGGCGGCTCGACCACGATGCGGGACTGGTCGATCCCTGACGGCAGCGCACCATCCTCAACCAGTGCGACATTGGCGGCGCGGATTTTGTCGAGGACCGCGGCAAAGATGTTCTGATCGCTCATGGCTTGCGTCGAGTGGCGCCGCCTAACGCAATTCGGGAATCGTGTCAAAAAGCCGCGCATGCTCGCCCAACGCGTACCGGTCGGTCATGCCGGCGATGAAATCTGCGATATGGCGCAACCGCGCGGCCTCATCACCCTCCTCCGGGATCTGTGCCCATTCCGCGGGCATATCGCGAGGGCGTTCGACATAGCGGGCGAACAGGGCGCAGACCACGCGCTCCGCCTCGCCCATGATCCGCATGATGCGGTGATGCCTATACATCCGCGGGTACAGAAAGCCTTTGATGGCGCGGTCGGCCTGCGCCATTGCCGGCGAGAAGCCGCCGACCGGCCCCTTGGCATGGCGCACCTCATCGGCCGAGCGCGGTGCTAAAGCCCGCAAGCGTTCATGGGTTTCCGCGATGACATCCTCGATCATCTGCGTGATCAGACGACGCACCAGCTCATGCACCACCCGGGAAGCCTCCAGGCCGGGATGTTGCTTGCGGATCTCTCTGAGAATGTCGCCGATCAACGGCACGCCTGCGAGCTCTTCGATCGAAAAAAGCCCGGCGCGCAAGCCGTCGTCGATGTCGTGGGCGTCGTAGGCGATATCATCGGCAATCGCGGCAAGCTGCGCCTCGGCGCTGGGGAAGCTCCACAGCTCGAGATCCTGCATCCTGCTATGCAGCGCGATGGCATGCGGCAGCCCGCGCTCGCGATATGCCTCGCATGGGCTGCCGTCGCGCAGCGTCAGGGGACCATTATGCTTGACGAGCCCCTCGAGCGTCTCCCAGGAGAGATTCAATCCATCGAAGGTGGGGTAGCGCCGTTCGAGCACGGTCACCACCCGCAGCGTCTGCGCGTTGTGATCGAAGCCGCCGCAGGCCGCGAGACAGCGATCGAGCGCGCGCTCGCCGGCATGACCGAAAGGCGGATGGCCGAGATCATGGGCGAGCGCCAGCGCCTCGGCCAAGTCTTCATCGAGCCCGAGCGCGCGGGCCAGCGAGCGCGCGATCTGGGCAACCTCGAGCGTATGGGTCAAGCGGGTGCGGAAATGGTCGCCCTCGTGAAACACGAAGACCTGGGTCTTGTACGCGAGCCGCCGGAATGCGGTTGCATGGATGATGCGGTCGCAGTCGCGGCGGAAGGGGTTGCGCGTTGCGCTCACCGGCTCCGGATGAAGCCGGCCGCGGCTCCTGCCGGGAGCGGACGCGTAGGGCGCGCGCGCGCGGGCCGCTTCAACCGCCATGCCGAACCGCCCAATTGACCAAAGCCCTGGGCGCACTTAACTATCGGTTAGGCCGACTGGCAATCACTGGTACGCGGATGGACCATATTACGCTCACCGAACGGGCCGCGCAGCGGATCGGCGAAATTCTGCGCCGCGAGCCGCCGGGCAGCATGCTTCGCGTCAGCGTGGAGGGCGGGGGCTGCTCCGGTTTCCAGTACAAGTTCGACATCGACCGCGCTCAGGCAGCCGAGGACCTCGTGATCCGGCGCGACGGCGCGACCGTTCTAGTCGATCAAGTCTCGGTCGGCTATCTGGCCGGCTCCGAGATCGATTTCGTCGATGATTTGATCGGCGCGTCGTTCCGCATCAACAACCCGCAGGCCACGGCATCCTGCGGCTGCGGAACGAGCTTCTCGCTCTGATCACTGATTCGCGCCTAGTCCGGCGGCCTTGGCGAGCAGGCCGGTCGAGGCTATTTCCGAGCGCACTTGGGCGTCGAACTCCGCTGGCATCAGCGGCGTCGGATTCATGCCCAGCGTTTGCAAACGCTCTTTGACGTTCGGAAATTGCATCGTCTTGATCGCCTCGCGATGGAATTGATCGACGATGTCTCGCGGCGTCTTCGCCGGCATGAAAACGCCGATCCAGAACGCGTAATCGGAATTGGGGAATAGCTCGACGACGCTCGGCACGTCGGGCAACAGCGCCGCTCGTTTTGGGCTGCTCACCGCAAGCGCGAGCAGCTTGCCCTCGCGGACCTCCGGCAGCGCCGTACCAAGCGGACAGAAATAGAAGTCGGCCCGTCCCGCTAGAACCTCCGTGATCGCCTCGGCGCCGCCCCGAAACGGAATGTGCACGGCCTCAAACCCAGCAGCCATGCGAAACCGCTCCGCGCTCAAATGAGTGGCGCTGCCCACACCGGCGGAGGCGAAGTTGAAAGAGCCGGGCCTAGCCTTGGCCGCGGCGACGAGGTCCTGCGCCGTCTTAAAGTCCTTCGCCGGCGACACCACCAGCACGTTCGGGCTGCTTCCGAGCGAGACCACCGCCGCGAAATCGGCGGCGGTGTCGTAGGGCGCGCTCGGATAGACCGTGGGAACCAGAGTATGGGCCGAGGATGTGGCGAGCAGGGTGTAGCCGTCCGCCTCCGCCTTGGCGACGATGGCGGCGCCGATTGTCGTTCCCGCGCCGCCGCGGTTCTCGACCACGATCGGTTGGCCGAGCTGCGCCGACAACGGCTCGAACACGACGCGCGGGGTAACATCGGTCGCGCTGCCGGCGGCAAAAGGGATGATCGCGCGGATCGGCTTGCTCGGCCAAGTCTGCGCGAGCGCATCCCCGCGGCAAAAGAGGAGGACAACCAAGCTCACGAGCAACGCGCGCGGCATACCGCAATCCTCCTCGGCTTGTGTATGGCAGATCGAAGAAAGGTCCTGGCGCTGCAGCCGTCACTCGGCGGCGACGGCGGTCGGGCGCTCGACAGGCTCTGGCAGCTCGCGCAGTTGCGGCTCCAGCCGATACTTGACCATGCGGTCGATACGGTCGAGATAGATGTAGATCACCGGCGTGATGTAGAGCGTCAAAAGCTGCGACAGCAGGAGCCCGCCGACCACCGCGATGCCGAGCGGCTGACGCAGTTCGGCGCCTGCGCCGGTGCCGATCGCGATCGGCAGCGTGCCGAAGATGGCGGCAAAGGTCGTCATCATGATCGGACGGAAGCGCAGCAGCGCCGCCTCGCGGATGGCACTCTGCGCGCCCATGCCCACGCGCCGGCGCTCGATCGCGAAGTCGATCATCATGATCGCGTTCTTCTTCACGATGCCGACCAGCATGACGATGCCGATCATGGCGATGACCGACAGATCCATGTTGAACATCATCAGCACGAGCAGCGCGCCGACGCCGGCGGACGGCAAGCCGGAAATGATGGTGATCGGATGAATGAAGCTCTCATAGAGCACGCCGAGCACCACGTAGGCGGCAAAGATGGCGGCCAAGATCAGCACGCCTTGCCCTTTGAGCGAGTCCTGGAACACCTGGGCCGAGCCCTGAAAGCCGGTGCTGACCGTGATCGGTAGATGGAATTCGCGCTCGATCTCCTTGATGGCATCGACCGCCTGCCCGAGCGAATAGCCGGGCGCGAGGTTGAACGAGATGGTCACCGCGGGCTGGTTGCCCTGGTGATTGACTTGCAATGGGCCCACCGTGGGCACGATGCGGGTGACCGCCGAGAGCGGGATCGCGGTCCCGGACGGGATGCCGTTTCCGTTGACGCCGGAGCCCGGGCCAGTCCCGGTTCCGCCCCCGCCGGTCACGTTGGTCTTCACGAAGATGTTCTGCAGTTGCGAGGGATCAGCCTGAAACTGCGGCTGACTCTCGAGAATGACCTGATAATCGTTGGTCGGCGTGTAGATGCTCGCCACTTGGCGTGCGCCGAAGGCGTTGAACAGCTCCTGGCGGATCTGATCGATGGTGACGCCGTAGACCGCCGCCGTTTCGCGGTCGATCTCGACCGTCATCTGCGGATTCTTGATGTAGAGGTCGGTGGTGACGTCGCGCAGGCCCTCGATCTCGGCGATCCTGTCGCGCAATTTCGGCGCAATGTCGTAGAGGAGCTGGTTGTCGCTGGACTGCAGCGTGTACTGGTACTCGCTCTTGGAAATACGGCCGGTGATGTTGATGTTCTGAACGTTCTGGAAATAGACCGCCATGCCGGGAACGGTATTGGCGCTGTTGCGCAGGCGCTGGATGACAGCGGTGGAATTTTCGTGGCGCTCGCTGCGCGGCTTGAGCGCGATGAAAAGGCGGCCGATGTTGAGGGTCGGGTTCGGCCCGCCCGCTCCCACCGTCGAATTGACGTAGTCGACCGCTGGATCGGAGCGGATGATTTCCGCGACCTGACGCTGCAGGTCGACCATCCCCTGGAACGAAATATCCGAGCCCCCCTCGCTCGAGGCGGAGACGAAGCCGGTATCCTCGGTCGGGAAGAAGCCCTTCGGAATGATGATGTAGAGCCAAACCGAGAGGCCGAGCGACGCCAACGTCACCGCGAGCGTGACGGCTTTGTAGCGCAGCACCCGATCGAGCGACCATTCGTAGGCGCGCAGGCAGCTCTTGAACAACGCCTCAAAAATGCGCAGCACGATGTTCTGTTTGTCGCCCTCGCGATGCGAATGCAGGACGCGCGCACACAGCATCGGCGTGAGCGTCAGCGAAACGAAGCCCGACACGATGATCGCGACCGCGACCGTCACCGCGAACTCGCGAAATACCCGGCCGACCATGCCGCCCATCAGCAGCACCGGAATGAACACCGCGATGAGCGAGAACGTGATCGAAATGATGGTGAAGCCGATCTCGCGCGCGCCCTTGAGGGCCGCCTCGAACGGCCGCATCCCGCCCTCCACATGGCGCACGATGTTTTCCAGCATCACGATCGCGTCGTCGACCACGAAACCGACCGACAGCGTCAGCGCCAGCAGGGTCATGTTGTTGATCGAGAACCCGAACACGTACATCGCCGCGCAGGTACCGATCAGCGACACCGGGAGCGCGAGTGCGGGAATGACGGTGGCCGAGATCGAGCGCAGGAAAAGGAAGATCACCAGAATGACCAGGAAGCAGGCGATGATGAGCGACTCCTGCACGTTCATCACCGAATCGCGGATCGAGATCGAGCGATCCATCAGCACTTGCATGCGGATCGACGGCGGTATCGACGCCTCATACTGCGGCAGATGCGAACGAACCGCATCGACCACCGCGACCGTATTTGCGTCGGGTTGGCGCTGAATGGCCAGCACGATCGCGCGCTCGTTGTTGAACCAGCTCGCGATCTTGTCGTTCTCGACGCTGTCGATGACGCGCGCGACTTGATCGAGGTAGACCGGAGCTCCGTTGCGATAGGCAACGACCACCTTGCGGTATTCCTCCGCCTTCGTCATTGCCGACGAGGCGGTCAGCGTCACGCTCTGCTTGGGGCCGTTGAGCGTTCCGACCGGCGTGTTGGAATTCGTCTTGGCGACGACGCTGCGGATGTCGTCGAGCGAAATGTTGCGCGCCGCGGCAGCCACCGGATCGACTTGCACCCGCACGGCGAATTTCTGCGCGCCGAACACCAGCACCTGAGCGACGCCGGTGAGCTGCGAAATCTGTTGCGCCAGCGTGATCTCGCCGAATTCGTCGACAACCGACAAAGGCAAGGTTGCCGAGACCAAACTGATATACATGATCGGGAAGTCGCCCGGATTCACCTTGCGAAAGCTTGGCGGGATCGTCATTTCCACCGGCAGTTTTCGAGCGGCCACGGTCAGCGCCGTCTGCACGTCGAGCGCGGCGCCGTCGATGTTGCGGTTGAGATCGAATTGGATCGTGATCGACGTGATGCCGAGCGAGGAGGAGGAGGTGAGCGAGGTGATGCCGGCGATGGTGGAAAGCTGGCGCTCGATCGGCGCCGCCACCGATGCCGCCATCGTTTCCGCGCTCGCGCCCGGCAATTGTCCCTGGATGCTGATGGTCGGAAAGTCGACCGCAGGGAGCGCCGCGACCCCAAGCAGCCGGTAGGCGAAGACGCCCAACACGATGATCGAGGCGGTGATCAGGGTGGTCAGCACCGGCCGCCGGATGCAGGTCTCGGACAGCATCATGGGCTAGGATCCGACCTTCGGGGCGCGCACGGCAACCTTGGTTCCATTCGAGAGCAAGAGCTGGCCGTTGCTGACGACCGTTTCTCCGCCCTCGAGGCCGTCAGCGAGGACCGACTCGCTGCCGAGCACGCGGGCGACCTTCACCGGCCGCACTGTCGCCACGTCGTTGTTCACTACGAACACGTAAGTGCCGGTCTGGCTCACCTGGACCGCGGTCGACGGCACCGTGACCGCCTCCTCCTCGCGGAACGTGAGTCCGACCGTCACCAACGTCCCCGGCCAGAGCAACTCGTCGGTGTTCGGCATGGTGGCGCGAACCGGCACCGTGCCGGTCGGCGCGTCCACGCTGTTCTCGATCATCGTGACCTGCCCGCTGGCCCGGCGCGGATCGCCGGGAATGATCGCCTCGATGGACGCGCTCTCGTTGTCGAGCGCTTGGCGCAGATCCGGCAGGTAGCCCTGGGGAAGCGAGAACGTGACGTAGACTGGCGCCGTCTGGATGATGGTCGCCAACGGCGCGGAGTCGGCCGCACGCACGAGGTTGCCGACCTTGACTGCGGCCATGCTGGCGCGCCCGGTAATCGGCGCCCGGATGGTGCAGTAGCCGAGCTGGATGTTGAGATTTTCGAGTTGCGCCGTGTTGGAATCGACCGAGGAGCGCCAGATATTGACCTGCGTTCGCGCGTTTAGCAGCGTGACCAGCGTGGTCGCGTTTTTCGCGAGAAGTTCGGTGTAGCGCGCGACATCGCGTTCCGCCTGCTCGAGGTTCGCTTTTGCGCCGGCGAGCAGGCCTTCGACCTGCCTTGCTTGCGCTTCGATCGTCCGGCCGTCGAGCGTGAACAGGAGGTCGCCTTGATTCACTAATGCGCCGTCGCGGAAGTGGACCCCCGTGATCTCGCTGTCCACGCGCGGCTTGACCGCGACGCTGGCGATCGGGGTCACCGTTCCAAGCACCTCGATGCGGACGGGAACGACTTTCTTGACGGCGGTCACGATTTCGACCGGGACCGCGCGGGGGGCGTTCTGTCGCGGAGCCTGCGCGATCGCGCCGCCGGGCCATAAGCCGCTGCGCGTCGCGGCGACGGCACAGCCGGCTGCAACCAGCACCACCACCGCCCCCGCCACCAGGATCCGCTTCTTCATTACCGCGCCGCGGGGGCCCTTTGTCGGCCCACCCGGACTCCCTCTGTGTTCCGGTGTCCCGCTCATACGATTCTTTTTATTACGCGGGAACAATCTTCTAACATATCCCTATGAGCGGCCATCGTAAAAACCGTGTAACCTCAGGTTAAAACTTGGTCACTCCGGCGCCGCATGCTGCCCAGTTAAACCACGCGATCTTACACCATCTTGCCCACCAATGCGCATCGCCACCTGGAACGTCAATTCCATCAAGCAAAGGATCGACAATTTGACCGCTTGGCTTGCGGAGCGGCGGCCAGACATCGTTTTTCTGCAGGAGACCAAGTGCGTGGATGAGGCCTTCCCGCGCGAGCCTTTCGAGGCGTTCGGCTACAACGTTGCGGTGCACGGGCAGAAGACCTTCAACGGCGTCGCGGTGTTCTCCAAATTTCCGCTCGAGGAGGTGACCGCACGGCTGCCAGGCGATGAGACCGACACCCACGCCCGATTTTTGGAAGCGGTGGTGTCGACCACGCAGGGGGTGCTCCGCCTCGCATCCGTTTATTTGCCTAACGGCAATCCGCCGGGCACGGACAAATATTCTTACAAGATCAGTTGGATGGACCGGCTCATTCACTACGCGCGCGAACGCCTGCAATGGGAAGAGCCGCTGGTTCTCGGCGGCGATTTCAATGTCATCCCCACCGAGCTCGATGCCCGTTACCCCGAGCGGTGGGTGAATGACGCGCTATTTTTGCCGCGCACCCGGCAGAAATTCCGCACCCTTTATCACCTCGGACTGCTCGACGCGGTTCGCGCCGGAACCGACGGCCCCGGCCCCTACACGTTTTGGGACTACCAAGCGGGTGCGTGGCAGAAGAACGACGGTATCCGCATCGACCATCTGCTCCTCTCGCCGCAGGCCGCCGACCGGCTGATCGCCGCCGGCATCGACAAGCACGTGCGTGGCTGGGAAAAACCTTCGGACCACGTGCCGGTGTGGGCCGATCTCGAGCTCAGCGCTTGAAGAAGCTGTCCAACACGTTCCACGGCAGCTTGTAGTTCACCCCGACGCGGACGATGTGATCGTCGAGGTGCAGACGCTGGTTGCCGGGAAGGACGGGACCCGGCGTCGGGTTGAAATAGGATTTGTCCTGCAATCCGACGTAGAGATACTCGATCTTCGCCGACCAATCCCGATTGAGCTTGACCTCGACCCCGCCGCCCGCGGTCCAGCCCCAATGCCACTGCTGGTCGGAAATCGTGCCCGCAGGAGCAACAATGCTGTTTGCGACATTGGCAAGCGCGGCACCGCCCGTGGCGTAGACGAGCCAGTTATCCCGCGCGTAACCGACACGCCCGCGCAAAGTCGAAAGCCACTGCTCCCGCACCTCGTTGCTGAAGGCCGCATTGGGTGGGAACTCGGACGTGCTGCCCTTCTTGCTCATGGCCGAGATATCGGCCTCCAAACCGAGCACGCTGTTTGCGCCCTGCGCGTTGATGCCCGCGGTGACGCCGAAGAGGCCGCCACCGAGATCAAACCGTGGCGCCTGATCGGCGCCGGTTGCATTATTGCGCAGCGCTGCACCGCCCCATGCGCCGCCGCCGGCAAGCCCGATGTAAGCACCGGCCCAGGTCGGCAGCGCGCCCGCAGGTGCTTGGTAAATCGGCGCAATATTGAGGTCAGCCGCAAAGGCCGGCGCCAGCCCCACCGACGCCGCTACCAACGCCAGTGCCGCCGTGCTTGCGCACAGCGATGTCCTCATCGCACGCCTCAACGCGACACATCTCGCATTGGCGCAAAGAGATAGGCGCGCCCGGCCTCGGGGTCCATCAACTCGCGAGCGCGGTGAGCAGATTTCCGGCGAGTGTGGCGCGAACGCCACAGATTCTCATTCGCGGCGATTTTTCAGCCAGTCTTCCAGGTACTTGCGGGCCATGGCCCGCTCGCTCTCGTTGGCCTGGGCGAGCGCGCTCGTGTACATATCGGTGATCCAAGCCTCGTCCGGTCCGGCGGCGTCCTTGGCAACGATGAGCCAGAACAGGCCGAGCGCGGCTTGCCGGGACACGTCTTCGCCCTTGAACAGCATGCCGCCGAGCAGCGCCTGCGCGCGGTGCTCGCCCTTGTTGGCGGACAGCCGCAGCCAGCGCGCCGCCTGGATGGCATCTTTCGACGCGCCTTTGCCCTGCAGATAGAGCCGGCCCAGGTAATATTGCGCCTCCGGGTCCGCGTAATACGAGGCCGCGTAGCGGAACATTTCCCGCGCGACGCTGGGATCGGCCTTCAGCGTTCCGGGAATGCCGTCGAGATGATAGAGCCCCAGCGCGACGAAGGCATTGGCCAAGTAGCGCGCATTCGGCGTGCCGGCGCTATCGTCGCCGTGCATCGCGGTGAGGCGTCGGAAGTAGTCATAGGCGCGCGCCTCGTTCATCTTGACGCCGTCGCCGTCGGCATACATTCGGCCGAGCTTCCAGATCGCGCCGGGTACGCCCTGCTCGGCGGCGTATTCGAGATCCATTACGCCCTGTTCGGTCTTGCCCTGGCGCAGCGCCTGCGTGCCGGAGCGGAACGCTTCGAGCGGGCTCGGCATGGCCGAGCGCGGCGGCAGGGTCAGCGGCGCGACCGGCGGCGAGGACGGCACCGCGACGAGCGGCGTCGCATTGCCGAGCGAGGTGCTTCCCGCCGCCGGACTGACGGCATCCGGGAGCGGCACCGGCATCGCTTCCGGGGCGCGGCTGCCGTCGAAGCTGATCGCCGGCGAGAGGCCGATCGCAATCCCCAGCATGGCCATGCTCACGATGAGCTTAGATATCCGCATAGCACGCCCTTTCGGCCGCCGCGCCGGGATGGGTGACCGCGCCCTGGCGCGCCGCTCCCACCTGCTGGGCGTATTTCCACAGATATCCTGAGGTGAATTGGGGCGCCCTCGGCTTCCAAGCCTTGGCCCGTGCCTCGAGTTCAGCCTTGCTGAGTTCGACCTCGAGCGTGCCCTTCAGCGCGTCCATGGCGATGATGTCGCCGTCGCGCACAAGCGCGATCGGGCCGCCGACGGCGGCTTCCGGACCCACATGGCCGATGCAGAAACCGCGGGTTGCTCCGGAGAAGCGCCCGTCGGTGACCAGTGCGACTTTGCCGCCCATGCCCTGTCCGTAGAGGGCGGCGGTCGTCGCCAGCATCTCTCGCATCCCGGGGCCGCCTTTGGGCCCTTCGTAGCGGATCACGAGCACGTCGCCTTCCCTGTACTTCTTCTTCTTGACGGCCTCGAAGCACGCTTCCTCCCCGTCAAAGCAGCGCGCCGGGCCGGTAAACTTCAAGTCCGCCATCCCAGCAACCTTG
>Ga0137359_10005301_pt1 | contig 10616 bp, 9 predicted proteins | sample Mad1_40_16metaG_FD_108281 | JGI IMG/M metagenome (GOLD analysis project Ga0137359, IMG submission 108281) | Vadose zone soil microbial communities from Angelo Coast Range Reserve, California, USA - Mad1_40_16 metaG | ecosystem: Environmental > Terrestrial > Soil > Vadose zone | place: USA... | reverse complement strand
GGCTCTTGGAAGACCACGCCGAGTCTTCCTGCCGCCGGGCGCACGACGGTTCCCTGATAGTCGGAATCGAGGCCGGCAATGATCCTGAGCATCGTCGTCTTGCCGCATCCGGAAGGGCCGACCAGCACGCCGATCAGCCCGCGGTCTAGGCCGAAAATTACATCGCGCAAAACTTCAGCGCGCTCGCCGGAGACTGCCACAAAGGCTTTCCGGATGATGCGGACTTCAAGCCGTCCGGAGTCGCCAGCGGGACGCGCGTCGCTCAAGGGGCTGCACCAACAACGTGTCGATCGCGAGGATGACAGCAACGAAGGCCATGGCGTAGGCCAGAATACGTGTCACGTCGAACAGTTGGAATGCAATTCCGATCTCAAACCCGACGCCGTTCGGTCGGCCGAGCAGTTCGACGACAAGGACGATCTTCCATATCAGCGACAGGCCAGATCGCGCCGCTGTCGCCAAGTAGGGAGCAAGTTGCGGCAACACAACGTGCCGCAAAATCTTCCATCTCGGCAGTGCGAACGCTTGCGCCATCTCATCGAGGCCTGGATCCAGCGCCCTCGCGCCTTCGCGTATGGCCACGACCGTATTCGGCAACTTGTTGACCGCGACGGCCAGGATAGCAGCAGCCTCCGTCAGTCCGCCCCAGACATAGGCCAATACAATGATCACCAGGGCCGGCAGATTGAGGAGCACAACGAGCCAAGGGTCGCCCAAACGGTCGGCCAGCATCACGCGACCCATCAGAAGGCCGATTGCGGTGCCGGCGGCCATGGCGAGCGTAAAGGCGAGAAAAACGCGCGTTAGCGTCACAGCGAGATTAAAGAACAAATCACCCGAACGAGCCTCTGCCGCAATCGTGCCTGCGACCCTAGTCGGCGAGGGTAGCATCTGCTCGCCGGCGAGAGCGGATCCAACGTACCAGGCGGCAAGGAAAATCGCGAGCGATGCCAACCGCGCCATCAAGACATCGGCTCCATGTCAGCTTCGGGAATCAGGCCGATAGAATGTGCCAGGTGCGAGCTCTTTTTCAGGTCCGACGAGCTCCCGGCCGCCGAGCAGCGAGAGCACGCGGAAAAGCGTACGCGCGTCCTCCTCCTCATCGTCGATCGAGCGGCGCGGGATGCCTTCGCGATAACGCTTGCGATAGGTCTGGAGGGTTGGCTGATCAACGGCCCCCACCAGCCGAGCGATGCGGTCCCACTCGGCATCCGAAGTGGCGAGGATTTCCTTCGCCTTGCGGGTGACCTCGATGAAGCGGGCGGTGGTGTCGCGGTTCTTTGCCGCCCAGCTCCCATCAAAGACGTAACCGAGCAAGGCGGGGCGACCCTTGGCGCCGAGCCTCGGCAGGATATCTTCGACGCCGGCGATACGGCGAAAGCCCTTGGCTTCCAGTCCGGCGCAGATATTCCAAAAATTAAGGGTGGCGTCCATTTCGCCCTGTCGGGTCTTCTCGGCAAGCAGCACCGGGGCGCCGTAGGCGATCGTTGCCTCGGTCTTGAGATCAATTCCATCCTGCTTCATCGCCCCCTGCAGCAGGAGCCAGCTCTTGTCGATCGGCCCGCCGGCGACCGCGAGCTTTCTTCCCTTCAGGTCGGCAAGGCTCCTGATCGAGGACGGCATCGGCACCATGATAGCGCCGAGCGTGCTCGAGTAAGGGTAAAAGACGAGGTTTGCACTGAGGCTGCGCTCGCGTGAAACCCATAGCCAGTCGGTGACAATGATATCGACCGTTCCACTGCGTAGAGCGATCTTGCCGGCCTCCGGGCTTGCCAGTTCGGTTGACGTGATGGTGATGCCTGCAGCGGTGTCCAGTCCGTGTGTGCGCATGACATCGAGTTCCCAGGCCAGCGTCCCAGTCTTTTGGACGGCGAGTCGGACAACATCGGCGGCAAGCGCAGGTCCCGTCGTCAGGCAGGCAAGGCCCGCGATCCAAAGCCGCGCGCCGAAGACGATGATGTGCACATTACGCATGAGAGGCTTCATGTCGTTTCCCCAGGCCCGCCGCGGCGTGCCACGAAGCCGCGGGATGGATCATAGGCCAGGATCGCCCCGACCATGAACAGTACTGTGCATCCAAGGACGACGGCGAGCGAAGTCCCGTTGAGTCTGCCGTAGAGCGCAAAGCGAATGAGCTCGACGGCGTGCGTGAAGGGATTGAGCTCGCAGATCTGATACAGCACGGGGCTTGCTTCGTTCACCCGCCACAGCGGGTAGAGCGCGGACGAGGCAAAGAACATCGGGAAGATCACGAAATTCATCACACCCGCGAAGTTCTCGAGTTGCTTGACGACGGAGGAGAGCAACATGCCGAGCGCTCCGAGCATCAGTCCCGAGAGGATCAGCGCCGGAAGTACGGTGAGATAGCCGATGATCGGTGGCTCGATGTCCCAAAGCCACGCGATCGCGAGGAAGGTGTAGACCTGCAGCAGCGAGACGGAGGTTCCGGCGACGAGCTTTGAGGTCAAGAGATACCAGCGCGGCAAGGGGCTGACGAGCAACGTGCGCATATTGCCCATCTCACGATCGTAGACCATCGAGAGCGATGATTGCATCCCGTTGAAGAGCTGGATCATCGCCATCAAGCCCGGCGTGATGTACACTTCATAGAGGACATAGACCTCGTACGGGGGAATGATGGAGACGCCGAGGACTTGCCGAAAGCCGATGGCGAAGATGAACAGCCATACCAGGGGACGCACGAGGGCCGCGACGAATCGTTCGCGCTGATGCAGAAAACGCAAATACTCCCGCCATACGATGCCATTCAGGCATACGGCATACTGGGCCAGCGAAAAGCCCGATTGAGGCCCAGATGCAAGCATGTTGGAACTCATGCCGGCTTGTCCCTCGGGCCAATCGCTTTGCTCTCGATCAGCCGCGCGAAAGCCGACCCGATGTCCTTCACGTGTGCGCCTGCGACCACACCCGGGACTGGACCGTGCGCGAGAATGCGCCCGCGGTGCAGCACGGCGACGGTGTCGGCTTCCGACACCTCGTCAACAAGGTGGGTTGCCCACAACACGCTGACGCCTTCATCGGCAACTAGGGTGCGCACATGTGACAGGATATCGGCGCGCGCCTTGATGTCGAGACCGACGGTCGGCTCATCGAGCAGCAGCAGGCGCGGTCGGTGCAGAAGCGCGCGAGCGATCTCCACCCGGCGCATTTGACCGCCGGACAGGTTGCGGATCTTGTCTTTGGCCCGATCGGCAAGCTCGATTCGCGCGAGCAGATCGTTGGCGCGTTCGAGTGCGGTTCGTCGCCCGATGCCATGCAGCGCCGCATGGTAGGTCAGATTCTGCATCACCGAGAGATCGAGGTCGAGCGTACGCAACTGGAACACCACGCCAAGCAGGCGCAGCGCGGCGCCGGGCGCCCGCGCGATGTCGTGACCGAAGATGCGAATCTGTCCGCGCTGTGTCGCAAAGAGTCGTGTAACCAGGGAGAAGAGCGTGCTCTTGCCGGCAGCGTTGAGCCCGAGCAGGACGACAAAGGTCGCCGGCGGAATCGAGAGGCTCACGTCAGCAAGGGCCTGGCGCGGTCCATAGTGGTGGCTTACGCCATCGATCGCCAGGGCCGGTGAGGGAGCAGCACCAGGCCGTGCCTCGGGGTGGCGCTCCATCGCGACCATCATGGCTCCGCGATGAAGACGCCCCAAGGCTGCTCACCGACCTGGATCGTCTTGACGACTCTTAGGCTTGCGACATCGATGACTGAGACATCGTTTGAGAGGCCGTTGGTGGTGAAAAGATACTTGCCGTTCGGCGTGAAGGCCAACTGCCAGACGCGGTGGCCAACGAGCAGATATTTCTGGACTTTGTACGACGCAGCGTCGACCACGGCAATACGATTGGCCGGTCCGAGTGCAATGAAGGCGGTCTTGCCGTCCGTGGTGATTCTTATGCCCACGGGTTGAATCGCCTCGCTGCGCAGGCCAGGGATTTCGAACGTGATCTTTTTGATCACATCATACCGGGCGGGATCAATGACACTGACCGTGCCGCCAATCTCGGCAGAGACCCAAAGCTCGGAGCCGTCCTTTTTGAATTCCGCATAACGAGGACGTGCATCGACCAGCACGTTGGCAATGATCGCGCGTGTCGCGGTATCGATAAAATGCGCCATGTTCGTCGTTTCCGACGTGGCCGCCAAAATCTTTCCGTCAGGGCTGATGCCCATGCCCTCCGGCTCGACGCCGACCTGCACCTCCCCGAGGCGGGTGCGCTTTTCGATGTCGATGATTGTGACCATGTTGCTATCTTCATTGGCCACATAGAGAAGCTTGCCATTCGGATGGTCGACGAACAGCTCAGGGTCTGGGCCCGATGGCAGCGTTCCGACAATCTTGTACGTATTGGTGTCGATCATCTGGATAGCATCGTCGTCGCCGACGCAGACCAGAATGTACTTCTTATCCTTTGTCACAAGGATACCGCGAGGCCGTTGACCGACCTTGATGGTCCTTACGACCTGCAACTTGTCGGTATCGATGACGCTGATGGTGTTGCTTTTCTCGTTCGAGACATAGGCCGTATCGGCGGCAGCGTGCGTCGAAGCGGTGGCCGCGAGTGCCGCGATGAGAAGCCAGCTGCAGCGCCACATGGTTTCACTCCCAAGCTCCGGTCACTTCAGTTTGCATTTGCTCTCGGGACGATCGTAACCGAGCGTGTCGAGCGCCGACACCTGATGCAGAAACCCCTCCTGAGGGGAGACCGAGACGATCGTCCGTGCGTCGGTGAGCAGGATCGGCTGGCGCAACTGCAGGTTCCAGTCCCTCAGCGTCAGGCGTTGCCCTTTGAAAGCAGCCACGTTGAAATCGGGGCCTTTAATGAAATCAAAGATCGTCTTCGGATCAGCCGATCGGGTGCGCGCGGCGCTCTCACCGAGGATGCGAACCGCCGTCCATGCCTGCGTGTCGCGCGCGGTCATGCGGCGCGAGAACTGCCTGACGAATCGGTTCTGTAGCTGGAGCGCGCCCCACTGATCAAAGGAGGCGTCCCAACTGGTCGGAACCAGCCCGGCCGACCCGGCGACCGGCCGAGGGTCCCACGTCCGGTAGGGGAAATATCCGGCGAACACTTCGCTCTCGTCGGCCGCCACCAGAATGTCATAGGCCGGCGCCTGCTGGGTGAGCACCGGCATCTGCTGCTGGATCTGGACCACGCCGCTGTCCGTGCGACGTCCGCCACCGGCATCCTCGAATGTGCGCTCCTCCACGATGCGGGCGCCGAAGCGGCCGGCCGCGCGTCGCAGCGCATCGGCATAGCGCTTGTCCTCGGCATGAGACCCGACGACCAGGAGCCATCGCCGCCATTTCTTCCCGACAAGATACTGAGCCAATCCATCGGCCAGCATCGACCGCGTCGGTGCGGTGTGGATCACGTTTGCGCGGCAATCCTCTTCGCGCAACCGGTCGTCGGTAGCACCGGCATTGAGGAATATGACATCGCGCGACCGGCCGGCATCTGCTGCCTTGAGAAGCGCATCGGGCGGAAGATCGGCGATGACGAAGGCAATGCCGCGATCCGCCAAGGCAAGCGTCGCAGCGGCCGGGTCATCCTGTGTGAGCTTCACTTCCTCCAGCGAAGAGCGCTGTTTGAGGAACTGGCCCGTCGTATTGTTATCTTCAATGGCAAGCTGTGCGCCAGCTACGCCGTCATTTTGCGCCGGCACTTCAACCAGCGAAAGCGCTGTCTTTGGTTCTGCACTCCGCAGATATCCGATTTTGATCTCGGCAGTTTGAGCCGCCAATGCCGTCGAAAAACAGGCCAGCAGACCAGATACAATGACGGAGCGAATCATGGCTCCCCCGCTCGGACTCGGCGCTGGAAGCCTACGCTTAGGGCTTCCCTTGTTCAAATGATAAACGCCCTCGTGTCCAACCAACGCGCGTGGTCAATTGTCATAAGGCGATTGCCACGATGGTGATCTTGGCAAGCAAATTCCTCGCGGTCTTCTCGTACCAGCGACGACATGGGCCAGAAAAGCTTGAGGCTGTCGCGGCAGCACTTGATCTGATGAAAGATCCGATTAAGGAAACAATATCAATAGCTTGGCATTTTGTGAAGAAGACTCGACTGGCGGGGTTCGAGATTGCGGTTTGAATGGCCAGTCTCTTTGTCCAAGCAAAGCCCCGTCGGTTTCAAGTTAGCCTTGGCTAGGCATGAGCAATCGATGGTGACGATGACGTTCCCGCGGCGGCCGGTATCAAGTCCGTCACCACCCGGCCTCGATCAACTCAAGATCATCGCAGCTACCGACCCTTCCGGGTCCGACCGTGAGTGCAGGCGCGACACCTGCTTTTTACCCCAAATTGGACACTGGCATCCCAAGTAACAGGCAGGCGACGATTGCCAATCGCGTGCTCCGCCAGCCGGACATGCACTGTTCGGGCCTGTTGGCGTGCTGATAGAATGCGAGGGAACCGAACATGAGAGCAGCGACTATACCGATCTGGGTCGCCGTGATCGCAACGATCTACGCCGTCGGCTGTCAGTTGTCTCGCAGCGATCCGATCGGCACCTCAGGGGCGGTCATCGAACGATCGATTGCCTTTGACGACCTAGCGCCCGTGGGCCTCACGCTCAAGCAATGTTGGAACGCGATGGGCATGGACAGCAAGGAACGGGTTTATATCGGCTTCACCAGCAAGCGTTCCGACGGGCGGCAGGATTTCGCCGTCTTCCGTTACGATCCCTCCACGGGCGAGCGTCGCTTCCTCGGCACTTTCATGGATGTATCACAGGCCGCCGGGAATCTACGGCCCTCGGAAGAGATCCCAAAGGGGCACACGCGTATGCTCGAGATCGATGGCAAGATTTATATGGGCTCGCAGGGCTTTCATGACCTCAAGGCGGCGATCGACACTCTCTCCAACTACCGGGGGTCGCATTTGTACGCTTACGATCTTTCCAGCGGGGTATTGGAAGACGTTAGCCGCTCGCTTCCCGGCGGCGTGGTGACGGAGCACCAAGGCATCATCGCGCTGTCCCACACGCCAGGGGTCGATTTTCTGGTCGGTCTGGCCCACCCGTCGAGCGACATCGTGCTGTTCGACCACAAGCACGGCCGGGTGCAACAGATCGTACCCGGGATCCCCTGGCGGCTGGGCAACCCGTTGAGCCGGGAAGTCGTCGTTACCAAGAAGAGCAAGATCTATACCTATCGCGGAACGGAAGACCCAGCGCAGCGGGCCGAGGTACACCGCATTTGGGTGTATGATCTCAAGACAAATGGGAGCACCGAGACCGCATACACGGCGACCGGCGGCTTCTGGAACGGGCAGACCTGGACTCGAGACGGCAACGCGATCTATCTCGCAACGGTCAACGGGGAGCTCTACAAATTGGATGTGGGGACGGAGGTGTTCACGCATCTCGGTTACTTCCTGCCCAGGGAGGAATATGCAGCGGGGGAGCGAATCGATTATTTGTTCGGCATTACCCTGTCGGCCGATGAGAAACGGATCTACGGTATTCCCCGCCGAAGCCGTTCCGGCGGCTCAAATTTGTATGCTTATGAGATCGATAAGGGCACGGTCACGTTGGTCGGGCAACTGGAGTCAGGTGTCTACACCGGCAGCCACATGCGGGATTCGCGGGGCAATATCTACTTTGCCAGGTTCGACGGCGAGTCTTGGGAAGGTAAAGCGCGCCTTTCCATCCTCCGCCACTGACGGTCGCTTCTGAAGCTGAACGACACGGCCAAGTCCGCGATTGGTCCTCTCGGACCTCCCCGCCCGCGGCCTGCCGCCTTTTCTGTTGGTTGCCGCCATTGGTCATCCCTACGACGTGAGACTTCCACGCGCGAGCATGAGCCACGGTATACTCCGCGATGGCAAGATCACCATTCAGAGTTTTGAACAGGCGAAGCGCACGCTGATACTCGGCGATGGTATTCGCTGTGGGCTGCCGTTCCTTCTTCCACTGGTCGAACAGCGCGTCGATGCTGAGCACATCCTTCTTCGGCTTGACGAGGTTCGGCTATTCAAGCATGGCGCGGATTTGGTTCTCGGGCTTGTTGCGGTAGTAGGCTTCAACTCCCGGGGCCCACTGCGGATCGATTGCAATGGTGATTTCGGTTGGCGGTTGGCCTGCGAGCGTTCGCTTCGCTTCCGAGATACGTCGCTCGAAGTCCTGCATGACTCCGTGGAACCGAACCTTCGCCTCGCTCAGGTCCGAGGTCCCTAGAGTCTTCTGCAAGCTGGTCTGCCCGATGATGCCCCGTAGCGGCATCGGTACATCTTTACGGGCCCACCACGTTGATCCCCGCTGAAACAGCCCCTTTGGCTTGGCCATCTTTATCTCCGTTTCGTAGCACGATTTCGTAGCAACGAAAACGGAGAAACCCGCTGTATGCCGATGTTATATGGGCTTTACTGCACGATGGTGCCCCCGGTCGGAATCGAACCAACACTTCCGTGAGGAAACCTGATTTTGAGTCAGGCGCGTCTACCAGTTCCGCCACGGGGGCACGTCTCTGCCGTGCGACGGGAATAAAGCCGAAGGGAGGAACCGGGTCAACGCTTGCCGGAGCGGGAATCGTCCGGTTCTATGGCGCCGCTCAAAAAAAGCCCCAGAGGAAACGCGTGCATCCCAGCCTTCATGCCCAAAAGGACCCGGACAAGCCGGCCTATATCATGGCGTCCAGCGGCGAGAGGGTGACCTACGGCCAGCTCAACGTCCAATCCAACCGCATTGCCCAACTTTTTCGCCATTTCGGCCTCAAGGCCGGCGACCACATCGCGTTCTATCTTGAGAATAACATCCGGTTATTCGAGATCGCCTGGGGCGCGCAGCGCGCGGGGCTGATCTACACCGCCATCAGTTCGCGCCTGACGGCGGCCGAGGTCGATTACATCGTCACCGACTGCGGCGCGAAACTGTTCGTGACCTCGAAATATCTGGCGGACACGGCAGCCGAGCTGACGCCGCTGCTGAAGACCGTTCCGCATCGTTTCATGATCGACGGCACGATCGAGGGCTATGACTCCTGGGAGGCCGCCGTGGCGCGCCAACCCGCCACCCCGATCGCCGACCAGACCGCCGGCCACGACATGCTCTATTCGTCGGGCACGACCGGCCGGCCCAAGGGCGTGCTGCCCGTCGTGGCGCCCGAGCCGATCGACGCGGCCAACCCGCTGCTAGAGATCACCCGAAAGCTCTATGGCATGAACGAGGACACGATCTATCTCTCGCCGGCGCCGCTCTATCACGCGGCTCCCTTGCGCTTCAACATTAGCGTCATGCGGCTGGGCGGGACCTCGGTGATCATGGAGAATTTCGACGCCGAGGAATATCTCCGGCTCGTGGCCAAGCACCGCATCACCCACACCCAGCTCGTGCCGACCATGTTCGTGCGTTTCCTCAAGCTGCCGGACGAGGTCAGGCTCAAATACGACGTCTCGTCGCTGAAATGCGCCATCCACGCCGCCGCACCCTGCCCCATCCCGGTCAAGGAGAAGATGATCGAGTGGTGGGGCCCGATCGTCTGGGAATATTACGGCGGCACCGAAGGCAACGGCCTCACCATGTGCAACGCCACCGAATGGCTGGCGCACCGGGGTACGGTCGGACGCTCGGTCGTGGGCAAGGTGAAGATCTGCGACGAGGACGGCAACGAGGTGCCGGCGGGCGAAGCGGGCACGATCTATTTCGCCGACGGCCGGCCCTTCGCCTACCACAACGATCCCAAGAAGACCGCCGAATCGCGCAACGCCAACGGCTGGTCGACCCTGGGCGATGTGGGCTATGTCGATGCCGACGGCTTCCTCTATCTCACCGATCGCAAGGCCTTCATGATTATTTCCGGCGGGGTGAACATCTACCCGCAGGAGTGCGAAAACCTGCTGATCGGTCATCCCAAGGTGATGGACTGCGCCGTGTTCGGCGTGCCCAACGATGACTTTGGCGAGGAAGTGAAGGCCGTTGTGCAGCCGCGCGACTGGGAAGATGCGGGCCCCGCCCTGGCGGAGGAGCTGATGGCCTATTGCCGCGAGCACCTTTCGACCCTCAAATGCCCGCGCAGCATCGACTTCGAAGCCGAGTTGCCGCGCCATCCCACCGGAAAGCTCTATAAACGCCTGCTGCGCGATCGCTACTGGCAGGGCCGAACCAGCAAAATCTAGGGAGATCGTCATGAAAGCAGCCGTGGTTGGCGAAAAAGGCGTCGAGGTGCGCGACGTGGCCAAGCCGACGCCCAAGCCCAGCGAGATCCTGATCAAGGTCAGGGCGGCCTCGCTCAACCGCGCCGATCTACTGATCGCCATGGGTCATCAGCATGGCGCCATCGGCGGCGTCGGCGCGCAGATCGGTCTCGAATGCGCCGGCGAGGTCGAAGCGGTCGGCAGTGAAGTGACCGACTTCAAGCCGGGCGACCGGGCGATGAGCTCGGCGGCCGGCGGGTTTGCCGAATACGCCGTCACCGATTCAGGCCGCGCGCACAAAGTGCCGGCCAACAACATGACCTATGAGCAGGCCGCCTGCATGCCGGTGGCGTTGCAGACCATGCACAATGCGCTGGTCGGCGCCGGCCGCTTCAAGAAGGGCGAGTCCGTCCTGATCCAGGGCGCCAGCACGGGCGTCGGCCTGCTCGGAATGCAGATCGCCAAGCTG
>Ga0137359_10005298_pt1 | contig 10616 bp, 8 predicted proteins | sample Mad1_40_16metaG_FD_108281 | JGI IMG/M metagenome (GOLD analysis project Ga0137359, IMG submission 108281) | Vadose zone soil microbial communities from Angelo Coast Range Reserve, California, USA - Mad1_40_16 metaG | ecosystem: Environmental > Terrestrial > Soil > Vadose zone | place: USA... | reverse complement strand
GATGGACCCGTCGCAGCAAAAAATGATGACCTTCATGATGCCGCTGATGCTGGGCGTCATCAGCTGGAACCTGGCTGCGGGCTTGTGCCTGTACTGGTCCGAGGGCAACCTGATCGCGTTGGCGCAACAGTCGGTGATGAACCGTACCAGCCTGGGCCGTGAGATGAGGGAGATTGCGTTGAAGAGGGCGAGGAAGAAAGAGAAATAGAGATTCTAGCTACTAGCTACTGGCTTCTAGCCGAACCTTGGCTTGAGGCGTTAGCTAGAAGCTAGTAGCCAGGAGCTAGAAGCTGTGTCCATTCCCGACAAAATCGCCGCCGCCAACAAGATCAACGATCTGCTGAAGGGGATTGTCGCCAATGGCGGATTGCGCCTGAAGTACCGCATCACCGTTGACCCGCCGCTGGCTGAGCAGCGGGACTGGGAGCGTCCCGAAATTCTGGTGGAGTTCGTCGGGCCGGACTCGCCGCTGCTGTTGGAGCGAGGTGGCGAGTTGCTGCGCTCGATCGAATTTCTGGCGCTCGAAATGCTCCGCCTACCGGGCAACGAGCATGAGAAAGTCTGTTTCGACTGCATGAACCATCGTGGGATGCGGCTCGAAGAGCTGCGTCTCGCCGCTGGCGTGGCCGCCGAAAAAGTGCGCAAGACAAAAATGCCGTACGAGTTTGCGCCCATGTCATCGCGGGAGCGCCGCATCGTCCACCTGGCTCTGCGCGAACAAAGCGATTTGCGCACCCAGAGCGAAGGCGAAGGCTTGCGTCGGTATGTGGTTGTATATCCGGAGAACTACAAGCCCGCCGTCGGCAAGACTGCGCGAAAGACCCTTCCTTAATTCGTCGGCGCGGACGTCGATGCGTTATCCGACTTTCCGCGTCGCTTCCTCGACCACTTCGTGCAAGCGTCCCGTCTGACGTCGTAGACGAAGCCTCGCACCGGAATGTGCCGCGGAATCCAGGGATGAGACTCTATCCGCTCCGCCTGTATTCGCACGTTCTCCTCCAGATCATCGAAGGCGTGGAAATGTGCCGGCACCACTGGATATGATTCTGTTTTCTGCTCCAGTTGCTTGCGCAGAGCTTCGTCCTTGAACGTCGCCATGCCGCAATCGGTGTGATTGATGACGATGAACTCCTGCGTTGGCAGCAGGTGGTGCGAAATAATGAGCGACCGCAGTGCATCTTCTGTCGCGATCCCACCCGCGTTGCGGATAATGTGCGCCTCGCCAGTCTTCAGCCCACAAAACTGTTCGACCGTAAGTCGCGCATCCATACAGGCCAGGATCGCGAGCTTGCGCGACGGCGGCATAAAGAGATGGCCGAGTTTGAAATCGCGGGCGTAGGCTTCATCGGCGTTCAGCACTTCTTCGGTGACGGACATGGATTCTCCTCTGAATTGTGTTGGAAGACTATAAAGAAACCTCACGAGGCGGCACAACTTCACCGGGTTTACGCGAAGTTGAGGCTGCGACTCCCTGCTGCACCCGCTACAATCTCCCCGTGAACCTTGACGACACCATCGTCGCCATCGCCACGCCGCCCGGCCGCGGCGGGATTGGCATAGTCCGCCTCGGCGGACCAGAGGCGCGCAGCATCGCTGCTCCCATGCTGCGCTTGAAACATGATCTCCAGCCAGGACGAGCGGTGTTTGGAGAGCTTATCGAACCATGTGGCCGTGGGCGACTCGCCCGCGAGGAGGCCGCCTCGGACCCCGAGGCCCTTGCTGCAGAAAAAAATCCGCGCGCGAGTCGCCCGCGACCACATGGACCACACAGTCATGAACAGCGCATCGACGAAGTGGTTGTCACCTATTTCGCCAAGCCTCATTCCTATACCACCGATGACGTCGTCGAAATCTCCGCCCACGGCTCGCCCGTGGTCTTGCGCCACGTGGTCGAGCTGGCTTTGGCCCGCGGCGCACGGCTCGCCGAACCCGGCGAGTTCACCATGCGCGCGTTCCTCAACGGACGCATCGATCTTACCCAGGCGGAAGCCGTTCGCGATCTCATCGAGTCGCAGACGCTCTATCAGGCCAAGGTGGCAGCCCAGCAGCTCGACGGCTCACTCTCTCGCCGGCTGCAGCCCATCAAGCAAAAATTGGTAGAACTGATCGCTCTGCTCGAAGCCGGCATTGACTTTGCCGAGGACGATGTCTCAGTCCTTCCGGCCGAACAGATCCTCGATCAGATTTCCGCGGTTCGCACGCCGTTGCAGCAGTTGTCCTCATCTTTCACTTACGGGAAGCTCGTCCACGAGGGATTGACGTTGGCTATCGTGGGCCGGCCTAACGTGGGCAAGTCGAGCCTGTTCAACCGCCTGGTCGAAATGGATCGCGCCATTGTCACCGCCACGCCGGGAACTACTCGCGACCTGGTGACGGAGACGGTTGCGCTCGGCGGTATTCCCGTCAAGCTTGTAGACACGGCGGGCATTCGCAGGGCTTTGGATGAAGCGGAGGGCATCGGCATCCGCAAGTCCAGGGAAGCTCTTGCCGACGCAGATCTGGTGCTGGTCGTGCTGGATTCCTCGGAACCGGCGGAGGACGAAGACAACCGGCTGCTTGCACTGGTCGCGCACAGGACCGCAATTCTGGTCGAAAATAAGGTGGACAAAATCAGTTCACAGTTTCAGGTTCCCGGTTCTCAGTTGCCGAGGGTGCAGGTGTCGGCACTGACTGGGGAGGGCATTCCCGAGCTGCGGGCAGAGATTCTGCGTCAGGTGGGGGGAGAATTGGAAGGAAAAGGCGAAACTGGCTTCCTCACCACCACCCGTCATGAGGGCCTGGTGCGCGACTCATTGGCCGGGCTGGATGCCGGCGTGGTCGCGGTGTATGGCAAAGTCCCGCACGAGATGCTCCTGCTCGATCTTTACAACGCTCTGCGTCCGCTCGACGAAATTACCGGAGCCACCACCAACGATGACATTCTGAATCTGATCTTCAGCAGGTTCTGCATCGGAAAGTAGGATTATTTCGAGAGCATGGCCAGAGCTTCTCTAAACAACCCGTCGAAGGGCCCCGTTTTGCCGTTCCTGGAGACCGCGGCCAAGGTCTTCTCCGCCGCTGCCTGTTGATATCCGAGATTCATCAACGCAGAGAGCACGTCTTGCTCGACCGCACTCAGGCTGGGTGTGGCGGGAATCTCTCCGGCCTTTTCAACGGTCAGCTTATCGCGCAATTCGAGGACCATGCGCTCGGCAGTTTTCTTGCCGATGCCAGGAATTCGGGTGAGCCGTGCGATATCGTTGCCGCGAATGGCGTTGACCATCTCGTCGGCCGCCATGCCGCTGAGAATCGTGATGGCGAGCTTCGGTCCAATGCCGCTCACGGTGATCAGCTTTTCAAACAGCGTCTTCTCGGCGGGACGCAGAAATCCGTAAAGCGCAATCATGTCTTCCCGCACATGAGTGTGGATGTGGAGCGCAACCTCGCCTCCCGCGCCCGGCAACGCGGAAAAGGTAGGAATGCTGATGGTGACGTCATAGCCAACGCCGCCAGTCTCAACAATAGCCCGGTTGGGATGCTTCGCCAGCAGCTTTCCGCGCAGATGGGCAATCATAGGAGACCAGTCGTCAGTCTAAACCTGGATGTTGCTGAAGACGGACGACCGACGACTAGAACAAAGAGCTCTGCTTGCGGTTCGGTGTGATTCCGAAATGCTCGTACGCCAACTGGGTCGCGACGCGTCCGCGCGGCGTGCGATTCAGAAACCCGATCTGGATCAGAAACGGTTCGTAGATTTCTTCAATTGCATCCTGCTCCTCGGCCAGGGCCGCGGCCAAAGTGTTTACACCCACTGGTCCGCCCTGATACTTCTCGATGATGGTTAGCAACAGCTTGCGATCCACCTCGTCGAAGCCGTGACGATCAACTTCCAGCATCAGCAACGCAGCCTGGGCCGTTGGCAGGTCGATTTTTCCGGCGCTGCGCACCTGGGCAAAGTCCCGCACCCGGCGCAGCAAGCGGTTGGCGATGCGGGGAGTTCCACGGGACCGGCTGGCAATCTCAAGCGCACCGGCGTCGTCGATTTCAACCCCAAGAATTTCCGCTGACCGCTCCACAATAATGCGCAAATCTTCGTGGGTGTAGAACTCCAGCCGGAGCACGATGCCGAAACGCGAACGCAATGGCGATGAGAGCAGGCCGGCGCGGGTGGTCGCGCCAATGAAGGTGAAGGGCTTCACGTCCATGGTGTGCGTGCGCGCGGATGGCCCTTGCCCGATCATGATGTCCAGCTTGTAGTCTTCTAGCGCGGAATAGAGCAGTTCCTCCAGCGCTGGCTGCAAGCGGTGCACCTCGTCGATAAAGAGCACTTGCTTGTCGCGGAGATTGGTCAGGATGGCAGTGAGGTCGCCCTTGATTTGCAGGGTTGGACCGGAAGTCTGCTGAAAGGGCACGGCCAGTTCGTTGGCGATGATGGTGGCGAGAGTAGTCTTGCCGAGACCGGGCGGACCGTACAGCAAAACGTGATCCAACGCCTCGCCGCGTGATCGGGCGGCTTCAATGGCGACGGCCAGGTTTTCTTTGACCTTGGGCTGACCGATGAACTCTGCCAGTCGCTGCGGCCGCAGTTTCAACTCAAACGATGAATCGTCCTCGACCGGCGCCGCCGACACCAGTCGCTGCTTCAGATCGGGAATGTTCCTGGCGGTAGCCACTGACTGGATGGTAAGGCGAAAAGGGAAATTGGGCAATTGTTTGTGGCGGGCACCGGAGCGATCGTGTGGGGCGGACACTCTTGTCCGCCGCCTTTGCACTTGATTGTTGCTTTGCGATCTTGCCAGCCTGGTTGCTCAAAGCTGCGAAGGAGTTATACGGCGTACAGTCCAAGTCAAAGGCGGCGGACAAGAGTGTCCGCCCCACACTTGGGAAACCGGCCTTACCCGCGCGCCTTTGAGGATTCCTTCTCGCCTACCCGCTTGCTGACTTCGAAGACCACCTTTCCAGCTTTCTTGTCAGCATCCACGACTAGGTGATCGCCGTGCAATACCTCGCCGTCGAGAATTTTGAGCGCCAACGGGTCCTGCACCAGTTTCTGGATCGCCCGTTTCAGCGGACGCGCCCCGAAGTTCGGATCAAAGCCCTCTGTGAACAGCAGGTCTTTGGCCGCGTCGGTCAGTTCGAGCGAGATTTTGCGATCGGCCAGAAGACGACGTACGTCTTCCAGGCGCAACTCGATGATCCTCACCAACTGCTCCTTTCCCAGCGGGCGGAAGACGATGATGTCGTCCACGCGGTTCAGGAACTCGGGCTTGAAGTGGCCGTGCAGCGCGTTCATCACCTGTTTCGAGGCCTCGTCAAACTGCTGCTCCGAGCGCAAACCTTCGGACTGCAGAAAGGCAGACCCAATGTTCGAGGTCATGATGATGACGGTGTTGCGGAAATCGACCGTACGACCCCGGCCGTCGGTCAGGCGGCCATCGTCCATCATTTGCAGCAGGACGTTGAAGACGTCAGGATGGGCTTTCTCGATTTCGTCGAACAAGACCACCGCGTAGGGACGTCGCCGCACCTGCTCGGTCAGCTGTCCGCCTTCTTCGTAACCGACATAGCCCGGAGGCGCGCCAATCAGGCGCGAGACGGCATGCTTCTCCATGTACTCGGACATGTCGATACGCACCATGGAATGTTCATCGTCGAACAGGAACTCAGCCAGGGCCCTGGCCAGCTCGGTCTTGCCCACGCCGGTCGGTCCCAGAAAAATAAAAGACCCGATCGGCTTCTTGGGATCGCTCAGGCCGGCGCGCGATCGGCGGATAGCATTCGCCACACGTTCGAGGGCCGCGTCCTGACCGACTACGCGCTGGCGCAGGCGCTCTTCCATGGTGACCAGCTTCTTGACTTCGCCTTCGAGCATCTTCGAGACCGGAATGCCTGTCCACTTGGAGACGATGCGGGCCACGTCTTCTTCGTCCACTTCCTCTTTCAACATCCGTGTGGGGCGGGCGCCCGAGCTCGCCGATTTGCCCGGGCTGGATTTGTCCTGAGACGATCCGTCGATCTGCGCGGTCAGCTTCTTCAGCTCTTCTTCGGCCTGAACCAGCAGGCCGTAGCGGATTTCCGCCACGCGCTGCAAATTGCCTTTGCGTTCCTCCGCCTGTTCCTCGATCTTCAGCTGTTCAATCTTCTCTTTCAGTGTCCGGGTCCGGGCAATCAAGTCCTTCTCACGCTTCCAGTTGGCTTTTAGCGCGTTCGACTTCTCGCGCAACTCTGCCAGCTCTTTCTCAATGACTCCCAACCGTTCTTTGGAATTTGGGTCGCTTTCCTTCTTCAACGCCTGTTTCTCGATCTCTAGTTGGGTGGCCCGGCGCTCCAACTGGTCGATTTCTGTGGGCATGGAATCGATCTGGATCCGGAGAGAGGCCGCAGCCTCATCAATCAGGTCGATGGCTTTGTCGGGCAGGAACCGGTCTGAGATATAGCGGTGCGACAGCGTTGCCGCCGCCACAATGGCGGAATCCTTGATACGGACGCCGTGATGCACTTCGTAACGTTCCTTCAACCCGCGCAGAATCGCGATGGTGTCTTCGACGTTGGGTTCGCCAACCAAGACGATCTGGAAGCGGCGTTCAAGCGCGGCATCTTTTTCGATGTACTTGCGGTACTCGTTGAGCGTCGTCGCGCCGATGGCGCGCAACTCGCCGCGGGCCAACGCCGGCTTCAGCATGTTGGACGCGTCAATCGCGCCTTCCGCTGCGCCTGCACCCACGAGAGTGTGCAGCTCGTCAATGAACAGGATGATTTTGCCTTGCGAATCCTCGATCTCTTTCAGAACCGCCTTGAGGCGATCTTCAAACTCGCCGCGAAATTTCGCACCGGCCAGCATCGCACCCAGATCAAGCGCGACGACGCGCTTGTTCTTCAGGGCCTCGGGCACATCGCCCGAAATAATGCGCTGGGCCAGGCCTTCCACAATCGCAGTCTTGCCCACGCCGGGCTCGCCGATCAGCACCGGGTTGTTCTTGGTGCGGCGGGAGAGCACTTGGACTACGCGGCGGATCTCTTCGTCACGTCCAATGACGGGGTCGAGCTTTCCGCGGCGGGCGTGCTCGGTCAGGTCGCGGGCATATCGCTCCAGCGCCTGGTATTTGGCTTCAGGATTCTGGTCCGTGACTTTCTGGGAGCCGCGCACTGAGGTCAATGCCTTCAGGATGGCATCGTAGGTGGCGCCTTGCCGCGCCAGGATCTCCTGGGCTGCGTCACGCTTCAGTTGCGTGCTGGCCAGCAGCAGGTGCTCGGTCGAAACATATTCGTCTTTAAAATTGGCAGCTTCCTTGAAAGCCCGCTCCAGCAGGTCGTTTGCCGCCTTCGAGAGCGTGGTTTGCGCAGCTCCGCCGCCGGAGACTTTGGGCAGGCGCTCAATTTCGCGATACGCCTCGCTCAGCGCGGCTTGCGGGCCAATGCCGATCTTCTCCAGCAGGGGAAGAATGATGCCTTCCTTGTCCTCGAGCAGAGCTGCCAGGAGGTGTAGAGGCAACAGTTCAGGGTTGCCGTGCTCGGAGGCGAGGTCGTTGCCCCTCTGTACTGCCTCCTGCGCTTTTACTGTAAGTTTTTCCCAGCGTATCGCCATAGAAACTCCATTTGGTAATTGCGTAATCGGGTAATTTGGGAATTGAAACCGCCGTAAGCATGCGCCTGCGCCGGTGGGATTTCACAATTCCCAAATTACCCAATTACAAAACTAACGGGAGGCGTTGGCAATACGCCTCCCGTCATAGAGCGCGCTGCGCTCGACTGGGCGGACCAGGCGTCCGCCCCTACGTGGTTATTGCCAAATCACGCGGCTTTGCCTGGACCCCTGCCCTCCAGGTTCTTTTCGCCGCCCACGTGGACCTTGATCTGCTTGGGCTTGGCTTCGGCCTTCTTGGTCAGTTTGATCTTCAGCACGCCCTTTTCGTAGTCAGCAGAGACGTTTTCGGTGTCCACGGTGTTGGGTAGCGTGAAGGTGCGAGAAAAGCTGCCATACTGCCGCTCAACGCGACGGTAATTCTCTTCTTTCTCTTCCTTCTCGAACTTGCGCTCACCGTGCACGGTCAGAGTGCGGTTCTCGATGCGAACGTCGATGTCCTTCTCATCAATGCTCGGAACTTCGATCTTCAGGGTAACGCTGTGTTCGTCTTCGTAGACGTCAACGGCGGGGGCAAAGTTCGAGGTGGCCAACGATTCGTCGCGGCCCTCACTGCCATTGAACGACTCATGGAACAAGCGGTTCATGCGTTCCTGCAACGTGTTCAGCTCGCGGTAGGGGTAGAAGTGGGTCAATACGGTCATGATCAAATCCTCCTGGTAGAAAACCTTGAAATTGTCGAAACTTAAGGTGTTAGATTATCGGTTAGCGTTGAGGAATCATAAAATATGAGTGTCCAATTGTCAACAAATGCATTTGGCTTATTTTCAATTGCTTACATAGGCTACGATGCACTTCAAGTACTCGGTTTCGGGGACGTTTAGCAGGGTCGGATGGTCCTTGGCCTGTCCGCGGTTTTCCACGATGCGAAGATTTCTGTGGACATCCTGGGCCGAAATTCGCAACACATCCAGATACTGGGCAGGGCTGACGTGATAGGAACAGCAGCAGCTGACCAGGATCCCGCCGGGGCGCAACATCTTGAGCGCCCGCAGGTTGAGCTCTTTGTAACCCCGAAGGGCGGTCTCCAGATTGCTCTTACTCCTGGCGAATGCCGGCGGGTCGAGCACGACGGTGTCGTAGCGGCGACCGGCGTCGGCGTAGTCGCGAAGGAGATCGAAGGCATTGGCCTCGATCCATTCAATGTCACGGCCGTTCAGCGAGGCATTGCGGTCGGCCATCTCGAGCGCGGGGCGGGAGCTGTCGACGCCGGTGACTTTGGAGCAGGAGCTGGCCAGGTGGAGCGCGAAGCCGCCCTGGTAGCAGAAGGCGTCCAAGGCTTCGCCGTGGGCGAAGCGCGCGGCTGCCGCGTAGTTTTCCCGCTGATCGAGGAATGAGCCAGTCTTCTGGCCCTCGAGCGCCTCATAGTGAAAGCGCACTCCGTTCATGGTGACGACTGTGCTGTTCTTCTCTCCGTGAATCAGCCCTGAGGGCCGGCCCGGCAGCTGCTCCAAATCGCGGATGCGAGGATCGACTCGTTCGACAATGGCCGCCGATTTCAAGCGCTCGCTGAGTTCAGCAATGATGACGCCGCGGGCGGGTTCCGCATCCATGGCCTGGGTGAGGGCCTGCATGGAAAGCAAGTCGTTGTAGCGGTCCACAATCAGCCCGGGCAAGAAATCGGCCTCGCTGAAGATCACACGGTACGCGTCAGTGTCGCGCACCACGCGCTCCCGGTAGGTGATTGCACCCTGGATACGGTCTCGCAGCAGGCGAGTGAGGTCATCCACAGTGTGGTCCGAGATCATGCGGATCGCAATCTGGGAGGAGCTGCTGTAAAGGGCCGTCCCCAGAAACTTTCCGCGTTCATCGGTAACACTCACGGCCGCACCAGGAGCCACCCCCTCGGAGGAGATGATGTCCGAGCGGTAGACCCAGACATGGCCGTCCTGCAGACGTTTTGCGCCGCGGCGAGAGATTCTTACAACAGGAAGGGACAAAGCGGCTGGCTTCGAGGGCATCCCATGATCTTACCCGACAGGTGTGGCGCGGACACTGTTGTCCGCCGCTGTTGCTGTTGCTGTTGATTTTGGTTGGCAGATCTCGTACGAGGCGTCGTTACGATTTCAGGTAAAGTCCGCAAATGTAAGTCAAACGCGGCGGACGCGAGTGTCCGCCCCACACGGGTCCTTAGCTGGCGGCGGGGTGTTCTGCGGTTTCGACGGGGGCTTCGCGGAGGGCTTTTTTGAGGTCGGCGTGCAGTTCGTCGAGTTCGGTCATGGGCAGCTCCGAGGCCCAATCTTCAAGCTGTTGCAGGTCCAGCGTGGTGTGGAGGCGGACGCCCGACCGTATGTCTTCAGCAAAAACAGCGCTGAAGTCACCCGGTTGATACTGGGTGTCGCCAATTTTTCTGCCCGTGTGCGCGTCATACACCCGGCGGCTGGCGCTGCCATCAGCGTTAAGAAAGGCGAAGAAGACTTCGCCGAGGTCGTTGTAATCCGCCCGGTAAAACCAGGCCTTGTCGACGTGGGTCTTGGGACGTGCCCGCCGCTTGGCGGTGAGGCTGGGCCGCTCTACAGCCACTCCGGTTGCTGGATCAAAATACAGAACCCTCTGGCAAGATTCGCAGACCACGATCTGCCCGTTACGCACTTCGTTATAAGTTTGCGGACGCAGCATGACCTGGCATCCCATGCATTTCTGGTCGCGTACTTCAGCGATGCCTGAACCGCGAAACTTGGCCACGCGTTCGTATTGGCGCAACAAGTCTTCGCTCACCCCGGCGCGCGCCTGATTGCGTTTGGCATTCCATTCCGCCAGCAGCTTTTCGTCTTCGGCGGTCCGCTCGCGGGCGGCGGCTTTTTCTTTCTCGATCTCGGCCATCTCGGCTTTCAGCTCGAGCCCGGCGGCCTTCACGTCTTTGTCGCGGGCGTCGTCGTTGATCATCATTTCCAGAATCCTGTCTTCGTTGGACTTGATGTCCTTCTCTTTTAACTGGATTTCGCGACGCCGCGCTATGTATTGTTCGTTTGATTTCACGACGAAGGACTGCGCG
>Ga0137359_10005284_pt1 | contig 10632 bp, 9 predicted proteins | sample Mad1_40_16metaG_FD_108281 | JGI IMG/M metagenome (GOLD analysis project Ga0137359, IMG submission 108281) | Vadose zone soil microbial communities from Angelo Coast Range Reserve, California, USA - Mad1_40_16 metaG | ecosystem: Environmental > Terrestrial > Soil > Vadose zone | place: USA... | reverse complement strand
TCGGCAGCGTGATGATCGCCACCCGCACGTTCGAGCGCGCGGTCGCGCTGGCGCGCGAGCTCCAGGGCGTCCCCGTACCCTTCGATCGCGTCGCGGAATACCTGAAGCTCGCCGACGTCGTGATCGGCTCGGCGGGCGCGACCGACTACCTCGTCACGGCGCCGCTCGTCCAGGAGGTGCTGCGCGCCCGCAAGCAGCGGCCGATGTTCTTCATCGACCTCGCCGTGCCGCGCAACTTCGATCCCACGATCAACGACCTCGACAACGTCTACCTCTACGACCTCGACGACCTCGCGGTCGCCGTCGCCGGTAACGTCGACGAGCGCGAGCGCGAGGCGGTGCGCGGGGAGGCGATCGTCGAGGAGGAGGTGGAGCGCTTCTGGCGCTGGTTCGAGAGCCTCGAGGTCGTCCCGACGATCGTCGCCATCCGCGAGAAGGTGGAGGCGATCCGCCAGCGCGAGCTCGAGAAAGCGCTCGCGAGCCTCAAAGATCAGGCGCCGCGTCACCGCGAGCTGCTGGACGCGCTCACCTCGTCGATCGTCAACAAGATCCTGCACGCGCCAATCGCGTCGTTGAAGCACCACGACGGACGCGAGGGGACGCCGGATTTGGTCGTGAGCGCGCGGCGACTCTTCGACCTCGAGCCGCCTGTACGGTCGCCCGACGACAAGGAGCCGGACAAGGAGTCGGCGTGAGCGACGTCGGCGCCGTACGCGAGGCCGCCTGACGTGCGCCTCCGCCTCGGGACGCGCGGTAGCCCGCTCGCCCTCGTCCAGGCGCGCCTCGTCGCCGCCGAGCTCGAGCGCCGCGGCCACGACGTCGAGATCGTTCCCATCACGACGACCGGTGACGTGCTGACCGGGAGCCTCGTCGCCGTCGGCGGGAAGGGCCTCTTCGTGAAGGAGATCGAGAGCGCGCTCGCGGCCTCGACGATCGACGTCGCGGTGCATTCGCTGAAGGACGTGCCGGCGGTGATCCCCGCGGGTCTCGTGCTCGTCGCGACGCCGCCGCGCGAGGACCCGCGCGACGTGCTCGTGTCGCGTGACGGCGGCGTCGGCATCGACGGATTGCGGCCGGGCGCGCACGTCGGCACCTCCAGCCTCCGCCGGCGGGCGCAGCTGCGCGCGCGCCGCCCGGACGTCGAGGCGGTCGCGCTCCGCGGCAACGTCGACACGCGGCTGCGGAAGCTCGCCGCGGGCGAGGTCGACGCCGTGCTGCTCGCCGCGGCCGGGCTGCGTCGCCTCGGGCTCGCGCCCGCCGGCATGACCCCGCTCTCGCCCGACGAGTTCGTGCCCGCGATCGGTCAAGGCACGCTCGGCCTCGAGGCGCGTGCCGACGACGCGTCGGTGTGCGCCGCGCTGCGTGCGCTCGACGATTCGGCGAGCGCGGCGGCGGCGCGCGCCGAGCGCGCGTTCCTGGTCGCGGTCGGCGGCGATTGCCAGACGCCGCTCGCGGCGTACGCGCGCGTCACTGGCGACGCGCTCACGCTGCGCGCGATCGTCTCCGAGCTCGACGGCAGCGGCGCGCTCGAGGATACGGTCGCCGGCCCGGTCACCGACGCGGCGATGCTCGGCGAGCGTCTCGCGGCGACGCTCCTCGCCCGCGGTGCCGCGGCGATCATCGCCCGAGCGCGGGCGGCGGCGGCGATGGAGACGACGTGAGCGTCGGCGTCGAGCGCGCGGCCGCAGTGGCGACGACATGAGCGTCGCGACCGGACGCGTGAGCCTCGTCGGCGCCGGCCCGGGCGATCCGGGCCTTCTCACGCTGCGCGGCCGGGAGTGCCTCGCGCGCTGCGACGTCGTCGTCTACGACAACCTCTCCAATCCGGCGCTGCTCGCCCATAGCCGCGCCGACGCCGAGATCGTGTTCACCGGCAAGCACGGCAGCGGCGTGCGCCTCTCGCAGGAGGAGATCTCACGCATCGTGCTCGCACGCGCGCGGGCGGGCAAATGGGTGGTGCGCTTGAAGGGCGGCGACCCGTTCATCTTCGGGCGCGGCGGCGAGGAGGCGCTCGAGTGCGTCCGCGCCGGCATTCCGTTCGAGGTGGTGCCGGGGGTGACGTCGGCGATCGCGGCGCCGGCCTACGCCGGCATTCCGCTCACGCATCGCGACTACGCGTCGACGGTCACCTTCGTCACCGGACACGAGAGCGACAAACCGGACCTCGCGCCGTCGTTGCCGTGGGAGGCGCTAGCGCGCCAAGGCGGGACGCTCGTGCTCTTCATGAGCGTGCTCCAGCTGGCCGAGAATCTCGGCCGTTTGGTCGCCGGCGGGCTCGCCGCGGAGACGCCGGCGGCGGCGATCCGCTGGGGGACGACGGGCCGTCAGCAGGTGCTGCTCGGCTCGGTCGCGACGCTGCCGGAGCTCGCGCGGGCGCAGCATCTCCGGCCGCCGGCGATCGTCGTCGTCGGCGACGTCGTCCGCTTGGCGCCGGAGCTGCGCTGGTTCGACCGGCGTCCGCTTTTCGGCCGCCGCATCGTCGTCACCCGCGCGCGCGCGCAGGCGGCGGCGTTCGCGACGCTGCTCGAGCAGCAGGGCGCGGAGGTCGTCACGCTGCCGACGATCGCGACGGTGTCGCCCGAGGGCTGGGACGCGGTCGACGCGGCGCTCGCACGCCTGCGCGAGTACGGTTGGCTCGTCCTCACCAGCGAGAACGGCGTGGCGGCGTTCTTCGATCGTCTGCGCGAGACCGGCCGCGACGTCCGCGATCTCGCCGGCGTCGCGATCGCCGCGATCGGCCCGCAGACGCGCGCCGCGATCGAGGCGCGTGGGCTGCGCGTCGCGCTCACGCCGACGGAGTACCGCGCCGAGGCGGTGGCCGACGCGCTCGTCGCCGCCGGCGTCACCGGCCGCCGCGTCCTCCTGGCCCGTGCCGCCGCGGCGCGCGCGATTCTCCCGCAGCGCCTCGCCGCCGCGGGCGCCGTCGTCGACGAGGTTGCCGTCTATCGGACGGTCGTGCCCGCGGAGGCCGCCGCCGCGCCCGCACTCTTCGCCGGCGACCGCCCGCCGCACATGGTGACGTTCACCAGTTCCAGCACCGTGACGAACTTCGCCCGCCTGTTTCCGTCGAGCGAGCTGCAGCGCCTCCTCAATAGTACGGCCGTCGGCTGCATCGGGCCGATCACTGCAGGAACCACGCGTGGCTTGGGACTACGGGTCGACGTGCAGCCGACGGAGTACACGATCCCCGCGTTCGCGGCCGCGATCGTCGAGTACTTCGCCCGCTGACGCGCTCAGGGCAGCCCGAACGCCTCGACCCCTCCGCCGCCCGGTGCCGTGTTGCCGTCGGCCACGTCGCCATAGCCGACGTACACCGTGCCGTCGACGATTGCGGCGCCGGAAGCGACGCCGCCGGGCATCGTGACGCTCAAGAGCACGGTACCGGTGGACGCGTCATAGGCGCGCAGGGTGTTCGTGCCCGACGGGAAGAACGAGATCAGCTGGCTGCCGTTGAAGACGACGCCGTTGGCGTACGTCGCGGCAGCCCAGGTGCGGGCGTCCGACGACGAGTTGCTGAGCGTTCCGAACGAGCCGTCGAAGGCGTTCAGTGCGTCGACGTACGGCGGGCCGCTCATCGTCCCCGAGAAGATCTGGCCGCCCGCGACGGCGTGCGACCCGAGGAAGCCGCCGATCACCGACCCCGGAACGACCGCCGTGCTCCACACGAGCGTCCCGGTATCGCGATCGACGGCGTAGAAGGTGCCGTTCTTGTTGCCGGCGCCCACGAGGTCGCGCGTCGTCACGCCGTCGGTGGCGGTGAACACCGACGGCGACGAAATGTAGTCGAAGTCCGCCGTCTCGCCGACTGGGTTGGCGCGGTTCGCCCAGAGACGCGCGCCGGTATCGATGTCGAAGGCCATGATCGACTCCGCGTCGCCGATCGCGCCTTGCTGCAGGCAATCGCCGGTCGTGATGTACACGTGGTTGCGGCCGGCGTCGATGGCCGCCGACGACGTGATCGCGCCGCCCTTGGAGTCGTCGCAGAAGTTGCCGGTGATGTTGGTATCGCAGTCGGCGTCGCTGGTGCAGAACTGCGTCGCTTGCTTCGTGCAGACCTTGTTCGAAACGCAGCTGCCGCCCGGACATCCGGCATCCGTCGTGCAAATCGTCGTCGGCGCGTTGTCGCAGACCATCTCGGGGACGATGCTCTGCTGCCACAAGATCGCGCCGGTGTCCTGGTCGAGGGCGTAGAAGCGGCCGCGGATGCAGGGCGCGTCCTCGTGCGACGCGCGGCCGACGAAGACCTTGCCGTCGATGATCGCCGGCGACGACCAGGCGTGCACGCCCTCCGCGCCGGGGCCGGTCTGATCGGGATTGCCGAGGGACGTCATCCAGATCAGCTTCCCCTTGTCGCTCAGGCAGTAGATGTTGGCGTCGGCGGCGCCGAAGTAGACGCGTCCATCTGCGAGCACGGCGGCCGACGACTGGATGCCTTGGAGGTTGCCGCGCTGTTCGGGGTGCGGATCGGCGGTGTCGAACTGCCACGCGACCGATCCGTCAGCGGCGTGCAGCGCGTACATGACGCCGTTCCATGCGCCGATGTACACGATGTCGTCCGCGACCGTGGGCTCCGCGGTCACGTAGTGTGGTTGGTCGGGCTTGGCCTTCGCCCGGAACTGCCACTTCAGCGTCAACGTGCCGGCATTCGCCGGGGTGATCGTCGTCTCGTCGGGGTTGGCGCCGGAGTTGGCGAGGTCGTGCTGATACTTCGTCCAGCCGCTCTTCACGCAGGTGAGACGAAAATTGTCGATGTCGCTGCCGGCGGTCCCGCTGGCGTGGACGCGCAGCTTCTTCGCTCCGTGCTTGCCGGTCGCGGGCACCGTGATGGTCACGGGCGCGCTGCACGTGTTCGCCGTGCTCGTCGGCAGCACCGCGCGCCCGGCGTTTTGTAGCGCGTCCAGCTGCGGGTCGAAGCGGGGGCTCGTCGGCCGCGGGTTCTTCACCCGCACCGTCGAGACCGTCCCCGCGGTGCAGCCAGGGACGTTGTCGCCGGCGAAGCACATCTGGATCGAGAATGCGCAGCTGCCGTTGCGCGTCCCGTCGGTATCGCACGACGGGTCGCCGTCGAAGCAGCGGAACTCACGGCGCTTCGGCGCCGGCGGCGGCGGGTAGTTGAGCATGAAGCCGCCGTACTCGACGATGCAGTCGCGCTGCGGGCTGCCGGTGCCGCCGGGCTCGAGCGCGCGTGCGGGCGTCGACGCGATCAGCACTGCGCCGATGGCGAGCGCCGCCGCGCGCACGCGCGACGTCGTCCGCATCGCGCTCCGCATGACGCGAAAACGGTGGGGGCTCATGGCAGTCCGATTCCTTTCCCGGGCGTCACGGCGTCGCGACGCGTCGATCGTAGCCGGCCCGGTGCGGCGCGTACCACCGCCATTTCGCGGCTCGCCGGCTGCGCGTTGCTTCGCGAGTTGTCGTGATGTCACGGCACTGGCGTCGTACGGCATATGACGCGTACCCGACCGCTAACGCGGTCCTCGGCACGGTGTCAAGGTGAACCTCCCGTTTACTGCCCTCGTCGACGACTTTCTCCCGTTTGGGAAAAAATCTCCGCCAAGTCGGGCCGGTCCGGCCATGCTCCGAAGTGGACGGAGCGGAGTAGTGTCAGTTTGAGACCGAATCGGCGTCCGCAGCGGCGCGTGATTGCGGCTTCGTCGAGGAGCGCGTATGCGCCAAGAGCCGTGATCGAGCGGCTCTCCGCATATTTCGCGCGTCGGTTGGCGCCGCGCGTCGACGCGCGCGTGACGGCGCTCACGCGCATGAGCGAGGGATTCTCGCAGGAGACGTTTCGCGCCGACGTCGCGTATCGTGTCGGCGGCCGCGAGGAGACGGCTAGCTACGTACTTCGCCGGCAGCCGGCCGCCGGACTGCTCGAGCCGTACGATACGGAGCCCGAGTTCCGCGTCATCGCCGCGCTCGCCGCGTCAGCCGTGCGGGTGCCGCGCGTGCTGTGGTACGAGCGCGACCCCGCGGTGTTCGAGCGGCCGTTCTATGTGATGGAGCTCGCCCCCGGGACCGTGCCGTTGCCGGTGATCGTCGACGGCAAGCCCGTCTTCGACGACGACGCGCGGGCACGGCTCGGCGAGGACTTCGTCGCAAACCTGGTCGCGCTGCACGCCGTCGATTGGCGCGCGGCGAACCTCGACTTCCTCGGGGTGCCGCCGACGGGAACCGGCGCCGCCGCGCGTGAACTCGCGCGCTGGGAAGGCTACATCGCGCGCGCCGGCGGACCGCCGCGCCCAATGCTCACCGAAGCGGTCCTGTGGCTGCGGCGCGCGCTTCCCGTCACCGACGAGATCACGCTCGTCCACGGCGACTATCGCACCGGCAACTTCCTCGTCGACGGCGGACGCATCGTCGCGATCTTGGACTGGGAGATGGTGCACCTCGGCGACCCGATGGAAGACCTCGGCTGGGCGTGCATGGCGCTCTGGCGCGGCGAGTCGCCGTACATGTGCCATCTGCTCGAACGCGAGCGGCTCTACGCGCGCTATGAGGAGCTGTCCGGCCGACGCGTCGACCACGCACGCGTACACTTCTACGAAGTGCTCGCGACCGTGAAGATGGCGGCGATCATGCTGACGGGGCTGCACGCGTTTCGCGAGGGCCGGACGCGCGACCTTCGCATGGCGCTCTTCGATCATCAGTGGGCGTACATGCGCGCGGCGATCGCCCAGGCTCGCGGCTTTCTCTAGGAGTTGACGACATGCGGCTTCCCCCTGCGGTGATTCTCGCCGGCATTGCGCGGACGCTCGAAGAAGACGTGCTGCCCGCGGTCGAGAGCCGCGCGGCGCGCGGCCTGGTGTTCACGACGCTCGAGATGCTGGCGAACGTCCAAGACCTCGTCGAGTGGCGCGCCGACGTGCGCGAGGAGGAGCTGGGGAGCGCCGCCGCCGCGCTCGCGGAGTCGGCGGCGCAACTCGACGCGATCGGCCTCGCAGCGGACGCCGCACGCGTGCGCGCGGCGGTCGGCGCGGCGGCGCAGCTCGCGGATCGCGAGGCCCGCGGCCGTGCGCTCGACGCCACGCTCGAGAAGGTGCTGGTGATCGCCGACCGCGAGCACGGGCGAGCGGGCATCGCGGCGGTGCACGATCCCGTCCGCGCGCACCTCGTGAACCAGACGGTACGCGATCTCATGCGCCTCCAGCGTCCGCTCTTGAACCGCATCTCACAGGGATGAGAGGGAAGGGTGATGAAAGTTCACGGCTCATGCCACTGCGGACATGTCACGTATCAGGCGGACGTCGATCCGGAGAAGGTCGGCTTATGCAACTGCACCGACTGCCAAATGCTGACCGGAACGGCATTTCGCGTCTCGGTGCCGGCGCCGCGCGCGACGTTTCGTCTCGTGACCGGCGAGCTGAAGGTATACCTCAAGACCGCGGACAGCGGTGCGCGGCGCCGTCACTCCTTCTGCCCGAACTGCGGGACGCCCGTGCACGCGACCGCGGATACGGACGATCCGCTTGCCTATTCGTTACGCGTCGGGTGCCTCGAGGAGCGTGCACTGCTGTCTCCGAAACGGCGTATCTGGTGCAAGTCGGCGCTCGCGTGGGCGCAGAACGTGAGCGGCATCCCGGGCATCGACGGTCAATAGTGGTCGTGGCGCCGTCTCACGGGAACCAAGGAGTCTCGAATGCTGTACATGATCTTCGAGAGTTTCCGCAGCGATCCCGTCGCTGTGTACCGTCGCTTTCGTGATCACGGCCGCATGGCGCCGGAAGGGCTGCGCTACGTGAATAGTTGGGTGACGCGAGACCTGCAGCGCTGCTACCAGGTCATGGAATGCGATGACCCCGCGCTGCTGCAGCAGTGGATGGACCGCTGGAACGACCTCGTCGACTTCGAGGTCGTTCCGGTCGTGACTTCCTCGGACGCCGCCGCGACGATTGCGCCTCGTCTCTAGGACTGCATGAGCAGCAAGGGCAAGCCCTACCGCCGCGTCGTCGTCGACGGCTTCGAGATCCTGATCGGCAAGGGCGATCGCGAGAACGACGTGCTGACGTTCGACGTCGCGGAGCCGCGCGACCTCTGGATGCACGCCGGCGGCGGCGTCGCGGGGAGCCACGTCGTCGTGCGCGTCCCGGAGGACGACGGCGAGGTGCCGCGCGCGGTCGTGGAGCACGCGGCCGCGCTCAGCGCCTGGTACTCGAAAGCGCGGAGCGCGCGCCGCGTCGACGTCCACGTCTGCCGCGTCGCCGACGTGTCGAAGCGCCGCGGCGCCCCGGCCGGCGAGGTGCATCTCCGGCGTTGGCGGGTGGTGCGTGTCGCGCCGCGCGCCGAGTAGCGACGCCGTCGAGCCGCCCACGGCCGAGCAGCGACGCCGCCGAGCGTCCGCAGGACTACCCGCCGACCAACGCGCGCGCGGCGTGAATCGCGCCGATGAGGCCCGTCTTCGGCTCGGTGACCACCCACACCGGGATCTGGCGCATCAGCCCCTCGTAGCGACCCTTCGCGCTGAACGCGCGCAGGAAGTCGCTCGTCGCGACCAGCGGCAGGAGCTTGGTGACGATCCCGCCGCCGACGTAGACACCGCCGGTCGCCATGACGGTCAGGGCCAGGTTGCCCGCCTGCGCGCCGTACACGGACAAGAACAGCGCGACCGCGTCGCGACAGGTGCCGCACGCGCCGGCGACGGCGGCCGAGCCGATCACGGCGCTCGGGTCCTCGGTCGTCATGCGCGCCCGGACCTCGGGTGCGACTGGGCGATGCAGCTCCTCGTCGAGGAAGTGGAACACGTTCAGCAACCCGGGGCCGGACACGACGCGCTCGTACGAGACGTGGTCGAAACGCGCGCGCAGAAAAAGGAGCAATGCGTCTTCCGTCGGCGTGCGGGGGGCGAAGTCGGCGTGCCCGCCTTCGGTCGCGACCGGGACGTAGTGCCTGCCGTCGTCGTAGAGAAACGCCTGGCCGAGCCCGGTGCCGGCGGCGATCACGGCGCGATCCCCGCGACGTGTCACGCCCGCGTTCAGCGTTTGGAGCGCGGCGGGCGGGAGGAAGAGCGCGCCGTACGCGGTGCTCTCGAGATCGTTCATGAGACGTACCGGTACGCCGCCGAGCGCCGCCGACACGCCGCGACGCTCGATCCTCCACGGCAGGTTGGTCGTGCTGACGGCGTCGTCGACGACCGGGCCGGCGATGCCGAAAGCCGCGGCGGCGACGCGCGGCCCCTGCGGCTCGAGAAACGCGGTGATCACCTGCTCGAGGCCGCGGTAGTCGTGGCTCGCGAAGGTGTGCTCGCGGACGAGCGTCGTCGCGCCTCCCACGGAAACCGCATGCAGCGCCAGCGCCGTTTTCGTGCCGCCGATGTCGCCGGCGAGAACGTACGCCGCCGCGACGGCGTCAGTCATCGCGCAGCGGCCGCCAGCCACCGTCGCGGCCGGCGAAGAGGTGGGTCGCCTCTTCGGGGCCGTCGCTGAACGGGTAATAGTTCGGGAACTTCGGCGGCGGCAGCTCCGCCCAGCCCTGGTGGATCGACGTGATGAACCGCCACGAGTACTCGACTTCGTCCGAGCGCGTGAACAGCGACGCGTCACCGCGGAGCGCGTCGAGCAGCAGGCGCTCGTAGGCCTCCGGCGAGCGCTCGCGGAACGCCTCACCGTAGAAGAAGTCCATCGTGACCTCCTCGAGGTGGATGCGCATTCCCGGACGCTTGCAGGCGAACGCGAGACTGATCCCCTCGTTGGGCTGAATGCGCATGACGAGCAGGTTGGCGCTCGCGTGCGTCGGCGGGAGGTCGCCGCACTCCTCGCTCTCGCGGAAGAGGAGGAGCGGCGGCTGCTTGAATTGGACCGCGATCTCCGACACGCGCCGCGCGAGGCACTTTCCCGAGCGCAACAAAAAGGGCACCCCGGCCCAGCGCCAGTTGTCGATGCGCACCCGCAGCGCGACATAGGTCTCGGTGAGCGACTTCGGGTCCACGCCCTCCTCTTGGCGATAGCCCTTCACGACTTTGCCGTCGCGCTCGCCGACGCCGTACTGCCCGCGCACCGTCGACGCCGCCACCTCCTCGACCGACAGCGGAACGAGCGTGCGCAGGATTTTCACCTTCTCGTCGCGGATCGAGTCGGCGTCGAGCGCCGACGGCGGCTCCATCGCGATGAGACAGAGGAGCTGCAGCATGTGGTTCTGCACGACGTCGCGCAGCGCACCGGCGTGATCGTAATAGGCGCCGCGGCGTCCCTCCATGCCGAGCGTCTCCGCGACCGTGATCTGCACGTGGTCGACGTACTTCTCGGTGAAGAGCGGCTCGAAGATCGCGTTGCCGAAGCGGAAGCTCAAGATGTTCTGGACGGTCTCTTTCCCGAGGTAGTGATCGATGCGGTAGATCTGACTCTCGTCGAGGACGCTGGTGACGATCGCACTCAGCTCGCGCGCGCTCGCGAGGTCGGTCCCGAACGGCTTCTCGATGATGACGCGCGACCACGACGCCTCGCCCTTGCCGTGGATCAGGCCCGCGGCCGCAAGATTGCGGATGATGGCGGGAAAGAACTCGGGCGCGACCGACAGATAGAACAAGCGATTGCCGCCGAGACCGAGCTCGGCGTCGAGGTGGTCGAGCCGCTCCTTCAGCTGCAGAAACGTCTCGCGGTCGTCGTTGTTCCCGGCCTGATAGTGCAGGGCGCGCACGAG
>Ga0137359_10005276_pt1 | contig 10637 bp, 11 predicted proteins | sample Mad1_40_16metaG_FD_108281 | JGI IMG/M metagenome (GOLD analysis project Ga0137359, IMG submission 108281) | Vadose zone soil microbial communities from Angelo Coast Range Reserve, California, USA - Mad1_40_16 metaG | ecosystem: Environmental > Terrestrial > Soil > Vadose zone | place: USA... | reverse complement strand
GCAGCACCTCGCGTTCGTGTGCCAGCGGCACGCCGGCTTCGCTTCGTTCGACCGCCATGGGGCAATCTGGAACATACCATCCGCCGCGCCCTTTGGTTTAGGGCGTTTTTGCGGCACTTAAGGGCGGTATTGCGGCATGCCTGGAGGGCGGGATACGAGCCTTGCTCGTCGTTTAGAGGCAGTGTCAATTCTGTCGCTCCATGACAAAACGCACACTGCCTCTGCCGCTTCTCCTTGTCCTGCTCGCCACATGCAAAGACAACCCCACGGCGCCGAGCACGACGAATCCCCAGTCCATGTCGGTGTTGACCCAGCACAACGACAACACGAGGTCCGGCTGGAACGACAACGAAACCGCGTTGACCACGACCAACGTCAACGTGCAGCAGTTTGGCCTGGTCTTCACGCTCACTGTGGACGACCAGGTGTATGCCCAGCCGCTGGTCGTCGGTCACCTCCTCATCGCCGGCGGCTACCACAACGTCGTTTATGTCGCGACGGTCAATAACACGGTGTATGCCTTTGACGGCGACAACGGCCGGCTGTACTGGCGAAACAACTTCACGCGGTCGGGCTGGCGGGCGCCAAAGAATACCGATATGACCGGAGCCTGTGGCGGCAGTTACACAAATTTCAGCGGGAATATTGGGATCGTTGGCACCCCGGTGATCGATGCGGCGAGCGGGACGATTTATTTCGTCGCCCGCAGCACCAATGGCCTTTCGTACGCGCAGTATCTGCATGCGGTCGACATCGTCGATGGCCATGAACAAGCCGGTAGCCCGAAGCTCCTCAACGCCAGCACCAGCGGCACCGGGGACGGAAGCGTCAACGGCACCGTCGCATTCGATGCCCAGCGGGAGAACCAGCGTCAGGGATTGACGCTACTCAACGGCTCCGTGTACGTGTCGTTTTCATCCCACTGCGATTGGGGGCCGTATCACGGCTGGATCCTGGGATATGACGCCGCGACGCTGCAGCAGCAGGTGGTCTACAACGTCACGCCCAACGGATATGCCGGCGGCATGTGGGAGAGCGGCATGGCCATGGCCGCCGACGCCGGCAGCCTCTATCAGGTCGCCGGCAACGGAACAGTGGGGGACAGCGGTGATCCGACGAATCTGACGAATCGCGGGAACAGCGCGCTGAAGCTCACGCCGTCCGGAGCGACGCTACAGGTGTCGAGCTACTTCACTCCCTTCGATTACCAGGCACAAAATGACGCCGATTTGGATTACGGGACGATGGGCTCGTTGTTGATTCCCAATTCCAACTATTTTCTGACCGGCGGCAAAGACGGGAATCTCTATCTCCTGAACAAGGACAACATGGGCGGCTGGGTATCCGGAGCCAACCAGGTGCAGCAGGTCGTCGCGCTGGGCAACAATGCCAACATGCATTGCCAGGCCACGTACTACAAAGGCAGCACGACGGAGTTCTTCTACGTCTGGCCCGAGAATCACCCGTTGCGTGCGATTCCGTTCGACCGCGGCAGCAACTTGATGGTTCCGGGTCAGATTGTGTACGGCGGTGCCGGGCCCACGGGACAGAGTGGGGCGGTCTTGTCGGTTTCGTCGAACGGCGCAACGGACGGCACGGGGATTCTGTGGGCGGCTTATGCATCGACCGGTGATGCGGAAAGCTTCGTCAGCCCCGGGATTCTGCGGGCGTACGACGCCAATGACGTTACGCGGGAGCTGTGGAACAATCATCAGAATGTCGCGCGCGACGGCGCGGGCAATTACGCGAAGTTCTCGGCGCCGACGGTCGCCAACGGACACGTCTACTTGCCGACGTTCTCCAACCGTGTCGTCGTCTATGGATTGCGGTAAACGGATCAGGCTCCGCGCGCGACCTTCAACGCGTCCTCGAGATCGGGTTTGATCCGGGCGAGTTTGCCTTCGCAGAGGGTCAGGAGCTGCTCGAGCTCTTTCACCAGGGCTCCGGGCGGCTCCTCGTCCTTGGTCAGTCGTTTGCGGATGGAGACGAGCGCCAGGTAGAGCGAGCTCGACCGAGCCGTTTCCGGGTGGCGCTGCTGCTCCAACGCCGTGAGCAGCTTTTTCGCCTGGTCGCGTGCCGTACTGAGGACACGGACGAGGTCTTCCCGTGCAGTACTCAAACAGGCCCGGCAGGAATCGAACCTGCAACCCCCGGTTTTGGAGACCGGTGCTCTACCAATTGAGCTACGGACCTAAGAATTGGTGCTGCTGAAGTTAGCTAAGACGCTTGTTCTGCAAAACCCTCAGACTTTGCCGTTACTTTGCCATTAAATCGCTTGGCCACGGCGGAAGCGAGGTCAGCTTCGTCGATGATGTTGTACCGGTCGAACATGGAGCGAGTCTCCCAACCGCAGAGCCGCATGATCTCGCCCTCCGACACGCCAGCACGACGGAAGTCGCGCGCCGCGCTTCGGCGAAGATCGTGAACGAGACGTCCTACGAGACCGGCTCGCTTGCACGCCCGCTTCCACACCGAGCGCAGCGCACCAACCCCGAGCGGCTGGCGTCGCGGTGGAACACATACATCCCATCCCGCTCGGCCCAACGCTTCCGGCCCTTCGTGCAGCAAAAGACGTCTTGTTGAGACAACTGTTCAGCGGAATGGTTGTCGATTGCACAGAGACGACACGCGCTCTCGTTGTGCAGTGGCAGCAGGGTAGTGAAAGCACGATTGCCTATGGGATGGAACCAGAATGAGCGACCCCGTCATCTACTATGTCGCGGTAGGGCTCAGCGTCTTCTTCTTCGTTGGGCTCTACGTCCGTGATCGCCCTAAGCGGCCAGTAGTACCACTACCTGCGAAGCCCAAGGAGCCGCCCAGGTGGCACAAATGGTTTGACGATCCGGTCTAGTTGCCGTCCTCGTTTCTGAGCGCTATTCGCAATGTTGTGTGTGAGAGCACGCTAGTCTACGGTATGGAGCCCGAGTGAGCTTCGAGACAGTCTGCTTCCTCGCGCTCTGGGTAAGCCTGTTGATCGTCGTCGGGCTCTACTTCCGCAGTCGCTCGAAGCGGCCAGCAGCACCACCACCGGCAAAGCCCGAAGAGTCACCTAGGTGGCACAGGCACTTTCACGATCCAGTTTGAGTCTCGTTATCCACCGAGATCGTAGTGCGTAATGAGGGGGTACTCCGTTGAGTTGCCGCCCTTGTGCTTCACGAGGTCACGAAACACTTCCAGGTTCGGCTTCTTCAGAGTGCCCTTCTCAAACAGGGCGACTGCTGTCCCGCTCAAGCGATAACCCCCGCACTTCGGGCAGATGAACAGGGTGTCGTCGTCCCGGTGGTAGCCGCCTTCAGAGACAGAACCACACACCGGACACAATATTTCTGTTTTCATAAGAACGTGTCCTTCCCGAGGAACCCACCGGTCTGACCAACCACGCGTATGTTCTCCTTGTCGCACCCCGCCATGCGACGGCAGTGGGCGCAGGTCACCGTGTTGCCGATCAACGTTGACGTGTCAAAGCTCTGGTCGTCGCCAAACATGATGGGCGAACGGAACCACTTTCGGCAGTGTTCGCAGCGAATCTCAACGTGATTGATTGGGGCGATCGTTACCTCCTGTCTAACGTCTGATCAGGGCGCGGCTAGTAGGCAAGTAACCCGATTCGACGCCAGAAAACTGACGAAGATTTTCGTGGGGGTCATCGCTATCTGGCCCCCGCGCGTTTCCCCCCGTGTACCCCTCCCCCCGAGCGCAGTTCGATCCCTCCCTCCCCCGCCCTGGTTGATCCCTTACCCCGCCCTAGTCGATCCCCTACACCGCCCTAGTCGATCCGGCACACCTCCGGCACACCTCCCCGAAACAGTGGCGTACCTAAGCCAACATCTAGCCGCCTACCGATACGCAATCGAACGTTATGTGGGTCAATCTGGAATAACAGTTCTATGGTGGGTCTTGAAGACCCAGGATGAGGATATTGTGCCCGCCCCCAAGCGCGTTCACTGCGTATCCGTTCCTGAAGAGCTAAGGTTCTCCGCACCGTGAGTGCCGCAGGGACCCTCCCGGGAGGTTTTCGAGCAGGCTGCCCGCGTCTCACGCAGAAGTCAGTATGGGACCCAGGGATCTTTTGAGGGACGTGCGGCACAGGAACGCTCCCCCTTGAGCCTCTAACCTGAGCGCCTTCGTTTACACGGCACTCAGCATGGGACCCAGAGGAGGTGTGGAAGAAGCTCAGCTCCACTTTGCTATTACTTTGCCGGTCCACGCCCACCAACGGATGCCAATGGTGCCGTCCCAAGCATGCAGTCACCCACAAGAAAACGGCCCCGCATAGCGGGGCCGAGTTTGGAGACCGGTGCTCTACCAATTGAGCTACGGACATAGACTGTTGCTCAACAACGGTTGCCCGCGGTGCGTCTGTTAACCGTTCCCAGCTTCCCGAAGACCAGTTTTTCAGGGGTGGCTGACGGGGATTGAACCCGCAACCTCCGGAGCCACAGTCCGGCGCTCTAACCAATTGAGCTACAGCCACCATGCCTGCAGACGCCGCAGGTAGACCAAGCTAATCGGGCCAAAACGCGAATGAAAGCTCTGCCGTTCTGGGATCGCGCGGCACCGGCGCGCCGTCAAACACGCCGACTTCGACAATCCCGCGCACCGCATTCACGATGAACAGACTCCGGCCGGCGATCGCCCCAACCGGCACGCGCTCCTCCTTCACATCGGTCAGCTCCATAATGCGGGCGCGTCCGAGCCCAGGAAGGATGCCGAGGTCCGCCGCGGGCGTGCACAGCGACCCGTTTTCCCACCAAAACAGATTCCACGCCGTCCCCTCGGCGACAATTCCGTCAGCCGCGAGGAGGACGGCGTCGTAGGCACCAATCCGGCGCGCGTTCGCCAACGCGCGGGCGAATTGCTCTCGCTCCGTCGTCTTGTGGGGATAGGGGTGATGCACCTCGCCGGCGACGACCACATTGATCGCCGGCTCGACCTTCAGCTCACGAGTGGTGATCTCGGCATGGCCGTCGGTCAGCTGCACACGAACCACGCGGTCACGGTGACCTACCGCGAAGCGCACCAGCTCGGCAAGGTCATCCGCAGGCTCCCGCGCACCCAGCGCCGCCACTGAGACTCGCAGCCGCGTCAAATGACGCCCGAGCCACGGAACGCGCCCGTCTTTGGCTCGCATGGTCTCGACCAGCCCGACCTGGACCGGCGCCCCTACGCGCGGCATCACGCCAAATACTACATTTGGTCCGACCTTTTCGGAGGATGGCCCTTGAGCAGCCGCGCGTTCGCAGCCGTACTTGCCGGCCTCCTGAGTGCCGGTGGCTGTACCCACACCACCACGCGAACAATCCTCATGGAACCTCCTCCGCCCAACGCGGACGTTGAGTCGAATCGCGGCCCGAGCACCGCCGCGAGGCTGGGCGTCCCGCCCGGCCATCTGCCCGATCCAGGCGAATGCCGGGTCTGGATTCCGGGAATGCCTCCCGGCCACCAGCCGAAGCCAAAGTCGCGGCCCTGCCCCGGCATCGCTACCGTCGCCCCGGCCGGCAGCTGGATCATCTATCGGCCGAGCGACAACAAGAAGGTCGTGCACGTCCGCGAGGTCGATGCGCGCCGCCCAGGCACGGTGGTCCGGATCCGCATTTTCGATATTGAAACCAGCCGGTTGCTGCAGGAGGACACTCCATGAAGCGGGCAGTCGTCGCTGCGCTGATCGTCACCGCGGGATGCGGGCCGAAACGGCCGCCGCCGTCGTTTGCGCCTGACCCGGGACTCGTCGAGCAGATCCGCGAGATCCGGATGTCGACGAGCACGAGCGCCTGCCCCGGGGAGTCGTTCGGCGCGGTCTACACCGCCGTCTTGAGCGACGGGTCGCTCGTTCCCTTCGAGACGCGCTACGACAAGGACAATCCGCCACGGTTGCACGTCGTGTTTTTGGCGCGCTCGAGCCCGGAGGCAACGCCGCTCGAAGGCGGCGGCTGGAGCGCCTACCGCGATCCGCTCGCCACCGCGATGACTGGCTTCCGTCTTTCGGCTTCCCTCAAAGCCAAACCGAGCATTTCGACGTCGACCGTCGTGACTCCCGAGTATACCTGCCTGCAGCACACGTTCGGCTTCCGCGGCGCGGGCTCGGGCGCGAGTGGTCCGCAGGTAACCGTCCGCCTGGGCATCGTGCAGTCGCCGTTCTACGATCGCTTGCTGGTGTCCGGCATCGAAGTCGAGGCCGCGCCGCCGTTCTATGTGCTCGCGGACGCGCGCGCCGTGCCTCCGTCGGACTGGCTCATCATCGAAGGCCGCGGCTCGCGCGGATCACGTGGCGCCGACGGGCAGACAGGCGTTGCCGGCACGGATGGTCGAGCCGGTTGCCCCGGGGGCGCTGGCGGCCCGGGCGGCGCCGGCGGTAATGGCAGCGCCGGGGGACCGGGCGGACGCGGTGGACAGATCACGATCATCGCACCGGCTGAAGAGCCGTTCCTCGCCGGACTCGTCGATGCCCAAGTCCCCGGTGGTGAAGGCGGCGACGGCGGCGCCGGCGGCAAAGGTGGCGCGGGCGGAAAGGGCGGCGCGGCCCAGCCGGCCAACGATCCACGCTGCGTCGCCGGCACGGCCGGCGCCTCTGGGCCATCTGGTGCGAAGGGTCAAGATGGGCGCGACGGGGGGCCGGGCACTCGCCCGCAGATCGTCACCGTACCGACGCGCGATGTGTGGGGCCAGCGGATTCCGCCGTCACTCGCTGAACTGATTGACTATCGCCCGCGGCCACCGGCGCGACCGTAAAAACGTGCGCGGTACGCGGTGCGCGGTACGCCGGAAGGCATTCCGGCGAACGGCTTACGGCGCACGGCGCACGTTTTTCCAGTACCAGTACCCAGGCAGTCCGAGCAAAACCAGTCCGGCACCCACGGCCGAGTCTTTGGGTGATTGGACCACCGTGTTCGCTAGTAACCAGACCACGCACGCCGCGAAGAGCAACGGCGTGATCGGATAGCCCCACGTCCGGTAGGGCCGTGGCAAATCGGGCGCGCTATGACGCAGCTTGACCACTGCGGTGGCCGAGAGACCGTAGAACAACACCTGCGCGAAAACGACGTACGTGGCTAGTTGGTTGTAGTTGCCGGCTAGTGCCAGCACGATCGAGATGACGCCCTGCGTGAGGAGCGCTACCGCGGGCGTCGCAAACCGTGGGTGCACCCAACCCTGTGAGCGGAAGAACAATCCTTGCCGCGCCATGGCGTAGGGGATCCGTGCCGCGGTGAGAATGATGCCATTGTTGGCCCCGAGCGTGGAGAGCATGATGGCGGCCGCGACGATTGCCGCGCCGGCCGCCCCCATCGTGACCTGCGCTGCGTCCGACGCGACGAGAGTCGAGGCGCCCATCCGAAGGGGCGTGAGAACGTACGAGAACGCCACGCTGACCGCCACGTAGAACGCGATGACAATGAGAGTGGAGAGAATAATCGCGCGTGGGAGATTCCTGCCGGGGTTCTTGATCTCGCTGCCCACAAACGTCGTCTCGATCCATCCGTCGTACGCCCAAAGCACCGACATCATCGCCAGACCGAATGGACCGATCACCTGGCCCAGCGGCGCGCTCGGCCACAGCGGCCGAAAATTCGCGCTGCTCCCTCCCGGTAACACGAAGGCTCCGAGAATCAGCACCGTGATTGCGATCATCTTGAGGAACGTCAGGATGTTTTGCGTCGTCGCGCCGAGTCTGACGGCCAGACAATTGAGCACCGTAAGCCCACAGATCGATGCGATCGCAATTGCCTGAATCGCGAGCGGCGATAACGGAACGAAGAAGCCGAGGTAGCTCGCGAATCCTACGCCGATGGCCGCGATGGCCGCGGGATTGATCACGAGAAAATTCGCCCAGCCATACAGGAAGCCCCACAGGGGCCCATAGGCCGCGCGGAGATATGGCAGTTGACCCCCGGCTTCCGGATATGCCGCGCTGAGCTCCGCGATGGACAGCGCGCCCAATAACGACACCAGACCACCCAGAATCCACGCCAGAACCATGGCACCCGATCCCGGGATCAGCGCCGCTACCGTCGCGGGGACGATGAAGATCGCGGAGGCGATCATCGTCCCCACGTTGATCATCGTTGCATCGAGGAGGCCGAGCTCACGCTTGAGGTCGTTTGCAGGTGAAGCGGTAGACGTCATGCGGCGACAACGATGCGGCGCGCCGCGCGACGGCGCAAATCAGAGTGCGGCGTCGGTATAGAAATCCAGACGCCAACCGCTCGGCGTTCTGATCGCGCGGGTGAGATCGAGCCGGATCAATCCGTCCATGAAGCTCGCGCCGACGCCCACTCCGGCGAGGGGCCGCGCGAGCGAAAGCTGTTCGCTCGGGGCCGCGCGCCCGACGTCGGCGAACATGACGACGCGCGCCGCAGGCCAGCGGTTCGCGAGCTCGAGGCGGGCGCGCCAAAACGCGTCGCCGCTGGACGCGTTACCGCCGTAGCCCCGCAGCGTTCCTGGCCCGCCGAGGTACCAGTAGCTCTGCACCGGCACGCGTCCATCCGCTGCGCCGCCCGCGAACTCGACCGCGGTCGCCAGGTTGGGACCGAGCGGCGCCGCGACGCGCACCGTGCTGCTCACGCGCCCGAACCGATAGGTCCCGACGCTGGCGTCGAGCGTCACATCGGCGGTCCACTGCGGCCGCTCGGGATCGATCCCTCGCTGCGTGCGCACCGTGAACGACGCGCCGAGCTGGTCGGCGGAGTCGGCGGTGATATTCGGACGGAAGACGTGAACGTCATGAAGCGCATGCGGCAGGGAGAAATCGGTGCGCTTCAGCGCGCGCCGCTGACGCTCGGCATAAAGACGAACCGTGAAGCGCTGCGGCAGCGTCACCGGCGGCGCGATGGTCAGCTCGGCACCGGTTGCGCGGAAGTAGTCACCGTCATCGCGGCCCAGCATCAGGGCCCCGAGGGAATTCCCGATCGACAGCGGTCGGGCGGTCGGATCGACCGCGGCGAGCCGCCGGTAGCCCGCAAGTCGGAAGCGTGCCGTGCCAGTCTCGCGCAGGACGCCCGCCACGAGGTCGGGCTCAGCGTCGGACGTGGCGATCCGCACCGCCCCATCCAGTTGGAGGCGACCGAGATCGAGGTCCCCGCGCGCGCCGAGGGAGAGGCCCTCGACACGGTTGTATCGTGCCAGGCCCCAGCGGGGCGGCCGGGCGCGAAGCTGCCACGGCGCCTGCGGCAGATCACCGAGCCCGTGCGTGAGCTCCTGCATCTCCCCTTCGGAAATGAGGGTGTCGTTGGCGGCTCCGAACGGCGGTGGCAGCGCGCTGCTCGCGAGGAGTGCGGCGGTATCGATGGGAATGTGCACCGTGAACGCCGCGCAGTGACCGTTGGCGCAGTTGCACGAGATCTGCTCGCGTGCCTCGCGTGCATGACACACCGCGCGCGCGATCGAGTCCTCGGCTGCCGTGGCCTTGGGTGGACGGCGGGCACGCGGCGCCGCAGTATCGCCGCTCACCTCGTATTCATCGTAGACGCGCTCATAGCGCATCGGCATCTGCAGGAACGATCCGGCGGTCGCGACCGCGTCCATCGCGATCAGGCGGGGCAACCACCAGCGTCCGGCCCACAAACCGTAATCGATCGTGAGAAATCGTATTTCAACGCGGATCGGCTTGACGAAGCCGGGGATGTCCTTGTCGTCCTCATCGCCGAGATCCTGCTCGAAATCGAACGGCCTGGCCGGACGGATCAGCGCCCGCACCACCCCGTGAGAATCCTCGTCGATCCAGAACGATCCCGACATGAGGCGGAAGTCGAGGCGGCGAGGAATGATGCGCAGCTCGCGCAGTCTGATGGTGCGGCCGTTCGGAAACACGACGACGCTCGAATCGCCGGACGCGAAGCGATAGTCGGCTTCACTGCCGGGTGCGAGCGGGTGACGGAAGTCGACGTCGCGATGTCTTGTGGAGTCCTGCGTGCTGTCCCGCCGCGCACTCGACCACCCGATCGTCAGGCGGTCATTTGCCGGATCGAAGGTATAATCCCCGGCATCGCTCTTCAGGTCTTCGGGCAGCGTGGGTTTGGGCACGGCTGCGGGCACCGACTGCCGCGCGCCGATGACGGAGATCTGCGACACGCCATCGCGCCGCCAATCGACGAGCAGCGCGATCTCGCGGCGGTACAGCATGCGATCGCGCCGGAGGGCGCGGATCCCGACACCGATGCGCTCACGCACTCGCGTCCGATACGCCGTGATGGATCGGTCCATCGTCTCCCGGGGCGCGTGCGCGCCGCCGCGACGAGGCGACGCGCGGTCGGATCGAGATAGGCGGAGCTATCTCCGGCGGGCGTCTGGATTGCGAGGACGGCGGTAACGAGGAACGCGAAGCTCACGTAGGCCTCTGTACGGACCCGGGTGAGGGATAAGATTCAGCATGATGCACACCTACTGGCAGGCGAGCCGAGCTCCCCGTTATAGCCTGCTGTTCGCGTTACCCCTGTTGATCATCTATCAAGTCCTGGCGGCGCTCGCACCGGCGGGACCCGGCGGCATGGGCGTCCGGAATGGTGCCGACGTCATTCTCGAATCCGTGTTCGTCTGGCTCGCCGGCGCCTGGGGGCCGCGCTTGTTCATGCTGTGTCTCATCGGCGTCGGCGCGTGGCTCATCGCCCGGGACCTCCGAGCGAATCGCAACCTGTCACCCGCCG
>Ga0137359_10005273_pt1 | contig 10638 bp, 7 predicted proteins | sample Mad1_40_16metaG_FD_108281 | JGI IMG/M metagenome (GOLD analysis project Ga0137359, IMG submission 108281) | Vadose zone soil microbial communities from Angelo Coast Range Reserve, California, USA - Mad1_40_16 metaG | ecosystem: Environmental > Terrestrial > Soil > Vadose zone | place: USA... | reverse complement strand
GTTTGCAAAATGCAGATCGGGCGTAAGTAACATGAAGCCGAGATCCGCTTTTGGTGACACGACGCTGAAAGCCAAAAGCTGGGTATTGTTCGCGGCTCGTACTTCTTGGACTAGCGAAGACATGGCCGTCTTGGCGTTCAGTTGGTCCTTGTCACTGACTAAACGCCAAGCGGCATAATCGATCCGATAAAAGAGATGTAGTACGTTCCAACCTTCTTTGGGGCAGAGAGTAGTTTGAGTCATGCGCAAGTTGAGTCGCCGCGACTGTGAAATGGGCAGAAAACATGCCAAACCGCCAGACAGATCCTAACCTGTTGATAAGCAAACGCTTCTCGAGGGAACCAACAATGGATCGAACTACAAATCTTCGCGTGAAGTTGCGAGAACTCGTGTAAATTTACGAATCTCGTGCGGGTGCGATATGAATGTCGAGTGCCTCAAAAATGTCGCTCTTGCGGTTGCTCAAGAGCAGCATCTTAAGACGGTCATGAAAATGATCGTTGAAGGAATCAGCCACGAACCCGACGTTGCTTTGGTTCGCCTCTGGTTCCTGGCGCCAGGGGATATCTGCGCAGAATGTTATTTACGGCCGGAGTGCCCAGACCAAACTCGTTGCCTGCATTTGGTCGCTAGTGCTGGACACTCGCTGGACCAACATGAAAATTGGACCCGGCACAATGGCGCCTTCCGACGAATTCCGCTCGGTGTCGGCAAAATCGGGCTCATTGGCCAATCGGGTGAATCAATTCTGATTCCCGATCTCCCTGTTGATCAAAGGTGGGTGGTGCGGCCCGAATGGGTGAAGCGGGAAGCAATCCGCAGTTTTGCTGGTCACCCTCTGAAGTTTCGAAAGGAGGTGCTCGGGGTACTTGGCGTGTTCAGCCGAGCGCAACTTACCGAGAACGACTTCAGCTGGCTACGTACGTTCGCCGACTCCGCCGCCGTTGCAATTACCAATGCAAGAAGGTTCGAAGAGATCGATCGGCTGCGTGCTAAACTCGAATTAGAAAATGAGTATCTCCAGACCGAAATCAAAGAAATCTTCGACTTCGGAGAGATCGTCGGCCAGGCCTCAGCGCTGAAAAAGGTACTGCATCAAATACAGCTCGTTGCCGGTACCAATTCGACGGTTCTTATCCTGGGCGAATCCGGTACCGGCAAGGAGCTGATCGCCCGAGCAGTCCATGAGCGCAGTCCACGAAAGCAGCGGCCTTTCATCAAGGTGAACTGCGCCGCGATCCCAGATAAGTTGTTCGAAAGCGAATTCTTCGGCCATGTTAAAGGCGCTTTCACCGGTGCTGACAAGGATCGTGTGGGACGGGTTCAGGTTGCAGACGGCGGCACGCTCTTTCTGGACGAAATCGCCGAGATACCCGTCGGTCTTCAAGCCAAACTTCTCCAGGTGCTGCAGGAACAGCAGTTTGAACGAGTCGGGGAAAACCGCTCGCGAAAAGTAGACGTTCGCATCATTGCCGCAACCCATCGCGATTTAGAGAAAGAGATCGAAGCTGGGTGTTTCCGGAATGACTTATTTTATCGGCTCAGCGTTTTCCCTATCGAAGTCCCACCCCTGCGGGAACGCCGCGAAGACGTTCCTCTGCTGGCTGCACACTTCTTCAAGATTTGTGCGAAGAAGATAAATACCCAGCCACCAAAACTCACGAAGGGCAACATCGAACGGTTACAGGCCTACGATTGGCCCGGCAATATCCGTGAGCTGCAGAATGTCATTGAACGCGCTGTCATTTTCGCCCAGACAGGCGCACTAAGTTTCGACTTCCTACGCCTCGAACGCTCGAAATCGCGCGGTTCCGTTGACCTTTTTCCTTCAACCCTGAGGCCTGACCCGATTATTTTGACCGAGTCTGAACTAAAGCGACGTGAGCGTGAAAGCATCGTTACTGCTCTGGCCCAGGCAAACGGCAAGATTTCCGGCCCACGAGGTGCCGCAGAATTGCTTGGCATGAAACCGACAACTTTGACGTCGCGAATCAAGGCACTCGGTCTCAAGTCCAAACCCATCTGAACGATCGAGTCGCCGGTGCTTCTGTTGTCCGTTAGTTAGTTCGCTCCCGCTGCAGGTACGTGTGCAGAGTGCTCAACCCGATGCGCAACGCACTGCGCCACGCCAAATCAACGTCCCATCAGCGTGAGTCTTTGATTGGATCTGCCGAATCTTATTCTCAAAGTAAGAGACAACAGATCCGGCATAGTTACTGACAGAGAAGCCAGAGAATGATTCGCGTTAGCGAATATCCGCGCAAGAGTGAAACACTAAAGGCATCTCTAAACATTCGGACGCACCCGGCCGCTGTAACAGCATTATTGTTAGTGTACCATTGTATCATTCAACCAGGAACTGGCGAGGCAGCAGAAAGGAGCATCACCAATCCGCCCGGATTGTGAATAGCGTTACGATATCCGGTAGCTAACCGTATCGGAAGAAAAAATGACTACGTTCGAAGAATATCTTCAACCCAAGACATTGTTGCCATGGTACTAGGAAAGCCAATCGTGGTGATCGCCAGCACTCCGACGTGCCGTAACTCGTCAGGAGTACAGCCTGCCTCCAATGCTCGACGCGTATGACTATGCACGGCGCCCTCTCGCAACGCGCCAACGGCAATTGCCAGCTTCACGAGTGTGCAGGTCTTTTTGTCCAACGGTCCCGCGGCCCGGGTGGCTTCACCGAGCGCCTCGACGGCTTGCATAACACTTGGATAACTCTTTGCGAAGTCCTGATAACGCCCTGGTAGCTGAGTTTCGGATTTGGGGGAGGAAGGCTTTTTCATGGGTCAATCGGTTATGTTCGATTATGCCAAGAAAGCCTTCCTTGCGCAAGCAAGGCAAAAATCGCCAGATACACACCGATCAAGTGGCTACTCGAACTGGCAACCTCGGTCTCGCTCGGATTATCCTGGGTGGAAGCTTAGGATTTCCCAAATGTACAATCGAGCTGAAGGGTGCAAAAGAACGCGGATCTTAGCTGCTTCTAGAATTCCAGGCAGGAACTATAACTTCTTCAGCGTGCGGGATGGCGTTAATCGTCGCCAAATCAATATTCAAATGCGCTTGAACGAGCCCGGGCGGCAAATGCGTCAACCACTGGTTCAGCGACACATCCTGGTACTGCGTGCTTTTGAACATCTCAAGAAATATGAGATCCTCGGTTCCCGTATTCTCGATGTAATGCGGAAGCGTCTGCTTTACGTAGCCAACGTCGCCTTCTTGGAAATCCATGGTACGGGCGTTGCCGTGAGCTGCGAAAACTGTCATTCGTCCTTTGCCAGCCACGTAATATTGCCATTCATCGGCATTTTGGTGCCAGTGCAGTTCGCGCAGTCCTCCGGGATGGACGATGATCCAGGCACGTTATTCGCGCGTTGCCGTAAAGCATGAGCGCCCATTCGCCAGCCGTGTGCCAATGCAACTCGCGTATACCACCCGCGGTGAGGCGCATGTCCACGCCCGCGATCGTGGTCGAGATCGGCAAGTCTGCGATTGTCACCTGGCGGGCCCAGCCGCCTTCCTGTATGCGCTTATGCGAAAAAGAAAAAGGATATTTGAACGGTTTGACGTCCCCATGATCGGTTGGAGGCGGCGTCACTGAATCAGAATTCTTGCTATCTAGCGCCTCGTCCGGCCTGAGCGGACTGCTCCCGCTTCGGTCGAGCTCCGCCTTCTCCGTGTCTTGCGGCATTTTGCGCGGCTGCGGTTGCGGCCGCGATCATCGTCGCGCCGATGGCGGCCGATCCCACTCCCAGAAATTTCCGCCGGGAAACCGATCGATCGCTGTTTTCTTCAGTCATAGTAGTTTGAGTTAAATTCATTGCAATCAATTGTGGAAGGGCAGAAAGCATGCCCAGATCGCGAGACACATCTTAAGTCATTGATCAGCAGCAAGTTCTTGAAGGAACTAACGATAGATCGAACCGCGAATCTTCGCGTGAAGTTGCGAGAACTCGTGTAAATTTACAAATAACCTAGGTTAGCTTCTGGTGTTCGCCGGTACTCTCGATACTGGTGCATCCGGTAAACGCTAGGAGACTGAGCACCGGCAACATCAGTGTGGTTGCATATACTTCTTATTGAGCAGTAGTGGATTTTTCATCTTATCTAAATACTGCCCGGAACGGCCCTGATGATAATCGAACGTTAGGATATCACATCTGCTGAGAGCTGGCTCATAGCCCGCCTGGAGCCAATTTGAACCGAAACACGCATTCTCATGAACCCGAACGATCTCGACCTCCGATTGCTGCGATCCTTCGTCGTCGTCGCGAAGCTCGGTAAGATCTCAACCGCTGCTAAACAACTGCACTTGTCCCAACCGGCGTTACCGCACACTTAAGACGTTTGGAGAAAATTACGGGCAAACCGGTGATTCCACATTCGACAAGCGGCGTTAAGCTAACCACAATGGTCACATTGATCTGGCGTGAATCCGGATCTTGGATGAGAAGCGCGAAGGGCGTGCCCACTATTCCGGCCGACACAAGCCAACCCGAAAGAAGTGAGCCGGGGTCAATCCCAAAGTATTTCCCGAGAAATAGACGACCGCCAGCGCACCCGCCAAGTAAAGGCAAAGATAAGCCTCGCCTTTGCTCATTAGCCGAACGGCTACGATAACGATCAGGATTTCCCACTAAGTCATGCAGCAGCTATTTCGCCCAGTTGGCGAATGCAAGAAACAACGTCGAAGATTTACAGGCAAGTTAAGGCGTGACCCTCTTTTTCGCTTTGACGAACAAAGGCATTCTGTTTGACAAAGCGCAGACGCTTTAATGTGGCCTCGTTGTAGACGCGGTAACCAGGCGGCTGAGCGTGCAGGCCGAGGAAGCAAGCTCTCGCCCTCTTAAAAGCGCAGTGTCAGGCCTGACGCCCGCAAATTTCGCCAATTGCCGATGTGCAATCCTTGCGGTGTCGCCAGACTTGTTTGAAACGCCAGTATGGGAGAATATAGCTCATTGCTTGCCCGAAATCGTTTTCTCGGAGTGGAACAGTCGAACCGCGATGACGGCCGCGAGGAATTGTGCAACCGCGAACATGGCTAGAGCCGTGCCAAGGCCGAGCCTAAGCGCTTCGCCGAACAAGTAGCTACCCACTCCGAAACCGGTGAAAAGCAGGAACACGTTCAGTCCCATTGCCTGGCCGGCGCGCTTCTTGTCAAGGGAGGTGACAATCCCTGCAAGCAAGGGCTGCGTCATGTCATAACCCAGCGACAACACCGTAATAGCCAGGGTAGCAACTACTATCGGGAGACTGCCTATCAAAACAGCCGCTGCGAGTGCTGCGATCCCAATTCCAGCCGGTATAAGCCACAGGCGCCCCCACCGGTCAGCCGCTCGCCCAACGAGAGGGCCGAGCAGAAAACCCGGGATGCCGTAGCCCAGAAGTGCAAGACCGATCCCAAAGTCGCTCAAGCCGTAGCGCCGGGTAAAATAAACGCCAAGCCAGGTGTAAACCCCGGAGTGAAAGATCGCATTCCAGAACACGTATCCGTAAGTTCGCAGACCCCGTCCAGTCCCTAAAAGCCTGCGGTAACCGGCGAAGACTTCACGCAACGATGGGTGGGGTTCTGAAACTGGGCCGCCGAGCAGCGAACGGTAGGGAAGTAGAAAGGCCAGGACCACTACCGCTGCGATGGCGACGCCTACAAACAGCAGGCGCCAGCCGATGACTGACTCCAGCATCACCCCCACGGTTGCGCCAAAGGCAGCTCCGCCCGCCATCGCCCCGAATAACCAGCCCAGTGGCCGGCCGCGCTGCTCGTACGGAAACAGAGTTCCCATCGACGCCAGTGCCAGAGGCACGACGCCGCTAGCGCCAATGCCGGTCAACAACCGCCAGAGCATCAGCTGCCCGGCGGAGCTGGCTGTCGCCGTGAGGGCCGTCAGAATGATGAAAGCCGCAAGGGAGGCGAACATGATGGGCCGGCGACCGAGCCGGTCTGAGAGCACACCATAGACCAGCGTCGAAACTCCATAGGGGATCAAATATGCCGGGACAATAAGCCCGATCTGCTGCGCTGAAATCCCGAACACGCTAGAGAGTCGGGGGATCAGCGGCGCGACGATGTAGGCTTGGAAGAAAATCAGGAAGGTGGCCGCCGAGAGCACCTTTAAAAAGCGTTCGCGACGAAGTTCGTTTTGGTCAGACGCGATACTGCGAATGGCCGTGGCAAAGTTTTCCATAATGCCTCGTTGTAAGTTTCTGGATTACTAACGCAATTAGCGGCAGAGGCTGGGCGCGTGTCCGGTTGGGGTTGGTTTGCCTCGCGCTCAAGGCTCAGGTCCCGCATGCGAATAGCGTTTGCTCCCAAAATTGATCGTACCGGTATAGTTGTGTGAGGAGCGGCGTGGTCGTGAAGAGAGGCGCGATCCAGTGCGGTTGTACCGCCTGTGTCTCATCGACCCGCTTAAACCAATCACCGAAGTAATCTCCGACGGCAGACGGTGAAATCCAGGCTCCCGCCAAACGCGTCCGAGGCAGAGCCTGCACGGGACGATTGGAGACACGCCAAGCTCAGCAATAGAGCCAGGTACCATAAGCTGCAGCTCGGGATCTTCTGTCTCCGATTCCAGATAATCTTGCGCGTCGTCATGGGCTGAGCGGACTGCTCCCGCTTCGATCGAGCTCCGCCTTCTCCGTGTCCTGCTGCATTTGCGCAGCTGCGGTTGCGGCCGCGATCATCGTCGCGCCGATGGCGGCCGATCCCACTCCCAGAAATTGCCGCCGGGAAACCGATCGATCGTTGTTTTCTTCAGTCATAGTAATATGAACTTTTTGTTATCCCCGCGACGGCTGCCATACTTCAACGCTTCGCTCGGAGCTGAGATTACGACTTTCGACGGATGGGTATTTTCTGTGGAGTAACGCGTTCATAGAGTTAAGTTCCTTGCAATCAATTGTGGAAGGGCAGAAAGCATGCCCAGATCGGAGACACATCCTAACTTATTGGTAATCAGCAAGTTCTCGAAGGAATTAACCATGAACCTAACTACAAAGGGTGAGGTAAATTTACGAGAACTCGTATAAAATGACGAACTCTGGTGAGAGGGCGTTATGAATGTCGACTTCCTCAAAGACGTCGCTCTTGCGGTTGCTCAAGAGCAGCATCTTGAGACGGTCATGAAAATGATCGTTGAAGGAATCAATGAGGAACCCGACGTCGCTTTGGTTCGTCTCTGGATTCTCGAATCGGAGGATAACCCCACGGAATGCCATCTACGCCCGGACGGTCCAAACCAAACCCGTTGCTTGCATTTGGTCGCGAGTGCCGGACACCCACTGAACGAAAATGAAGACTGGTCCCGGTTGGATGGCGCTTTCGGACGAGTTCCGCTCGGTTTTGGCAAAATCGGGCTCATTGGCCAATCGGGTGAATCAATTCTCATTCCCGATCTTTCAATTGACCAAAGGTGGGTAGTACGGCCCGAATGGGTGAAGCAGGAAGCTATTCGGAGTTTCGCTGGTCACCCTTTGAAGTTTCGGAAGGAAGTCCTCGGAGTACTTGGCGTGTTCAGCCGAGCGCAACTTACTGAGAGTGAGTTCGCCTGGTTGCGAACGTTCGCGGATTCAGCAGCCGTTGCCATTACCAATGCAAGAAGGTTCCAAGCTCTGCGAGCCAGCGAACAGCGGCTCCAGGATATCATCGACAACACCACCGCGGTCATTTTTGTCAAGGATCTCCAACTGAGATACCTACTGGTGAACCGAGAGTATGAACGGCGGTATCGCGTCCGCGGCGGGGAAATCCGCGGCAAAAGCGACTTCGATATTCATCCTCGCGAAGCGGCGGAAGCAGTGCGGGCAAACGACCTGCGAGTTATCGAGGCCGGCGAGCCAAGTCGGTTCGAGGAGGTGGTGCCCTCGGTCGACGGCGAGCCAGTGTATCTCGCTCTTAAGTTTCTGCTGCGCGACCGCGCAGGGAAGCCGTATGCGCTCTGTGGCATCGCAACGGATATCACGGAGCTGAAACGGGCAGAAAGAATGGAAGCGCAAATGGCCCATGAACGAGCCATGTTTCTCGAGGAGGAAACCCGTTTGGCCGGTGAGATTCATGACTCGTTGGCCCAGAGTTTGGCCGGGATCACGATGCAGCTGGACATGGCCAAGGAAGTCATGACCGGCAAGGATAATGACGCACTGGCCTACATCGAACGCGCAAACGACCTAGCCCGATTCGGGTTGGCTGAGGCACGCCGCTCCGTGTTGGGCCTACAACCCGTGGTCAGCAAGGATGCAGGCTTAATCGAGTCTCTGCAAAGGTTAGCGGATCGTTCGAATATTTCTGGCCGACTCCGCTGTACTTTTCGTTGCAATCATGCGAGTGAGGAAACCCTGCCTCTTATCGTCCGGCAAGATTTACTGCGAATTGCCCAAGAAGCGATCAGCAATGCGCTTCGTCACGCGAAGTCAACGACTATCAACGTCACGTTATGCTTGGATCCACCGAACCTGATTCTCAAAGTGAAAGACGATGGGTGTGGTATACCCACTGCGGAAATCAGAGAAGGATTCGGATTTGTTAACATGCGGGCGAGAGTGAACAAACTGAACCGAGTATTGACCGTTCGTACCGCGCCTGGCCGCGGAACCAGCATTGTGGTGCGCGTACCGGTTAGCGGTTAATGTTCAGCATCCCGGACTGAGTGATGCGGCTAGCCTTGCAGGGGCTTTGGATAGGCCGGCCATTCGTCCACCCGCCTGCTAAGGATCGCTGCGGAAGACACCGCAATCACGGTAAACGGGAGTACAACAACCAGCGGGAACCAATTTCCCGGATGAAATAGCAATGGATACATGGCGAGTGCGACTGCCGGCGGGTGAAAGATGTGCATCAGACGGATTACTAAACAAGCAATAATCGCTGCCAGAACCGCCATGCCTAAACCTGTTGCAAAGAGGCTCAATAGAGTACCTATAGAAGCTCCGACGACGGAACCCACAATTAGAGCATATGGTTGTGCGATCGGAGCGTCGGGCAAGAGCACAAGAATATAAAGTGTCGCCCCGAAGGGAGGCACCAGGTAAAACCCCACCTTATCTGACTCAAGCAGCGCCAAAACACTGAAATGCTGAGTGCCCAAAGATAGCCGTGGATAAATAGCTTCGGCTTTGCTCCCCACGATCTGACAACCGCCCCAGGAGTGATATTCATGAGGAAGCTTTGATTTAGAGACGTCTGATTGCAGTAACACCTGACTGCAATGATTTAGTTGTGTTTCCTGCGGAATAGGCGGATTCGTTCTGCATAACTGGAGGATAACTCCTTTCTGCTGGTAGACAGCAGGCATCGTAACTTTGGCTACGTTGATTCGCTATCGGTCAAACGAGCGTTTAGTAATTATCTGATAGGGGACACCGGGTCATCCTTTCTGGTCTACCATTTCCTTGTTCAACGAGCAGTTGCCGGCCGGCAGTTAGCGGTTCACAGTTGATTCTGGTAAAAACCCCGTGGCGTGGAACAAGGTATTGAGTGTCGCCTGCCCATTGCGGCTTGCCCGCCATAGTCTGTTCTGACTGCGTCCTGCACTCGGAAAAGCAGCAGAGGATTGCGAACGAGTTTGCCCGCCCCTCCACGGTGATCCGCCAAAGAAACGCAAATATGCTCCCGCGATCTTTCCGAGCGGCCGTCGCGAGAGCCTGCATCATGGCTAGACACCTTCTGTGGCGGCTCGGCGCTGGATTGTTTGGGGGAGCTTAGAACGTCAGCAGCGCCTCGACCCGGAAGTAATTCCAGCTGTTGTCGTCGGCAATACCCGAACCACGAGTCGCCTGACCTCCATACAGGTTAGTCAGATTCCAATCGACGCGTCCGCTCACTCCCAAGACGAGGAAGTCGGTGACGTTGTAATCGATTCCGAAGCCGAAACCTCGCATATTCAAACGTCCAAGCATGGCGTCATCGAAAGACAGGTTCGGGTCAACCGCTGCGATACCGATCTGGCGGTAATCGACGTAGGCCGAAAGGTCACCGGCTTTCTTGTTGTCGCCAATCTGTAATCCCAGTAACCATGCCATCTTATCCTTGTCTGACGGCTGCGCGAGATTCCTGTAGCCGATCACGTTGCCGTGAGAATCGGTGACCACTTCGCTGTACAAGCCAGCAAACGGGAAGGTAGTCGGATTGGTTCCATCACGTTGGGTGATGACAAGGCTCCCGGTGCTAAGCGACGTACCGTTGAACAGCGTGCCGCTAGTCATCCGTTGGCCAGCAGTCCCAAGCAGGCTGAAGCGTTTACCTCCGTCGAAGTTATAGGCAAAATCCCAGTAGAACTTCACTGGAATTTTGCCCACTTTCACGGTGATATCTCCCGGCGCCTGAACGACAAACAGGTCACGCTCTTCTCCGGTGCCATCCAGGAACTGCAGGAAGGAGGTGCTTTTGGCGGGCGCAGTAAATCCGCCGGTATTCACCGAGGAAAAGTTGCCGGCCGGTCCATTAGCCACGGTGTCATGACCGTAACCGGCGGCATTGGCGATAAAGAGCGATGGAGCTAGCGTGATGGAGAACCAATCGGTCTTGTAACGAGCCAACAACTGTTCTTCAAAGAGATAAGAATCGTTCTTCAAATCGGAGTCGAAGTTGTATTCGTTGTTGTCGTAAAAAATGAACTGACCGGCAATTAGCGC
>Ga0137359_10005264_pt1 | contig 10644 bp, 9 predicted proteins | sample Mad1_40_16metaG_FD_108281 | JGI IMG/M metagenome (GOLD analysis project Ga0137359, IMG submission 108281) | Vadose zone soil microbial communities from Angelo Coast Range Reserve, California, USA - Mad1_40_16 metaG | ecosystem: Environmental > Terrestrial > Soil > Vadose zone | place: USA... | reverse complement strand
GCTTCATATCCAAAGCTTGTTCGATTGCGCCAACGAGAGAGTCAATCCGATGACTAACTTTCATCGCGAGCAACTCGTCTATCGTTTCGCCGCCATACGACTCAAGGAATATTTTGCCCATGTGTCTCTTTAGGATCTAATCGCGAAGCAACCCAACGATTTGCACGACCCGCCGCTGAGCGCTTAGTGAACAAGACATAGTCTGATCGTGGCCGGGTCGATGCCTTAGTTAGATGCCGCCTCACCTATAGATCGGCCCGCGTATTATTTAGTTGCGTGGAACTCTCGAGCGATTTCCCGAAAATACCCCTTCACGAATTTCTCATGCACCCAGCCCGACAGATCGCCTAGCTCCTCCGTCACTGGAGCACCGTTCTCCACCAGGTCGAGAGCGAGGCCAACCGTACGCATGAGCTTCTCAGCATCAGCGTCGTAAGGGATCAGCCCTAAGAGCGCCGCCCTACAAGCCGGGATGTGCTGGCCGATATAGTAGCCCGAGCCGTCGATCTGATCCCAGCACATCGCCAGCATCATCACCAGGCAGCCATCGCGGACGAACTCCCGCTCCAGCTGGTCTACGCCGTCCAGGTCCAGGTAGTCCCAGTAGTGTAGTTCGTCTACAGACCCGTAGTACAGGTCGCCCATGATATAGCGGTACTTGGAGTGTTGGTGATACAGGAGGCAGATGTCCCGCTCGACCTTCCGGACAGCAACCCAATCGACACCTCCACCGGCGTGCTGGTCCTGGTAGCGGCTGTTGATCTTCATCACTCGATAGGCATCTAACGATAGAATTCACCGGGCGAGGGCGAACGCCATTCAAGCAACGTGCTCACGAACAATTGTGAGAAGTGCGCTGTCACGCGCTTTGGTGCGATGAGCTGTTGGGTGGCGGTTGTCAATGTGTTACTTCGATTTAACAATATACTTGTCAATATAAAATTTCTCGGTTAAATAAAGACTTTGCCAATTCGGGTTTGCCCTGTCGAGCAATAAACCTTCAGCCGCGCCAAACGGATAAAACACAATTCTTTCCGACTTTTCAAGTTGAAGTGTCGGCAGACTTGCAATAATTTGCTTGTTCAAAATTGTATCAGCGACTTCCTTAAACGGCGCGTAGTCTTTTAAGGCAAGAAACTCTTTGCTCGGTTTATATTGCCGCGCCGCTAAATCGGCAATTCTCCATTCCGTATATCTGGCAATGCCTTCCTTCCAGATTTGAAATGAGAAATACTTGTAATCGTCTGGACTAAGTATTTGTTGAAACTCTCGCCGCGCTTGAAGATACTCATTAAGTCTTACAGAAAAATCAGATTTCTCTTTGGTTTGTAAGACTGCTGCAAGTAGTTTGCTCAAAGCGGAAAAGCGCTCCTGAACTCTTGTTTCTTTGTAGGGAAACGCAAAATTCAGCATCCACATTCCCGTCCGGTCGCCGCGCGATAAATTTAAGGCGTCAACTTCTTTATAGTAATTCGGCTGCGAATCCTGCCACTGATGAAAATGCTCGTGAAGCACGGTTACAACCCAGGGCGTGGATGTTTTCTTCGAGGTATTTTCGGCTTGACCGATAACGATGGTCGAAACTCCGCCAACTGCGGGAAAGGTAGCGAGGAAATTGATTTGCTGAGTTCGCTTGCGAAAATAAATGTCGCTCTTCAAAAGGGGATCATAGCCGATAAGGGTGAAGTCTTTTGACGGTTGCGGATGCCGAATCAAAAACTCGTTTTCGGGCGTTACGAGCAAAACCGCGAAAGGTGCTTTGTCCCACTCCTTCCAAACTTTATTCCCCAAAGTCTCGCCGATCCTGAAAGCCTCTGCCAAACGTATGCGGTCAATTTCAGGGATCGTCGGCATGCTCACCTGCGCGGAGATGCCGGGAGTAATGAAAAGCACGAGTAAAGTAAGCAGATGTCCAATTTTCATATTCTTAAACATAATCAACATAAAGCCGCCCAACGCTGCGCTTCAGCTGCGAGCGATGCCTTTCAACCTTCGTTCCACTTTTCAATAGCTGCGATCTAAACCGAGTCTGCTGCAAGCGCTTGTTGCCCCGCGAGCGACAGATATTCAAGCTTCAGAAGCCTCCCCTGGAACGAATCACCTGTCCAGTCACCCACTGCGCTTCAGAAGAAGCAATATAGAGAACCAGCTTTGCCGCGTCATCAGTAGTGCCGATGCGACCGAACGGCGCTCTTTGTAGCAACTTTGTGCGGAGGTCAGCACTTAGCCAACCGGTATCTGTCGGACCCGGATCAATCGCATTAACCGTGATGCCGTTGCCCGCAAGCGATGCACTCAGGCTCAACGTGAAAGCTTCAATCGCGCCTTTGGTTGCGGCATAGGGTAAGTTGTTGGGCATCGGCTCCACGCCTTGACCTGAAGACAAGTTGATGATGCGCCCGCCTGTCCGCCCGTCGTGGCGTTTAGCGAACTCAGCGCACAGCAGCATCACCGCCCGAACATTCACGTTATAATGTCTGTCGATTAGAGCGGCCGACAGCGAATAAACATCCGCTTCCATGTCACAGACAGCATTGTTAATCAGAATATCAACGAACCCGAACGAGCTGTGAAAATAATCGAATAATCTAGCCGGAGTCTCTGGATCAGAGAGGTCAGCTTCCATCCCTTCAGCGCGCACGCCTGTGGCTTTAAGCGCCTTTACAATGTCTTCAGCTTCGCTTGGGTTGTTACCCCACGGCATAAGTTCATCGTAACAACGGTAGTAAGTAGTACATACATCTCCACCCGCTTCAGCAAAAGCTTGAGCAATCGCCGCTCCGATCCCGGCTTTTCGGCTGACTCCCGTTACCAATGCAACTTTGCCTGCGAGACTATAAGTAATCATGGATTGCACCTTGTCCACACGTAGGCAGCACAACGCTGCGCTTCAGCGGCGAGCCCACTCAACTAACCAAAGAAGCCGCCGCCGGCGGCGGGTCCGCTGCAACCGCTTGTTAGGTGCCCCGCGCACTTCGCTGTTCCACCTTAGGATCATGAGGTGCGACGAACACCGATTTCTTACACTCATACGTCTTCCCATGGGGCGACACAGTTCCGGCCACAAAATTAACGTCAAATCCCGCACGCCGATGGCCATTGACATAGCCATATCTAAAGTCTGGTAATCTACTGATCACGAGTTGGGCTTCTCTGATATGCGATAGGCAAAGGCCGGCCTTCTCTAACTGGTCCTTAAACTTCGCGGTCGCGAGTTGCACAGCGGCGGTTATTGGGGTGCTATCTGATGTTTCACAACCTGTACCCAGCAGATCGATATTAAACTGCTCCAGTTCGCCTATCAGCATGCCGAAAAGCCAATAGCCGTCATAGTCGGAGTACCGACTCGTGTATGTTTCGAGGAAGTTATATAGGGCGCCTTTAATGGCTCTACTTCTCATTATCTTGTCTGGTACCTAACGATGGGCTTCTGCGGCGAGCGATTCCGAACAGCTTTCGCTTTCACTTTTCAATAACCGCCGCGCTCAACCGAGTCCGCTGCAAGCGCAGCGTTAACCGCCGTGCGAAACAACTCTCTGGTGCAGAAAGATACTCTTGAGTGAAAACACGGAACAGCAAAGAATGATCAGCGCGAACAGATATTGACTATCCCAAGAGCCAACGATGTAGGGATAGAACATTCGAATGATTCTCCAGTCCGCGCGCAAGCCCAAAAGGGCATCATCCACGATTGAGAACAGATAAGCCGCGTATCCAATGACATAGCCTGCCAGAACGATTGTAACTGTGTTCGCCCACCATCGATTAATTCTCAGGAATAGGGCCGCAATCAGTAGGAGCGTGGGTTCATTTAGATAGCTCCAAGGATGATACCAGGGACACGCAGCACACGTGAATGTGATCCCCGCATCCCACACCCAAATGAGGGTGAAGTTGAACACGGCGAAGCCGAGGATGATCGATCTTGTGTCGAGCAGATAGGTAGAGAGTGTCTTTAGTCGTCCGTCCATGCGAGATATTAGACACCGCCTGACAGTTCGAGTTCCAAATCACAAGGCGGATAACTCCTGACGTATTGGAATTTCCTTGCACGCTAATTTGCCTGGATGGAATACCCTTACCTATAAACAGAGATATCCGCACCCACAAGCCAGCATTCCAGGTCATTCTGACTGGATCTGCTAAACATTTCTGTCCAGCTCATCCGTTTTACGGTCAGGACCAGCATGTGTCCGGGCTCCATCCATCCTTCAGGATAAAGGGGAACACGAGTACCTGTGCAAATATCCGCATTGGTTATAAATATAGTCCAACTGAGCGTCTGTCACTTTCAAAATGGACTGGCGTTGTTCCGTCAACAATATGTGGCGTACACTTTGATTTGGACTACAGCCTTCTCACCCGGATGGAATGGATTTCATAATTCGACGCGCTGCGAACTCGGTGGTCGGGTTCAAAACCTCTATAGGTTGCCGGGCTGCCTCCTCCAGTGTTTGAGGAGAATTACAAACGTGATGTAGTGCGTCACCAACAGTGCAGGAACCCAAAACGCAGGTATCCAATAGGCCGGACCCATATACGGCGCGGCGTTGTAGACTGTAGCCAGTGTAATTGCTGTGATTAGATCCAGCGTCCCCTCCAGGTTGAAGATCCATACAAGGAGACGGCTGCTCCCGGTGTCATTTGCCACAGCAGGAATCGCGACCAGGGCCAACACGGCGGCAAGCAAATCGCCATAAGCTGCCGGATAAGCAAATTGCTGAGGGATGCCGGCATAGGTGGCTCCGGGCGCCAGAAACATCAGTCCGAGATGGCGCAATGAATGCAGGAGAAGAATAGGCAGCAGCACGTTCTGGGGTCGTCGCTCGTGGAGTCGTGGCAGAATGTAAATCCTGGCGGCAATCCAAAACACAAGGGTGCTGAACAAAAGATTGAACGTGAGAATGTTCATCGCGCTCCTCCTGGCTTAGAGCGATTTTCACCTCAGTATACCTGTTATGAGTGAGAAAGTTCTCGTTGACATGTGCTCTGCTTTGCGACGAGGCGACACTGATTGTAACGCTCGAGACCTAACCACCCGAGAATGCCATCGGCGCAATCTCGGTAGGGCGCGGTACTTTATTTGACACCAAAGTGTAAGGTCAACGGAAAACTGGAGAAAACCGCGCCCAATGATGTTTAATTTTGTACGTTGTGCACCGAATTAGGCCGATTTATTTGTACGAAAGTGTACAGACGGGCGCTTCTGCTTTTTGGTACGAATTAGGAAGATACAAGAAAGTGGGAGTACCGGGTCGCCTTGACCCTAATTCGATTGACTGCAGTTGTGATGCATTCCTAAACATTCCACCAGTTTCCAATTCCAGTTAAGGAGAAGTGCTTTGGGTAACCCTCGTATACTATTCGTGGATGATCATGACGATATCCGGTTTATGATCAAAACGTGGCTGTCTCAATTCAACTATGAAGTAGCGACGGCGGAGAGCATGGCGGACGGACTTCGATTAGCGAAGATCAACGCGTTCGATCTTTATATTCTGGACACCAGACTTCCCGATGGAAGAGGCACGGAACTGTGCACAAAGATTCGCGAGTTTGACCGCTCGACACCGATTATCTTTTATTCAAGCGAGACACCGAAACAGCTCCGCTCTGATCTGAAATATGGTGCTCAGGAATACGTGATGAAACCGGAATTCGACGACCTGGAGAAAGCGATACTTCGAGCAGTAAAGCCTGTGCGAACTAAGGCAGGGGAAGGGTGAAAGGGGAAGGGGGAAGGGGCAGGCTGCGCGCTGGCGCGCGAATACTTTTAATTACAGCAGGCAGGATGCCTGCGTTCCCAGGCAGGGTGGATTGTGCTCGTAGCCAGGGATGTCATTGTCGGGATTACAGGCAATAGAACGCGGATCGAAACCAATTGAGGCAGTATTGTGCTGAAAGCCAGGGGCGTGCTCTCGTACCACGACCTCGATCGACGTCGTTTATAGCAGCGGTGAGCTGATAGGAAAACAGTGGTTGAAAAAATAAAAGGGGCCTGACGTCCTCACCCCGCCCGACCCCAGGACCTTAACCCTTATTGGGGTTAAGGGACGGAGACATTCAGCCTCACGCCAAGTGCCGGATACTTTATCTTAAGTGAAGAGTAAGGTCAAAAGATGGCAGAGGTTTATAAAGGTATTGGCTCAGGTCTAAGAGAGAGTTTTACTTCGGATAATTAAACTGAAGCGTTAGATCATTGAACAAGAGAATGTTCCGCTTGGGACTCCAATTGAGTCTTTAGCCGTGCTAAAAAGCCCGGCTGATGGTCTTTGACTAATTAATGCACCTACCCATGTAAGCCTAATCGAGAAATTCGGTTAAACAAAAGATTTGGAACGTTACGTTATTTAGTCAAAGACCATAAGCCGGTACTCTAAACGCGGTATTCGAAGCAATGCCTTTCCTTCCCCGTTAACTTTTCAACAATGTGGTGTTCGAATGTTGTCTGCACTGATTTAGAGCCCGACCAGTTGCATCGCGTGCGGGATTTCAGGGTTTCGCATGAAGTAGCGCCAGACGAACTCGGTGCGCAGGTTTTCGGCGCTCAGCAATGTGATCCCGACGTCTATTCCGAGTACATCAGGATTAGTCCAACCGTTGGTGGGGTTAAAAGCGTCGACGAACCCGTAACGGCCGTAGATGCGCTTGCCGAATTTCGCATACATGGTCTTCAATGCGGGCACCGAAATGTCCGGCGTTAACATTAGAGAGCCGCCAGCGGCACATGGTACGACGGTGCCATCAATTGCCGGGTCGCGCGGTGGCCCGCCCCAACTGCCGATATATCCTTTGGCGCTGTCTGAGGCAGTAATGCCCCACATGTTTTCTGAATAGCCGGGGAATTCCCGCGCCAGATCGATGCAGAATTGGCGATTCGCTCGCGTGGCTGTCACGGAATTTGCAAAGTAGTCGGTGTGCGGTGGCGCCGCTTCGCGGCGGCCGCGAAAATCCACCCAAGCGTGCGAGAACTGGTGGATGAACAACGGTGGCACACCGGCCAGATAGGTGTAGCCGGCGTAGGAGACTCGCGTTCGCTCCCACGCTTGCCATGCGGCGGGTGGAATTGGGTGTGTCGGAGACCCGATCGCAAGCAACTGCAGCATCATATGCTCGCTATAAATGTTCCAGCGGGACTTGATGAAACCGGTCTCCGGATGCCATCCCATTGAGAGGAGCGCGGGGTCGCCATTTAGCATCCAGGGGAAGTCAACCCGTTCGTAAATTTCGGTAGCCAGGCGAACGATCTCCTGATCGTTGTGGAAATACTGGCGTGTAGTCAGGATCCCGGCCAGGAGAAGCGTGGTGTCGATGGACGAAACCTCGCTCTGCCAGCGCCGCTCTCCAGTCCTCCAGTCTACGAAGTGATAAAACCATCCGTGCTCTTGCGGCGAGCGTTTGGCGAAAAAGCGCAATGACGAGCGAACACGCTCGCGCGCTTCCTGGGGCTTAACCCAACCGCGTTCGGCACCTATGCACAGGGCGGTTAAGCCGAAGCCTGTCGCAGCAATACTGGCGATGTTGCGGTGAGCCTCGTCGTGGATTGATCCGTCCGCGCGAGCACGGTCGAGCACAAGTCCAGTGTGTGGGTCCGCACGCTCCCAGAAATAGCGAAATGAGCGGCGCGACAGATCCTCGAGAAAAGCAGCATCGCGCCGAGATATTGTTGTTGTTCGTGTGGCTCGGGGTTTTGTCGCCTGCCACAAAGGCGCTGCAGGAGCAGCAATCGCCGAAACAAGCAGCAGTAGCAATATTGCGCGCGAGATTAGGGTGACAAAACGAACTCTTATTGGCATCCGCCTGGTTAATAACTGATTCAAGTCCTTTAAACTACCTTCTCAAATTCTCAAAGCTTCAAGCAATTTCAAATCATTTTTCTACAACTTCAAAACTCGATTCAAGTCCGCCTTCGGAACTTGTGCCGACAATCACCTTGAATGTACTCGGCTCAACTACGAAGCGCATGTCGCGATCGTAAAAACCGAGTTGCTCGCGCGTTAGCGTGAACTGAACGCGCCGGCGTTCTCCTGGTTTAAGAGTCAGCCGCTCAAAACCTTTCAATTCTTTGACTGGCCGCGTGCGGCTTACCCCGACATTTCTAATGTACAGTTGCACGACTTCATCGCCGTCGCGTTTGCCTGTGTTCTCCAACTCGACGCTGGCGGTCAATCCTCCGTCTGGAGAGATTCGCGAAGCGCTAAGTTGTAAGTTTGAGAGGTTGAATTGAGTGTAACTTAGACCGTAGCCAAACGCGAAGAGCGGCGTCCAGGGTGATTCAAGATACTTTGAAGTGTACTTGTCGTCGGTCGCGGGTGGCCGGCCCGTATTCCTGTGATTGTAATAGAGCGGCACCTGGCCGACTGAGCGGGGGAAAGTTACCGGCAGTTTGCCGCCGGGATTTACGTCACCGAAAAGCACGTTGGCGATGGCAGCGCCCGCCTGAGTGCCTGCGAACCAGGTCTCCAAAATGGCCGGCGAGTTTTCGGCGAGCCAATTAATCGTAAGGGGTCGACCGTTCATCAGTACAATGACGTAAGGCTTTCCTGTGGCATGAATCGCCTTGACCAGGTCAAGTTGTTTGCCGGGCAGATCCAGCGAGGTGCGCGAAGCGGCTTCGCCACTCATCGCTGCCGACTCACCGATGGCGATGATCGTCAGATCGGATTCGCGAGCGGCGCGTACGGCGTCCGCAAAGCCATCAGTGTTATCGCCCGTAACGTCGCAGCCCTTTGCGTAACTGATTTTGGTTTGTGGCGAGAGCTTGCCCTTGATTCCGGCAAGCAGAGTGACGGCATCTGCTTCGCGGCCATCACCCGACCATGAACCGATCATATCTTTTTGGCTGTCCGCTAACGGCCCAACCACCGCGACAGACTTTACACTTTTACTAAGAGGTAAGGTTTCGCGATCGTTTTTCAAGAGGACCATCGATCGTTCGGCAACCTCGCGTGCAGCGTCCTGGTGTTCGCGGCTTAAGAGGGAAGAGTTCTCGCGAGCTTCGTCAGCATAGGGCCTGTCAAAAAGGCCCAGCCGAAACTTGATCCGCAAGACGCGTCTGACCGCCTCATCAATCGTGGCCTGAGAGAGTGTCCCGTCCTTCAGTAGTTGCTCGCCGTACTTGTTGTAAACGCGACTAACCATTTCCATATCGACGCCGGCGTTCAATCCAGCGCGGGCAGCTCCGGCCTCATCTGCTGCCAGGCCGTGATTGATCAACTCCAACACTGAGTTGTAATCGCTGACTACGAACCCGTCGAATTTCCATTCGCCGCGCAGGACTTTTGTCAGCGTGTAAGGATTGCCCGAAGCCGGCACGCCATTGAGATCGTTGAACGCGCTCATAAAGGTACCGACACCGGCGTCTTTTGCTGCCTTGAACGGCGGAAAGTAAACTTCGTGCAGGCTCCAGTCCGAGATCTCCGTGTAGTTGTAATCTCGCCCACCTTCCGCAGCACCATAGCCGACCCAGTGTTTGGCACATGCCACGATCCGGTTGGCAGCACTGTAGTCTGTACCTTGAAAGCCACGAACGCGCGCCCAGGCAATGGCGGCGCCAAGGTACGGGTCTTCACCCGCACCTTCGACGACGCGTCCCCAGCGTGCATCGCGCGCAATATCAACCATCGGGGCGAACGTCCAGCGCACACCTGCACTGGCCGACTCGTCGGCTGCGACAGCAGCCGAGCGTTCAGCGACCGCAGAATCGAAACTGCTTGCTTCGCCAAGCGGCACTGGGAAGATGGTGCGGTAGCCGTGAATCACATCGAAGCCGAAAAGGATTGGAATCTTGAGGCGCGACTCGTTCATCGCGATTCGTTGGAGTTCGTTTGTGCGGGCAGCCCCACGCACGTTAAGCGTCGAGCCAAGAAGACCCTTACGGATCAATTCGAGGTGTTCGGGTCGGAATTTGCCGTCGGCTTCGCCGTCGAGTATCTGGAGCTGGCCAAGCTTTTCGGCTAGCGTCATACGAGCGACCAGTTCGTTAATTCGCCGCTCGACTTCAGATCCACCTGGTGCTTGTGCTGATACAAGCGGCATCAAGACGATAAGCACCAGAATGAGCGACATAAACGGGCGCATTGCACTTTTCATTGCCATTGTTTTCCCTAAAATGTGTTCGAGAGAGATTCAGCTAGTCTGATCTGTCTATCCCGCTTTAATTTGAATAAGTTTTCGGAACATATGTAGAATGCCGCGAAATCCAGTAGACTAAAGCCTCTTCAATTCCGCGCTAAAAAGGTCAGAGGGCTGATGGCTGACATCCAACCAACTTTACAAAATGTGCTTTCGCGTTCGACGATGCTGTTCCTGTTAGTACTCGTACTGAGCGGTTTCGAAATAGAAGCCGTGGCGCAGCAATCTACTACCGCGAGGTCGACACCCGTGCGTACAGATGACGACAACGAAAACGTTGTCGGTCTGCTGCGAGAGGCTGCGCAATTACTACAAGCCGGGCGCGTCGCGGAAGCGGAAGTGATATTGCGCCGCGCAGTAGCCGCTGTGCCACGCAACGTGGATGCACACAATCTGCTAGGCATCGTTCTGGACCAACGCGGGCATGCCGAAGAGGCAGAGCGCGAGTACCGAACTGTGCTACGTTTGAATCCAAAAGCGATCTCGGCGCTGGCGAACCTGGGGGTATTG
>Ga0137359_10005262_pt1 | contig 10646 bp, 9 predicted proteins | sample Mad1_40_16metaG_FD_108281 | JGI IMG/M metagenome (GOLD analysis project Ga0137359, IMG submission 108281) | Vadose zone soil microbial communities from Angelo Coast Range Reserve, California, USA - Mad1_40_16 metaG | ecosystem: Environmental > Terrestrial > Soil > Vadose zone | place: USA... | reverse complement strand
TGACGATATCGATACTACCCGAAAAAAGCGCCTGGGTTCCCGTGGCCGAAAGAATATATTTAAGCTCCACGGCGAGGCCGTATTTGGTGAAAAGCCCTTTATCTTGCGCGAGCCAGAGTGGCGCAAAGGCCCCGCCGATCGACGAATATGTCGCGCGCAGCGGTAAGAGCTCGGCGCCCGAGGCAACCCTGAATGGCGCCATCACGATCAGAAACAAAGCCAAGACAATTTGTTGAGATCGACTCAAGCGCATGTGTTTACCTCTGACAGGAGTTGACCGAGGTTATACCAAAAAAAAGACTTTTTCTGCCAGCGTAATTTTACGAATAAGCGGCGCAGCCGCACTGTGAGAAAGAGCGGGTAGGGGACGGTTGCGTCCGTCCCCTACCGTGTTGCAAGAAGGATGATCGCGTTCAGATCGGTTACTGGCGGGTGCCGAAGGTGTTTTGCTCGACCATCCACTGCTTCTGGGGTGAAAGGTCGACGCGCTTGTTCTCGACGTTTTGATCTTTGGCGGTCACGCGCAGTACTTCCAGCGCTTCGCTCGAGGAGCTTTCAAACCAATATTTGAACCCGCGCGGGACCAAAATCCCTTCGCCCTTCTTGTACTCTCCGATTAGCTTGTCGCCTTCGCCGTAAAATTTGGCGGCGCCGTTGATGACATACCAGAATGCGTCATCGCCGGTGTGCGTATGCAGATTATTTTCGCCGCCGCTTTTGACCACCTGCACCTGGACCTTCATCAGGTCGCTGTTGCAAACTTGCAACGTTTTTTTGACACCTTCGAATTCGGGAGTCTGATATCTAAATTCTTTCGCGTCTTGTGCCATGGATCACCTCGAGTTTGAAATTTCCTCAAGCTTAATCCCGTTCGGTCTGGTGGGTCAAGGGCAAGAAAGATCGATCAATTCGCCGGCGGCTTCGATTCATGACCGCTGCGCATTGACGGTTCGTGCCGGAGTATAATACTTATGCGTTCAAGCGGATCGGCGATCGTATGAAGAACCTCATGAAGAAATGGCTGATCAAGCTCGCCGCGGCCTTGTTTTTGTGGTCGAGTACGGCGGCGTCAGCGCAGAATATTCCGATCCTCAACATGGGCTTCAGCGGCGCCGGCATCGGGTCCGATCTGCTCAAAGTGATCGAGCGCAACGCGCTGTGGCGCAAGCACGGCATCGACGTACGCACGATCTACCTTTCGAGCGGCACATTGATGGCGCAGACGCTGTCGTCCGGAGACATCGGTATCGCGGGCTTCGACACTCCGGCGATGCTCAATCTCGCTCTAGCCGGCCACAGTCTAAAAGTCATCGCTGTGCCGATCAATCGGCTCGAGCCGCTTTTCGTCGTGCGCACTAACATCAAGACGCCGGCCGATCTCAAGGGCAAAAAGATCACGATCAGCCGCTTCGGCTCGGGCTCCGATATCATGACGCGCGTGGCGCTGCGCTACTGGAAGCTCGACCCGGACAAAGACGTGAGTTTCTTTCAGTCCGGCAATACACCGACGCGCACCGCCGCATTGATCGCCGGCCACATGGATGCCGCCCTGGTCAGCTCGACGGGTGTGGCGAAGATCGTCGCCACGGGTTGCTGCCGCGTGCTGGCGGATCTTTCCGAGCTGCCGCTCGAGTTCGCCAACTACGGCGTGGTGGTTTCCGGCACGTTGCTCAAAAACCAAAGAGACAACGTCAAACGATTCTTGCAGGCGCTCATCGAAGGGATTTATACCTTCAAGGCCAAGCCCGACGTGGCGCGCGCCGTCTTGCGCGAGAGTAACGGCGAAGCCGAGGTGACGCCGCTTTATGAAAGGCTCTCGAAATCCTTTCGCGACTTTCCGTCGCCCGAAACGCGGGGCCTACAGAACGTCATCGATTCCTTGGCAACCCCTAAGGCGCGCGGCGCGAAGGCTGAAGACTATATGGACACGACGCTGATGGAAGAGATCCGCAAGAGCGGATTCATGGAAAAACTTACCGGAAAGTAGAGGTGCTCTACACAAGATGGAGAAACTGACAATTGCCAACTCGCTGGTTCTGCCGATGGCCAAGGTGCGCCGGTCGTTTGACGGATATGTGAAGATCCATGACGGCATCATTATTGAAGTGGGGGAGGGCGTTGTGGCAATGGCAACGGACGAACAAGTCATCGACGCCGGCGGCGCGATGCTGATGCCCGGTCTCATCAACGCGCACACGCATCTCTATCAGGTGTTGCTGCGCGCGGTGTGGGAAGATTTGGAGTTGATGCCCTGGCTCAAACGGATCTATGGCTGCGCCCGCGTGCTTCGACCTGAGCACTTCTACGCTGGCAGCTTGCTCGGCTGTGTCGAAGCGATTCGCAGCGGCGTGACGACTTTGTGTGAGCATAATTTTCTCAATCCCAGCCCGGAGTGCGGTTTCGAGACGATACGGGCCATTAAAGACGCGGGTGTTCGCGCCGTGTTCGCGCGCACGATCATGGATACCGGGGAGATCGTGCCTGACTGCACGAAAGAGAAACCCGAGCAGGCGTTTCGCCGTATCGAAGAGATCTTGGCGCACCACGCGCGTGGCGAGCAGCTGCAATTCATGACCGGGCCGAACACGCCGCCGATCAACACGACTCCCGGCTTACTCAAGGAGATCCGCCGCTTCGCCGACGACAAGTCGCTGGGTATCAGCGCGCACGTGGCCGAGTCGAAGTCCGTGGTGGAGTGCGTGCGGCGGGAACATGGCAAGAACGGTGTGGTGGAGTTCTTGAACGAATTCGGCATTCCCGGACCTAACTCGATCTTTGCCCATTCGGTCCATATTTCGAAAGACGAGATCGCGCTGTTGAAACAAACCGGCTCATCCGTATCGCATAATCCGGTAAGCAACATGATGCTCGGCGACGGCGTCGCTCCGGTAGTGGAGATGCTGCGCCAAGGAGTCAACGTCGCACTCGGCACCGACGGGGCGGCGAGCAACCATTCGCAGGATCTTTTCGACACCATGAAAGCAGCATCGCTGCTCCAGAAAGTCCACCATCAAGACGCCGGCGTGATCGATCCTTATTCGGTGCTGCGCATGGCGACGGCGGGCGGGGCCAAAGCGCTGGGGCTCGATTCCATTTGCGGCACGATCGAGGTCGGCAAGCGGGCGGATTTGATTCTCGTCGATATGAATACTATCCACAATCAGCCGGTAAACGATGTCTTCAGCCAGATCGTCCACTGCGCCAAGGCAAGCGATGTGAGAACTGTGATGGTCAACGGGGAAATTCTGATGCGCGATCGCAAATTGACCCGGCACGATGACGCCAAGCTGATGGCCGATGCGCGGCAAGCCAACGGCGATCTCATGGAGCGGCTCAGCAAGCTGTCGTCTTAACTTCGGATGATCTTTCTCGTCCTCGCGATCATCGGCTCCGGCGTCATTCCTGTCATTTTTCGCGCTTTCGATGGTTGGCGCGTCAACGTGTTCTGGGCGATTCCAGCGAATTACGTGACTTGTGTTGTCGTCGGAAATCTCTTGACCGGGCAAGCGCTCAGTCCGGCGGATCTAGCTGTGCAATCGTGGATTTTCTTTGCTGCACTACAGGGAATAATTCTTGCTGTAAACTTCTACTTGCTTGCGTATACGGCTCAACAGGTAGGGGTCGCAATTGCCTCGCTTGCCAGCCGGTTGTCTGTAGCGATTCCATCAATTCTCGCATTCGTGCTCTACGGTGATTCCTTGAGTGTAGTAAAACTCGTCGGGCTATTCGCTGCGCTGCTCGCGTTGTATCTCTGTACGGCGCCGGATCAGCATGTGGGGACGCCCAATCCCCGTTTGTTTCACCTCTTGCCGATTACGTTGTTCTTGACCTTTGGTTGTTACTTCAGCATCTTAAAATACCTTCAGACCTACTATCTTACAGAGTCATCGTACCACTCATATGTCATGTCAGGGTTTGTTTTTGCGTTTCTTTGCAGCATCGTCATCGGTGTCGCCAAAGGAGTTTTCGCGTCCGCCGATTTTCGCCTTCGCCACCCTATCGCAGGAATATTTCTCGGCCTGATCAATTATGTCGCTATTTATGCGCTATTGAAGGTCCTCGCTTTGGAAGGTTGGAAGAGCTCTCGACTCTTTCCGATTTATAGCGTCGGCGTGGTGGCGGTGAGCTCGCTCCTGGCGCTGCTATTCTTCAAAGAACGGTTGTCCCGAATGAAAACAATAGGGCTTGTGGTGGGGTTGGCAGCGGTGGCGTTGCTCAATCGATCGTGAGCTTTTGGCATTCGAATAGGCTATCCAAGCGCGAGTTCAATGGAATCCTCCGAAAATAATACATCAGAGGTTCTTCCTCCCTCGGGTGTGTCACTGTCTGTTCCCAGGTTGTCAACGGCGGGAACGGTGCTCGCAGCGTCTGTCGTCCTGGTAGCGGCTGTTTTGATGGTGTGGTTGTCGTGGTCATCTGCGCGCATCGATTCAGTTGAAAAGCCGGAAGCTGCGCTCTCACTAATCGTCGGGCGTATAATGGAACTCAGAGAATCTATAGCGGAGCAATCACCTTGGGAACGCCGACTATACAGCACGCTTTTGTTAAGCACGCCGCGAGAAGTGCCACTCGCGATTGCGTGGTTTGAAGAACTGGCTGCGAGGTCCGAAGATACCATTCCCAACGTTGAGCTGGCTATCCTCGAAGCCGAGAATGGTTTGACACAGAAAGTCGCGAACCGAGTGGTCGCGTGGAGACAATTGAGAGGAGATTTTCCCGGGTTCGCGAAGCTCATAGAGATCGCTTATCTGGAAGGCCGAGATGACAGCGATCGCACAACGAAAGTTGATTTGAGTTTCCTTGATCGGCTGGAGACGCGATGGTTTCGTGACCGCTTAATAACTCGACTCTCAGCAGTGACACCCGATGTTCTTTCACGTGAGGAGGTTCTGAACTCTAGCAATCTATTGGCGTCAATCAGAATATTCGCAGGAGTGACCTTGCTAATTGTTGTCGCGGGTCTACTGTCTTTTCCCTGGATTCTCGGGCGGCTGAAGTCCGGTGTCACAGAAGTGACCATCGGAACAGCTTCGATTCCCCCCGCTTGGAATGGTCGAACATCGCTTGCAATTATTCTGAGGTGCGTGGCCTTTTTATTGCTGCTCGTCGTTGGAATCGGAATCTTGATACCGGTTCCTAAAGTTAATGAGCAATTTCTCTTGGCCGGCGTCTATCTTGTTGGGATAGCGGTTCTCTGCAAATTGTCGCGAAAGTACCTGCTGGATAGATCTCAGAAGAATATTGTCGAATCGTTTGGTGTCTCGACCGTGCCGGGTAAATTGGGCGGGATGGTGCCCTGGACTGCTCTCTTGACGGCAGCGGGAATTGTGGGTGATCTGGTTGTCGTCTGGATTAGTGACTTGCTCGGAGTCACCGTTCACTGGACTGAATGGTTTGATGAGGATCTGGTGTGGGGAAATCATTTGGACTTGAGTCTGCTTCTTCTCGGGGTGATTGTTTTTGGTCCCATCTTCGAGGAGCTACTGTTCCGTGGATTGATCTTCCAAACCCTGAGACAAAAGTATTCGTTCGGAACCGCGGCGGGATTGAGCGGTGTTCTGTTCTCAGTTCTGCACGGTTACTCAATTGCAGGCTTTTTCGCCTTAGTTTGGACTGGGTTTATTTGGGCGTGGTCCTTTGAAAAAACGAAGAGTGTCTTACCGGCTATTATCTCACATGGGCTTCACAATCTTCTGATGGTTCTCGGGCTCGTTCTGTTTCTACGCGGATGACAGCTCGGTACCGGGCCCAGCTAGTGTGTAGACCGTCATAAAATTAAGTGCCTCCTCCAAAGGATATGAACAAAAATTCACTCGTACAAATGTTTGCCAAAGGGCGCGTCACGTCAATCGAGCGTGGTATTGAACAAAGGTTAGACAGGTCAAGGAACCTGTCCCCGGGTGGCAGCTGTCAGACCCGTTTTGTCTCAGTGGGAAGTCGACTACTTCAACGTGTCGCTGACTTTCCTGACAATGCTGAAGTCGAACACCTGTTCCGGCAGCACCGGCTGCTTGGGCTTGACCCGCTGCGAAGCATCCGCGATCATTTGCCGCTGAACCTCGTCGCTTACCACGCCGCTCGCCAGGAAGTCAGGGCCCGCGACGTCGTACACTCGCGCGGCGATCTTGTCCGCGTTCTTGCCGAGATCGACCCAGGATCCTTTGAGAAAGTCTATCGCGTATTTTCTGTCCGACTTGATCAGGCGCGTTGCCCGCAGCATGGCGCGCACGACTTTGGTCACCAGCTCCGGTTGCTCGGTGAGCATCGTCTTGGTCGTCGCCAGGCCGCCCTGAACCGATTGATAGAATTCGCCCGCGGCCGCCAGCTTGCGAAAGCCTTCGTCCTGGGCCGTGAAGGTCAAGGGCATTTGCAGCGGCGCGGCGTCGATGACTTTGGCTTTCAATGACAAGTAGGTTAGGTGGCTTGGCCCGGTGGCCAGAATGGATACTTCTTCGGGACGAACATTGTGAGCGATCAAGATCCGGCGCGCAAGAATTTCCGCCAGCGAGCCGACGCCGCCGGTGCCGATCTTTTTCCCGCGCAATTGCTGTACGCTGGTGATGTTGGGTTGGGCGATGAGATCGAAAGACGGCCGATCCGTGACGGCAAAAATGACTCTGATGTCAGCACCCTGAACGGCGGAACTGACCGCCGATCCGGTGGCTGACGCGAATTGGGTGCTGTTGCCCATTGTCGCCTGGATGGTTTGAATCGCCTGCATGACGATCAGCTCGACATCCAAACCCTCCTCGCGGAAAAAGCCGCGCTCCTTGGCAACGAAAAACGGCATGGAAGTCGTGCTTCTTGCTGCCAAGCCCATGCGGACCTGCGTTAGTTTGTCCGCTTTATCGGCAGAAAACGCAGTTTCAGCCGTGGGACTTAACAGGATGAATGAAAGCGCGATTAAAGTAGCGATACATCTTTCCATGCTCATCCAGGTCCTCCGAAAAGTGAGCCGCATCGTTATTCCCGCCAAACAATTTATTGATTCGTTACGTCTATGAAATTTCCGTCCGGATCGGCCAGCTGATGCCGGCCGTAACGACAAGCCGAGAGTAGTCGCAGTACGACATCGTGTTCGGAAGCCTGATTGGGAGCCTTCGGAGTCATCCACTCAGGATCCACGCTGGTCAAAACATCGAAATCTTTTCTAAACATCTCCATGTTTTCTACCTTGAATCCGACGTGGTCGAGTCCAGGACCCCGGTGTTCGGCGCCGTGATAGTCTTCGATTTTCCACGGCGTCAGGATCAACGTGACTTTGCCGTCTGTGAGGTAAAAATTCGGATCTTCCAACGCCTTTTCCTCTTCTTTAAATTCGAAGACGTCCACATAGAAGCGCGCTAAAGCACCCGGATTGATGGCGCGTATCGTCAGGTGCTTGATATAGCGATTTTGCTCTCGATCGGACTCGGCCCAAACGCCGCGGACGTTGTCCAAACCGGGCTGGCTCAGGTCGAACAGATGGCCCTCGGGATCGTGTGAGCTGAAAGATGCAAACGGCCGGTTGCTTGGTCTCTTGACGACTCCCACCGCGGGATATTTTTCCTTGTAGCGGCTGAAAACGCGGTCCAGGTCGTCTACCTCGATGCCAAAGTGATCTATGCCCGCTGGATATCCCGGCCGGCGGCGTAGGAACGCCACCCCAACGTTGCCATCGCCCGCGATCACCGTTGCGTCGTAAGGTTTGGCAACACGTTTGGTCGATAAAAGCGGATTGCCGAAACGCTTGGCGAACTCTTCCTCGGATGCCGGGGAGGTATCCGCCCTTGCCCGAGTTAGCCCAAATAAACACTCATAGAATCGGCAAAGCCGGGGCGCGTTGTGGCTCATAAACGCCACATGCTTGATCTTTGCTATCATTGTAAAGCTCCTTTCTAAATGTTTGATACGCTCGCAAACTTCGTTGGCACTACAAAATATTACGATCGCCGATGTTGTTTATCTCTGCGTGTATTCTTTCCGCAACTTATTGAAGAAGCCTTCTTTCTCCAGTTCATCGATCAGGCTTTCGTCGATGAGCCGGCTCAAATTTACTTCCTCTTTTGGGCGTCCCAATTGTTGCAGAACGACGTCAGCGACATCTCTAACACCTTTACGGCCGACCCGGGGCGGTAAAGAAAATACATTGTGGTACAGATCATAGGTCTCTTCCGCCACTTTGCGATCCACTTTTAGGTATCTGGCAATGATGGGCAGAATTTTTTCGCGCTGGGTGCTGACTTGGTAGATCGACTCGCTGAGCGCTTGGAGAAAACGCTTGATGGTATCGCGCTCCCTATCAAGAAACGAACGACGCGCAACGATCAGTCTGTCGGGGAACTCCGGCACGATCTCGGCCAAGTCACCTAAAATAGTCATTCCCTTTTGGCGTCCAAGCCGCGCGCATCCATGGCTATCAGTCTCGCAGCGCTGCCGCCGGCGGGAATGATATTTACCGCTTCGCGTGGAATACCCCATTCTCGAAGCGCGAGCAAAACGCCAAATTCGTTTGATCCGCCGAAATTGGCAATGCCGACTTTTTTTCCACGAAGATCTCCAGGCCTCGTGATGGTCTTTTGGGCGACGAACTTCAGTAAATTTTTATTTAGAAACCCGCCGACGATGACCACATCTCCACCGCCGAGACTCGTACGGATGGGAACCATGGCCGCCATATTCGCGGAATGAACGCTCCCGCCGAGTAGCGCTTGCATTCCGCGCGCTCCTCCCAGGATCAGAACACTTTCCACGTCCAATTGATATTTGCGAAATGTTCCCAGGTCCTTCCCGGTCCAGAGGGGAATCTGCGCACCGCCGACACCCGCGCTACTATGAAGGTGGCGTTGTTGCGCGGAAAGACTGAATAGGGGAATCAGAGAAAATAATAGGAAAAGTGATCCGATGATTAGAGGTCGCATCTTAAGTATAGGTGTTTTCTAATCCTCACGCATGAATTTGAGAGCTTTCACCGTTCGAGAATCAATTTCGACTCCATCAGCGTGCTCTCAAAATCAGCCGCAGACGTCGATCACGAAGCCTCGCTCGATCGGAATTAGCCGATGGGATCTGTTATCCCGCGGTTTGACCAGACGGTGACTTTACTACATGCTCGATCAAGCGCTGCAATTCTTCGTAGGGCTGCGCCCCGACCATTAAATATTTTCCAGCCAGAAAAGTCGGCACCGCGTTGACGCCATAGGTGGCGCAACGCCGCCAGTCGTCGTCGACGGCATCCTTGTACTTGCGGCTCAGCAAGACATCGGTCGCTTCATCGGCCGGCAAGCCGTTTTCCTCGGCGATCTCGGCAAGCACGTCGGCTTTGCCGATATTTCTCACGTCGACGAAGTAGGCGCGAAACAAAGCGTCGGTGACTTCCTCACCTTTGCTTTTGGTGTCGGCCCATTTCGCCAACTCCTGGGCGAGCCGGCTATTGTAAGACATGTTGCGTTCCGCGTTGAACGGCAAGCCCTCCCGCTCCATGTTCACTTTCATACGCTGGTTGCGCGCGATGATCTCCGGTCCGCGCACGCTGCCTTCTTCGGGTGTATCCGGATGCAGCGGGAATTGAGTGAATTTGATCTCGAGACCGAATTTCTTTTTGAGTTTCTCGACACGCCCGGTGACGAGGTAGCACCACGGTCAAACGAAATCGGAAAATACTTCGAGAACTAGTGGCTCGGACATGATTTCCTCCTGTTCCAAGGGTTCAAGACGTTCAAGTCGTTCAAACCGTTCACAGCGTTGGATAAGTCGAATTCAACTTGGGTTCCAGTTGTTCCAAGGGTTCAAAAGTTCAACGCTTCCATGTTTTGAATAGATCTTAGGGTTGTTGGCGGGGCGAAGTCAAAGGGGAGTCGAGCCGGAGCAAAGTTGACTTTGGTTCGCGGGCTCGGATACTTTGAATCCAAGGCCATGCCATTTGTCCAACTTAACAACATTGTCCATCGTTACGTCGATGAGGGCGCGAAGGAAAAGCCGGCTATCGTTTTTGCCAATTCTCTGGGCAGCGACCTGCGTATTTGGGATGAGGTGGCGGCCCGACTGGCCGCGGATTTCCGCGTGATTCGCTACGATAAGCGCGGCCACGGGCTGACCGATGCCGTTCCAGCGCCGTATTCCGCTAAGGATCTCGCGGACGACGTTGCCCGACTGCTCGATGCTCTGGAAATCGGCGAAGCCGTGATATGCGGTGTTTCGGTCGGCGGTATCATTGCGCAGGCTTTGGCGTTAAACCATCCGCGCCGCGTGCGCGCGCTGGCTTTATGCGATACCGGCGCGCGTATCGGATCTGTAGAATCATGGCAGCAGCGCATCGGCACGGTTCAAACCGGTGGCCTTAAAGCTCTGGAATCGCCGACCATGGAACGGTGGTTTTCGGCGCAATTCCGCGCACGCCGGCCCGCCGACATCCGCGGCTATTCAACTATGCTGCTGCAAACTTCGGTGGCGGGTTATATCGGCACATGCTGCGCGCTGCGCGACGCGGATTTTCGCGCGATGGCGGCCCGAATCAAGTGTCCTACACTGGTTCTATGTGGCGCTGAGGACATCTCCACGCCTCCCGAGCTCGCTAAAGAACTGGTGGACTTGATTCCCGGCGCGCGATTTACCTTGATCGAAAATGCCGGTCATTTGCCGTGTATCGAACAGCCGGCAATAGTGGC
>Ga0137359_10005257_pt1 | contig 10654 bp, 10 predicted proteins | sample Mad1_40_16metaG_FD_108281 | JGI IMG/M metagenome (GOLD analysis project Ga0137359, IMG submission 108281) | Vadose zone soil microbial communities from Angelo Coast Range Reserve, California, USA - Mad1_40_16 metaG | ecosystem: Environmental > Terrestrial > Soil > Vadose zone | place: USA... | reverse complement strand
CTTGGATGTCCTGCAAAGAAAGTGGTGAAATGCGGTGGCTCAGGATTGCTGCGCGACCTGGAATTGCTGGGCGAAATTTTCCGAGCAGTGCGCGCGGCGGTGCGGATTCCCTTAACGATCAAACTACGGGCCGGGTGGGATGAGAACTCCATCGTCGCGGTGGAAGTGGCAAAGCTAGCCGAGTCGGTTGGTGTCGAGGCCGTTGCAGTGCACCCGCGAACCCGCTTGCAGGGCTACAGCGGCCAGGCGGACTGGAAAATTATCGCAGCGGTGAAGCAGGCCGTGAAGATTCCCGTAATCGGAAACGGCGACATACAGAAGCCGGAAGACGCAGCTCGCATTGTGGCAGAAACCGAGTGCGATGCGGTGATGATCGGCCGCGCGGCGGCGACCAACCCGTGGATTTTTTCCCAGATGGCTGAATTTCGCATGAGCGGCGTTTATAAGCAGCCAAGCGACGAAGACCGCCACCAGTTACTTTCTCGCTACTACAAAGAAATCAAGCTGGCCGATCAGCCCGACGCTGTGGGAAAAATGAAGCAGTTCGCTTGCTGGTTTACGCACGGAATTGGGAACGGGAGCGAGCTCAGACGAAAGGTTCATGAAGCACGGACGCCCGGCGAAGTGCTTGATGCGGTAGAACGTTTTTTTGACCGCCGGGCGGTCGTAGATAGTGAGCCGGAACCGGTTTTGCAAAACGAGGAACCGTCCGATGACGCCAACGAGCATGCAAGTCTCCACACAGCGAGCTGAACGCAGGATTTCCGTGCGCCTGCCGATGCAGGTGACCGGCCGCGATTCGCGCGGTGTGGTATTCACGGAAGAAACTTCCAGCGAGAATTTATGCCGGGGCGGCGCGGCGTTTGTAACGCGCTTTGAAGTGCCAGTGGGTGCTGATCTGGATATACGGATTCCGGCTTCGCATCAGGCCTGGCGCCGGGAAGACGCAGACTTCGCGACGCGCGGGCGAGTGGTGCACGTAGCTGCGGCCAGCGGACCCGGCGAACATCTCGTCGGCGTGCGATTCACTGGACCCAGATTTCACAAAGTATTTCGGTCAGAATCGGCTGCGTAATAACTGCCGGCCTGTTATTCGGGCGAGTCGCCGGAGTCCTCCGTTTCCAGATGCAATTCGTGATACGCAGCGCGCTTGGTGAGGCCGCGTTCCTTTGCTGCCAATTTCAACGCTTCCTTGCGATCTAATTTCGCTTGCCGCATCAATTCTTCGACACGGTCGGCGAGGCTCTGTGAGGTATCGCGATGCGCCGATTTTCCGTCCGCGGGAAGCGCGCCGATAAGTAGCGTAATTTCGCCGCGTGCCGGTTTATCCGCCAGAGAAGCTGCCAGTTCAGCAAGCGAGCCGCGCCGGAACTCTTCATGGATTTTGGTAACTTCGCGCGCTAGGCAAGCGGGGCGATCGCCAAGGATTTCGTGCGCGTCGATAAGAGTTTCTTCGATGCGATGCGGCGCTTCATAGAAAATGATGGTGCGATCTTCAATTCGAAGCCGCTCGAGCGCGCGTCGCCGCTCGCCGCTGCGTGCGGGCAAGAACCCCGCGAAAAGGAATTCCTCATTCGGCAAACCCGAAGCAGAAAGTGCCGCGAGCAACGCCGAAGGCCCGGGAATCGGAATCACCGGAATGTGATGGCGTAGACACAGTGTCACCAGCCGATAGCCGGGGTCGCTCACCAGAGGAACGCCGGCATCGCTGACCAGCGCGATCTGCGCGCCTTGTTCCATGCCCACGACCAGTTCCGGCGCGCGCGTCAGCTCGTTGTGCTCGTGATAGCTGACCAGCGGCTTCTGAATGTCGTAATGCTGCAAAAGTTTCTGCGTGTGGCGCGTGTCTTCGCAGGCAATCTGGTCGACTTCTTTCAGGATGCGCAGGGCGCGCAGCGTGATGTCTTCCAAATTTCCAATGGGCGTGGCCACCAGGTACAGGCACGCTTCATGTGCGCTGGATTGCTGCTCCATGCAAGCAGTCTAGCACGCGGGTTGCTGTATGCCGCGCATGCTATACTGCGGCCTTCAAGACACAAGCGGAGGAGACTGCATTGCCACTGTACGAGTACCAATGTCTGAAGTGCGGCAAAAAGACGGAAAAAATCGAAAGCGTGTCGGGCCCGCACCTGAAAAAGTGTCCGCACTGCGGCGGAAAAGTCGAACGCCTGCAGTCCGCTCCGGCGATTCAGTTCAAAGGGTCGGGCTGGTATGTGACAGACTATGCGGGAAAATCGAGCGCGAGGGAGAGCGCGTCGCCGGACTCGTCGTCGGTCGACAAGTCAGACAAGTCGGACAAAACAGACAAGTCGGATAAGAAAGATTCGCCGGCGAAAGAGTCCAGCGCAAAAGAGAATACATCAAAGGAAACGACAGAGAAGAAGCCGGCGAACAAGAAATAGTGCTCGGCAACTCCGTCGAGCAACTAAAGTTTTAAGTGCTTCAAATAATCTCTGAACGGCTCGCCCAGTTTTTTGTTTTGCAGCGCCAGCTCGACGGTAGCGATCAGAAACCCCAGTTTATCCCCCGCATCATAGGAAATTCCCTCGTAGATATAAGCCCACAATCCCTGTTCCTTAGCGAGTATCTTCATCGCATCAGTGAGCTGTATTTCGCCGCCCGCGCCAGGCTTGGTGCGTTCCAAGCAATCGAAAATTGCTGGAGGAAGAACGTAACGTCCGGTGATCGCCAGATTTGACGGCGCGTCGGCGGGTTTCGGTTTTTCCACCAGTTCACGAATACGCAGCAGGCGTTCTCCAAACGGCCCCTGCGGCGCGGCTTCTCCGCCGACTATGCCGTACAAATGCGTCTTTTCCCGTGCAACCTCTTCCACCGCGATAGCACCGAGGCCGGTGGCTTCGTAAACTTTTACCAGTTGCCTGGTCGCGGGATTTTCACCGGGGATCAAAACGTCGCCCAGCAACACAGCGAACGGTTCGTCTCCGACCAGGTCTTTGGCAACCAGCACGGCGTGGCCGAGTCCCAGCGGCTCTTTCTGACGCGTGTAACTGACTTGAACCATGTCGCTGATGTGGCGAACCATCTCGGCTTGATCCGGCCTGCCTTTTTCTTCCAGATAGCGCTCTAGAGTGGGGTTGTAATCGAAATGATCTTCGATGGAGTTTTTGCCCTTGCCGGTCACGATGATGATGTGCTCGATGCCGCTGGCGACGCACTCTTCCACCACATACTGAATCTGCGGCTTGTCGACAACGTTCAACATTTCCTTGGGCTGAGCCTTCGTCGCGGGCAGAAAACGCGTGCCCAGCCCAGCGGCGGGAAGAACTGCTTTACGAACTTTTTTGCTGCGTGAAGGATTTGCGTTCGAATCGGTCGTAGCGGTCATAACTTCAGGTTAAAGTAGACTCGTGAATTTACAATCGGATTCTTCGTGTAGAGTGCGTGGCCAGAAAGGCCTGTTTGCGGCCGTGTGTTAGCATAATGGGAGCCGGAGTTAAAATAAGCGAATGAGCGTCCGCATTCTTGGAATCGAGTCGTCCTGCGACGAAACGGCAGCCGCTGTTGTAGCGGATGGCCGCGAGATTTTGTCCAGCGTTGTGGCATCGCAGATCGACATCCACCGGAAATATGGCGGTGTGGTGCCGGAACTGGCGTCGCGCGAACATTTGCGCAGAATCGTACCGGTGGTGCGCGAAGCCATGGAACAGGCAAAAATGGGTCTTGCAGACTTGGACGCCATCGGCGTAACGCAAGGACCGGGGCTGGTCGGCTCGCTGCTTGTCGGCATCACCTACGGAAAAACGCTTGCCGAAAGTTTAGGCAAGCCATTGGTGCCGGTAAATCACCTGGAAGGGCACATCCACGCAGTTTTTCTGGAGGCTCACAAATCGCAAACATCGCCCGCATTGCCAGCGCTTTGCCTGATCGTTTCGGGTGGCCACACCGTGCTATACCAAGTACAGCCAAAGGATTCCTCCCGCACTGATGCCGGCGGGTTATGGTCTTACCGCAAGATTGGGCAGACCCGCGATGATGCGGCCGGCGAAGCATACGACAAAGTTTCCAAGCTGCTTGGACTAGGATATCCCGGCGGACCGATTCTGGATCGGCTCGCGGCCGCCGCTGGAAACATTCCCGCTCCAGTAAAATTTGGCCCAACAAAAATGCGCGGCAACACGTTTGACTTCAGTTTTAGCGGATTGAAGACCGCAGTGTTGTACCACGCGCGTGAAAATCCCGAATACCTGCCGGAAATCGCAGAGCGCGAAGCGGCGATAGCACGCGGCGAACGCAAATTCGAGCAATTGTTGCCGTTGTGTGGACCGAAGACTCTGGGTCTGGTCAGGGAATTTCAGAACGCCGTGGTGCGCGATTTAGTCGAGAGAACCATGCGCGCCGCGGAAGCGTTAAACGTGCCGACCGTGCTGGTGTCTGGTGGAGTTGCGGCGAATCGGCAGTTGCGTGCGACGTTCGAAGATCGCGCGCACAAAGCCGGGCGCAACGCCTATTTTCCGAGTCACGCCCTTTCTACCGACAACGCGGCTATGATTGCCGCTGCGGCATATCCGCGCTTTCAAAATCACATTTTGGCGGACATTTCGCTGAATGCCTCGGCGTCGTTGCCGATAGCTTAGATCGTTCCCGCCCTGCGGTCCCGCTGAATTCCTCTCGACGTGAATTTTTTCGCTTGCTCAAGGTAAAATGCCCGCCTCATGCGCATTGCCATGGACACCGGTGGAACGTTTACCGACTGCGTATTTCTCGCCAACGGCAAACTTGAAATCCTGAAAGTACCTTCGCAGCCGAAAAATCCCGCGGCAGCGATTGGCGCTGCACTTTCAGAGACGCGCGCAAGGCTTGGCGCCAAATCCGGGGACCAGTTGGATTTGATCTGCGGGACTACTGTTGGAACCAATGCGCTGCTGGAGCGCTGCGGCGGCCGAGTGCTGCTGATAACCACCGCAGGATTTGAAGACGTATTGGAAATCGGGCGACAGGCACGCCCAAAACTGTACGACTTACAATTTCGCAAAGCGCTACCGCTTGTGCCGCGCGAAAACCGCATCGGCGCGCGCGAGCGAATCGCCGCGGACGGCTCAGAGTTGAGAAATCTAAGTCCGGCGGAAATTCGCTCGCTGGTGCAAAAGGTCCGTCATGCCAGCCCCGACGCCGTTGCCATCTGTTTGCTGTTTTCCTTTCGAAATCCGAAACACGAAGCGCTCGCTGCAAAAGCGTTGCGGCAAGCGGGCTTTCTCGTCAGCGTTTCTCATGAAATCTTGCCGGAATTTCGTGAATTCGAACGCACCTCGACGACAGTCATTAACGCATATCTCGCTCCAGTGATGAGCTCATACCTGAGCGCCACGCAAACGCACGCAAACAAAGCCTGGATCGGCGTGTCAGATTCTAAATCGACTCCTTCCGCGCAAGTTCGGGTGATGCAGTCGAATGGCGGGATTATTTCCGCGAGTACTGCGGCGGCGCAGCCGGTTCGAACCGTTCTCTCCGGCCCCGCGGGTGGGGTACTTGGCGCAGCGTACGCGGCATCCCTTGCGGGCTTGGAAAAGGCAATTACATTCGATATGGGCGGAACTTCCACCGATGTCGCGTTGCTTTCCGGAGAAACGCGAATTACAACCGAGTCGCGCGTCGCCGGATTTCCCATATCGGTTCCGATGCTCGAAATTCATACGGTCGGCGCCGGCGGCGGTTCGATTGCGCGTTTCGATGCGGGCGCCGCGCTACGGGTCGGACCCGAAAGCGCTGGCGCGGACCCGGGGCCAATTTGCTACGGTCGCGGAGATTTACCGACAGTAACCGATGCCCATTCCGTGTTAGGCCACTTTGGCGGTCGGGATTTGCTGAATGGCGGATTTGTTTTGCAACCAGAACGAACTCGCCGCGAATTGGAAAAACGCAAAGGAAGTTTCCGGACAGTGCAAGAATTTGCGCAGGGAATTCTTGGAGTTTCGAACGCTGTCATCGAAAGGGCGGTGCGGGGAATCTCCATCGAACGCGGCCACGACCCGCGGGACTACACGCTCGTAGCTTTCGGAGGAGCCGGCGGATTACACGCCTGCGATCTGGCCGCTGCTCTCGAAATGCGCGGCGTGCTTTTACCCGTATTCCCCGGAGCTCTGTCAGCTCTCGGTATCCTCAGAGCCGATGTCGTGCAGGACTTTTCTCGCACGGTCTTGCTCCCGGTGCGGAATTCGCCGGACGCCCGGCGCAAAGCCCGCGGAGTGCTGCGCAAGCTCGAGCGCGACGCAGATCACTTTCTTCGCCGCGAGGGATTTGCGAAAGGCCAACGGCGGTTCGAACACCGCTTCGATCTGCGTTATGTTGGCCAGGCATACGACTTGAGCGTTTCTGCGAGCGGCGATTTCATAACCGCATTTCACCGAGCCCATGAACGCACGTATGGCCATGCAGATCCGCATCGGCCGGTCGAAATAGTGAATCTTCGTTGCCGTGCGACAGGATTATCGCGTCGAATCGAACTTCCGCGCATCGGTCGCGCCGCAGCCGGTACGCAGCCGCCTGCCGCACGCAAAATCAAATGTTACTTCGACGGCCGCCCGGTTCGGGCTTCGCTATACGAACGAGAAAAGTTGCGCGCCGGGCACCAGTTCAGCGGACCTGCAATCGTCGTCGAGTACAGCGCGACATCGCTGGTTCCGGTCGGGTGGCTGGCGCGCGTTGATACTTACGGCCAGATTCGCCTCGCAACTTCCACCAGAAGCACGAGGCGTCATGCCTGGTAAAAACACAAAAAAAGACCGAGCTCCTGACGCCATGCGGCTCGAAATATTTAAAAACATTTTTCACTCCATCTCAGAAGAAATGGGAGCCGCGCTTCGCCGGTCCGCGTTTTCGCCGAACATCAAGGAGCGCCGTGACTATTCTTGCGCCGTGTATGACGGCGATGGCCAGGTGCTGGCCATGGGCGATCACATGCCGGTGCACCTCGGCTCCATGCCCGCATCGGTTGCGGCGGCGCGCGCTGCTGTGACTTTCGAGCCCGGCGACATCGCCCTTCTCAATGATCCTTTCGCGGGAGGTACGCACCTCCCGGATCTAACTCTGGTCATGCCGGTTTTCGTTTCTGCAAAGCGCACTCCGCAGTTTTTCGTCGCCAGCCGTGCCCATCATGCGGACATCGGTGGAGCGCTAGCGGGTTCGATGGGGCCGGCCCGCGAGATTTTTCAAGAAGGGCTACGCATCCCGCCAGTAAAGATATTCCGCAAGGGCTTAGTGAACCGGGAAGTGTTGAGCCTGCTGCTCGCAAACGTTCGAACACCATCCGAACGCGAAGGCGACCTCGCAGCACAAATCGCATCGTGCCGATTGGGCGAACGCCGCTTGTGCGAAGTGACCGTAAAATACGGAATCAGCGAAGTCGCGCGATACGCAAGCCACCTGCTCGATTATTCCGAGAAGATGCTGCGATCCGTGCTTCATTCTCTAAAACCGGGAATTTATCGCGCGCAAGATTTTCTTGACGACGACGGCGTCGGCACCGAACGCTTGCGAATTCGCGTCAGCGTCCGGATCCATTCAGGGTCCGTCGCCGTGGACTTCACGGGTTCCGCACCGCAGTGCGCTGGAAATGTGAATGCTGTCGAAGCCATCGCGATCTCCGCCGTTTATTACGTTTTCCGCTGCTTGGTTCGTGAAGACGTTCCGGCGACTTCGGGACTGTTGCGCCCAATCAAAGTGATTGCACCCAGCGGAACGATCGTCAATGCGTCGCCCCCCGCCGCCGTGGCCGCGGGCAACGTCGAAACATCTCAACGTATGGTGGATACGTTGCTTCGTGCATTGGCCAAAGCAGCCCCGGAACGAATTCCAGCAGCCAGCCAGGGCACCATGAATAATTTTACGTTTGGGGGTACACATCCGTGGCGCGGCGCACGTTCATTTACGTACTACGAAACAATCGCGGGCGGTTGTGGCGCTTCAAGCGCTGGCGACGGATCGTCCGCCAGCCATTCACACATGACCAACTCCTGGAACACTCCCACTGAAGTGCTCGAAGAAACCTACCCCGTTCGCGTGCAGCGATACGCGATCCGCCGCGGCTCCGGCGGAGTCGGAATGCATCGCGGCGGCGACGGGATTGTCCGCGAAATCGAGTTCTTGTCGCCTGTTGAAGTTGGCTTGCTAACCGACCGCAGAGAAACCGCACCGTACGGCTTGTTTGGAGGTCATAGCGGTAAACGCGGAAAGAATACGCTTACCCGAGGAGCAAAGAGCAAAGCATTGGCCGGGAAAACTTCCTTCACTGCCAAGGCCGGCGATATTTTGCGGATTGAAACTCCGGGCGGGGGCGGTTGGGGAAAGGCCGCGGAATGAATTTCAGCAAGTGGCGGATCAAAGCGAATAAACGACACGAGACTGTTTCACATACATCAATTCCATCAGCCGCCAAATCAAAAAGGGACAAGCAACGTGCCTGTCCCCTTAAATCCAAAGTTCGATAAATTTATAAATTCTATTCTACTGTTCGAAGCCTTCCTGCATGATCGGAAATTGCAATTTAGCTTTCGCCAGCGATTTCAAAACCATGGCCTCAGCGGATTCCGAGGTGGTGCTTCTCGCAGTCGCCATCTCACTCACCAGCAAGTACTTGGCGCGTTCCAGCATCTTTTTTTCGCGGAAGGAAAGCGGCTTACTGCGGCTGAGCGAGCAGAGACTCTTGAGGACCACTGCAACTTCTAGAAGCGAACCGGTGCGCATACGCTCTGAATTCTCTTTGAAGCGATGTTTCCAGTCGTGGTGGCAATTTAATTTGCCGCGCTCCAAAAAGCCTAACACTTTTGTCGTATCGTTCGAACGCATTACCGAGCGCAGTCCAACACTTTCTGCGTTTGTTTGGGGCACCATCACTCGCAAGTCGCTCGAAACAATGCGAATCATGAAGTATCGTTCCGTTTTTCCGTTCAACACTCCGTAATTAATCTGCTCGATGACTCCAACGCCGTGGTTTGGGTACACAACCTTATCGCCGATTTTGTAGTCCATGGTTTCGGATGCCCCCTGAGGTACAGTAAGCAGTGTAGAAGCTTGCGGTTCGAGAGTCAAGATATATCGTTTGAAATGAGAAGGTTAGCGAAGCCGTTACTTTAATGTGGCCCTAAAATTGCCTTTAGGGTGGGTTACGGTACTGAACTCACGGACTGTCCAACGTTCAGGCGCTTTTTGCACAATCGCCAATTCGCCTATACTGATCTGATGCGATTCATCGTGGTGGATACAGCGGACGTGCGCGGCAGCGTGGCGCTGTTCGACAAGACCGAACTCATCTGCACGGAAGCGCATTCCACGGACGAAGACTACTCCAGCTGGCTTCTTCCCGCGGTCAATCGCGCGCTCGCAAGTTCGTCGCTAAGTCTCGATGGACTATATGGTTACGCAGTTTGTGCCGGCCCAGGTTCGTTTACAGGACTGCGCGTGGGCCTGACCACCGTTAAGGCTTGGGCGGAGATTTACGGCAAGCCGATAGCTGCGGTTTCCAGGCTCGAGGCACTCACCTCCAACAATTCTCGGACTGACCAGCTTTTCGTTGCGTCCTACATCGACGCCAGGCGAGAACAGGTGTTCGCAGCTCTGTATGCCCGGCTTGGCGATAGCTTCGAACCGCTGGGCCAAGAATCCGTTACTTCGCTGCCGGACTTTGTGGCGAAGGTACAGGAGAAAACCAAAGACAAACCGGTGCGTTGGGTTACTCCAGATCCCGAAATGCTGGAGTCACTTGCACAGTGGCCGTCGCTTGCGGCAACTGGCCACATCGTGGAACTGGCGGCGCCGCCTTTTGCGCAGCGCCTGGGATTCTTGGCGTATCGCAAGTTCCGCTACGGAGACACAACCGACGCCCTGGCCCTCGATGCCAATTATGTTCGCCGTTCCGATGCCGAAGTGTTTTGGAAAGGGAACAAGTCCGCATTAAAGCCGTAATGGCGAGTCAATCGCAATAGACAAATTAATGCCCCATCAGCTTAAAAATCCCGTGCGAGATGAAGGCCATAGGAACCGCTGCCTCTTCAGGGACAGCACAGCATCGGACGAAAGCGCCATCCGCGAAGTCCTCCGCGAAGCAAATCTTTCCTTCCACTCTTTGAATGACCGTTCGAATACATCGAGCGGCCCGGCCCTACCAGCGATTGGCTCCGCCTTCGTCCATCTTTGCGAACTCGATAGCGAAGTTGTAGCCGTGCTCCAGTGGCGGCATCTCGGCGAGGAGGCGGAAATCCTGGCCATCGCAGTTCCCACCAAACATCGCCGCAAGGGTTATGCCCGTTTCCTTCTGAAAAATTTCTTGCGTTTCGCGCAAGGGCGCGGTACGCGCGAAGTCTTTCTGGAAGTCCGCGAATCAAACGCTGCAGCCCTCGCGCTTTATCGCCAATTTGGATTTGAAGCTACCGGCCGCCGCCCGAACTACTACCGCGACCCCATGGAGGCGGCCCTGCTCCTCCGTTTGAAAATCACAGGCTAGTACCAAAATACCCGTAAACCCTATTGACGTCGCCTTTACATAGCGTTAACTTCGCCACAAGTCGAGCGGTCTTCCTGTCCACGCGCGGCGAACACGAGCAGTACACAATTCAATTTGCAGTATGGAGGAGGAACGCATGGCAGCCATGCAGCGGAACCCTCGGGACATACTCCTCGTAACTGACGCCGATTATCAGCG
>Ga0137359_10005256_pt1 | contig 10655 bp, 5 predicted proteins | sample Mad1_40_16metaG_FD_108281 | JGI IMG/M metagenome (GOLD analysis project Ga0137359, IMG submission 108281) | Vadose zone soil microbial communities from Angelo Coast Range Reserve, California, USA - Mad1_40_16 metaG | ecosystem: Environmental > Terrestrial > Soil > Vadose zone | place: USA... | reverse complement strand
TGGTATTCGACCCGGCTACCTTCGTCAGGGTGTTGCCGTTGTTGTCGTACGAGTAGATGGTATTTGGTGTGGAGGTAAGTTGGTTCGACACGTTGATGCTATATAGTGAGACACCGAGCGAACTCAGCCGGTTCCCGACCGGATCATACGTGTAGCTTTCCGTAGTGCTCGTTCCCTGCGTCACGCCCGTTAGCTCATAAATCGCATCATAGCCGTAGTTCGACGTTACACCCGCCCGCTGGTCCGTCTTTGCTGTGCGATTTCCAGCATTATCCACCGTGTATGTAGCCCCGTCGATAGTACCTCCGGACAGTTGGTGCAGGACGCTCTGCAAGCGCGACAGATTGTCGTAGGCGTAGTTGGTCGCAACGTTATTTGGGCGCGTCATCTGCGTGCGGCGGCTCAATGCGTCGTAGCCGAAGCCGAATGAGCCGGTGCCGCTGAAGGCCGCAGGAGGCGTTAGGGTTTGCAGGCGATTCAGGGTGTCGTAGGCATACGCTGTCGATCCGTTTTCCGGATCAGTGAACCCAGTACGATTCGATGCCGCGTCGTAGGAATAACCGGTCGTGAAATTTCGGGCCGTCAGAAATGTATAGCTCGTATTTGCCGAAGTGAGCCGCCCCATGTTGTCAAACGTGAACTGATACGTCCCCGTGGGATCGGTCACCTGCATCAACCGGCTGTCGAGGTCGTACGCGTAATTCACCGTAGTGGTGTCAGGATAGGATTTTTGCTTCAGGCGGTTCAGGCCATCGTAAACGTAGCCAATGAGCTGGTTCTTGCGGTCCGTTTTACCAGTGAGATTGCCAACCGCGTCGTAATTGTAAGTTTCGATGTAGCCGGACGGGAAGGTTGTCTTGGTGGCCCGGCCAAACACGTCATAGGTGAAGGAAGTCGTGTGGTTGTTGGCATCCTTGATACTGGTCAGATTGTTTTCGGTGTCGTAGCCGTAGGTCGTCACGTTATTTGCGGCATCGGTGACCGAGGTCAAGCGGTCGGCATCGTCGTAGACGTACGTGGTTGTTTTTCCATTTTGATCGGTAACAGAAGTGCGCCGCCCACGCGAATCGTAATTGAAAGTTGTTGTCGTGGTGTCGGGATAGGTAATCGTTTTCAGTCGGTCGCCGGTGTCATAAGCAAACGTGGTCTGATGGTTCAAGGCATCCGTGACAGACGTGCGGTTGCCGTGCGTATCGTAGCCGTACGTGGTCACGTTGTTCTGTGCGTCCTTGATGGTTGCGATCAAGCCCGCAGACGCGTAAGTCAGTGTTGTATTGTGGCTCAGCGGATCGGTGATTTGCGTCAGTTCTCCGAGTGAATTGTAGGCAAACTGCGTCACGCTCGCCGCTGTGCTGCTGTTCGGCTTTGGCGTGGTGAACGTAAGCAGGTTTCCGTTCGCATCGTAGGCATTTGTCGTCACGTTGCCGAGCGGATCGGTAACAGTTAGAACTTCGTTAAAGCTGTTGTAGGTGTAAGAGGTGGTTGGAGTGTTGCCGTTACCATCCGGCTGCGAAACTGAAAGTACGTTCCCGTTCGAGTCGTAGGTATAGGTTTTTGTATGCCCAAGTTCATCGGTTCTCGTCAGCAGATTCCCGGTGCTGTCGTAGGTGTCGTGGATCGTTCCCCTCTGTGTACAGCTTGAACAGCCCGACCCTTGTGAGTCCGTAACAACCCATCTCCCGCCAATTACCGCTGAGGTGTAACTCGATGAATTGCCCAGAGAATCTGTGACTTGCAGCGTGGAACTTAACGTGAACGACGGACCTTGGACAGTGATTCCAGCCACTTGCACGCTTACCAGTCCGGTCGAAGCGCCAGCAGGCACGACCACCACAATGGAGGTGTCGCTCCAACTGGTGACGATGGCCGTGGCACCGTAGAAGCTGGCCACGCTGTTGCTTTGCGTCGGGCCAAAACCTGCTCCGGTAATCGTTACGGTCGAACCAATCGATCCGACAGACGGCGAAACAGCGGTGATAGAAACAGGCTCGATAACCGTAAACTGCACGCCGTTGCTTGTGATGCCGCCCTCGGTCAACGTAACAGGCCCGGTAGTGGCGTTCGTCGGTACAATAGCGACCACGCTTGTATCGCTCCAGGAACTAATTGTCGCGGTCACGCCGTTGAACGTCACCTGACTGCTTCCCTGCGTTGAGCCAAAGCCGGTGCCCGTCAGGCTTATGGAGCCGCCAACTTCGGCGGCGGGCGGCGTAGCACTGGTCATCACGGGGTGGTAGAACGCGAACACGTAGTCTTTGTTGCTCCCCGTCGAATTCACGACCACGGTGACGGGACCAGTTGATGCTGCACTGGGTACGATGGCGACGATTTGTGTGGCATTCCAATTGGTGATCGACGATGCCGCTGCACCATTGAAGCGGACAGAGCTTCCGCCCTGTGTGGCCCCAAAGTTCGAGCCGTTAACTGTTACAGAGGTGCCGATTGTCCCTGACGTGGGGGACACACCGGTAACAACAGGGGTTGGAGTTGGGGTTCCTGAGGTGATGGTTAGATTGTCGAAGGCGGACTCGCCGGAGGCTGCGGCCAAACCAATATAGACAGTCTGCGCCATGGTGATCGTCGCGTTTGCGACCAGCGTCCAATAGATTCCGTCTGGTGAGACATAGCCACTAAAAGTGCTGCCGCTCCGCGTCAGCTTTAGCCAACACGGACTAATCGCGCCGAGAGAGGTTGGGGTTTGCTCAGTAGCTCCGGTGGTCGCGCGGTAAGAGAAGTAGGCCGACGAATAACCGGGAAAGTAGCTAAGGTAGGCGTTGGTTGAATTCGGAGCGAGCGTCTCTCGGATCATCACTCCTGACGACGAGTTGAGCAATCTTGCGACGATGGTTCCGTCTCCAGAAAACGGCTGGTAAACAAAATGGAACGCATCGGCACTGCCCTGGATTGCTCCATTCCCTGAAACTGTGAATATCCCGCTTGCGTAACTTGCGCTCCCCACTGCTCCTACAGAGCCAATGTCCTGATCGAACCAACCGTTCGGGAGCGGATTTGCAGTCACGGTGAAGTAAACGTAGTTGCTGTCATTCATGCTGGGTCCCACGGCTACGAGCAACGGACCCGAGGCTGCTCCCGGACTGAGCGTGACGGTTATCGATGTAGTGCTCCAGGAGTTGACTGTCATCGGGAAAGAGTTCAGCGTCACGAGGCTACTGCCTTGCGAAGCACCGAAATTTGTTCCCGAGATTACTATCTGGCTACCAATCGAGCCGGTGGTCGCTGATAGGCCCGAGATCACTGGCGCAGGCGTTGCTGCCGAATTGACGGATACATTGTCAAAATTGGCAGTGCTCAAGGTGGTTGTGGAATCGCTGGCTTCCGCCAGACCGATATACACATTCTGCGCCATTGTAATCGTGCCCGTCGCCACCTGGCTCCACGTGATCCCGTCCGCAGAAGTATACCCACTAAAAGTATTTCCGCTCCTCGTCAGCTTCAGCCAACACGGCAAAAGGACACTGAGAGAGTTCGGGGTAGTTGTGCTGGCCCCGGTGCTTGGGCGGTAAGAGAAGTAGGCCGACGAATAACCGGGAAAATAGTTAAGGTAGACGTTGATTGCATCCTGGGCGAGCGTCTCTCGGATCATGACCGCCGACCCCGACTGGGAGCCAAGCACATTGAGCAATCTTGCCACGATGGTTCCATCCCCGGACAAAGGCTGGTAAACAAAATGGAATGCATCGGCGCTGTTCCCGACAAGGCCAGCGCCCAAAACTGTGAACGTACCGTTCGCGTAGGTTGCGCTCCCGGCCACTCCGACAACGCCGATATCTTGATCCAGCCATCCGGGCGGCAGAGGGTTTGAAGTTATCGTAAAGGTGACGAAATTGCTGTCGTCAAAAGAAGGTGCTTTGGTGACGAACAAATGCCCGGAGGTGGCCCCGGCCGGAATGGTGACGACGATCGAATTGTTGCTCCACGCGTTGACCGTCATCGCGGTACCATTTAGCGTGACGAAGCTGTATCCCTGAGAAACACCGAAGTTCGCGCCGGAAATCGCTACTTGACTGCCGATCGAACCGGTGGTTGCCGAGAGGCCAGTGATAACGGGCTGTGGGGTTACGGCTGAGCTGACCTCCAGATTGTCGAAAGTGGCCGTGGCCGTCGCTGTGGTAGAACCGCTGCAAACGGCCAGCCCGATGTAGATATTCTGCGCCATGTTGACAGTGACGCTCACACCGTTTTGAATCCAGTTCAGTCCGTCTGGAGATGTGTATCCGCTGATTGCGTTTCCGCTTCGCACTAACTTCAGCCAATACGGAGGGGCCGAAACGCCTGGACCGTTCCCGGCCTGGGAGCCCCCGGCCGCGTTCGTGCTCAAGCGATAATTAAGATAGCTGGTGTTCGGATAAAAATTCATGAACGCATTAACTGAGCCGGGATTTAGCGTCTCCCGGATCATCACCACCGTGTTGTAAGTCGAAGTACCGGACACGCTCACGAGCCGTGCCACGATGCTGCCATCCCCCCATAACGGCAGATACGCAAAGTGAAATGAGTCAGAGCTGCTTAATAGACTTTGGCCCGCTCCGGTCACCGTGAAGGTGCCATTCGCATAACTGGCGCTCCCGGTTACTCCGACAACGCCGATATCTTGATCTAGCCATCCCCCTGGCAGAGGGTTTGGAGTCACTGTGAAATAGACAGAATTGCTGTCATTCATGCTCGGGGATAAGGAGACAAGCAAAGGCCCGGAGGTTGCACCTGACGGAATCGTGATCACGATACCCGTATTACTCCAGAGATTGATCGTTACCAGTGCACCATTCAGCGTTACGATGCTGCCGCCTTGGGAAGCTCTGAAATTAGAGCCCGTAATCAGAATTTGACTTCCTATTGAACCCGTCGTGCCTGAAACATTCGTAATGACCGGTGCCGGAGCCGCAGCAGAGTTAATCGAAACACTGTCGAAGGTTGCGGTCGCGAGGGTTGAGGTACTGCCGCTGCTCACTCCCAGGCCGATGTAGACGTTCTGAGCCATGCTGATCGTTTGAGACGCACCTACCTGCGTCCAGAAGCCTCCATCCAACGAGGCGTACCCACTGATTGTGGTGCCGCTGCGAACCACCTTCACCCAGTAAGGCAGGCCCCCACTTGCTAAGCTAGCTTGGCTGGTGGTCCCGGCGGTACTCGTGCGGTAGTTCATGTAAATAGCGGAATTATAATCAGCCACGAACACACTCGTTGAGCCGGGTTGCAGGCTTTCTCGAATTTCCACCCCGCCCGTTGAAGACGAACTTACGGTCAGCACTCGCGCCACGATGTAGCCGTCACCCGACAGGGGCTGGTACGCAAAATGAAATCCGTCGGCAGTTCCCCAGAGCGACGTTCCTGCTCCCTTCACCGTGAACGTCCCGCTGGCGTAACTCGCGCCTCCAGCCACTCCAACGGAACCCACATCCGCGTCCAACCAGCCTGATAACCAGGGTATTGTGAAATAGAGTGCGTTGCTGTCGTTCATGCTCGGAGCTAGCGACACCACAAGGTATCCGGACGTGGCTCCCGGCGGGATCGTGATCGTGATCGACGTGCTGCTCCACGAGTTGACCGTTACCGGAGCATTGTTCAACAGCACCTCGTTGTTCCCCTGCGTCGCTCCGAATCCAGTTCCAGAAATCACTACCTGACTCCCGACGAGACCCGCTGTCGGCGAGATGCTGCTGATGACCGGTGCGGGGGCTGCTGGTGAAGTGACCGACACGTTGTCGAAGGTGTCGGTGCCCAGAACAGAGTTGTTATCTGCGCTCATGGCCAGGCCAATGTAGACGTTCGCAGCCATCAGGATGGTCTGGGTACTGCCCACCTGGGTCCAGTTCACGCCATCCGCTGAGGAATAGCTGCTTAAATTGTTGCCACTGCGCACCAATTTCACCCAACAGGGGAGGCTGACGTTGACATTGTTGCTCTGATAGTAGGTGCTGGCTCCGCTGCTGGCGCGCTCGAAGAAATAGATCGGACCGGCCTCGTATTCTGTAAAGGCGTTGGTCGAGCCGGTGTTCAGCGTTTCGCGAATCATCACGCCAGCCTGGTTGTTGTTTCCTCCCCCTTGCACACTGAGCACGCGGGCCACGATGGTGGCGTCACCGGAGACCGGCTGGTACACAAAATGCATGCCATCGGCGGTGCTGTAGATCCAATTCCCCGACGCTTTCAGTGTGAACGTCCCGCTGGCGTAACTCGCGCTCCCAGCCACGCCCACTGAGCCTATGTCGCCGTCAGACCAGCCAGAAGGAAGTGGCGTCACGGTGAAAGAGGAACTGTTTGCCGTCTGTCCATTAACCCTCACCGAGAAAGGTCCTGACGTTGCATTAGCTGGAACAAACGCGATGATGTTGCTGTCTGACCAACTGGCAACTGCAGAAGCCGTGCCGTTAACCGAAACTGAGCTGGTTCCTTGCGTAGCGCCGAAACCGGTCCCTGTAATCGCGACTGACACGCCTACTGCACCCGATGCGGGCGAAATATTTGTGATGTTTGGGGCTTGGGCAAATGTTCGACCTGCACACGCAAGGAAGCACAACAGGGCGGCGATCAGACTACGGGCATGTGCGCGCATCGATTTGCCTCCAGCAATCCGAGAGATCGAAAACGTCAACGGCCCTTGCGATTCAGTGGAAGAAACTAGTGATACGAGACGGTAACGGCTTCGACGCCTGCAGCCCGCGACGAAGTCAATCCTCGATGGCTGTTGTCATAGGTGTGTGATTCAAGGACTTTGCCGTTCGAATCGAGGACGGCGGTAATCATCGAGTTGGTGTCGTATTGAAAAGTTACGGTGGTTTGATCCGGCTTCGTTACTTGGCTTAATCGATTTTGACTGTCGTAGGTGTAAGAAAGCGAAAGTCCGACATCGGATGAGACGCCGGTGATCAGAAAACTCGTATTACTTGCGTATGTGAAAGTCAGATGGCGCGAGGCCGGATCGGTTACCGTAACAAGACGGTTCAAGCCATCGTAAGTTAGTTGGGTGGGGTTTCCGTTCCGGTCGATAATAGCTATCAGTGACCCGCTGTTCAGGTCAAAGCGCCTTTGTTCTCCGTTCTTGAGTGTGAGCGTCCAATAGTTAGTTCCCTGAACTATCGTCGCACCTGCATTTCTTGGCGCAACGACCGACCACCCGGGTCCTCCTAATCCGAAAGACCAGAAACTACCATCGCCAAGTGCGTACCTAAGGTATCCGTCATTTCCTAAAAACACTCGCTCTTCATACGTGGAACGCCAATTGGGTCCGAACAAGCCGACCTGAAACGATGACTGGCTTGACGGCCACCGGCTGATCCAGGTTCTAACGAGCCCTAATCCACCCGAAAGGCCGGGTATTCTTACGTCGGTTTGCTCAATGTACGTATTTCCTGTCGTAAGCGCGATGGGCTTACCGGCAACACAACAACCGCCGCCGCCTTCCCCGCCTGACCCCGCTGGAGCACAGTTTGTGTTCTTACCCGAACAAAGTTGTATCCCTACACCATTACCCCAAGGCGCGCACGTGACGCCAATTGGTGGTTTGTAGTAGCCGACCGCTGCAACACTCCCCCCGGAATCGCAATTAGCTTGCGCTTCTGCGCTTTCGGCAAAGAAACATAGCAAAACAGCAACAACAAGCATTACGGTAACCGACGTTTTCATGCGTACCTCCGATTGAGAACTTGAGTCGCTACTGACGGAGCTTGGAACTGATCCGCCTTTTAATCCGATTAGCTGAACGCAGAAACACACCTCCAATATCTTGGGGACCGAAGATCGGTTCCCGCCAAGAAATATGCCAAATCCAATTGCGATGCGTTGCTTCTAAATTACGTGCCTACTACTGTCAATAGTACGTCTTTAATATCCTGTGGAAATTATTGCCCGCAGAAGTACTGCCGCGCATCGTCGTTCAGTCAGCGAATCCTCGGCGTCACCCCAACGTGTTCGGCAAATGCTTCCGCAAATGACTCCGCAACCTGTTGGCGTCGATCCCCGCCTCAGAACAAGCAAAGAAGAATGCCATTTCGCTCTCCAGCAGGAACCAACACGCAGCCTTGTATCTCATCGACTCAGCTCCTTCCCACACCGTGTCATGGATGAAATCCAAAATGATGTCTGCGAAGAGTCCATCCACGAAGTTGGGTCCGGCGAAATTCGAGAGAGGGTGGGGTACACCGCACTTTAACCTTAGGGCTCTTGGGTCCTGATTGAAGAGTTCCGCGAGTTCATCGAGTGGCGGTGGCGGGTATTGGTAAAGCATCTTGCCTCCGGGGCCATTGTGCCGCAAGCGACCACGATATGTTGGCCATACATTCTGGCAAATCGAATCAGACAGTTGCGTATCGCCAAGAAGATCAGCCAAGAGAAGTTAGCGGCTCAGGCAGGTCTTAGCCGAAATGGTATGGGTCTGATCGAGCAGGGCAAGCGATGGCCCCGCCTTGCGACACTCCTTCGAATTTCACAGGCACTGGATACGACAGTCGAAGACGTGCTGAAGGGAATTCAAGCATCCAGCAAGAAACAGCGCTCCTCAGTCCGCAAGCACAAATGATTGCATTTGACTGTCAGTCACCCACCCCTGTGCGAACGGGCTAAAGGTCTCCTGTATGTTTTTGTATCGACTAGGACAATAGAATTTGGGTTAATGCCGTACCCTCATGAGCCCGACGCTGCTCGTGTCCGCGCCAATCGCAGCGTGCGGCGCAACAAGGTTTTAGTGATAGACGATGGCGACTCCGTTCGGGACATCATTCGCATTTTTTTGGAGAAGGAAGGCTTCGAGGTGTGCGGTGAAGCCGCCGATGGGGTAGAAGCAATCGAGCAGGCGAAAAAGCTGAAGCCCGACTTGATCGTGTTGGATTTGGCGATGCCCCGGATGAATGGAGCGGAGGCTGCGTCCGTTCTCAATCAAATAATGCCGGACGTTCCGATTGTTCTTCTCACGTTGTATCAGAACGTGCTTGGACCCTCGTTGGCATCGGTACTTGGCGTTAAGGCCGTTATCGATAAAACTGATGGGATGGACAAGCTGGTTAAGTGCGTTCACTCCTTGCTCAAGATCGAATCTGCGCCTGAATCCGCTTAGTCATATACCCTATATTTTTGATCTCCCTCCTCCCCCATAACTAATGTACAAGGGGCGAGAGTACCTGACTTGTTACATCTGTGTGATAATCGCTCTACTGTCCCCTCCTACTTGGCTGTCCCCAATCGGAGTTCGGTTGCGCCTGCCTTTTTTCATCTACAGGGTGCAAGAAGATGGAAAACTGCATTTCGTCGTGGCCGTGCAAACATTGGACGATGCGAAAGCGCGTGTAAGAGAACTTGGGGAGACATGGCCGGGGGAGTACGTCATTTACAACGAGGAAACGGGGGAGCGGGTATTCGTTAGTACAAGGGACGAGACGAAGAATTAGCGAGAGCGTCCTGCGCGTCGAGCAGGGCTTCAATGCGACCGAGGAGCTTTCCCACGCCATCACTCTTTGGCACGACTGCCGCTATGCCGAGAATCTTGGCGAGAGATTTGCCAAGAAGCTCTTCAAACATGGTGAAGACCACGACTGGCGTGTTAGGCGTCGTGATTTGAAGCCGTGCTGCAACTTCTATACCGTTCGCAATCGGCATGCGAAGGTCCAAAACCACCAGATCAGGCTTGAAGGCATCCGCTTTCTTAATTGCTTCGTTGCCGTCAGCGGCTTCACAAACCTCGAATTGGGAATGGCTCTCAATGAAGGTCCGTATGGCGTTTCTTACAGAGGTCTCGTCCTCGGCAATAAGAATGCGCTTAGGCATCGCTAGAGAGATTAGCACCTGGCACTGTAACGGAATCTATAATTCTGTCGTGCTCGGTGCCTACTCCCGGAAATTGGAGGCCCAAGTTCAGAGCCTACCTATCAAATCCCGGTATTTCTCGGTTGGTGCATATTGGCTGAAGCCTGTCTCTAGGATTGACCGCGCATGTGCTGGAGAAGACCGCACTATTCCGCTAATCCAGCGGAGGTCGCATCCCGGCTCACCCTCAAAATATGCGCGGATTGAATTTCGAAGGTATTTCTCCGTAGAGGCTTTTAAGGAGCGAATGGCTTTCATAGACTCCTGCTGCCCGCACAGAGTATTATTGCAGCCTATTCCGAATGAGAGTCAAAGACCTCACGCCCAAACGATTATTGTCCGTCCCTTGTCCTACGTGTGGTGTCCCTGCCGGGAAGCGTTGTGAGCGGTATTCAGGTGTTCCGCGCAAAGAACCACACGTAGAGCGGAAGCTCTCCGCTGCTGAGGCCATCGAAAAGAAATAATTCTTTGGGGCGCTCATACTGGCTTCTCTTCAATCCGCAATTTCAAACCCTCAAGCTCCTGCTTGGTCATGCCTTGCAGAGCCATCGCCGTGGCCAGAGACAAAGACGGGAACGTGTTTCATTTTGTCGCCGTGTTCTATCTTGCGGCGGATTTCTGTACTTCCGGGTCATCGGCACACCAAATAGCCCAATCTCTCCAAAAAAGTGCAAACAACCCGACGAACGAGATCGCTGTCATTGACCCGCCCTAGCACCGAAAGGTCAAGCTGCCCGATCTGAAACTCCACTTTCTGAAAAGCATTCTGATAAAGCAAAGAAGCAGAAGCCCGTGGGTAAACCAAAGAATTATTGTGGCCACAACGCGGCGTGATCCGC
>Ga0137359_10005253_pt1 | contig 10657 bp, 9 predicted proteins | sample Mad1_40_16metaG_FD_108281 | JGI IMG/M metagenome (GOLD analysis project Ga0137359, IMG submission 108281) | Vadose zone soil microbial communities from Angelo Coast Range Reserve, California, USA - Mad1_40_16 metaG | ecosystem: Environmental > Terrestrial > Soil > Vadose zone | place: USA... | reverse complement strand
GCGAGCACGTGCACCCAGGTGAACATCAGCGCCGTCTCGAACGACGCCTGGATGCGCTCCGGCGCGTCGAGCGCGCTCGCGTTGCCGAAGAGCGCGGTGCCGAGAACCGTCGGCGTGTAGAGCGGTCGGCCTTGGATCGCGTCGAGGACGAAGAACCAGATCGCGACCGTCGCTGCGCCGATCAGTCCCGCGACGATGCCTTCCGTCGAGATGCGCGAGAAGTCCGTCGAACGCTCGGCGGTGAGGGTGGGGGTGGCCGTCTCGGTGTGGGCGGTCATGAGACGCTCCTTTCCGGGGCCACGAGGCCCCGCTGCTGGGCCACAGTCCCGCCGACTATAGCACGGGTCGCGCGTGTGTAGCGCGAGGAGGGCCGTCGATTCAGACGGACGCAGGGAGCGGACGCATCTGCGCTGCGCGGCGCGTCGAACGTCGGCGCGCTGGCACGTTTCGAACGCGCACGCTAGAAATCGCGCCGCGATGGAAGTCCTGCGCTCCAACGTCGACACGCGCTCGGAGACCTACCGCACCAACCGCGAGGGCTTCCTCGAGCAGATCGCGTATCTGAACGAGCAGCTCGCGCTCGCGCGCGCCGGCGGTGGCGAGAAGTACGTCGCGCGGCATTTGAAGCGCGGCAAGCTCATGGCGCGCGAGCGCATCGAGCTCCTGCTCGACCGCGACTCGCCGTTCCTCGAGATCGCGCCGCTCTGCGCGTGGGGGACGGAGTTCGGCCTCGGCGGCTCGATCGTCTCCGGGGTCGGCGTCGTCTCCGGCGTCGAGTGCGTCATCACGGCGAGCGAGCCGACGGTGAAGGGCGGATCGATCAATCCCTTCAGCGCCCGCAAGAGCGGGCGCACGATGGAGATCTGCGCGCAGAACCGGATGCCGATCATCAATCTCACGGAATCCGGCGGCGCCGATCTGCCGTTCCAGGCCGAGATCTTCGTCCCCGGCGGCCGCGGCTTCCGCGAGCTCACGCGCCGCTCCGCCGAGCGCATTCCGACCATCTGCCTTGTCTTCGGCTCCTCGACCGCCGGCGGCGCCTACGTCCCCGGCATGTCCGACTACGTCGTCATGGTGAAGGAAGGCGCCAAGGTCTTCCTCGGCGGTCCGCCGCTCGTGAAGATGGCGATCAACGAGGACTCCGACGAGGAGGCGCTCGGCGGCGCCGAGATGCACAGCCGCGTCTCCGGCGTCTCCGACTATCTCGCGATGGACGAGCGCGACGCCATCCGCATCGGCCGCGAGATCGTCGCGCAGCTCAATTGGAAGAAGCTCGGCTGGTCGAAGCAAATCGCCAGCGAGGAGCCGCGCTACGACCCCGACGAGCTCCTCGGCATCACGTCGATCGACGTCCGCAAGCCTTTCGACGTCAAAGAAATCATCGCACGCCTCGTCGACGGCTCACGCTTCCACGAGTTCAAGCCGACGTACGGCACGACGCTCGTCACCGGCTACGCCCACATCCACGGCTACCCGGTCGGCATCCTCGCCAACAACGGCGTCCTCTTCTCCGAGTCGTCGGAGAAGGGCGCGCAGTTCATCCAGCTCTGCAACCAAATCGACACCCCGATCGTCTTCTTGCAGAACATCACCGGCTTCATGGTCGGCCGCCGCTACGAGGAAGGCGGCATCATCAAGGACGGCGCCAAGCTCATCAACGCCGTCTCCAACTCGACGGTCCCCCATCTCACGATCATGGTCGGCGCGTCGTACGGCGCCGGGAACTACGGGATGTCCGGTCGCGCGTACGACCCGCGGTTCGTGTTCACGTGGCCGAACCATCGCATTGCCGTCATGGGCCCGGAGCAGCTCGCCGGTGTCCTCTCTATCGTGCGCCGTCAGGCCGCCGAGCGAGCAGCGGAGCCCTTCGACGAGGCGACGGATCAGATGATGCGGAAGATGGTGGAGGATCAGATCGGGAAGGAGTCGTACGCCTTCTTCGCGACGTCGCGGGTGTGGGACGATGGAATCATCGACCCGCGGGATACGCGCACGGTGCTGGGGATCACGCTCTCGGCGGTGCACTCGAACGTGATTCAGGGGACGTCGCGATACGGGGTGTTCCGGATGTAACGATGTCGGCACCAAGTATATTTGTAAGCTACAGCCATGATGACCAGAGCTGGTTAGATCGCCTCGTGAAGCATCTGGGCGTAATCCAGCACCAGACTTTGGTCGAAATCTGGACCGACCGGAGGATCGAGGCTGGAGCCGGCTGGTATGAAGAGATCGGCGCTGCACTGACTGCCGCCAAAGTGGCGGTGCTTCTTATCACTCCGAGCTTCCTGGACTCGCAGTTCATACGCACCGAGGAGGTGCCTCGGCTTTTGCAAAGGCGATCAGTTGAAGGGCTTAGCGTTGTTCCGATAGTGGTGAAGCCGTGTGCGTGGGACCTCGTTCCGTGGCTCAAAGAAATGCAGCCGCGTCCTGGGGATGCGCACGCGCTTTCTAGATGGAATAATCGACAACTCCTCGGCCTCCTTGATTTGCGCGCGTCGGATAATATGGCAGAAGAACTGTCCGCGGTAAGTAGCACGCGTCCTCTATGGCCTGAGTTCACGTGTAGTGAACGCTCGCAGTTCATGGAGTTGTTTTCTGAAGCACCCGATCAGCAGTGGGGCGTCGCGTCGCGGCGGCGGTCTGTCGGGCCCGGCTACGAAGTCGTCCTCCTAGCGCCACTTGGCGAACATGAGCACGGATGTGTCGTTACTCAACCTACCGCAATTGAAAGCGTGCAGATCCTTATGCATTTTACAGCTGAGGGCTGGAAAGTGGCTGCGTATAATAGCTGTGCTGCACCTCAACCCGGTTGGCCGCCCGCCTGGTGGATTCATGATCCCGTTGCTGCAGCGGCAACTGACCAGATGCTAATCGACCACAACAAAAACAAGTAATCGCTTACTCCCGCTGCGACCGCACGGCGCGTCCTGCCACGACCGCTGCGAAGAACAACTCACGGAATACGCAGCGTGCTGACCATGAGGCATCGCCTACCAGTGTCGCCGAGAAGCTGACGCCTGATTGCGCGGCGTCGATGGAGCATGGGGCGGGCGCTCACGCGCTGCGCGGCCTCGATCCTTAGCTCAATACGTGTACCGCGGGTCCTGCGGGCTGCGCGCGAACGGATTCGGTTCCGACGTGGCGGAGCGCGTCTCGCCGCGATGATGGCGGCGACGGTCGAACCGACCAGCGACGGTCACGTGCGGCGCGTCCCGGCTCGGGATGTACGCCGCGACGAAGCGCGCGATCATCCGGTTGCCTTCGTCCGACGGGTGCAGCCCGTTCGTCGACAGCGTCGACCACGCCGCATCCGACAGTCGGCGGCGAAGGTCCGCGATGCGGATGCCGCGTGGGGGTTGGACCTGCCGGAGCACGTCGGTGAGGCGGGCGGTGAACGCGTCGCGCATCCACATCGCGTACGCGACGTCGTTCCGCGAGTCGCAGTGGGCCTTGCACACGGCGGGTGGTGGCGTGAGCACGAGGACCGTCGCGCCGGCGACGCGCGCGGCGTCGGCCATGCGCATGAGGTTCGTCGCCGTCTCCTCGGGGGTCGGCGCTTCCTTGCATCCCGGCGTCGCGCCCGGCGTGCAGACGGGGTCGTTCGTGCCGAGCATCAGCACGACGACGTCCGGCGACGTTTCGGCTAGCGCCGCTTTGAAGCGGTCGAGGTTGCCGCTGACGTCGCCGTCCCGGCCCTGGTTCACGACGTCGAAGTCGGAGCGCAGACGCTGGAGCTCGCCCGGGTAGCTGTTCGCGGGATTCGACTCGTCGCTGCCGGCGGTGATGGAGTCGCCGTAGCACATGACGCGCAGCTGCGAGCTGGCGGGTGATGCGGCGAGCAAGGCACTGAGGGCGAGGGCGGAACCGAGGAACACCGCCTGCGACGTTGCAACGACCGTTCCCTCGCGCGATCGGGCAAGGAAGCGGCGCCGACTGGCAGCGAGTGCTGCGAAGGTAGCAGCGTCGCGCGGCGCCGAATGCTACGAAAGTAGCAGCGCCATCGGGCAGCGATGCGCGAGGATGTGCACCTGCCAGAGATGCGCGCGGAGGTGCGGTCGACGGACGATGCGGCGAAAACGCTCGCGGGCGCTCCCGACACGCGTGCTATGGTGCCGCGCCGTGAGGCTCAGCGTCGTCATGCCGTACTGGCTCGATCGTCCGCCCCTCGAGGCGGTCGCGATCGGCGCGACCGCCGACCAGCTCGGATACGACTCGCTCTGGATCGGCGAGATGATGACCTTCGACGCCTTCGCGCTCGCGGGCGCGCTCGCGCGGGCGACCGCGCGCATCACGCTGGTCGTCGGACCGCTGCCGGTCGGCACGCGCGACCCGGCGGCGCTGGCGCTCGGCGTTGCATCGGTGAGCGTCCTCGGCGGCCGTCCAGCACACCTCGCGCTCGGCGCCTCGACACCGACGGTCGTCGAGCGCTGGCACGGCCGTCGTTGGCAGCCGGCGGTCACGCGGATGCGCGAGACCGTCAGCGCGCTGCGGCCGATCCTGCGCGGCGAGCGCTCGGCGTTCGCCGGCACCGAGGTGGCGACCGACGGGTTTCGCCTCGCCGCCGGCGCGCAGACGCAGACGACGATCGCGGTCGCGGCGTTCGGCCCGCGGATGCTCGCCGCCGCGGCGGCGATCGCGGATCGCGTCGTCCTGAACGTCGTCACGGTGGCGCAGCTTGCCCGCGTCCGCGACGCCGTCGCCGCCGCAGCGCGCGCGGCCGGACGACCGGCGCCGCCGATCACGACGTGGGTGCCGGCGGCGCTGACACCCGGCGAGGCGGCATGCGCCGAGCTCACGCGCCAGCTCGTGCTCTACGTCGGGCAGCCCGGCTACGGCGAGATGTTCACCGACGCGGGCCACGGCGACGCCGTCACCCTCGCACGCAGCGGCGCGCATCCACGCGACGTCGCCGCGGCGATCACCTCCGATCTGATCGACACCGTCTGTCTCGCGGGCACGCGTGACGAGTTGCGCGAGGGGCTCGCCGCGTACGCGGCGGCGGGCGCCGACGAGATCGGGATCGTTCCGGTCACGGCGGAGGACGCCGGCGGCGACGGGTTGTTGCAGGCACTCGCCCCCGGGTCGCACACGTGACTCTTCAGCCGGCAATCGCACGCGCCGTTCGATGACGCCCGCACACGTCCGTCGGTCCGCCTCGCGCTGGCGCTACGTCGCGGCGGGCGCGGCGATCATGGCGCTCGCGGCGGCGCTCGAGCTCGCGATGGGACGCACGCCGTTTTGTCGGTGTGGCTCGATCGAGCTCTGGACGTCCGACGCGTGGGGTCCCGAGAACTCGCAGCAGCTCACCGATCCCTACACGTTCACGCACGTCACCCACGGCGTCTTGCTCTACTTCGTGACCTCGCTCGTCGCCGGGCGCCTGATGCTGCCGGCGCGAGCGCTGCTGGCGGTCGCGCTCGAGTCGGCATGGGAAGTCCTCGAGAACACGAACGCGGTGATCGACCGGTACCGCGCCGCGACGATGGCCGTCGGCTACTACGGTGACAGCGTCTTCAACTCGATGGGGGACATCGCCGTCTGCATGCTCGGCTTCGCCCTCGCGGCGCGCCTGCCGACGCGCGTCACGATCGTCCTCGTCTGTACGCTCGAAGTGGCGCTCATGTTGACGATCCGCGATAGCCTGTTGTTGAACGTCGTCATGCTCGTCCATCCGCTCGCGGCCGTCCGCGTCTGGCAAGCGCACCATTGAAGGGCGGTCGCGCTGCCCATGGCGTGCTACAACTGAGCCATGGCGGGTAACACCGCGTCCGTGACCGACGTCCGCGAGACGCTCGACGCTCGCAACCGCCAGATCGCCGCCGTGCACGCGGTGAGCGGGCTGCTCTCCTCGTCGCTCGACCTCGAGGATCGGCTGCGGGGCGTGTTGAACGTCGCGTTGGAGGCCGTCGGGGCCGTCGCTGGAACGATCTACTTGCACCGGCCCGAGGACGACGCGCTCGTCTTCCGCTACGTCGTCGGTGAGAAGGGCAGGGAGCTGACGGGTCACACGATGCACGCCGACGCCGGTCTCGCCGGTGCGGTGCTGCGGTCCGGGAAGTCGCAGATCACGAATCACCCCGAGGAGGCCGTCGAGCACGACACCGAGGTGGAGCGGAAGACGGGTTTTGCGACGACGAGTCTCGTGACCGTGCCGCTCAAATATCAGGCGGGGCGCCCGATCGGGGTGATGCAGATCCTCAACAAGCAGGAAAGCGAGTTCGATCAGAACGATCTCGAGGTGCTGGAGATCATCGCGTCGGTCGCCGCGGCGGCCATCGAGACGGCGCAGCTCGCCCGCGAAGCGCAAACGGCCGCCATCGCCCACGCCGTCGGCGACCTGAGCCACGACATCAAGAACAAGGTCGCGCCGATCGTCATGGGCATCTATGCCCTGCGGCCGGACCTCGATGCGATGCTCCAGGAGTTGGACGCGCTCGTGCGGACGGCGCCGGCCGACGTCGCCGCGACGCTGGCGCGGATCTCGCGGCCCGTGCGGCAGAGCTACGGCGAGATCTTCGACGTGATCCTCGAGCAAGTCGGCGCCGTTCAGGAGTACGCGAAGCTGATCGCCGACGCGCTCAAAGGCACCGTGACCGAGCCGCAGCTCGAGTCGAACGACCTCGGCAGCGTCGTCGCCGCGCAGCTCGAGATGCTCGAGCCGGTGGCGCGCGCGTGCGGCGTCACCTTGATCCGTCGACTGCCGCCGACGCCGGAGTGCAGGTTCGACCGCTTTCAGCTCGAGCGCGCCGTCTACAATCTGGTGAACAACGCGATCGCGGAGACGCCGGCGGGCGGCAGCATCACGGTCGCGATCGCCGCGACACAAGACGGCCGCTTTCCGGAGGGCGGGTACGTCGAGATCGAGGTGACGGACACCGGCCGCGGCATGCCGCAGGAGCTGCTCGATCGCATCCTGCGCGGCGATCCGAAGAGCACGAAACCGGGCGGCACCGGCCTCGGCACACGCATCGTCTACAACGCGGTCGCTGCGCACCACGGCGTCTTCAGCGGCACAAGCGCCGAGGGCGCGGGGACGACGTTCCGCTTGCGGCTGCCGTTTCTGACGTAGCCGTCGCGACCGAGCGGCGAGCTCCGGATTGGACCGAAAGCGTCACCGACGCGGCGATGCGGTGCGGCGGCGTCCGAACGTGACGCCGAGGATGGTCATCAATCGTCGCGCCGCCCCGGTGAGATGCGCGCGACGGCGACGGATCAGCACGACGCTCATCGCGGTGCGCATGGCCGGGACGTGCAGTGTCCGCAACGTCCCGAGCCGGAGCTCCTCGCGAGCGCTGCTTTCGGGGACGAGCCCGAGGCCGAACCCGGATTCGACGAAGCGTTTCTGCGCGGTCAGGCTGTCGATGACGACGGTCTCGGCGTCGCTCAAGCCGGCGACGGCGAGCTGGCGCTCGAGGACGCGGCCGGCGTCGCCGCCGTCGGGGCGCGACGGAAACGTCACCCACGGCTCACCCGCGAGCGCGGAGGCTTTCAGGCCGGAGCGGGTCGCGAGTCGATGCTCCGGCGCGCAGACGACGATCATGCGCTCCTCGCCGATGCGCAGCGACACGACGTCGGGGTCCGCGCTCGCCCCATAGCGCAGACCGAGCATTGCGTCGCCGCGGCGGACGAGACCCGTGACCTCGGCGCTGTTTGCCGTGCGCAGCAGCAGGCGGACGCCGGGATAGGACGCGCGAAATCGCCGCAGGCGTTTGGTGAGCCGCGTGTCGGCGAGGGTGCCGACGAGCGCGAGCGTGATCGTTCCCGAGTCGCCGTGGACGAGCGCCCGGACCGCCTCGATACCGTCCTGCACCCTCGCGAGCGCGCCCTCGCCGTGCGGCAGGAACGCGCGCCCGGCCTCGGTAAGAATGACGCTGCTCCCGCGCACGCGCTCGAAGAGCGGCGCGCCGAGTCGGTGCTCGAGCAAGTCGATGCGACGGCTCACCGCCGGCTGCGACAGATGGAGCGCGGCCGCCGCGCGTGTGAAGGAGCCGGCTCGCGCGACGGCGAGAAACGCGTCGATGTGATCGAGCTCCACAATGGATCAGTTTAGCTGATGATGATTAGAAAACCTATGCATTGGACACATCACCAGCGCACGCCTAGGAGTGGCCGTCAGGAGGGCTACTGACGATGGCGCGATCGACGACTACGCAACGACAGAAAGGCGAGGCGTTCCGTGCGCTGCACGCGCGCCCGCAGACGTTCATCATTCCGAATCCGTGGGACCCGGGAACGGCGCGCCTGCTCGCGGCCGCCGGCTTCGAGGCGCTCGCGACGACCAGCGCCGGCTACGCGTTCTCGGTCGGACGACGGGACGGCACGGTCACGCGCGACGAGATGATGGAGCACGTCGGCCGGATCGTCACCGCGACCGATCTGCCGGTCAGCGCCGACCTCGAGAGCGGCTTCGGCGACGATCCGCGCGTGGTCGCGGAGACGATCCGGCTCGGCGCCGAGCGCGGGCTCGTCGGGGCGTCGATCGAGGATCTCGTCTACGCGCGGCTGCACGGACGGGCCGCACGGCTCCACGACCGAGACTTCGCGGCGGAGCGCGTCCGCGCGGCGGTCGAGGAAGCGCGGAAGCTACCGTTCCCGTTCACGCTCACCGCCCGCTGCGAGAACTTCCTCATCGGCAATCCCGACCTCGATGACACGATCGCCCGCCTGCACGCGTACCAAGAGGCCGGCGCCGACGTGCTCTACGCGCCGGGGACGACGACCCGAGCCCAGCTCGAGGCGATCGTCCGCTCCGTCGATCGCCCGGTCAACTACGTCGCCGGTCTCGCCGGTGTGCCGCTGACGCTGCAGGAGCTCGCCGCGATCGGCGTCCGCCGCGTGAGCCTCGGCAGCACGCTCGCGCGCGCCGCCCTCGGGACGTTCCTGCGTGCGGTCGCAGAGATGAAGGAGCACGGGAGCTTCACCTTCGCCGAGAACGCGATCGCCTATTCGGACATCAGCGCGATGCTCGACGCGTAGCCGGCCGCGGTCAGAACGGAGTCGCCGCGCAGGCGTCGGTCTTGCGACCGCTGCTCACGGCGGTTGCGTTGGCAGGCGTCGACGTGCTGAAGGATCGTCGAAGAGCGAGGTCGGTGAGGTGAGCGCGATGACGGCGTTGATTGTGGTCACTACGATGCTTCTCGGCGCCGCCGGGGTGGACGTCGCGGCGGCGGCGCCGGTCGCGGCCGAGACGCGCACCGAGGTCGCGGCCGAGGCGCGCATCGAGACCGCCGGGGGCGCGCCGGTCACGGGCGAGTCGCTGTACCGCCGCCTCTGCGCCTCGTGCCATGGCGTGGCCGGCCACGGTGACGGTCCCGCGGGCGCGGCGCTCTGTCCGCGGCCGACGGATCTGACGCGCCTGCGCTCCGGGATACCGGAGCTGATGCGGCAGATCGATGGCCGGCGGAAGATCCGCGCCCATGGTACGGCGCAGATGCCCGTCTGGGGCGAGGTGCTCGAGGCGGCGCTCATCAGCGAGCCGCACCGCCGCCGCACCGCACTCCTGAAAATCGACGCGATCGCCGACTTTGTGATGCGGTTGCGGCGCGGTGCGCCGACGGCGGACACCCCGGCGACACGGTAGCGCGGGCTACGGCTTCGGAATCCGGATGCGGCTCACCATCAAGCCGCCGCTCAGCGCGTAGAGCAGAACGAGCGGGTGCAAATGGCCGCCGCCGATGGCACGCCAGCGGCCGAGCCAGACGTCGTGCCCGACGGCGCCGCGCCACCACGCGACGACGAGGACCGCGACGATGATGACGCTCGTCGGGATCGGGGTACCCTCGTAGTAGGGCACCTTGCCGGTGCCGCCCGACAGTGCCGCGGCGGTGACGTTGTAGCGGGCGAGCCGCGCGATCCCACAGCAGACGAACGCGCAGAGGACGACGGCGTCCCAGACGCCGCGCAGCCCGAGCGTGAAGCCGAGCACCGCCGGCGCGACGCCGAACGACACCACGTCCGCCAGCGAGTCGAGGTCGGCGCCGAAGGGCGATGATCGTCGTGAGCCGCGCGCGACGAGCCCGTCGGCGAAGTCGAGGACGAGCGCCAGTACGAGGAGCGCGAACGCGGCGAGCAGAAACGGGTCGTGCGGCCGGCCCTCGATGTAGTTGAGACAGAGGAAGATCGCGCCGGTGCCGCAGCTCGCGTTGCCGAGCGTCAGAAAGTCCGCCGGGACGAGCGCGCGCAAGAGCGGCCGTGACGACGCGGTGGACGCGGGCTCGTTCACGGCCGCGCTTGTAGCCGATGCGCGCGAGGCGGTGAAGCGCCGCGGTGTCACTTCCACATCGCCCGCACGCGCGCGGCGGCGTCGATGCCGCGCGCGGCGACAGGCTCCGCGGGCGCGTCGCCCGGCTCGCCGCCGGCGTGCACGCGACGCTCGAAGGCGTCGAGAACGGCGTCGGGGAGGAAGCGCGTCCGCGGCGCGTAGACGTGGCGCGCGCCGTGGCGGTGCTGCTCGTGCGCGTAGAAGCGGAGCGGCTGCACGAGGTAGAGGTGGTCGCGGGCGCGGGTCATCGCGACGTAGAGGAGTCGGCGCTCCTCCTCGATCTCCGCGGCGCCGCCGCTCGCCATGTCGGACGGGATGCAGCCGTCGACGACATGCAGCACGTACACGACAGGGATGCTGCCGTTCCTCCACGTCCGCCTCCGCGGGCGGTACGTG
>Ga0137359_10005242_pt1 | contig 10666 bp, 10 predicted proteins | sample Mad1_40_16metaG_FD_108281 | JGI IMG/M metagenome (GOLD analysis project Ga0137359, IMG submission 108281) | Vadose zone soil microbial communities from Angelo Coast Range Reserve, California, USA - Mad1_40_16 metaG | ecosystem: Environmental > Terrestrial > Soil > Vadose zone | place: USA... | reverse complement strand
CGCCGTGAAATGCCAGTCCGGCTCGGACTTAGGCTTCGGTTTTCTTCCCCGATTTGTTGCACTGCTCTTTCAGTTTCGCGTACTGATCGGCTGAGAGAATTCCCTGCGCCTGTTGGAGGAATTTGGCGCGGCTCTCTTTGGTGCAACCTGCTTTCATGCACTCGCTCTGCCACGCTTCAATCTTCGTCTTCTGATCCGCGTTCAGATTCAGACTCGCGAGGTTGGTGCACATCGCCTTGCTATTCGATGCGTTCTTGGCGCAACACCCTTTGCCACCTGCAAACGCGGGCGATGCGACGAGCATCGCTAGCGCTACAACCGCTGTTCCTATAATTTTAACCATGGTGCTTGATCAGACAGGCACGAGCCTCGGAGCGTTCAATCATCGCGCCCTCTAAATATAACTGGCGCGAATTCGTTCGCGCGTTAGAACAAGTCGATAATGGCCACCACGCTCGAAGCTGTCCGCCCGATCGAACTGGCGGAAATAAAGGAAGCGCGCAAGCGAATCGCGAACACAATTGTGCGTACTCCGCTCATCCGTCTCGAACTCGGCCCGAAATTTCCCGACATCCGGCTCAAGCTGGAAAATCTCCAACCGATCAACGCCTACAAGTTGCGCGGCGCTGCCAACGCGGTGGCAATGTTGCCGGAATCCGAACGCGAGCGCGGCGTGTGGACGATCAGCGCCGGAAATGCAGGGCAAGGCGTCGCTTATGCCGCGCGACAAGCAGGCGTGCCGTGCACTGTCGTCGTCATCGAAACCGCGCCGGAATCGAAGATCGAAAGAATGCGCGCGCTCGGCGCAAAACTTATTCCGGTTTCGTACGACGTTGCGTGGAAAGCGCTCGACGCACGTTCGCACCCCGGAGCTGACGGAACGTTTGTGCATCCGTTCGACGATCACAATTTCATCGCCGGTCACGGAACGATGGGCCTCGAAATTTTGGAAGATGCGCCCGACACAAAAGCAGTTATTGCCAGCATCGGCGGCGGCGGACTTATCACCGGCGTCGGCAGCGCGATCAAAGCGCTCAAACCCGAGATCAAAGTTTTGGGCGTTGAACCGGAAACCGCTGCGCCGGCAGCGCTGTCGTTTAAGAAAGGATCACCGCAAGTGTTCACGGATTTCAAGCAGTCGTTCGTCGATGGCGCTGGCGGCCAGAGCATGTTCCCGCGCATGTGGGAACGAATGAAACCGGTCGTGGACGATTACATCGTGGTCACTTTGGACGACACGAAGAAAGCGATGCGTTTGATGGCGGAAAAGGCGCGCGTTATTTCCGAGGGCGCGGGGGCGTTGCCAGTTGCCGCCGCACTGACTGGAAAAGCGGGCAAAGGTCCAATCGTCGCCATCGTGTCGGGCGGCAACATCGACATGAAAAAATTCTGCGAGCTGATCGGTGGGCCGGTGTAGAGGCGCGTGTCCTCACGCGCGAATGCCGGATGCAACATCATGTTGCCTGCGGCTGAGGACAGCCGCCACTACAACTATCCGGTCGTCCGCTCGGCGGAGTATTCGACCGGGTCCTGCTGAAAATAGCGCTGTAGCTCAGCGTACAGTTTGGGATCGCCGGCGCGTAATGCGCACGGTCGCTCAAAGAAAGCCTCCGTTGAAACGGCGAAAAACTCGGCCGGATTAGTGGCTCCATAAGCGTCGAGAAGCGTGGGAATTCCCGTCTCCTCGGCCGCGCGCAGCGAGGCAAACTCTACTCTCATCACCGCCGCCCAGGATATCTGCTGCTTGCGCGTCGCCAACATCGGTACGCCGTCTGTCGCGTAATCTTCGAAGTCGAGCTGATGAGCGAATTCATGAAAGACAACGTTCCTGCCGTCGGAAGGGTCGGCGGCGCCGGACTTCGCCGCATCCCAGGCGATGACCATCGACCCCATCCGGAGGCCGGTCTCGCCCAAACGACTTGTCGTTCCTTCTTCCCAGACGTGCTCGTTCACCGGACGCCGCTCTTCCACCATGTAAGCGGAAGGGTAAACAAGAATTGTGAGCAGCTGCGGAAAATAGTCCGTCTTGCGGTGCAGTAAAAGAAGGCACGCCTGCGCTGCGATCGTCACACGAATCTCATCGGTGAGCTCGAGGCCAGCGCAACCTTCGAAACGCTTTTCGTCGAGAAACACCTGGATGTGGCCGAGTAGCTCGGCCTTGTCGCTCGCGGACAGCCGGTGGAAGAACGGTACGTCGCGTTCGATGATCGACAGCCATTCATTGGAAGCTGGCTGGGCCCGCAGCTTGCGACGTCGCCGCTCATTTAGAAATCCAAGGATCACGGCACAAGCTAACCGCCTCGCCCCGCGACCGCCTCCGGAAAATATCAGCGGGTTGTGATGTTGACGTTCGCTGCGGGATTTGAAAAGAATAGTCCCAACAAAAACCGCAAGGAGGACGACTCGATGAAAATTGGTGAAATAGCGCCGGATTTCGAAGCTGAAACGACCCAGGGCAAAATCCGTTTCCACGACTGGATTGGCAATTCCTGGGCTGTCTTGTTTTCTCACCCAAAAGACTTCACCCCAGTCTGCACGACCGAACTCGGCTACATGGCGAAGATCAAACCGGAGTTCGAAAAGAGAAACGTAAAGATTATGGGATTATCGGTCGATTCGACCGGTGACCACGAAGGCTGGGCCAACGACATCAAGGAGACCCAGGGACACGCGCCAAACTATCCGATTATCGGCGACGCTGATTTCAAGATTTCAAAGTTGTACGGGATGCTCCCAGCCGAAACCACTGGCGATGCGAAAGCCCGCAAGGCAGCTGATAATGCGACGGTGCGCAACGTTTACGTCGTTGGTCCGGACAAGAAGATAAAACTCGTTCTCATCTATCCGATGACAACGGGCCGGAACTTCGACGAAGTCCTGCGGGTGATCGATTCATTGCAACTGACCGCGAAACATCAGGTCGCTACGCCAGTTAACTGGAAGCCCGGCGAGGACGTAATCATCGCCGGCTCGGTTAACGACGAGGAAGCCAAGAAGCGTTATCCGCAGGGCTGGAAGGCGCCCAAGCCGTATCTCCGCATCGTGCCTCAGCCACAATAAGACGCCGGCTCAAGCGCGTTCAATTCTCAGAGGTTGTAGGCGTTTGTGTCAAACGCCGATCCGTGTCATTCCGACCGAAGTGGAGGAATCTCTTACTATTCCTTTATTCTCGCTGCGCTCGCGAATATTGAGAGATGTCTCGACGGCGCTCGACATGACAGACGGCGCTCACTGAGCGCCGCTACAATCGCGTGCGCAATTTCAATCTCGCCGTCGACCAGTCAACCGGGTTAAACTCACATCCGGAGGTTTTGCTATGAACACACTCTCAATTTCCCGACGTAAATTTGCCCACTTGTTAGGCGTTGGAGCGGCGGTCGCAATTGTTAAGCCCGCCGTTTCTTTCGCGGCCGAAGCGCCCCCAAGATCGACATCTACCGGCGTTGTCCGCTTGAGCTCGAACGAAAATCCGTACGGGCCTTCGCCGAAAGCGCTTAAAGCCATGACGGACTCGTTCGGTTTGTCGTGTCGTTATCCGGACGAACATAACGACGAACTGATTGATGCGCTGGCAAAGCTGAACGGCGTCAGTCGCGATCAAATCGCGCTTGGCGACGGCTCCAGCGAGATTCTCAAACTTTGCGCGGAAACTTTCACCGGACCGAAACAAGGAAAATTGATCGCGGCCGATCCGACCTTCGAAGCGCTGCTCAATTACGCCAGCGGCGGCGGCGCGGAAGTCGTCAAAGTTCCGCTCACCAGCAGTTTCAGTCACGACCTCCCGAAGATGGGCGCTGCAGCGAAGAACGGTCTCGTTTACATTTGCAATCCGAACAATCCCACGGCGAGCATCACGCCCAAGAACGAGGTGCGCGACTTCATCACCAAAACTCCGACACAGACGACGATTCTAGTCGACGAAGCTTACTTCCATTACGCCGACAGTCCCGAATACGAGAGCGCAATTCCGATGGTCAAGGATCATCCGAATCTGATCGTCGCGCGCACGTTCTCAAAAATTTACGGCATGGCCGGATTGCGTTGCGGTTATTGCGTCGCGCAAAAAGAAACAATCGAGCGCATGCACCCGTATCAAATGTGGGACAGCGTCAACTGCATGGCGCTCGCCGCAGCGATCGCGAGTGTGAACGACGCCGACCAGGTCACAAACGCCAAGCGCCTGACCAGCGAAGCGAAAACATTCGTGATCGCCGAGCTCGACAAGATGGGCTACAAACAAATTCCGTCGCAAGCGAATTTCATCATGTTCGATGTGAAACGTCCGGTCGTGCCGCTGATCAAAGCGTTGAAAGAAAGGAAGGTCGAAGTCGGCCGATTATTCCCCGCTCTGCCGACCCACATGCGCCTCACGATTGGCAAAAAATCCGAGATGGAAGCGTTTGTAAGCGCGTTTAAGCAAGTGATGGCCTGAGCATCAGCTGTTGCTGATCTTCACTCCGTGTTCCTCGAGCATTTTGCGAAGCTCGGGATGAATCTTCTGGCCATACTTGATCGCTTCGTTCACGGATTGCTCTGCGTTTTTCCAATCCTGTTTGTAGGCGTAATAGTTCGCATAGCTTAGATGCGCCTCACCACATTTCGGATCGATAGCGATTGCCTTGTCTAACATTTGCAACGCCTCGGCAAATTGCCCTTTCTGCAATAATGCGTATCCAAGGTTCGCGTAGGTATAAACGTATGAAGTGTCTCTCTTCAGCGTTTCGCGATAAAAGGTGATTGCTTCGTCAAGTTTGCCTTGCACGCTGTAAACGTAGGCGACGCCGTAATAACCAGGTGCGAAATCCTTGTCATGGCGAATGGCCATCTGAAATCGCCGCATTGCTGTCTCGTAATCCCCTCGCTGAAAATACTTCCATCCGAGTTGAACGGCAGCCGGCGCAAACTGCTTCATTTCAGGTCCTGAAAGGACATCGTCTTCTGCGCGGATAAAGGACGAGAAGGTGATCGCTATTAAAACGGTAAGTACGAAGCGCACATGGTCGGAATCAGCAGGAATCGGGCGCATTCTCGCTTCATGTGTGGGAATTAGCGCAACGAAATTGTAGCGGTGCTTGTTCTCAAGCACCGAACTAAATAGACAGGCGCTTGGCACAAGCGCCTCTACAACCGCCATCGGTGGAAATCCGAAGTGGCGTCGCTCAATCGACAAAAATATGGGGCGCACTCTCCACTCATTTGGGAGAGACTACGCCCCTTCGGGCAGCTTGTGATTTCAACTCTGGGTCAACCAATGCTGACCAACTCGTGATTTCAACTGGCCCGAGTACTTATCCAATGAATCGTTCTTTCCGATTTCAGATACAAGCCTAAATTCACGAAATGAAAGTCATTCTCGAAGTCAGGCCGAAAAACGTGATAGCGATTGGCGCAAATATGAAAGCCAAGAAAATATGCGACCAATTGGGAAGACTCATTATCGAGAAGAAATACTTCACCGTTGCGGGACTCGACGCACTTTCCGTCAATGGAACATGGTTCATCCGCGCAGAAAATCAGCTGGCACTCGAAGAACGTTGGCTTACGACCGACGAGTAAACCCTTCGCCTCCCTAGCTCACTAAGAAACGTTTTCCTTCACTCGTATCCCATTTTTGACACAGAAATCGGATAAGGCCCCCCGAATAATAACAGCCATCCCTTCACCACGTGATCGAGCAAAATCACCTAAAGCCTCCTTCAACGCGGCGGACACGCGTGCATTTATAACCTCGGTTTTATTGACTCTTTTTCTCACGGGGCCCTCCTTAAGATTATTTCTCGCGAAACTCGAGCGCGCCATTTTTGGCGTCGACGTAGATGGTTTGGCCTTCGCGGACTTTGCCTTGCAAGATCCGTCACAACCGCTCCGCAAGTGCAATCCGTCCTTGCAAAAGATTTTCCACTTCTTTCGGACTCGCTTTAGGATGCTGATGTCGTATACCACAGCGAGAGACTTCGCACGCAAGCTCATGTAATTCGAGCGCGACCTTCAAACGTTCTTCGCCAGTCATGGCACGATATCTTTCAATCTGTGCCTCAAGCGCGGCCTGGGGCGTCATGAAAAGATTTTATCTCGCGTTGAACGCAAGCGCACCATTTTTTGCGTCGACATGAACGGTTTGGCCTTCGCGGACTTTGCCTTCGAGGATGTCGATCGACAGCGGGTCGAGAATTTCTTTTGGGATCGTACGCCGGAGCGGGCGCGCGCCGTAAACCGGATCGTAACCTTCGCGAGCTGCTTAAGTTGCTTGAGGTTCACAGCCATAAATGCGAGCGGGGCCTGAGAAGAGCAAGATCACCTCGGAAAACGTTTCGAGCCGCATCGCTTGGTTCGAGTCCGGCCGTTTCCAATCGACACGGATTAACCGAGTCATTCCAAAGAAATCTTACCGTACGTCCGATTGAACTCTTGCTCCCAGCCCGCTACCAGATTTGAGTGAAACTGCTTGACCCATTTGAATAGCTCGGCTGCTAGTTGTCGATTTTTTCCGAGGAGAGCGAAAAGCAGATCTCTGGTCGCCTGCGTCGTGGCCAGATCAAGGATAGTAAATTCGAGCATGGACCGCCAATTCGGGTCTATCTTCAGTTCAGACTTGGCTAGCAACGCATCCCATTTAGAAGTGACGTGCGAGTCTGTGCCAATCGACATTGCATTCCATTGTTGAACAAAGTGGCGTGAAGATAGATACGCTCGAACCAAATCGTGCTGAAAAAGTAAGCGATCACCACGCTTGATCAGAACTTTTTTCTCCAGAAGTTTGTCTGTCAGATCAGCGGGCAAGGGGCTGTTTGGCTGATCAAAGAACGGATCATGGGTGGACAGCATTTCATAGGCTCGACTGGTCAGCAGATCAGGAAAGTCTGCTTGTCCAGCTTCGATCCAGTCTTGAAAAACTGGTGCCAGACTTTCCGAGTAGAGCTCACGCCTCGATCGCGGCAAGGTTTTGCCCTGCATGATCAGCGTAATCGCTATCTGGAGATCCTGGGGAATCGTATAGATTTCATACGTTTCCGGGGTTAGTTGACCAATTACGGTAGCAGCTTGCTCTTCGCCTAGCTGTTGCTTGAGCAACGCTTGGATTTTTTCCCGATTCAATGATGCCAATTTGACAGTTTCAAGCCATGCATACTCCTGATAACTTTGCTGCGAACTCAGACAGAAGTAGCTGCTATTTCGAGATCGGTCGACAAAGCGATTGATAACTTGCCTTGTGTGATCGTCCACTTCATTGAGACCATCGAGAAGAAACAAGAATCCGCCCTGCTGCAGAAACCAGTCGGTTAGCTTCTTGTCCGTCAATCGACCATAGCGTTCCAACTGGGCGTGGAGCATTTCCGCAGGCTCTACTCCTTGGTAACGCGCCAGCGACACAAACACAGGCACGATATTATGAGGACGAAGTTTTCGATTTCGCTTTGCGTAGCAGGATGTGAGATAGCGGAAAAAGGAAGTTTTTCCGATTCCGGAAGATCCGAGCAGGAGAACTGGCGTGTGATCGTTCAACCGTCCTCCGAATTCCTCGGGGAGAAAGTCTTCCGTCGGCACAACATAGCTTTGCTGTAGCCGCGTCAAATCTTCGTCTCGGCAGATGCCACCAAAATAACGCCGGAGTACATGTCGGCGCACAGGCGGAAGTACAGTCATCACCAGCGGCACCAAGCCAAAAGAGCCATACTTCCGAACGAATGGATTCATCAACAGGTCGTGACAAAAGGTATTGAAGGGAGCCAACGCCAACATAAAACCCAGAATGCCCAGCCAGAAAATCCCGGTGAGTAGCGGTATTATGTCAGCTCCCGGGATTACCCAGCCACGAATCGGAAATGGATCGCAATTGAAAATATTGCCCCATTGATCGCGCACAGCCAGAAAAAGCTCGCATTTACCACTCTCCACGCTGCGTGCCGCAGACTCCGCCCTTATAAAGCCATCTTTGTAGCCCTCATCGAACTTATCCCTTGTCTTCTCCATCACAAACTTGAAGTCGCGTGGAAAGTTCCGTGGATATGGATCCGTTCGATCCGATAGCCGCTCATATTGCGCACTCGGAGTGACTGGGCCACTGATCCAGAAGTTTCCTCGGATGATTGGCCGGAGCCACTGTTTCCACCATGAGTCTGCGCTAACTACAAACGGTGAGATAATTACGTCGTGATCTACGCGATAAGCCCCCTTTTCCGTGGCCAACCACGTTGTATTGCCCGAATGATAGATGTCGTTAACAATCACTCCTCGGTCGGGGGTTCTTTGCGGCAAGTTCTCACCTTTAATGCGATAGGCCCCTTCATTCGTTGCCAACCAGGTTTCATCACCAAAATGGGTGACTGACAAAAAGTCCAATACATAGTCTTCCGGGGCTTTGATTGTCTCGGTGATTCGGACCGGAGCCTTATCGCCCTTGATGCGGTACACTCCCTCGCTCGTCGCCAAAAACGTTTCGCCGTCGGAATGTGTGATTGAATGAACCTGAACCTCGTTCTTAAAGAGTGCTTCGGGAGCGTCATCTCCCTTGATGCGGTAACATCCGTGGTCCGTCGCTAGCCATGTTTCGTTATCGAAATGGGTGATCGCATGGGCTATCCAATCCTTGGGGGTGACTCGCACCGGAACCTTTTTGCCCTTGATACGGTAAGCTCCCTCGAACGTTGCGAGCCACACTTCGTCGTCAAAATGCGTGATCGAGTAGACGTACAACCCCTCTTTAGACATTCGTACAGGGGGCGTGTCACCCTTGATAAGGTACGCTTCATCAAAGGTTGCTAGCCACGTCTCTTCGCCAAAACGAGCCACCGACCATACGGTAAGATTCTGATGTGTAACCCGTACCGGCCGCTCGTCGGCTTTAATGACGTAAGCTCCGTCGCTCGTCGCCAGCCACGTTTCATTACCAAAGTGGCTGATCGAATGCACAGTGAATTCACTGTCAGGAATTCTTTTAGCGTCAGAATCGCCTTTAATGCGATAGGCTCCATGCTCCGTCGCCAACCAGGTTTCATCTCCAAAATGAATAATTGAGTTAACCCTCAAATCCATTCGGGAGATCGGTACCGCAACTTGTGCCAATCCAACCTCCGTACTGCCGAATACGAGCCAAGCACACACAAATACGTTGAATTCCAGAGCCCTCCAGCACCCCGTGAGCACAAGCTTTTTTGCCATGGCCTAACAGCCAATGTTACTTCTCGCGAAATTCAAGCGCGCCGTTCTTTGCATCGACGTGGATGGTTTGGCCTTCGCGGACTTTGCCTTCGAGGATGTCGATTGACAGCGGGTCGAGAATTTCTTTTTGGATCGCGCGCCGGAGCGGGCGCGCGCCGTAAACGGGATCGTATCCTTGGCGGGCGAGCAGTGCCTTGGCAGAATCGGACAGATCGAGCGTGATCTTTTGTTGTTCGAGTCGTTTGGTCAGGCGACGGAGCTGAATCTCAACGATCTTTTTCAAATCGTCTTCAGTGAGCCGATCGAAAATGACGATCTCATCCACGCGGTTGAGAAACTCGGGAGGAAAATGCGCGCGCAATGCGTCCATCACCAGACGCGAACGGGCTTCGCGCGACTCTTCTTCGGTAATGAATTGCGAGCCGATGTTCGAGGTCATGATGATGACCGTGTTCTTGAAATCGACCGTCCTCCCCTGCCCGTCCGTAATCCGGCCGTCGTCGAGCACTTGCAGAAGCACGTTGAACACGTCGCGATGCGCTTTTTCGATTTCGTCGAAGAGCACGACTGAATACGGCTTGCGCCGTACCGCTTCCGAAAGTTGGCCGCCTTCTTCGTAGCCGACGTAGCCCGGCGGCGCGCCGATCAACCGCGCCACGGTGTGTTTCTCCATGTACTCGCTCATGTCGATCCGGATCATCGCGTTCTCGTCATCGAACAAAAACTCGGCGAGCGCGCGCGAAAGCTCGGTTTTGCCAACGCCGGTTGGTCCGAGAAAAATGAACGAGCCAATTGGGCGATTCGGATCCTGCAAACCGGCGCGCGCCCGACGTACTGCGTTGGAAACGGCCTTGATCGCTTCGTCCTGACCGACAACGCGCTGATGCAAATGCTCTTCCAGTTTAATCAGTTTCTGGCGTTCGCCTTCCTGCAAGCGCGAAACCGGAATATGCGTCCAGCTTGAAACGACTTCGGCGATGTCTTCCTCGGTCACTTCTTCGCGAAGAAGCGATTTTCTCGTCTTCGCGCTTTTCGCACTGGCATCGGCCAATTTCTTTTCCAACTCCGGAATTCTTCCGTACTGAAGTTCACTGGCCTTAGCCAATTCGCCGCGCCGCGTAGCGCGCTCCAGCTCGGTGCGGAGTCGATCGAGCTCTTCTTTCCATTTTCGCTGCTCTTCGATGACGGCTTTTTCTTTTTGCCATTCGGCTTTGAGCGCGACCGATTTTTCCTTTAGCTCGGCCAATTCTTTCTCGAGCTTCTTCGACCGCTCCTTGCTCGCGGGATCCTTTTCTTTCTTGAGCGCCTGCCGTTCCATTTCGTGCTGCATGATCTCGCGCTCGATCACGTCGATTTCGGTCGGCATGGAATCGAGCTCGATCTTCAAACGCGACGCCGCTTCATCGACAAGATCGATCGCTTTGTCTGGAAGAAAGCGATCGCTGATGTAGCGATGCGAAAGGGTAGCCGCGGCAACCAGGGCCGCGTCGGTGATGCGCACACCGTG
>Ga0137359_10005240_pt1 | contig 10670 bp, 8 predicted proteins | sample Mad1_40_16metaG_FD_108281 | JGI IMG/M metagenome (GOLD analysis project Ga0137359, IMG submission 108281) | Vadose zone soil microbial communities from Angelo Coast Range Reserve, California, USA - Mad1_40_16 metaG | ecosystem: Environmental > Terrestrial > Soil > Vadose zone | place: USA... | reverse complement strand
ATGGGACGGCCGTGGCTGGTGGCCATCCGTCATCCGGACAATGCGAAGAAGGTGGTTATGCGCATCCCGCTGTCCGACGCCGCCATGTCGACCTCGGGAGACTACGAACGCTATTTCGACGAGAACGGCGTGCGCTACCACCACATCATCGACCCGCGCACGGGTCACTCGGCCAGCAAGGTGCGCAGCGCCACGATCCTGGCTCCCACGGCCACGCAGACCGACGGGATGTCGAAAACCGCCTTTGTGCTGGGTCCGCAGAAAGCGCTCGAGATCATCAACCGCATGCCCGAGTACGACGCAGTATTCGTCTGCCCCGACGGGCGCGTGTTGTACTCGAACGGGCTGCGGCCACCGGTGCCGCGACCGGCGGACGCGCCGCCGGCCGCAGCTACTGCGACGAGCCCCCGTGTCCCACCTTGAGCAGAGCGTCCACCTCCGCCTCGGCGGCCATCCAGTCCTCGGTTTCATGACCGGGCGCAAAGCCACGCCGCTCGGCGCGCAGGTAAGCACCTTCCGCAATCATCGCGCGCCGCGCTTCGGCGGTCAGCCCAACCCGCACAGGCACTGTGGGTGACCTGCGCGCCCGTGCGCCCGGGCGCGGTGCGTCGGTGCGCACAGGGGGATCGGTGGGGACATCGGTCGAACGACGAGTAGCCATTGGCACCTCCTTGTCAGGGGCGCTCACTGTGCGCGCCTGCGGTCCACGCGCGCAAGCGGCAAGCGGTGTCCGGCCACCCGTCCGGCCGGTGTCCGGGCCTGCTGTGCCGCGATGAGCCTCGCCAACCGCCCGGGCGGTGGCGCGCTGGTCACGGTGTGGTTGCCCTGAGTTACGGGGACTTGCGCAGCGCCGGCTGAGCTTTGCGGTTGGGGCGTTTGCGGCGCGCGGCAGCGCGGCGCGGGGTCGTATCGTCGCCCTCGTGCGCGCCGCCGTTGCCCGCGACGCCGCGGCGCCCGCCCGCGGCAGCGCTGGCCAACACATCCAGACCCTGCAGGTACTTGCGAAAGCTGCGCCCAAGCTCCGGGTGGCTGAGCGCGTATTCGACCGTCGCCTGCAGGTAGCCGAGTTTGCTGCCGCAGTCAAAGCGCTTGCCGCTGAAGCGATAGGCGTACACCGCTTCCTCGCGCAGCAGCGCGGCAATGCCGTCGGTGAGCTGAATCTCGCCACCGGCGCCGGAGCCGAGCTTCTCCAGGTGCTCGAAGATTGCCGGAGCGAGCACATAGCGGCCAACGACGGCAAGGTTCGAGGGCGCCGCGGCGGGCTTGGGCTTCTCCACGATGCTGCGCACGCGGCTGGTCACCGCGCGGTCGGCCTCCACCGCGACGATGCCGTACTTCTCGGTGTCCTGGCGCGGCACCACCTGCACCCCGAGGACGCTGGCGCGCTTGGCCTCGTAGACCTGCGCCATCTGCGCCAGGCAGGCGACGTCGCTGCGAATCAGATCGTCCGCGAGATGCACGAAGAATGGCTCGGCGCCCACGGCGGGCTGCGCGCATAACACCGCATGACCCAGGCCCAACGGCGCCGGCTGCCGGATGTAGATGCACGACGCGTAGGAAGGCAGCACGCTGCGCAGCTGGTTGAGCAGATCACTCTTGCCCTGGTGCTCGAGCATCAGCTCGAGTTCCTGGTCGGAGTCGAAATGATCCTCGATGGCCCGCTTGGAAGCGCCGGTGATGAACACCAGGCGCTGCGCGCCCGCGGCCAGGGCTTCCTCGACCGCGTACTGGATCAGCGGCTTGTCGACCACCGGCAGCATTTCCTTCGGGCTCGCCTTGGTCGCGGGCAGAAAGCGCGTGCCGCGCCCGGCCACTGGAAACACGGCGGTACGGATGGGCGACTGGAAGCTCGTCCTCATCGGGATTCTCTCTCCTTCATCACGGCCGCGGCCTCACGAGGCCCTTACGGCGGCCTGATCGGTGCGCTCGGCCCACTTGAAGACCGCCGGCCGCATGCTGTCCCAGGAGCGGCATTTCGGGCAGCGCCAGTACCAGCCAACGCTGTTGAGCCCGCAATCATCGCACTGGTAGCGGCCGCCGGCGTCGCCGATGCGGGTCAGCAGCGCGCCGAGCGAGCTCGCCTCGGCAGCCGACTCCACGCCCGCGCCGAACTCCGCGGTAATGCCCGCAAGCGCCGCCACATCCGCGGGCGGCACCGCCGTGGCAAGCAGCCATGCCAGCTGCCGCGGGGTGATCTGACCGCTCTGTCGCAGCCGGCTGCTCAGCTCATTCAACATATCCGCGCGCCCGGTCTGGCGCGCGATGGCGAGAACCGAGGGAATGATCTCGAGCGCGAGGCCCGGCGACATTTCCAGGGCATGCAGGTACAGGAGCAATGCGCCGCCGGCATCGCCCGCCCGTTCGCTGATCCGCGCGGTGAGGATGTCCGCGCGCGGCAACGCCGGCTGATGAGTGCGGGCCTGCCGCAGCAGCGTGCGCGCGCGCTCGCTGTCGCCCTGCACCAGCGCGTATTCGGCGAGCTCGCACAGGTAGTGGGCCGCAATCCGGCCGCGCTCGAGCTGCACGGCGGGGGGCAGCTCGTGAAACACCTTGAGCGCCTTGGCCCAGTCGCCCTGGGTCTCGTAGATGCCCACGAGGGTGTCGAGCGCGGCGTGCCGATATTCGCGCGAGGCCGCGAGCTCCTCGAGGACGCGCTCAGCGCGATCCATGAGTCCCGCGCTCTGATAGTCGAGCGCCAGTTCGAACGCCGCCTTGTCGCGCAATCCGGCGCCGCCGTGATCGCGCAGGCGCGAATGGATGGCGATCGCCCGATCGACTTCCCCGCGGCGCCGGAACAGGCTCCCTAGCGCGAACTGGATCTCGGCGGCATCGCCACCTGCCTCGGCCATGCGGGCGAAGATCTCCGCGGCGTGATCGAAACGGTCGTTGATGAGATGGTCGAGGCCGACGTAGTAGTCGCGCGGCAGGCGCACGGTGCGCGCCGCGCCGTTACGGCGGCCGAGAAAATATGCGGCGAGACCGACGAGTATGAAGGCCAGCGCCAGAAACAGTGGAGGCAGCTCGAACACTTAGCTGACGATATCAGGTCCGCGCCCCGGGTGCGCCTCGCGCGTGAGACGCGCTCGAGCTCAGTCGCGGATCGGCCGGTCGGCGCCGTCGTTCACCCGCTCGCGCAGATCCTTGCCGGGCTTGAAGTGCGGGACGTGCTTGCCCGAGAGCGCGACCGCCTCGCCGGTCTTGGGGTTGCGCCCCTGGCGGGGCGGACGGAAGTGCAGCGAGAAACTGCCGAAGCCGCGGATCTCGATGCGCTCCCCCTGCGAGAGCGCATCGCTCATGATCTCCAGAATCTGCTTCAGTGCGAGCTCGACATCCTTCGCCGGCAGATGCTTCTGCTTGGCGGTAATGATCTCGATGAGTTCCGACTTGGTCATGCGCTCAGCGCTCTCCGGACCCGATGTGCTCCTTCAGCAGGTCCCCGAGGCTCGTGCCCGAAGGCGCCGCCTCCGAGCGGTAGCTCTGCACCGCCTCGGCCTCCTCGTGAGCCTCCTTGGCCTTGATCGACAGCGAGATGGTGCGTGACTTGCGGTCGACGCCGGTGAACTTCGCCTCGAGCTCGTCGCCCACCTTGAGGACCGCGCGGGCATCCTCCACGCGATCGCGGCCGAGCTCGGACGCGCGCAGCTGGCCCTCGACGCCGTTGCCGAGATCGATGACCGCGCCGCGCGCATCGACCTCCTTCACCACACCCTTGACGATCGTGCCCTTGGGGTTGTCGGCGATATAGGCTGAGAACGGGTCCTTCGCCAGCTGTTTGATGCCGAGTGAAATGCGCTCGCGCTCCGGGTCGATCGACAGCACCATGGCCTCGAGCTGCTGGCCCTTCTGGTAGTTGCGCACCGCCTCTTCGCCCGGCTGGTCCCAGGAGATATCCGACAGGTGCACCAGCCCGTCGATGTTGCCCTGCAGCCCGATGAAAATGCCGAAGTCGGTGATCGACTTGATCTGGCCCGCCACCTTGTCGCCCTTGTTGTAGTTCTCGGCGAACTCCTTCCACGGGTTGGCCTGGCACTGCTTGAGACCGAGCGATATGCGACGGCGCTCCTCGTCCACGTCGAGCACCATCACCTCGACTTCCTGGCCGGTGTGCACCACCTTGGCGGGATTGACGTTCTTGTTGGTCCAGTCCATCTCCGAGACGTGCACCAGGCCCTCGACGCCGTCTTCGATCTCCACGAACGCGCCGTAGTCGGCGATGTTGGTGACCTTACCGAACACGCGCGTGCTCGGCGGATAGCGGCGCGCGATGTTCTGCCACGGATCGGCGCCCAGCTGCTTGAGCCCCAGGCTCACGCGCGAGCGCTCGCGGTCGAACTTGAGAATGCGCACCTCGACCTCGTCGCCCACCTTGACGACCTCGGAAGGATGCTTGACGCGCTTCCACGCCATGTCGGTGATGTGCAGCAGGCCGTCGATCCCGCCGAGATCGACGAACGCGCCGTAGTCGGTGAGATTCTTGACGGTGCCGCGCACCACTGCGCCTTCCTGCAGGTTCTCCATGAGCGCGCTGCGCTCGGCGGAAAACTCCTGCTCAACCACGGCGCGGCGCGACACCACCACGTTATTGCGCTTCTGATCGAGCTTGATGACCTTGAACTCGAGCGGCTTGCCTTCCAGATAGGAGGTGTCGCGCACCGGGCGCACGTCCACCAGCGATCCGGGCAGGAACGCCCGCACGTTTTCGATCTCCACGGTGAAGCCGCCCTTGACGCGCCCCGTGATGACGCCGGTCACGATCTCGGACTTGTTGAAGGCCTCTTCGAGGCGCGTCCAGGTGCGCGCGCGCTTGGCCTTCTCGCGCGACAGGCGCGTTTCGCCGGTGCCGTCCTCGACCGAATCGAGAGCGACCTCCACCTGGTCGCCGGCTTTGACCTCCACCTCGCCGCGTTCGTTCTTGAACTGCTCGAGGGGAATCACGGCCTCGGACTTGAGGCCTACATTGACGATCACGACGTCGCTGGTGACGTCGATGACCAGCCCGGTGAGGATCATCCCCGGGCGGATGCGCTGATTGGCGAGACTCTGCTCGAAGAGCTGGGCGAAACTTTCTGTCATACCTTCACTTTGCACGCGCAGTCGCGTGCCTGCGCTGGACCCTCATCCCGCGGCCCAGGGAAAAAGCACCGGGCACCCGCATCCTGCGCGTGCCGACCTCGAATCACCTTCCGTGCGTATCGCGACGAGCGGCTTCAGCGCCACAAGCGACGAGCGGCCCCCAGTTCCAGCACCCGTCCCACGACTGCCTCGACCTCAAGGCTGGTCGAGTCGATCACGCAGGCGTCGGGCGCAGGTCTTAACGGGGCGACCTGACGGGTCTGATCCCTTAGGTCCCGCTCGGCTATCTCGCGCGAAAGGGCGGGAAGGCTAACATCGGACCCCTTGTCTTTCAACTGCTTATGGCGCCGCAGGGCCCTCTCCTCGAGGGTCGCGGTCAGGAATATCTTAAGGTCCGCCTGGGGGAAGACCACGGTGCCCATATCCCGGCCGTCGGCCACCAGTCCGGGGGGTCTGGCGAAGGTCCTTTGGCGCTCGAGCAACGCGGCGCGCACCGCCGGCCAGGCCGCCACCCGTGAAGCCCCCTGGCCCGCGGTTTCGGAGCGGATCGCCCCGGTCACATCCCGCCCATCGAGCCAGACGCGCTCGCTACCGTCCGGGCCCGAACCGAATGCTACCTCCATGCGCGCGGCGAGCTCGGCGTGGCGCTGCGCGTCCTCGCTCGCGGCACCCGCGGCCACGCCGGCGAGTGCCACCAGGCGATACAGCGCGCCGCTGTCGAGCAGATGCCAGCCGGCGTGCTGGGCGACCGCGCGGCTGATGGTGCCCTTGCCCGAACCGCTCGGGCCGTCGATGGTGACGATGGGACTGCCAGACGAGCGGAGCATCCTGATCAGGCTCCGTCAGAGCGCCTCGACGGCCAAGCCGGCCGCGCGGGCCGTGCCTGCAAACCCTGGAAACGAGGTCGCGACATTGGCGACGTCCCGGATCTCGATGGGCGCGCGCGCCCTCAACGCCGCGACCGCGAACGCCATGGCGATGCGGTGATCGCCGCAGCTGTCGATCGTGCCGCCCGTGAGCGCTTCCGCGCCGCGGATCCACAGGCCATCGGGCAGCAGCTGGTGCTCGACGCCGAGCTGGCCCAGTCCCGCGGCCATGGCGGCGAGCCGGTCGCTCTCCTTGACGCGCAGCTCGAGTGCCCCGCGAACCAGGGTCTCGCCGCTGGCGCAGGCGGCGGCGATGAAGAACACGGGAAACTCATCGATCGACCCGGGAATAAGCGCCTCGGGCACCGTGATGCCGTGCAAGGGGCTGCGGTGAACCTCGATGTCGGCGACCGGCTCAGGCGTCGGCCCACCCGGCACGGTGTAAGGGTGCAGGCGGATGTCCGCTCCCATGCGCCGCAGCAGCTCGATGAGACCGATACGCGTCGGGTTCACGCCGATGTTGATGAGGGTCAGAGGACGATCGGCCGCGAGGCACCCCGCCACCAGAAAAAACGCGGCCGAGGAGAAATCCGCGGGCACGCGCACCGCCGTGCCGCGCAGCGGCTGCCCGCCTTCCATGGCGATGGTGCGCCCCTCGTACGCCAGCTGCACCCCGAAGGCGCCGAGCATGCGCTCGGTGTGATCGCGCGAGGGCACCGGCTCCGTCAGTTGCGTGCGCCCACTGGCGGCGAGTCCTGCCAGCAGGACCGCGGATTTCACCTGCGCGCTCGCCACCGGCAGACTGTAGTGAATGGCCCGCAGATGCGGCGTGCCGCGGATCTCGACCGGCGGCCGGCCCTGCTGGGTATGGATGCGCGCGCCCATCATCTGCAGCGGCACGGCGACGCGCTCCATCGGCCTGCGCATGAGCGACGCATCGCCGACCAGCGTCGAGTCGAATTTCTGCGGCGCCAGCAGGCCCATCATCAGGCGCATGGCGGTGCCGGCATTGCCCATGTCGAGCGGCGCCTGCGGCGCCGCGAGGCCGTGTGCGCCGACGCCGTGCACCAGCACCTGCGTGTCTTGCGGCCGCTCGATGTGCACCCCGAGTCCCTGCAGCGCCCGCGCCGTGGCGAGGCAATCCTCGCCCGCCAGAAAGCCACTGATGTGCGTGTCGCCCTCGGCGAGCGCGCCGAGCATGAGTGCGCGGTGCGACATCGACTTGTCGCCCGGCACCGTGAGCGTGCCGCTCACGCTGCCGCCGGGCTTGATGCGATAGCGGGCGCCGCCGGGTTCGCTCATTGCACTGCCCGCGGATAGGAGCCGAGCACGCGAAACAGCGAGGCGCGCTTTTTCAGCGCCGCCAGCGCCTTGGCGACGTGGGGCTCATCGGCGTGGCCCTCGAGGTCCATGAAGAACACGTAATCCCACTTGCGCCGTCGCGACGGCCGCGATTCGATGCGCGTGAGGGACACGCGATGGCGCGCGAGCGGCTCGAGCAGCCGGTACAGCGCCCCGGGCGCATCGGTGTGGCCAACGGATACCAGCAGCGTGGTGCGATCCTCGCCGCTGGGCGTGAACAGCTTGCGCCCGAGCACCAGAAAGCGCGTGGTGTTGTCGGCGCGATCCTCGATGTCCGCGGCCAGGATCTTGAGGCCGTAGACCTCTGCGGCGGTCTCGCCCGCAATCGCCGCACTGCCCTTCTCGTCGCGCGCGCGCCGCGCGCCCTCGGCGTTGCTGGATACCGGCACCTGCTCGACACCCGGCAGATGCTCCTCGAGCCACTGCCGGCACTGGCCGAGTGACTGCGGGTGGGAGCAGACGCGCTCGATGCGCGCCAGCGCGCTCATGGCGCCCATGAGGTGATGGCGCACACGCAGCTCCACCTCCCCGCAGATCTTCAGCGGCGAGGTGAGGAACCGATCCAGCGTGTGGTTGACCGTGCCCTCGGTGGAGTTCTCGATGGGCACAACCCCGAAATCGGCGCTCGCCGCTTCCACCTCGTGAAACACCTCATCGATCGAGGCGAGCGGCAGGGCGCGCACCGAGTGCCCGAAATGATTGAGCACCGCGGTTTGCGTGAAGGTGCCCTCGGGACCGAGGAACGCCACTTTGAGCGGCTCCTGCTGCGCGAGACACGCCGACATGATCTCGCGGAACAGGCGCAGCACCTCCGCGTCGCGCAACGGTCCCGCGTTGCGCGCCCGCGCCAGCCGCAGCACCTGCGCCTCGCGCTCCGGGCGATAGAAATCCACCGTGCGGCCGTCGCTGCTCTTGGAAATCCCCACCTGCTGCGCCAGGCGCGCGCGCTCGTTGATCAGCCCGTGAATCTGTTCATCGACCGCGTCGATGTGGCCGCGCACCTGCTCCAGGTCCGGCCGCTGCGGCGCGGATGCCCGCTCGCTCGCCGGCGCGCCCGGCGTGGCCGCCGCGCGCGCACGCCGCCGCACGGTGCGCGCCGGCTTGCTGTTCTTACGGGCCATGGGGGACGATGCGCGCCGACAGCACGCCGTCGATGGCGCGCAGGCTCGTCAACAGGTCCTCGCCGACCGTGCCGTCGGCGTCGATGAGCGTGTAGGCGAATTCACCGCGCGACTTGTTCAGCAGGTCGGCGATATTGATCCCGCGGGCGGCGAGACAGGTCGAAATCTGGCCCACCATGTTGGGCACGTTGCGGTTGGCGACGCTCAAGCGGGTGGTGTTCGGCACCCGCGGCAGCACTGCTTCCGGGTAGTTGACGCTGTTGCGGATGTTGCCGTTCTCGAGAAAGTCGCGCAGCTGCTCCGCGACCATGATGGCGCAGTTCTCTTCGGCCTCGCCGGTGGAGGCGCCGAGGTGCGGCAGGGTTACCACCCGGGCGTGATCCTTGAGCGCGCGGCTGGGGAAGTCGCACACGTAGGCATGCAGGCGACCGGCATCGAGGGCCGCCAGCACCGCCCGATCATCGACGATGGCGGCGCGCGCGAAATTGAGCAAGGTGGCGTCGTGCCTGGTGAGCGCCAGACGCGCGGCGTTCACCAGCGCCTGCGTGTGCTCGTTCAGCGGCACGTGCACCGTAATTGCATCCGCGCGCGTGAACAGGTCCTCGAGCGACAGCGCCTGCTCGACGCTCGAGGACAGCTGCCAGGCGCGCTGCACCGTGAGCTGCGGATCGTAGCCGAGCACCCTCATCCCCAGGGCCAGGGCGGAGTTCGCCACCTCGACGCCGATGGCGCCCAGGCCCACGACTCCGAGCGTGCGTCCAGGCAGCTCGAAGCCCACGAAGTTCTTCTTGCCCTTCTCGACCGCCGCCTCGATGGCCTCGTCATCGCCGTCCAGTGCGCGCGCGAACAGCCACGCCGGCCCGATGTTGCGCGCCGCCAGCAACAACCCTGCGAGCACCAGCTCCTTGACCGCGTTGGCGTTGGCGCCCGGCGCGTTGAACACCGGAATGCCGTGCCGGCTCATCTGCGCGACCGGGATGTTGTTGACGCCTACCCCGACGCGGCCGATGGCGCGCACGCCTGGAGCCACCACCGAGCCGTGCAGGTCGGCGGAGCGCACCAGGATGGCGTCCGGGCGCGTCACCGCGGCGCCCACTTCGTAGCGCTCGCGCGGCAATCGCGCCAGGCCCCGGGGGCTGATGTCGTTGAGCGTGAGAATGCGATAGGTCATGTGATGTCAGCCGTGGCGGCGCTCAAATTCCTTCATGAAAGCCACCAGGGCCTGCACCCCGGCGAGCGGCATGGCGTTGTAGAGGCTCGCGCGCATGCCGCCCACGGAGCGGTGACCCTCGAGGCTCATCAGCCCGGCCTCGTGCGCTGCGGCGAGAAAGGCGCGCTCGAGCTCGGGCGCAGCCAGCGTGAACGGCACGTTCATCCATGAGCGGCATGACGCCGCCACCGGGTTCGCGTAAAAACCGGACGCATCGATCGTCCCATACAGCAGCTGCGCCTTGGCACGGTTGCGCTCGCCGACCGCGGCCAGCCCCCCCTGTGCCTTCAGCCATCGAAACACGAGCCCCGCGCAGTACCACGCGAAAGTCGGCGGAGTGTTGAGCATCGAACCCTCATCGGCCATCGCCTTGTAGTCCCACACCGCCGGCGTACCCGGGCGCGCCTTACCCGTGAGGTCCTGGTGCACGATGACCACGACGAGTCCCGCGGGACCGATGTTCTTCTGGGCACCCGCGTAGATGAGAGCGAACTTCGAGACCGCTATGGGACGCGACAGAATGGTCGAGGACATGTCGGCCACCAGCGGCACTCCCGCGGTGTCGGGGACGTACGGAAACTCCACCCCGCCGATGGTCTCGTTGGGCGTGTAATGGACATAAGCCGCGTGCGCGCTTAGCCTGAGCGCCTCCGGCGCCGGCACGGTGGTGTATTTCGACGCCGCCTCATCGGCGGCGATGTTGACTTTGCCGGTCAGGCGCTGGGCCTCGCCGAGCGCTTTCTTCGACCACACGCCGGTATTCAGGTAGTCGACGCTGGAGTCCGCACGCGCGATGTTCATCGGGATGGCGGCGAACTGGCCGGTTGCGCCGCCCTGCAGGAACAGCACCCTGTAGTGCTGCGGAACGGCGAGCAGCTCGCGCAGCAGTTGCTCGGCTTCCTGAGCTACGGCAACAAAGGCCTTGCTGCGATGGCTCACTTCCATCACCGACATGCCGCAGCCATGCCAGTCGGTCAGCTCCTCGCGGACCTGTTCGAGGACTTCCACAGGCAGCGTGGCCGGCCCCGCAGCGAAATT
>Ga0137359_10005237_pt1 | contig 10673 bp, 13 predicted proteins | sample Mad1_40_16metaG_FD_108281 | JGI IMG/M metagenome (GOLD analysis project Ga0137359, IMG submission 108281) | Vadose zone soil microbial communities from Angelo Coast Range Reserve, California, USA - Mad1_40_16 metaG | ecosystem: Environmental > Terrestrial > Soil > Vadose zone | place: USA... | reverse complement strand
TACGTGTACGAGACATCGCATCCGTCTCACCCTGTGCACCCATCTCCAGATTGTGATGGCAGCCAGCGAACCCTTCAAGGGAGTGTTGGAGCTTATCCGAGACACCTCAGCCCATCAGGTTATGGGCCCTGCAGCTGCGTTTTTCACACTAGAGACTCATCCGACACTCAACCCGACACGAGAGCGTTTACCAAAATTTTCATTACTTAAGCCGCGGAACCCCTTTTGACCCCCCCTGGTTGAGTGCAGCTTGCGGCGGCGGCGGCGGCGGCGGCTTGTGAGGTTAGATAGGAAGCAATCATAGAGGCAATTTGTACCACGTTTACCTTCGGTTCACGAACTTGATGACCGCACGTGGACGTGCCGGCCAGGGTAGATGGTATTGAACGTGAGGAGGATCCCGAATGTGGGCAACGAGATATGTGATATGTAAGGAACGAGATATGCCAGTTTGGGCAGCAAGATATGTGACATGTGAGGAATGAGATATGCCAGTGTGGGCAACGAGATGTGGGTGATCATATGTGAGGCAATTAGACAATGGTGACCGGCGGTGACCACATGGGCATGCGCAATTAGTGACTAGAAGACTTGGGTGCGCCTGGGTGCGCGATCTGTGACAATGGGACGTGGGTAGAACCTATCTTGGTTCGTGGATGCAGTGGCACTGGCATGAGGCATAACATGCGAGGTCATACCGGTCATGGGAATTCGAGGAATTAGCCGCGGCAAGTGGAATGAAATCTGGCCACAGAAAACTACGCAACCAAGACAGCACTGGTACCAGTGATTGAAGGCACGGAGGAAGGAAACGCCCCGGCACCAAGTAAAGAGATCGGCATAGCCAACGTGGAACTGGATGGCGACGAAGAGACCTGGGCGACGGCTGAAAGCACTAGTTGTGGCGACCAAAGACTCCACAACGATGACGCGCCTTTGATAAGGGCATGCTGAGCACGTCTCTGCATCGTCGTTATATCTGCAGGGTGTCACGTATGTCATTGGGCAGAACTCGCGCTTCGAGCTTCAACCATGCTGCGGCCCGCAGCTATGTACGTATGCAGCAGTCACGGTAGGGCCGTGGATCTCCATCGCGACTTCGTATCCCTCGATAGCCTCGTTGTACCATGCGAAAGTGCGCGGTACGGGCATGCCTGCGAGATTCGCTCACGCGTGCCAGTGCAACCCTGATGCAAAACGTCATGTTACTTTACGTACGGTCTTTTGGTGTTGTTCTGCCTGGACATGCCTAGCTTGGCCGCCCTTGCTTTCAATGACTCCTTGTCGGGTGCTGTAATGGTGGTGCTCATGCCACTGTCTCCCGAGAGTTGGGGGCCGTCACTTGCGTTGAAGTGAGCATGGCAAGGGAGGTTGGCTTTGATATCCGCGATGCTGTCACGTCCTTTTAGTTGATTTACGCATACGCGCTACCTAATAACTGCTAGTTATACTAGCGTAACACTCGCCCAATCAGTCTTTTTGTAAACAGCTTGGACATGGCAGAGGACTGGGGATTTCGAGTTCTGTGGAAACCGCAGAGGCATAACTATAGGGGGTATAATTTACAGATTGGTTACATTTACACTAATCAGCGTTTTCTCCCTTCTCCCAAAACGTAAGCCATGGGTGGAACATACAAGAGATTTCAAGCTTCCGGCCGCGAGCCAACTTTCAGGATGACACGCGGAAGCTTCTTCGTAACGCTGGGTGGCTTCACTTCGGTGATTAACTCAGAAGACGGCAACGCATCAGCGGAGTCGTCGATGGCGTGGCTCTTATCTGCTTTCCTCCGTTCCGGGGACGTGATTGGGCTAGTCGAGGTTCCCTGGTTGTTCGATTTTCGTGTCCTCAGCGTCATGGAGTTAAGAGGAATGGAAGTACTGCGACTTGACGGTGATTCAGTGTTTCGTGGGTCGAGCAGGGCGAGTAGGCTCGAGGTACGATCAAACCATGGTGAAGAAACGTCGTCCTTGGTGCAAGGGACATAAATTGGGCCACGGCGTTTCTTGGCCAACTTCTCTAGCTGTACATATCGTGCATCAGCCTTGAGCTTAGTACTTATGTCCCGAGGAACTTGCCATCTGAACGTTTTCAGGGGACCACCAGGTCTCCCTCGATTCATTTGTGTCAAAAGCGTCTTCTCCGTCCACAAGACCAGTCAGGTGAGCCATGGCTCCGCTGAGCAACGCCTTGTCACTGTATCCACCCTCGAGCACGCTCACGATTCGGCCCTTTGCCCATTTATTGGAAAACGCGCAGACATCCCGCGTGAAGTGATAGAAAAAAGAGGTCGGGACCTTCCGATTGTGCCGTGACATCGACGGTGTTTCATATTCGGAAGCGTCAAATCCTGCACTGAGTCGCCTCAACGTCAGGGTCTGAGGCGGTGATGAATTTTGAGACGACTCGCCTAATGAAAACGAGCGTATCATCGTCATCTGATGCACCACCGGTGGACTTGACAAAATCTTCCGCCTTGCTGAGTAACTTGCTATACGCTCCGCGATAATGTATACTCCAAAACTGATCCTCGGACTCGAATGGTTCAAGATGGACGTTTTCTATGTATTGGCCATGGGGACCATGAATTGAAACAGATGCGGCCTGAACCATGTCTGGCTTTCCATCCTACATGACCGTCAGCACCCGTAAATTACCCCACGAATTTGACTTTATTACCTCGCATGGAAATGATAGGACGTCATGAACCGAGCCGTAATAAACTTGAAGACTACCCTTACCCTTGGCTGGGGCTCCTGCATCAGCTTCGAGTTTGGCCCGGTATGCTTCCTCGTTGATCTGCCAGACTATAGACTGTGTTCCATTACCTGTTGATGATAGCCCCTTAATCCAGATGGGCCAATATCAATTAGACCCACCGTGATGAAGGTCAATGTCCAGTATCACGACTCGCTTGACACCATGTTTTAAATGGGCTGTAGGTGGATGTTACAGTCTGGTTTAAACGTTTTATAGAATCCTCCTGCCTACCATGTGCAGCCCCAACGGCAACGTTATTGACGAAACAGAAGCCACAGGGTGTGTTTTCCCCACAGTGATGACCGGGAGGCCGAACGGCGACGAAAGCACGTCGAGGAGGATCGAGGGACCCTTCCACAGGTAGTTTCATAACGGTGTCGACCGCCTCGCATACCGTACCCAGTGCTCCTTGAATAGCATCCAACGAAGTCGGACATACTGTCGGTTGAATGGGCTCGTGCAATGTCGCATCAGAGGAGGATTGAAATTACAGTATAAATCGCCCTGAGGAAGCTCGCTTGGAATCTCTGACTGCCCTGACGAGATTTTTTCCATACTATGGCTAGTCCACTCAGTGAGCTTCTCGAGATAGATGTCGCCATCAACGTCGCCATGGATGAACTTTACGGCAGGGTCGCCGAGAATGTCTATTTTGGCGGAGCTCCGTACTACTTGAACAGGATGCCCACTTGGTAGAAGAGAGTCCGTTTGAGCTTGTTCAAGCTTCAGATTTTCAATTGCAGCAATAAGTGAATCTGGGTCAGGGCTCGTCGCGCTTTCAGTCGAGACGGGACGTGTTTGTTCTTGAATACGAGATATAGCAGCGCAGAGGCCGATTTTCACGGCTCGGAGCCTTTCTGGACGCTCGAAGACGTGAGATGAATCTCGAGTTCTGATATACTTATGCTGTGAACAGGCATCTTGGAGAAAGACTGCCGTGGAGAGATGAGTGGGAGTTGCGTCCATGCGATCACGACAAGCGCGATAATGCGAATGCGACAATCTCCACGCAACCAAATCACGTGCACCGTGTTCATCTAATCTATGCTCGACGGTCGTCTTCAACCGCCGACCGTCTTCAACTCACACCATGGCCATGGACACTTTCTATCGTGACCCTGGTCCTGCGAATCAACCTTCGACGTATACTCAACACCACCGTCCGTACTTCCCTCCTCTTGACGTCGTAAGGCTCTCGGAAAAGCAGCGCGGAAAGCTATCCACGTCTCAGGAGGAGAAGGCAAGACAACAAGCTTGTGGCTTTATTGAATCCGTTGGCACCAAAATTGGTTTGTGAGTACTCGTGTTGGCTCTTGGGTATGAAATGAGTGCTCATAAAAGCACTTTGCTCAATAGTCCTCGAAAAACGATCGCAACCGCGCAAAACTTGTATCACAGATTTCACCTCTTCTTTCCCAGAAAAGACTTCGGGTACCAGGTGCACTTTCCGCTGTGTATCTTGAACCACTACTTATCCCGCACTTCGCAGGATGTGACACTCGCGGCCCTTTACGTGTCCTCGAAAATGCATGATACTCTGAAAAAACCTCGCGAAATTCTCATGGCCTCCTACACAGTGCGCTTCCCAGAACAAGCGGCAAAGTCCAAGTCGATTGTTGGAGAGATCGACATGGACCCAGCGGTGCGCTTACACAAAATTAGAAGCACAGACCACTGAAGTAGGTCAAGATAGGTCCTCGAACAGGACAGACAAAGGCTACTGGCGGTAGAGCGGCTCATTGTAGAACTCATTTCCTTTAATTTTACCTCCCATATGCCATTCCCATACGTGATCAAAGTCGGAAGAGAACTTAATGGTACGGCCTTCCACCGATTTCTGCAAACGCGAAAATTATTGACCATCCCAGCCTCGAAAAAGCTGACCAAGCTTGCGTGGCGTCTGACTATTGACAGGTAGGTCCAATTTCCTCTACACATCATCCCAAAGTGAACTCCCGTGTAGCCAGAGAACGCTCGTGGCTCTACAATATCCGCCACATATAGTCGCGATTGCATGTCTTTACCTCGCAGCCTTGTTGACGACGTTCGAACAAAGCGAGGCGCAAGTTATCCCCGGATGTCGCAGTAATCACGAGATTGTGGCTATCCTGGGAGTCCATGGGTCCTGGGAGAAGAAGTTTAAAGCGCAAGTTGACGACCTTGAAGGTGAAGCCTTGTACAACCATCTATTGTTCATTCTTATTCAATGGCGTTCTTCTGATTCCTCGACTGTTTTTGTCCTTCGTCGGCAATCAAGCCATATCCCATGCGCTTCTTGATCTCCTGATATCGCAAACACAGAACCCATCTGCGAACACAACTCCGAACACGCCTTCTTCCCCATCGCCCCACGTTTCCCGCGGCGCACACAATGTCGTCGTACCGCCTTCGTATTCCTCTGACCAGCTCATGCGGCTTAAAATAGCCATGCGCGAGACTGAGCACCCACCTCGGAGCCGGACACCGATTCTAGGCGACGGATATCACGACCTCCCGGACGGTGCAGATGCTATTGGACGGAATGAGGGTACAGTTAGGTTTTTGTTCGGGCCCCATGGTGGGGCTTAGGATGTTCTACTCGTACAAGGTATGTTTATCCCAGATTGTGGAGGAGGTTATGGTGTTGAAACAGCCGACCGAAGCATTTAGTAGGCCACATCTACAAATAAGCAAGAAAAATTATGAGGTCATGATAACGGTATCTGTCTAACTGCTGGAACAAGGGGACGCCCACGGCTGCTATGCCGTAAGTCTCCGAATAGCGGGGATGAAGGCGACCCGAGTTGGGCTCATCTGGGGCGGGATGACCATTCCCCCGCCGAGGCCTCTCTTGTGCCAGGCGTCAACTATGAAACAGAACAGTTACTCAGAACCGCCTGCTACCCTAATGATTGCATAAACCACTTACCGAGAGGCTGGCCAAGGATCATGATGTCAAAGTATACCCACAACCGACCGAGGAACCCACCCACGCGTCGCCCCGTTGCCTTCCTCCAGATGCGCTCGCCGATAATGGAGCCACCCTGCATGAGAAAAAATAGAGGGACGCGCGAGTCCCACTCGCGGCCCATGGCAAGGATGGTGCATTCATGGAAGAAACCGGAGGCAAGAAATGTGCCAAGCACGAGGCCGACATTGCCTCCGACCTTACGGCCAGGGATGCCGCCAAAGACGAGGAAAGTCTGGCGGAGGAGCTGGTGCCAGCGCTTTGCCCAGAACTCATGCAGCGACTGTGCAGCCCATGGGTTATCCATGACTGGTGGCCAAGAGCTAGGTGAGTGGGAAAGGAGACCGACAGCAAACAGCGTGATCAAGTCGTAGACCATTCCGAATCCGGCAACGAATGCAATCCCAGTGAGGACGTGGATGACGGTCGAGGCGATGTACCGGGTGGGGAGAGGTAGGTCTGCGAAGAAAATGCTTCCGCCGAAGGGGTCTCCGACGCCGGGGATAAGTTTGATGATTGCTTCGATAATATCCAGGATCAAGAAATTGATGAGGAAAGAGCTGAACGTGGCGCGAAGGAAGGGCCAGCGCTCTTGTGGGCGCGTGGCCGGCGGCGTGTAGACACCCTTGCCAAAGTCCCACCCAAGGCCGCGCATGGAGAACATGAGTTCAACGGCATCCTGGAGCCACAATGGGAGGAGAGCCGAACACTGGCGTTCCTTGAGAGACGCGTCTCCCGGTGCATCTGAGCATTCTTTGGAGGAGATGGTTGCGGTCAACAGCGTGCCCCAGACCTCCTCGCTTCGTTTGCGACGACCAGTCCTAGCCAGTGCCAGATCGATGCCCTTCCCGATGAGAACAAAGGAGAACACGGCTGCTGCCCAGTTGAATACATTATACCTTGGGTCGAGCCAAACGTAGCCGTAGGATGAATGGAGGGATGAAGTAATCAGAGTAGGGAGGACAAGGAGGCGAATGAGATGGGTGTCTGGTCTCCGGACGAGGTACGACATGAAAGAGTACGGAATGAATGGGAGCAGTATAGATGGCGTAGTAAGCCATGTCCTTGGAATGCGGTCTTGATGCGGTGGTACAAACGCCCGAAGGGCTTTCGCTGAACCCCAGGCGAGCCTGTGGAATGAACGAAATGATAAGGGCTCGATAAGGGACCAAACGAAAGCGAAGGGACGCACTCTTGGTACAATGGTAGACTAGCGTTGCTGGCTGACATGTGCGGGACGTGGTTGATGTTGATGGGTCCATGGGTGGCCGCGTTATAAATGTGCGATCTATGCCACGCCTATCGTCCCGGACGATAATTGGGCTGACGTAACTCTCTTTATGTTCCGTCATCACCCGCTTATCAAGATCTGGGCATTCGGACTCAAATGGGATGTGATGACATCACAACGCCGGTAAACCAGAGTTGTTCATCCCCCAATGTCAACAAGCCTTGTCCTTTAGCCTGTCCTCTTCCTCCTCTTATCGGACACCCAACGCACTCCATACCAACCACCGACTACAAACACAAAGGTCCCGACGATTCCAGCACCAATATAACCCGAGTTGTCGTTCGCCTTGTCGGGAATGTGAATGCCGAGGTCCACGCTTCGTCAGCACGTCTCGGGGTTCTTCATAATGGATTTCTACCTTGGCCCAGAATCTCCACCATTTCCCCGCTAAGCCCCTATCGTTCTCTGCAGCCGCGCGACATTTCGCGCACTTGTCTCCAACCATCCCCATAATTGTGATTAGTGATATGCTGCAGAGACAAGGTTCAATGAGGTTCCTTCGTCTGAGTCGGTTCTCACCTGAATGCAACAATAATGCTCATCAAAGTAAGCACGATGCTCAACCCCGACATCACGTTCCGCTTCGCCGTCACATTTCTTCCCACCTGCTTTCTGATGTTCCTTATGTTTTCACCCGCATCTTCCACTACGACCTCGACCTCTGTCTTCTTATCTTGTTCGGAAACGCCATTCTGTCCAGACTGTGGCGTCAGAGCAGAACCCACGCCTGCACAGCATCCGTGCTGATTCGCATCTCTGTTGTCCGAACGAGACACATTAGTGGCTGCCGCTTCCTGATAGGCGCTACGCCTCTCTAGCGCATCGTTTATTCCTGTGGTTTCAAAAAGGCGAAAGGAGCGCTCAGGGAATCCTGTGTAAGAGTAGAGCATGAGGATGGAGTCAATTGAATCAAGAAGCGTCATTCCGGCTGTGAACAAAATCTGTTTACGCAACTCAGGCTGATCCCAGCTTGAAGGAGGCAAAGAAACTCACGGGAAGGATGACAATATCTGCAGGAGGGATACCCGCACCCCCTTTCTTCGCGACAATGGATGCTGCGAGAAGTGCGATGGACGACGCTGTGTCAAACCCTTTCAATAGGTTAGTAGTTTGTCCAAAAATTGGTTAGTAGTTACGAGTGGTTTGGACGTGGGTTCTCCTCACCCAATCCAAACAACACTCCAACCGGGTACATCTGACATGTGTCAGAAGAGAAAAAGTGAGTGGTCACACCAGGAGCACCTTCCAAGGACGGTCCACAAAACGAACTACTGGGCCGAGAATCTTCATCATTATTGTATTGTTGTACTGACCGTTGTCTTCGAGCACGTCCTCGGATTCGTCAGGTTGTTCACCTCGACTTAATTGCTGTTCCTTGCGCTTTTTGTTCTAGATCATTGTCTCAGCACGTTACCATGGTCACCTGACCTTTTCGCCCTTCCTACCTGTCGACGCTTTCGGAGGATCCTATGAAGGATAAAGGAATTCGCGAGTCCTACGATGAACAAGAAGGCGGCGCTGACGGAAGACCCTTCGTCCACGTCCACGATACATTGGAACTGCCATCGTATGCAATTACAAAGTAACACGCACCGACAACTCCACCTACTTGTCCGACACCACCGATCTTGTCAGCAACACCGGTGCTGATAGCAATGGCGACATTCTATCGTGTTTGTCGACATGGTACGAGTACTTATCGCAAAGCCAAAAAAAAAAAGGTGGGATGGACTCACTACAACTATGACAATAGTGCTATGACCGAGTGAAAAGAAGAGGCCACAGGTGACTGGAAGTTGTCCAAGGCCAATGAGTCCTCTAGTAGCATTGTCGATAGCACTATGCGAGGCTTAGCGCTCAAGGAAAGAAGGTGCAACGCTTAACGACTGAACGCTATGGTGCGACGGTGAACGCACGGTATTAGGGAATAAAGGCGGAGATAGCGTACATCATTCACCTGATGTGGTCTGCGTCAAGGGCTAGTGGGAGAAGTTGTTAACAGGTTGAAACTTCTTTGATGAATTTTTTTGGAAGCGTTGTTTCCACTTACCATGTCTCAGGCCGATCGTCTCACAACAGAAACAGATTTATGGGAGGCGCTCGCTGGCAAGAAGGGGAAGGGCACCTACCCATGCGAGTAGCGAAAGACTGAGAAGTGGTTGCGATTGTCGACGACCGCCAAACAGAATGCCGGCGACGATCCAACAGATCGCGTTGGCGAGCAACTCACACCCAATAAGTACAACCGAACGTCCAAAGAGCGTGAGACGGTGGCGACGGTGATGGAGACAAAAGGCCCGGAAACGGGCAGTGAGAGTGCGATCCATCTCTCTCTGGAATCTGCTAACTCACGGGACCAGCAGTCAGCGGTAAGATTTGAATAAATTGGGATCATCATCTACGTTTGGAAGTGGGTGGGATTAGCCCGATTAAGCCATGATGCCATGATGAGTGCTTCCTTCCATGCAAACGCGGCGTCCTCTGAGTGGGTAAGCGGCACTCCGCCCTCTTCTCTCCCGCACATCAAGGAAATTGCAACCTTGACAGGATGGACACTTCTAACACCAATTCAGATGAAATCATCCAAAATCATACAGTCTATCATAGCAAAGTTAGTGGCTGACTCCAAATCATCCTAATTTAGTACTGATTATCATCCTCAAGAAATTGTCCTATTTCATACTGAAGTTGATGAAACATCATAAAATAGTGTCACAGATATTCATCCTAGAACATGTCTAAGTTTGGATGGTCAAAATACAGTGGATGAATTTCCTACTGAATTGTGATACAGGTAAGTCTCAAGTCTCCTGTAGTATTGTTTCTTTCCCTCACCACTCTCTAGGGTGCATAAATGGTGCAGCCCCCTTCCATCCCCACTTACCTCACAAGTGGCATGTAATTCCCTCCTATCCCTTTTTTTTCTTATTACTCACTCCTGGCCAATGCCAATGCCAGCATGGGGCCTCTGCATCAATGATAACTTGTGCACACCACCCTCACACAAGGAGCATGCAGCCACACAGCCCCTGGTTTGTGCACTGGTATGTCTCTCCCATTCTTTTTTCTTTTCTTAGTTTCATTCAGTGCAGGCAATGGTTGGATACTACTCCAAGATGATGACAGCTGTGGTGATGGTGGTGATGGTGTTGAATACACTTCTGTAGCATGTGTCTTTGTATGTAGATATCATCTATATATTTTGAAAGCCAGTTGATAATTGAGGACTGATTTCAATCCAAGGATGAAGTCTGCTGATTGCATTTGTGGGTAGACTGATTTCTGCCAAATCTAGGATTATAACAATCTTAATTTTATCCTACATTAGACTGATTTTCATCCTTAATTGATTGTGTTATGAGTGGAAGTACAAGTGGAAGGTCTACACTTACCTAGTCTCATTCCTGCCGTTTTCGAGGAGGGAGAGGCATGGCAGGGAAAGCCGGAAAATCATGGAATCCTATTGGTTTTTTGTGCCGAAGATGCCATGACTTGACCCCTGTGTTCACCTCCTCTACAACGTGGGCTCTGTGACAGGCAGTCACATCGTGTGTCTTAGTAATATAATCACATGACCAAACGCGCTGGTCAACGCGACGCGCTACTGAAGACTCGATCTGGAGAGCACATACAAACTGAAAGTACTGAACAGTGAAATTAGTGAAAGCTCAATGT
>Ga0137359_10005236_pt1 | contig 10674 bp, 13 predicted proteins | sample Mad1_40_16metaG_FD_108281 | JGI IMG/M metagenome (GOLD analysis project Ga0137359, IMG submission 108281) | Vadose zone soil microbial communities from Angelo Coast Range Reserve, California, USA - Mad1_40_16 metaG | ecosystem: Environmental > Terrestrial > Soil > Vadose zone | place: USA... | reverse complement strand
TACCGGAAGGAAACGCGTCAATGGGCAAATGTTAAATGATAAATGAAAAATGCCCCCTCCTTCCAACTACTAGTCCTAACTTGAGGAAACTGTAAGTGCGTCACTCCGTGGGCGCCCCTTTTCCGCGCGACTCGGGCGCCCACGGAGGGACGCCCCTACCGAAATTCTGACACAACCCAACTACTCGAGCTTGAGTGGCTGATTCGCGTGCCGGTGAAATGACCCAAGCTACGCTTCCTGCTCTCCACTAACACTTGCCGCTTCCCGCGCCGCAGGTACTTCCTCCCGCCTCGCATATTGGTCCAACCCGAATCCAAGAAAGATCGTCGCTACGATGAACGCGGAAGAGAAGAAGTATGGCGACGACACGCCGAGCGAATCAAACGACCAGCCGAAGAAGAGTGGGGCGATGATGCGAGCTACGCCGCCATACGTCTGTTGCATTCCCATATAGAGGCCGCGTTCTCTGGGCGCAATGACGCGCGAGAGAAGCGCTGTCACGCAGGGAAAGGTGAATGCCGTACCTAACGGGATCAGGGCGACAGCCAGTGCCAGCATCCACAGGTTTCGCGACAACGGCATCCCGACAACACCGGCCGCCAACAGCACGAGTCCCAGACGCGACAGCTTCGCTTCGCCCAGCCAATCGACCATGCGTCCCAACAGCAGCACGCGGGTGAAGACAGAGATAGAGCCGACGTACATGAAGAAATAACCGATCGTCTGTTCGGTCACCTGGAAGCGCGCGTTCAGGAAGAGCGCCAGGACCGAAAAGCTTCCCTGGAAAGCGCCGATGGCGATCGCGTAGATCCAAATCAGTCGCGACGAAGGCTCGCCCGAATGCGAGATGACGCGCCAGATAGCCTGACTCGAGGTCCGACTTACCTCGCCTGCTTGCGGCGTCTGTTCATTCAAATCACGCGACTCGTTCAGGTAGCGCGCCGCGAAGGCCATGTTCAAGAGGCATATTCCGGCCGCGATAATCCCCGGCGCCGCGCGGCCCATTTGCAGCGTCGCCGGTCCAGGTATCAGGTCGTACTTGCCTAACGTGATGGCAAATGAGCCGAGCGCCGGCCCGAGCGCCACGCCGAGGTTGGTCGTAGCCGAGAGCCAACCGAGCGCGCGCGCACGATCCTGCGGCAGGGTCGAGTCGGCCACGTAAGCTTGAATGACCCCCACGGTCCCTCCGCCAGCGCCTTGCACGATCCGCGAGAGAAACAGCAGGAGCAGAGAGTGGGCGAAGCCAAAAATCAGATACGCGATCGCCGACGCGCCCAACGCGATGAGCAGCGTGGGCCGCCGTCCTACTCGATCGGAAAAGCGTCCCCACATGGGCGCGCTCAGGAGCTGTGCGAGAGTGAAGGAAGTGACGATGAAACCCATGATGATGCCGATTCCAAAGTGCATTCCCAACACGTTGATTCCGGACCCGCCCAACGACTTTACATAAAACGGCAGGAGCGGCAGGATCATCAGCAGGCCCAACATGTCTACAAACGCCGTGGCCATCAGTGCGAACAACTTCGCCGGAATCTTCCGCACTTCCCGCCAGAGCACGTAGAGCAGCCCAACCGCGATGACGCCGAGCAATACGAACACGATCGGCGAATGGAACGACTGGGCAATGTTCTGCTGGATCATCATTTCAACTTTCGCGTTGAGTAGTTCTAACCAGCATCTTCGATTGTGAACTTAATGTCGTCACTGCTTTCTGACAGTTTTTGATCTGCGCCGTTATAGGCTTCAACTTGCCAACGATAAGTACCTTTCTGGAGGGGCTTGTCGATACGTAACGAGGTTCCTTCGATGCGTTCGTTGATGTAGGGAGATGTCAGACTCGAATCTTCGGGATAAATACTGAATTTGTAGTAGGCCGCCTCCGGATACGAATCCCATTTCAGCTCCAGATTGTGTGCGCTCACCTTTGCTCCCGCTTTAGGGTTGACCACCTTCAGATCGCCTTTGAAAAGATGGGTGGGGGATACAAACAGAGTCTTATCAGCAGTCACGTCGTATTTTGTTGCGCTAAGCCCTGCGATTCCGGCAGTAGCAAAGATATATGAATCGGTATCAAACACACGCACTGTCAACCCCTCGTATGCTTTTGCTTCGACGTTTGTGATCACATAGTCACCGGCTTTATCGGTTTGTGCCGTATAGATTTTCCCGCCGCAACCGCTGACGAATCGACTAAAGGTTTCGCATAATTTGACTTGAATATTCTCCACCGGCTTGCCGTTATAAAGTACCTTTCCCTGAACGTTGCCAGTTCCGGGCGCAGGCTTGATCTTCTCAACGCCTTGATTTGCGGATGATTGATTAGTTGGTTTCGTTGCAGACTGCGAGGTCTTCGTCTTTGTGCACGCCACAAAAAGGAATGACGCCATGGCGCACATGCAAGCAACTGACAATCTATTGAGCATCGTAATTTGGACCTTTCTTTGGTTTGCTATGCGAGCTATCGGCATTTAGCAGCAATCGGTATAGTCGCGAAGCGATTGTATCACTGCCCCGGTTAGCCATGGCTCGGCAAGTTCTTGTTTAATGCTCCGCGAAATCTGTGTAATCTGTGGATGAATGGTTGAGGAGGCATCATGGAAGAAGCCGCACGGTCACCACTTATAGCATGGGAAAGCTTTTACGTCATCGTTGGTTCTTCGGGCGCGGCACTAACGGGTTTGCAGTTTGTGGTTATTGCCCTTATTGCAGAAGCAAGGACACAAAGTGCTGCTCGAGCACGGGAAAGTAACGATCAATCAATAGCTGCGTTCGGCACTCCGACGATCGTGCATTTCTGTTCTGTGCTACTCGTGTCGGCAATTCTGAGTGCACCCTGGCACGGGCTCACGAGTGTGGGCCTCACCCTGGGAGTATGCGGACTTGTCGGTGTCGTGTACGGCGTAATCGTCGTGAGGCGAGCGCGACGCCAAACCGAGTACCGTCCGGTGTGGGAAGACTGGCTCTGGCATGCGGTGCTACCACTTATTGCGTATGCGTTGATCCTGATCTCCGCAATCGTGCTTCGAAGCTATCCTCAACGAGCTCTTTTCGTGATCGGTACGATGGCCCTCCTCCTCCTTTTCATCGGGATTCACAATGCATGGGATACGGTTACCTACATCGCCGTCGGAGGATTACAACCGCCAAACGAATCTCCAGTGTCCGAAGTGCCCGATAAACTTTAGTTTGTCGCTGGTTAGGCACTACGAAACACAGTATCCACAGATTACGCTGATTACGCAGACCACAAAATCAGGAGCAGGAGCAGGATCATAACGATGAGATGTTTGTTCGGGCGTGGTGTCTATGCGAGCGAATTACCGCTCCTGCCTACTGCTCCCATCCCTGTGTCCTTTTTTCTGTGTAATCTGCGTAATCTGTGGATTCATTTGCTGCGGATTACAGCAGCGAGCGAACCCAGCCGCCGTCCACTTGAATTAAAGTTCCTGTGATATAGCTGGCGCGTTCTGAAACCAGGAACGCGGCGAGAGCGGCAAACTCGCGCGGCTCCCCGAGTCGCTTCATCGGTATCTCATGTTCCCACCGCGCCTTGAATTCCGCGGCACTGATGCCTTCTTTTGCAGCCATCATGGAAGCTAGTTCTTCGACGCGCTCCGTGCGCGTGTACCCGGGCAGGATATTGTTGACGGTTATTCCCAGCGGCGCTACCTCGTTGGCCAACGTGCGCGCAAACCCTGTAACGCCGGCGCGCAAGCTATTCGACAGGATCAAGTTTTCTACCGGTTGCTTCACGGCGATGGAAGTGATGTTTAAGATTCGGCCCCACTGTCGCTCTTTCATGCCTGGCAACACCTGACGTGCGAATTCAATTGTGCTGTAAAGCGTGAGGCGCGCAGCCTGTTCCCACTGCTCGCGCGCTATGTGCTCAAAGTTGCCCGCAGGTGGACCACCGGCGTTAGTGACCAGGATATCGATGCGTCCAAATCTTTCGATACCGGAAGCAACAACCCGCAAAACATCGCTTAGAACGGCGACATCGGCAGGCACGGCAAGCACGTCTCTGCCACTACTACGTGAGATAGCTTCGCTTGTTTCCGTCAACGTCTGCGCGTTGCGCGCGCAAAGGACCAGCAAAGCTCCTTCCTGGGCGAGTTCTTCCGCGACCGCTCGGCCAAGTCCACGACTGGCGGCAGCGACTAGTGCAACTTTGTTTTTGAGTCCGAGGTCCATTGGACCATCAAGGCCTATGTCTGCCGAAGATAATCGTCAGTCTTATCAAGCCAATCCTGGCGGGGTGGACTGAACACATCAACGTCGAGCGTATCACTGAGCGCTTCCGCTTTGTGTTTGACTAGCGAGGGAATGTGCAGGACGTCCCCCGCATGGAGGTCGATTACCTCCGACTCATCTTCGCCGATCCAGAATCGCAGACCGCCCTCGAGGATATAAGTGATTTGTTCATTTTCATGCGAATGCTGTGGCACAATTGCGCCCTTCTTCAGGTAAACATGCGTCAGCATGATGCGCTCGCCTGTTATCAGCCGGCGATCCAGCATGTCGGTTACCTTCTCTTTCGGCATGTCTTCCCAGCAATAAAACGTAACACCTGGTTGGTCCATAGTTGTCTCCTGGTATCAAGCCTGAGGTCCAAAGCGCTGGCGGTATTCGTCTGCTAGAAGGTACTGCGCGGCTACACAAAGTCAGAACCGAGAGCGGTAGCGACCGGGTCGTTTCCGAGATTGCTCGACGCGTTTCGACCCGGTCGCTACCGCTCTCGGTTCTGACTTTGTGTAGACACGCACAATCGTTTCGTTTTCCAATAAGGCCAGATTTTGTTATGACCGGCGTAGTCGAGCATCTTGGAATCACCGCAAGGTTGGAAAGGAGCACGGCGTCAACCGCCACGCTCCTGTCCCCAACTCACGGTTAGCTTCCAGCGACCAGGAATTACTGCCTTCTCCCGGAGGTTGCCCCGGCTATTGCGGTTCGCGCTTTTGCGCTGAAAATAGGTTAAGGCTTGACCATGGAAGTCGCAGGTTTCTGTTGACTCATGCCGCGATTGAGAAGCATCTTTACTTCAACACGTCGATTCTGCGCGCGTCCCGCTGGGGTCGTGTTGTCTGCTATGGCTTCCGTCTTACCGTAGCCCATTGGTGCGACGAAACGGCGAAGAGGAATTTTATGATTCACCGCAAGATATTGAACCACGGCATCGGCACGCTGCTGGCTGAGTCGGAAATTCTTCGCTTCGCTGCCGGTCGAATCCGTATGCCCCCCAACTTCCAGCATATAACCTCTTGCTTCATTGGCTTTCGTTGCCAGGGCGTCGAGTTGCTGTTTGGCTTCGGGTGAAAGCACTGCACTATTCACTCTGAAGTTTACCGCGACAGATTCTTGCACATCGTAATCGTCCAGAGCGGAAATGCGTTCATTTGCCGTATTCGCTTCGCTTCTGGCCTCAGCGGCGACGGCATATAACTCATCCATCTGCCCGGACAAACGCTGCTGGTTTGCTTCAACCGGACCTACGCGAGTATCGGTTGTAACGGCGGCTCTCATATCCGATTCGTTGAACCTGATCTTATCTGCCACGAGCTGGCCCTGGGCATCACCTCGTCCCTCTACTTCCACAATCAGCCCCCGCAAGATATCGGTGACAGGATACTTCTTACCGCTGCGAAGGAAGCCACCGTAAGTCTTGATGCTAGTGTTGTCACTTATGAGGACTTGATAATCCGTCCGATTCCGATCGCGTATCGTGAATGTATCGGAATCGCGTCCCATGACGACACCTCTAAACTTCATCTTAGCGCCGCTTGGAACGGATCTTAGGTTAATGTTCATGTCTCGCGTAGTTTTAGTGCTCGAGACTTGTCCAAAGGCTGACGGCATAAGCGCGAATATCACGGCCAGGCCGCAAGCCAGGGTGAATGGGCGAAATTTCCCGATCTGATTACCGTTCATAGTTAGCTCCTTCGATTTTTTTTCATACCAAATGCATAGAACGCTCCGAGAGGCTCCTTATGTCGGGTGATTCTTATGGGGGAAGAAGATAAGGGTACCCAAAAGCAAAGCAAAAATCAAAGTCACTAAAACGCGCGTGCTGTCTCAATTGGCCGACGCTAACAATCGCATAACGCAGCCACTAACCTCAGAACCGAGGAGCGGTAGCGACCGGGTCGTTCACGCTACTCTCAACGTGTTGTTAAGCTTATCTAGGGCGGCAGCTTACCGCTCTTGGTTGAAATCTAGCAGAACGATGGGACATAAGGTTCTGTAACGGAGTGATCTCGTCAGATGGTAATTATTTCTCCGCTGGAAAACCTAAAAGAGACGGAGTTGTCTGTGATTGTCGTGCTTGCGTTTGTCGTCGAAGACCGAACGGCCGTCGAGCGCGGGAGATATTCGATTTTCATGGGCAATGACCGCCTCGAAATCGGCCTTGGGTAGGAATTGAGTCTCAACCGCCCGAGAGAAACGTTCTAGCCGGCGTAAGCCATCGAGTCTATCTTTGTCGCCAACCTTTGCCCTATCGAGTGAGGTGCGCAGGAAATTGAGTGACTCGTCGTAAGTCTTCAAGGGCACGGGAAATGGATGGCGATCCTTGCCGCCGTGCGCAAATGAGAAACGTGCAGGATCTGAGAAACGGGTCGGCGCACCATGGACCACTTCGGCAACTAAGGCGAGCGACTGAAGAGTGCGCGGTCCAAGATTCTCCAGGAGCAGAAGCTCGGCGAAGTCATGTAGCTCGCGTTCGTAAGCTACGGCGAGCACGGCGCCAAGTCGTTTCATATCGACATTCGACTTCCGCACTTCGTGATGGGCAGGCATGCTCAGGTGCCGCACGGCATTCAGAGTCCTCTCCGGATGTTCGCGAGCAATCTCGAGCAATGCGGATTGCGCTGGCTTGGCCTGTGAATCCACCACCAGATTCATTATGGTGCCTTGATTCTCGCCCACTATTCCCGTATGCGGAGCGGCAACGAAGTCGCGGACGGACGACGAGTGCCAGTGATAACGGCGAGCCATTCCGCTTCGATCATTCAAACCCTGTTGCACAACTGCCCATTCGCCGTCCGACGTCACAACGAAGCTATGTAAGTAAATCTGAAATCCGTCGGCGATCGCATTGTTGTCTATGCGTGCGGTAAGTCGACTGGTGCGGACGAGGGCTTCGCCATCGAAGCCGCGGCGCTCTGCAATCAAGCGCAACTCGTCAGGTGTATTTCGCGAGAACTTTCCGCGGCCACCGCAAATGTGGATGCCGAGTTCGCCGGCGCGCGGCGCGAGGCCACGCTTGAGCGCGCCCATGACGGACGTCGTGATGCCGGAAGAGTGCCAGTCCATTCCCATTACAGAGCCGAGTGCCTGGAACCAGAAGGGATCGCTCAGGCGCGAGAGGAAGGCGGAAGTACCGTAGTCCGAAACGATGGCTTCGGTGATGGCGGTGCCGAGTTTGGTCATCCGCTCCGCAAGCCATTGCGGGACGCGGCCGCCATGAAGAGGAAGGTCTGCTACTCCGGAACGCTTCATGGTGATGATTGTAAACTGAAAAATATGATCCAAACCCTCACAATATTTAAGTAATCACTCAACCGGGCCAAAATTTGCAGGTTGGAAGGTGGACCCTGCCCCCGCTCAACTTGGAGTGTCACTCAACAGCAAGTCAATCACTCTGCCTTGGCTACCTCATAGTTCACGAAGCTGACAGCGTGATCGTTGAGGTTGTCGAAATTGAACTGTGATTTCTGTTGAATGGCGTTCCAACTTGAGCGGGGACAGGGTCCACCTTCCCAACCTGCAAATTTGCGCAACTCGGATGACCGTGCCAGGTCGAGTGGTTTGAAGTCTCAATCTCGAGCACGTTGCGCTGAGGTTCATCGCCACTTCGCGGTCATTTAATAATCGAAGCTGCTTCGCGGAGCTTCTCGTACCACTTCGTCGGGATCGGTGAGTCTTCGCCTGTGTTCAGCGAGTTATCTGCTTGTGCGAATGCTTGCAAGACATCTCGATATGTCGACTCAGTAGTCTGCCGCCATGCTTCTGTAAAGGCAGCGATAACCTGCGGCATGTAAGCATTGATTCTGATGAAATCGAGAATGAGATCGTGATTGGCGTGAAAGGAATGAAAAAGATCCGGCATGTGTTCCTTTAGCAATGTGTCAAGTTCCGGTTGCTCAAACATGCACCGAGCCACGCAATACGAGAGCCCCTGCGAATACGCTGTTATCCTGTCGTGCTCTTCGGGATCAAAGTCTAACGCAGTCGCGATGTTGAATTTGCTCCGGAACGCGTCGCAAATCTGCGTCACTTCTGCCGACATCGAATGTTCGGAACCCTCATGCGTTGCCGTTAGCACGTTTTGGAAGGTTCGTGCCTCCGGCTCAGTCGCTCGGAAACCGTTAGGCCCGTACATCGGATGCACGAAAACCGCTGAGAGAAGAGGATTCCCGACCATCTCAAGCGTCGCTGTGACTGCTCGCCACACCCCTGCTTGGACCGAAGGGATCAGCCATAGCGTCGTCTGCGTCAGGAAATCGCGGCAGCGGTAGACGAGTTCGCATGCGAGTTCTGCGTAGCCTGCGAGCGGCGTTGCAAGCACGATGTGACGAGCGCGCTGAAGCATCAAGAGATATTCATCGCGCGGTGTTTCGCGCTCGATGGTCAAGATACTATCTGCGCCGAGAACCGGCAGAATATCTTGCTGGAGGAATTGACCAAATTCCCCACGGCCGCCGATAACGAGGATAGTTTTGTTCTCCTCAGATCTCATCGTGCTGCATAACTCAACTTTGCCGTTCACCAAGGCAGTAACAAAGACCGTCTGGGGCCACGACGAAGAAGACCCGGTAAGCCGTGGTTCCGTGTTGGTCGACGCGAAAGTTGGCTTCTTCCTTTCCCAGACCATTCGCCTTCAATTCAGCGAAGGCTGCTTCGAGATTATCAACTTCAAAGAAACATCCGTCCTGAGTTGGGTCGCCCCCATTCTCGGCTAATCCGATTTGAATGGCATCTCTACCGAGAACAGCAGACTTAAATGGCTCATCCATCCTTGATACAACCTGGAAACCCATCACTGTTTCGTAGAAAGGAATAGCAGTCTCCACATTCTCAACAGGCAGGTTCATTGCGTCGTCGAGATACGGGGAAGCAGTTTTGAATACAGCTTTCATTTATCGGTCTCCTTCCATTGCTATCCACAGACTACAGATTACGGCGACAAAAAAACCAGGAAACAGGGCACGGGGGAACAAATGCCTCTTGGATCCTGCTCCTGATTCTTGAGTCTGTGCAATCTGTGTAATCGGCGTAATCTGCGGATTGAATCTTTCGCGAGCAATTTCAGTAACACTCTTCAGACTCACCATTGACTTATGAGTCCGATGACACCGATGGCAAAGATCACGAACCCAATCAGGAGGAAATACACATTCCCTCTTGATTCCCCTGAACAATTAGTTCGTCACCTCCCGAAAAAGCCCGGTCGAAAAGAGAAAACATCCCCGATACTCAGGAAGCCGGGTCGTACTTTCGCAAGCCGGCCAAATCTCTTGAAGCGCTTGCCAACTTTGACGCCAAACTGACCCTGAACCGCGCGTCCCTCGCCCAATCCCTGAAAGACATTCTTGTTTGGAAAGAAGTTACCTTCAGCGTCGAAGGCGATCTTATCGTTGAAATTAAAACTGAAGCGAGCACCGAACCCTGGCTCAGTATTGTCTCCAAAACCACCGGGAGGAAACAGGGTCAAGGTAGTGATCTGTGGTCCAACCTCGACTTTGCTTACTGATTGGGTACGAACTGTGCCCGCAGTTAGAATGAGCAGAGTGATGATCCAAACCTGATGGGGAAGTTTGTTCATCAATCAGTTCGACCTTTGGCCGTGAAGGTCTCGATCACCTCGTAGTACACGCGAGGCTATCGAGGAATAACCTTGTACCAACCTCTCCAAGCTCTTTTCTTACGTCGAAATGCCAAAACATAGAATGGATTAGTGTAGAGCAAGGTTTGCCAGAGGGACCATTGATCAAAACGTCGGGTCGAGGGAACAACCTGTATATCTTCTATGAAACAAACGTGGGCGTTTTGCCGCTTCGCAGACTGCTTCATGCGCCAGTGGAAATCAACGTCCTCACCCATGTAGAGCGATTCATCGTAACCAAGCAGGGAAGCGTAAACGTCTGTGCGGCAAAATTGTGTCGCCCCCTGTGCCATCCCTGCCAGCTTCCCAAGAATCCGCCACATTTGCAGATAAGTCTTCACCAGAGTCTTAGCCGGGCGGTAATCGGTATCCACTGCCCCACCAAAACAAGATGGGCTTGCCATAACTTCATTGATGCGCCACAGAAGCTCGTCAGGCACGATTGTATCAGCATCAATGAACACCATGAGATTACCTTTTGCGAAACTCGCACCAGCATTTCGAGCTCTCGCAACGTTGTGTTTTGTCTCGTTCACGACGTTAGCGCCGGAAGATAAAGCGATGTCACATGTAGAATCTGTGCTTCCATTGTCGACAACGATTATTTCCGTTGGTACAGCACCTTTTTTTAGCAAGAACTCCTTTGCTCTCTGAATACTTTTTAGCGTCTCGCCCAAATAGCTTTCTTCGTCATAGGCCGGAACGATTACGGAGATAGACATCAGCTTTCAGGAACTTCGAGTTGAGCGCGAAAGTGCAGGAGAGCCAAATGAATAGAAGGCACAACACGATTT
>Ga0137359_10005232_pt1 | contig 10675 bp, 9 predicted proteins | sample Mad1_40_16metaG_FD_108281 | JGI IMG/M metagenome (GOLD analysis project Ga0137359, IMG submission 108281) | Vadose zone soil microbial communities from Angelo Coast Range Reserve, California, USA - Mad1_40_16 metaG | ecosystem: Environmental > Terrestrial > Soil > Vadose zone | place: USA... | reverse complement strand
CGGCGTCGCGTACCTGGCGATCGGCCTGGCGCTCTTCCGTCGGCACGCAGTGTGACTGTCGCCTTGACTATCAAACCTCGTTACCGCAGCGTCGTACCAGACTCGTATCGCGAACCGATCGGGAGCGCGCGATGAAGAACACAGCGGGATCGACTATCGTTCTCATGCTCCTCCTCGCGCTCGCCGCGGCGTTCGCACTCCACGCGTGTGGCAGCAGCCACGACAAGCGCACCCGCGAGCGCTGCGAGGTCTGCGACCCCGCGGAGATCGACCGTCACTGCGTCGATCAGTGCAAGGACTTCTGCGCGCCGGGCGAGGACTGCGTCGCGCGTTGCAATCGTGAGTGCGACCGCTGCAAGGCCGAGCTCGAGTGTCGCGCGTGCGCCAGCGGTTGCACCGGCAGCGTGTCGCGCTGCGCCCCCGTCGACGAGCCGCTCGTCTGCGAGGACGGGACGTTCTGATCCAGCTCGCGCTCGAGCCGGCGATCGCCAGCAACCGCTCGGCTGCCGCTGCTACGGGTTGCAGACGTTCATCACCGCCGTGCACGACGCCGGCCCCGGGTCGGGCTCGACCGTCGCGGACATTGCCGTGACGTCGTTGCCGGGTCCGTAGTCGATCCGATAGCGGAGCTGCCAGATCCGGACCTGCGGGTTCGTCGTATCGGAGTGATTGGGGTGCAGCGCGATTCCGGCAGGCGCGAGACGCAGCACCGCGAGCTGATCGACGGTCACGACCTGCCCCGCGGCCCAGAAGAATTTCACGGCATCGTGACCGATCGTCTGATACGCAGCAGCCGACGTCTCGCCGACCGCCGTCGCGTCGTTCGCGAGCTTGTACTGCGCTCGAATGCGCGTCGGCGTGAGCTTGTAATAGATCGCGATCTTCACGAGGAGCTGCCCGGCGACGTCGACGTTCTCGTTCGTGTCGGCATCGAAGACGGTGCCGCTGAACGGGATCGTCACCTTCGTGAGGACGTTATCAGGCGCGGCGACGGCGACGGCGGGAAACAGCGCCGGCAGGATTAGCGTCAGGGCGAGCCCGCCGGCGACGAGCCCGCGACGGCGGCGACGATGCGGTCGGTTGGGCATAAAGGCCTCCATGCGATGGGTGACGCATGTTCGTCCGTTGGGCGGCCTTGCGTCAACGAAAATCGGCTCGACATTTTCGGCCCGGGCTGATGACGCGGTGATGGCGACAGTCGAGTCCACTCTCCCCTGATGCCGGGGTTTCACGCGCGTGACGGCGCTACTTCGGGCGCCGAGGCGCGTGACGCCCCGATACGCTAACGCAAACGCGACGCAATCTGGATTTAGATCACCGCGACATACTGGCGCGGCGTCGGCGTACGTGTAATGAAAGCCGCGATGCATCTTCGAGCGCATTGCCGCCACTGCCGCCAGATGGTCATCGAGGAATGCAAGGCCGTCGCCAAGATGGAAGTGCGAGGGTTGCGTGAGCATCTCCTCGGCTGCCCGTCGGCCATCGCCGCGGTCGCGCCGGCACTCCCGGTCGCTGCAACGCGCGACGACCTACTGAAGCACTTCGTCGTCGAGGAGCTACGCCCGCGTTGACGGCGCCGACGGCGTCAGAGCGCCGCCGTCACCAGCAACGCGATCGCCGCCAGCGCCATGATCGCCGCCGTGCTCCAGCCGGCGACGCGCAGCAGTGGCGAATTGATCCGCGTCCCCATGACGCTCGAATCGCTCGTCAGCAGCGTCACCAGCGCGACGAGCGGCGGTGCGAGGAGGCCGTTCAGCACCGCCGACCAGAACAGCATCGACACCGCGCTGAAACCCGCGAAGTCGACCACGAGGCCGAGCCCGATCGCCACCGTGAGCACCGTGTAGAACCGCTGTGCCTGCGTCGGTAGCTTTTCGAGCGAGCCGCGCCACGCCGCCGCTTCCGCGATCGCATAGCCGCAGGCACCGGCGAGCACCGGAACGCCGAGCATGCCGGTGCCGATCAGACCGAGCGTAAAGAGCCAATAGGCGCCCTCGCCCGCGAACGGCCGCAGCGCCTCGGCCGCCTCTTTCGCGCTCGTAACGTGCGTTTGCCCGTGCGCGTGCAGCGTCGCCGCGGTGGTGAGGATGATGAAGTACATCACGAGGTTCGAGAACAGCATGCCGGTGATGACGTCGGTCCGCGCCGCGCGCAGCTCCTCGTCGGTGGCGCCTCGGCGCTTTTTCATGCTGGTCCGTCTCATCGCCACCTCCTCCTCGACCTCCTGCGACGCCTGCCAGAAGAAGAGATACGGCGAGATGGTCGTGCCGAGCACGGCGACGAAGGTCGCGAGGTACTGCGCCGACCATTCGACGTGGGGGATGAACGTGGCCCGCACCACACGGGGCCAGTCCGGGTGCGCGAGGAATGCCGCGATCACGTACGCGAAGAGGACCAGCGTGAGCCACTTGAAGATTCGAGCAATCTGCCGGTAGGTCGAAAAGAAGAGCAAGGCAAGGATGACGGCGCCGTACACGACGACGAGCGGCTTCGACGGCACACCCGTCACCATTGCCGTCGCCTCCGCCATGCCGCCGAGATCGGCGGCGATGTTGAACACGTTCGCGATCACGAGGAGCGTACAGGCGCCCCACAGGATCGATCGCGGGTACCGTCGCCGCACGACCCCGGCGAGACCGCGGCCCGTCACCATTCCGAGGCGCGCGCACATGAGCTGGACGGCGGCCATCAGCGGAAACGAGAAGAGCGCCGTCCAGAGCGGCGCATACCCGAAGGACGCGCCGGTGACGGAGTACGTCGAGATACCCGACGGATCGTCGTCGGCGGCGCCGGTGATCAGCCCGGGCCCGAGCTCCGCGAAAAAGGCACGCCACTCGCGCGGGAAGCCGCCTCTGTTTCGACGGCCGCTGCGCCCGGGCATCATGGGACCACTCGGCCCGTGGTCATCAGGCCCAGCGCGAACGAAGTACGACGAGACGGACGCGCGACCTGCGGGCTCGCACCTGACCGCGACGGCGAAGCTCCCGCACGGGTGGAACGAACCAACGCGTCATCCGATGCCGCAGGATACGCAGCCGACGAGCGAGGAGCACGCCCGTGGCTGCGCTGCGAACCAGTCGTTCACCCATCCTGCGACCACCTCAACCGACTCTGCGACTACTGACGGCCTCCTCACCTGTCAACGTGAATGTTCGCGCGACGATCGAATTATTGCACCAGTTCGGCGCAACCGAGCGCGCGTTGCGCCGTCCGATGACCCTCGTGCGCGCATGTCGGTGCGCCGATACGGCAACGCAGATCTAACAGATGATGATTGCAGAACCGATGGCAGTGCATGCTCGGTGGCTCCGCGCGGCGAACAAAACGAGTGGCGGCGCGTGGAATCGAACCACGGACCTAGGGATTATGAGACCCTCGCTCTAGCCATCTGAGCTACGCCGCCTCGGGAAGCGCCGACGGAACCCGCCGGAGCCGTAGATGTCTACCATCGGCCGGCGACGAATCCAACTTTGTGGAGCGACGTAGAGGGGCGCGTCCGAGCGCGGGGTGCACACGCGCGTCTCGCTCGAGCGTCGAGCTGCCGTCAGCGACGGTGGTCGGCGAGGAGGAGCAGGCCGGCGATGACGATCGCGATAGCGCCTTGCGCGGCCCCAGGATCGATCTCGGGTGTCTCGTGCACGTCTTGCGCGCTGCGCTGGTGGAGCGAGCCGTGGTCGTCGAAGAGTCCCATCGCGAATCCCGGAGCAGACGACGTCGCGAGGAAGAGCGCGCATGCGACCGCTGCCCGCGCAACGAATCCTGTCATGGGTGCATCGTGCCAAATGACGTGTGCGAATACTAGGCGCAATTGACGAGAAATGTGTCGTGCGGGGTATTACACGGCGATGAGCGTCACGAGAATGCCGCGCCACCCCGTTGCCCGAGAGCGGCCTCGTGACGGCATCGCGTTCGCGACGACATGTGTCGACGCGGACGCCCGATCAGACGCGCACCACCTGCACGTCCGTGGTCGCGGACGAGACCGTGTGACCCGCGGGCGGCGGCGATATCTTGATCGATGCACCAGTGTGTGGTTGACCGGCGCGTGGTCGTGACGCGTCCAACGCCTCACATTGCGCTGCTCGGCAGTTTCCTCGTCATTCTCGTGTGGTCGGTGATCCAGCCACAGGATGTGTTCACCTGGTTTCTGGAGACTTTCCCGGCGATGATCGGCCTGGTGGTTCTGCTCGCCACGTATCGTCGTTTCGAGTTGACGATGCTCGTGTACGTTCTCATCTGGGTGCACGCCATCATCCTGCTGATCGGCGGTCACTACACCTACGCGGAGGTACCGCTGTTCAACTGGATCCGGGATGCGTTCCACTTGAGCCGCAATCACTACGACCGCGTCGGCCATTTCGCGCAGGGTTTCGTTCCGGCGATGATTGCCCGCGAGTTTCTGCTGAGAAGGTCGCCGCTGCAGCGCGGCACGCTGCTCGTTTACATCATCGTGAGCATTTGCCTCGCCATCAGCGCCGCCTACGAGCTCTTCGAATTCGCAGTGTCGGTGTTGACGGGCAGCGCTGGCGACGCGTTTCTGGGGACGCAAGGCGACATCTGGGACACGCAGAAAGACATGTTGATGGCGCTGATCGGTTCGATCGCTGCGTTGTCGACCTTGAGTCGATGGCACGACCGCCAGCTTGCGCGTTTCGTCGCCGCGCGCGCAGGTGCCCTGTGGCAGCCATTCGGTTGAAGACGAGCCGCTCCATCGTCCAGGTGATCGCCGCGAGCATGTTGATCGCGGCATGCGCGGCGCGCGCTCCGTCGATACCGGCAATGCGCGCGTCGGCGAAAGCGGCGCCGACCGGCCTCGATCGGATAGACACGATCGTCGTCATTTATGCCGAGAACCGCAGCTTCGACAATTTGTACGGATCGTTTCCCGGTGCGAACGGCCTCGCGACCGCCGCGGTCGTTCCGCAGGTAGATCACGACGGCACGCCGATGCCGCATCTTCCCGCGGTCCGAAAGAAGGGTGCGATCGATCCCGCATTTCCGCCGCACCTTCCGAATCAGCCCTTCGCGATCGATCGCCCGCCGATCAATTTGTCGCTCGCGACAGCGACGGGCGATCTCGTGCATCAGTTCTACGAAAACCAAGAGCAGATCGACGGCGGAAGGAACGATCGCTTCGCGGCCGTGTCGAACGCCGGTGCACTGGTGATGGGCCACTATGACGGCTCGCAGCTGCCGATGTGGAAGTGGGCGACCGAGTACACGCTCGCCGATAACTTCTTTCAAGGCGCCTTCGGCGGATCGTTCCTCAATCACCAGTGGCTGATCTGCGCATGCACGCCCGTCTTTCATGGCGCGCCGCCGAAGCTGCATGCACGCCTCGACAAGAAAGGTCGCCTCGTCCGCGAGCCGGGTTCGGCGAAGAGCGCGCTGATAGGGCCGCCGCAGCTCGGCCACGCCACGATGACGCCGGCGCCCGAGGACTTCGTCGTGAACACGACGTTCCCGCCGTACCAACCGAGCGCTATCCCGCCAGCACCGGGCGGCGATCCCCGCGTCGCCGATTTGTCGCGCGGCCCCCTGCCGCCGCAGACGAGCACGACGATCGGCGATACCCTGACCAAGAAGGGCGTCGATTGGGCGTGGTACGCGGGCGCATGGAACGCGGCCGTCGCCGACGCCATGCAGCCGCCGGACGCCGAGCGCAAGGTCATCTACAACGACGCTCCGGGGTCACCGAACTTCCAGGCCCATCACCAGCCCTTCAACTACTTCGCCAACTTCGCGCCCGGCACGGCGGAGCGCGATCGACACCTCAAGGACTACGACGACCTCGTGCGGGCGATCGCCACGGGGAAGCTGCCTCCGGTCGCGTTCTACAAGCCGCAAGGCAGCCTCTCCGAGCACGCCGGCTACACCGACGTCCTCTCCGGAGACCGTCACGTCGCCGACGTGGTCGCGAAGCTCGTCGCGAGCCCGCAGTTCGAGCGCATGGCCATCATCGTCACCTACGACGAGAACGGCGGCTGGTGGGATCACGTCGCGCCGCCTGCGGCCGACCGCTGGGGACCCGGCACGCGCATTCCCGCGATCATCATCTCGCCGTTCGCGAAAGGCGGCCGAGTCGACCACACGCTCTACGATACGACCTCGATTCTGAAGCTGATCACCCGCCGCTTCCAGCTCGAGCCGCTGCCGGGCGTGCGTCCTGCGGTCGGCGATCTCACGGCCGCGTTCACGTTCGGCTCCTAGAGGATCCCTCGCCCCATCCGATTGCACTTTCGCTTTAGGGTGGAGACGACTCACGACGACGATAGAAGTGAAAGTGGGACCAGTCGAAGTCCGGGACGAACGCAGTCCGAATGATCGCCTGTATTCGCGCCTCGAGATCACGATCCAACTTGAGCCGCTGAGAATCCTCGACGATGACGCGGGCTGCCGCTAAGTCTCGCAAGAGCTCTCGTCCCCGCGGCGATTCGGGACCAGCAAACTGAAAGGGGTATTGCCCAAGAAATCGCGTACCCGGTTTGAGCGGCATGTCCAGCAGAACCTCCGGAGAGTTCGTGAAGAGCGGAACGTAACGTGGAGATTCCGAACCCTGGGATTCTTGCTGTAGGTGCGCGGTCATCAGCGCTGGGATGTGCACATTCGGCGCAAACAGCCACCAGTATTTCGTCGGATCGATTCGGTACCATGCGTTCAACGACGAAAGTGCGACCATCAGACACACCAGCAACGCCGCGAGACGCGCGGCCGTCGACACGTTCAGGCCCGGCGCTCGAGGGATGAGGACCTCGGCGATCACGGCGACGAGACATGCCAAGAACGGCACGAAGGGAATGTAATAGGGACCGAAGTAATTTCCCGGCGCCGACGCCACCGCCAATTCCGCCGCGCACCAGAACGGCAGGACCAGCGGAGTGATGCTCATCACCGTTCTGCCGCGCCGGCGCGCCGCGATCGCCAGCAGGACGGCGATCGTGCCGACGATCGCCAACGTGATCGCGACCCTGCGCTCACCGTGAAAGACGATCGCGATGAACCATTCGATCCCGCGGGTGGCTCTCGCGCCGAGCGTATTGCCGAACGCCGCGGGCGGCCAGTGCTGCAGCCCGACGCCCAGGCGTGGATTCGGCGTCAAATTCCACAGGAACGGCGTCGAGCCGAACACGAATGTTTCGGGCAGCAATTCGAGGAATTGTGTGAAGCTGTCGGTGCACCACAGGTAGGCGAGCCACAGTACCGTCGGAAGCGCGAATCCCACGACTTCCCATCCGATGGCGCGCAACAGACGACGCGGAGAACGAACGAGCGGTGCGTGCGCAGCGAACCAAATCACCAGGAGCGCGGCCACGAAGGTCTGACGAGTGAGAATCGCCAGGGCCGCCAACGATCCGAACGCGCATTGCGACACCCGAACGGTCCGTGCGCTCTTGTCTTGCAGCGCGAGGCCTACACACGCGATCGCCGCGGCTTCGAACAATATCCCGAACTCTTCTGTCGAATACCCGCCAGTGAACACCTCCGGGTTGCGAAGCACGACGAGCCCTATGACGAGCCCACAGAGCGCCGAGGAGGTGGATCACCGGTGGCTTGTTGTCCCAGACGTCGCGGTACATGACCGCGCCTCCTGCGACGAGCTTGCCGTAGGCGATGAAGGTCCCCCGATCCGTGATCGCCGGTCGCGCGAGGAAATCGGTCGTCAAGAATACGCGGAGACAGGTCAGGATCACGGCACTCGCCGCAATCCACTCACCTATGAGCCGAATGGCGGGGCTAGTCGGGAAACGGAGCGCGCGGATGGTCCGAAACGATAGCGTAGCACACGACCGCAACACCAGCCGACGTCGTGAGTCGGTACTGGCCTATCTTTTAGGACAGCCCCCGTGAGTCGGATCGCGCCGTATTGCGATGTCGTCGAGCTCTGGCGACTACTCTCGATCCGAGCGCGGCGATGACGACGCCGAGCGCCGCGAGCGACAGCGCGGCACCGTACATCACGGATGTCGGACGGTAGTCGACGGCGACGTCATGCTCGCCGGGCGGTACGACGATACCCTGAACGAGACCGTAGGTCCGATAGATGGGCACCGCACGGCCGTCGATCGTGGCGTCCCACCCCGGGAGGTCGCTTTGGCTCAGCACGAGAAAGCCCGGAACGGCATCGGAGACGCGAGCCGTGAGCCGCCAGACGCCGGGGCCATTGTCGCGCACCTCGAACGCCGTCTGCGCTGCCGGCGCGGTTTTTCCCGGTAGCGGCGCGCGGTTCTCGCAGTCGACGAGCGCGACGCGGGCGGGATCGGTCCCCGCGCCTCGCAGGAGCCGGGCGACTTCCTTCGGTGCGGCGCACAGGGCCTCGTCGACGAAGCGCACGGCCGGAAGCGCGGCGCGCCGTTCGGTCACGACGAAGCCGGGATCCTGCCACACGACGCGTCCCGGCGCTGTGACATACGGCGACGTACGCGCGGCGCCGAACAATCGGCACGCGAGGACGTCGAGCGTCCGATCCAACGCCGAGAACGTCAAGATCGGCGTGTCGAACAATCCGTCGTCGCTCATGCTGAGCGCTTGCGCAAGCGGCGCCCACAGGAATGGACAACATCCGTGGATTGCGGGAATCCGAAACTCGCTCGGATAGTTCGCGGTGAGAAATTGTTGGCGGTAATTCGTGAAGGCGTCGCGGGATCCGACCATCAACGCGTAGCGCGAAGGAATCGATCCGGGGGTACTCCGGAGCGCGTCGAGCAGCGCTCGCGCGGGCGGGTCACGGACGTCGTCCCACGACGCATGCGTAAGCGCGTCGCCGCGATTGCCGGCGTAGCTGAGCCAGGTCATCACGAATGCCGCCATCACGGCCGTCGTTCGTCGATCGGCGAGGATGAGGGGCGATACGACGAGAACGCCGATGGCGGCCACCAGCGTACGCCACGCGGGGTCGAGCGCAGGAGGCCACCCCGTGTTCAGCGCTCCACTCCGGACGAGCGTGCCCCACGGGCCATGGCCGAGGAACCACGAGAGGACCGCGAGAACGACCGCGGTCGCGATGATGATCGTGGCTTTGCCGCCCCGTCGGCGCCGTAGCAGCGCATCGGCACCGATCGCCGCGAGCGTCGCAGCGGCGAATGTCACCTCGAAGAGATGTTTGTACGGGTAGCGAAAGGCGCTCACCACCGGCAGCGCGTACGTGAGTCGTCCGAGCGGCGAGAAGGGGCCGATCGCGAGCAAGAACCCGAGCACGAGTAAGGCCGTGAAGAACAGCCGGCGACGATCGAAGCCCCGCACTCCCTCGATCATGAATGGGACCGTCAATGCGCCGAGATACGCCGTGCCGACGGTCACGTACGGATGCGGCAGCACGACGGCGATGCCGGGCACGGCCCAGCCGACGAGCGCTTGCGGCGATACCGGAGCGCTCAAGAACTCCGCGAGCGACACGCGGAGGCCGCGGCGCGCGATCGCGGCAAGCTCGGCCGTCGGCAGGAGTTGCACTGCCGCGAGGGCCGCACCGAGGATCCACATCGTGAGGAACGCCGCGAGCGCGCGCCCACGGCCACCGTCTCGGGTGGGTGCGAGCGTCACCGCGAATGCGCCGGCGATGAACGCGCTCGTCAACGAGTATTCCGGCTGCCCCGCGAGTGCTTGCAGCGCAACGGCGACGGCACCGACCGCCGTCCACGTGCGGAACGAGCCTCCCACGGCGGCACGCCGCAAGGCCAGGAGGATGAGGGGCAGCCACACAGCTGCGTTCTGCGCCTCGATGTAGCCGCTCGTCAGCCAGGTGAGACTCCCGTTCCCGGCGTAGACGAGAGCGCCGAACGCGCCCGCGGGGAGCGCGAGCTCGAGCTCGGTGAGAAACGCGAACATCAAAAGCGCCGCGAGCACGTAGTGGAGAACCGCGACGAGCTCGAGAGCGCGATACCGCGGCTCACCTGGATAGAGCAGGAATGGAAAATTTCCGGGGTACAACGCGCCGCTGAACGCGTCCGCGAGGAGCGGTGCGCCGGCGCGCTCGTACGGATTCCACAGAGGAATGTGACCTTCGAGCCACTGGCGGGCCGCCTCGACGCGGAGCGGATACATCGTGTACGCGTTGTCGCCGTACGTGGCGATCCGCTCGCGCCCGGTGATGCCGCCGACGTTCAGCAGCAGGACGGCGACTGCCACGACGGTGGCCGCAGCGATTCGCGTCCGCATCCGCGTCGCTGTACCTCAGCTCGGGTGATTCCGTCGACCGCGGCTATGACGCGCACCGCGGAGCCGGCCCTTGCACGCCGGCGCCACGCGCGCGATGTCTCATACGCCGGGATGGACAACGATGGAGCCGTGTCCGACCATGGCGGTCGAGAGATGCGGCGAGAGGAGGCGCGATGCAGGTCGGAATGATCGGGCTTGGACGGATGGGCGCGAACATGGCGCGGCGGCTCATGCGCGGCGGACACACGTGCGTCGCGCACGACGTCGGCGCCGACGCGGTGCGAGGGCTCGCGGCAGAGGGCGCGATCGGCGCGACGTCGCTCGACGACCTCGTCGCGCGTCTCGCCGCTCCGCGCGTCGTCTGGCTCATGGTGCCCGCCGCCGTGGTCGACGCGACGCTTGCCGAGCTCGCGCCCCGGCTCGCGCCCGACGACGTCGTCGTGGACGGCGGCAATTCCTACTACCGCGACGACGTCGATCGGGCGCAGCGTCTGCAGGCGCGCGGCCTCCACTACGTCGACTG